>Ga0075742_116_pt1 | contig 22057 bp, 31 predicted proteins | sample RifGroB1_FD_68434 | JGI IMG/M metagenome (GOLD analysis project Ga0075742, IMG submission 68434) | Microgenomates (Collierbacteria) bacterium GW2011_GWB1_44_6 | reverse complement strand
GGTAGGTGTCTAATTACTAAAGTTGTTTCAAACTTAGTCTGACACCTACCTTTTGGTTAGGTCAATCTGTTGCCAAGCTTCTGACGTATTGCGAGTTTATCCCATAACTTGACATTTAGCCTCAGTTGTGATACTATCCTTAAATCTCGTGCGTCACTTCGAGCACACTAAAATCTTTTTCCCAAGCCCCTAGCCAATTGCTTGCGGGTTTAGGATCCATTAAGGAGCCCCAAGATGAAAAAGTTCAAGCTCGTTGCATTTTCTGTTGTAGTCATCACCGCAATGCTTCTCTCCGCCTGCGGTACGGCTGACTTTTCGAACCCAGAGGTTCAACCCGCTGAGCAGATTTTCGCTCCCGGTGATACCAATACCGGCGGCAGTGTCGAACCGGCGTTTACAGACGCACGTCCCACCCTGCGTGACCAATATGAAAAGTGTATTAATTCAATCGACTTAACCACTCCGGAAATGGAAGTTTTTCTTCCGGAAACCCTCTATGGCGGCGAAGCAGCACTGCTGTGGAAATGCGGTGAACCAGTAGTGGCTGGTGGCGAAGTACTGTTTCTTGTAGGCATCGAATTTATCACAAAGATTACACCTACAAAGGCGGACGATGTCACCATCCACGGCATTGTGTTTGTAAAGTCCGCCGGCAAGTTCTTCATCCTTCTTGCTGGTGCCTATGCAGCCGCTTACGCTGCCGGTCAGGTTGATACGACCACGGCAATTGGCCTCGAAGGGACAAGTGGCCTTCCATGGGAGAGCCATACAGACCCCACCCACAACCCCAACAAATTGGGGTCATTGGCCCGGACCCTGATCGCAGCCGCCATGGGGTTGTTTACTGCTACAGGCGGTCCCGGACCAGAACACAAATGTGGTGTGGTCAAGAACACTGCCGGCATGGTGATCCGGGCGTTCATTTGGATTGCCGACGCTACTCTCCCGGAAGGGGGTTACACCGCCTGGTACTTCGTCAATTCGAATCGCGGACCCTGGGGTGGTGCGTATCCAAAAACTCAGGCTGACTTTGAGACAGCCATGAACCGCAATGACCACCCAGAGTGGTCGTCTGAGTCCACAAACTGCGACGATCCGAACTTCCCCAGCCCACCAACTTACTTGCAGGCTGGGCAATAGGAAATCTAAGCGCTTCGTACTTAACGAAGCGCTTTTTTGTCTTGACAAATATGTATAGTTATGATATATTACAGGTTATCTCGAAAGAGATTTTTGAAATTTTGTAAGGCCCGCCCTTGTAGCTCAACGGATTAGAGCACCAGCTTGCGGAGCTGGGAATAGGGGTTCGATTCCCTTCAGGGGCACTTGCCCGCCAGCGGAGTTGGCCTGCATTTTTGCAGGAACGGCTTTGGTTGGCGGGCATTCCTTTCAAACCAATCCCGGTAATTTATTACCGGGATTTTTCTTTTCTCTGCTAAACTATCTCCATGTCCTCGAAAGAAAAAGTTATCCCGCAAAATGGCTTTAAGACCATAAACTTTATCCAGTTTAGTTTCTACACTCTTTTCTTTGTCACCCCCCTACTTCTTTGGCCATTTACCTCCGAAGTATTTGAGTTTAACAAGATGATGTTTGTCTATGCCATGACTATCATCATTGCCGCCGCTTGGGCCATCCGCTCCTTTCAAGAAAAAAAGTTTGAAATTGCCCGCACACCACTTGACCTTCCCCTCATGTTGTTCCTCACCTCCCAAATCGCCTCCACTATATTTAGCATCGACCGGCATACCAGCCTCTGGGGCTATTACTCCCGCTTTCATGGTGGTCTAGTGTCTACCCTCTGTTACGTCATTCTTTTCTACGCCCTCGTGACCCACTTTAGTGGACAGGCCAAAGCCGTCCGCAATCTTTTGTACACGATTCTCGCTACCGCCGCCATCACCAGTTTTTATGCTTTGCTCGAAAGAATGGGGATAGATAAACATATCTGGGTCCAAGATGTCCAAAACCGTGTCTTCTCCACCCTGGGACAACCCAACTGGCTCTCGGCTTATCTCGTCGCCATCCTCCCCCTTTCCTTATTTGGAGCCATGAACACCAAAAACTTAAACCTTCGTCTACTGAATATTTTTCTCTCTCTTCTCTTTCTCACCGCCATCATCTTTACCCGCTCACAGTCCGGCATTGGCGCCATGGCGGTCGTCTTGATTGCCTTTGCCGTCATTGCCTCCATTCAGAAAAAACAAATTAAAATCCTCCTAGGACTGTCCGTTCTTCTCTTCGCTATTCTCTTTGTAAAAAGCGCTGCGGTCGGCAGAACTCTCCACTCATTAAATAAAATAAACCCTTTTTATTCCGATACCGTCACCATTATTACCGAGGAAAACAAAACCCGCATTGGCGGCTCGGACTCCATGGCCATCCGCCGGGTCGTCTGGCAAGGAGCCCTTGAGCTTGGCAAGAAGTATCCTTTCTTTGGTACCGGAGTCGAAACCTTTGGTTACTCGTACTACTGGACCCGCCCCGCCGCTCACAATCTGACTTCGGAGGCCGACTTCCTCTACAACAAAGCCCACAATGAATACTTAAACTTTCTGGCCACCACCGGCTTCCTCGGTTTATTTGCTTACTTGTTTCTTATCTTCTCGTCATTGCGAGTTTTGTACTCAAACCTCCCCAAGCGCTTCTCAGCAGAGCTAAGTGCCGAAAAACTTTCGGCCAATCCATCCCTTCTGGATCGCCACGCTTCGCTCGCGATGACAGATTTACGATCTCCTTTAATATTAGGTTTCATCAGTATCCTCATCACGGTTTCATCAGTATCCTCATCACCAATTACTTCGGCTTTTCCGTGGTCAATGTCGCCCTATTCTTCTTTCTTTTTCCCGCCATCTTTCTTTCTCATCTAGGAACAAACAAAATTATTTCTAAAAAAATAAATCTAAACCAGAGTTTAGGTATTTTGCTCGTTTTAGGTACTGCCTTGTGGCTTTTTCTGGGAGTCCGTCGGATGTGGCTCGCCGACCTGGCCTACACTGGAGGACGGAGTAATCTTTCTAAAGACTTATTAGCCGTCAAACTTAACCCCAAAGAGCCACTCTACCTTGCCCAACTCGGCAACATTCAGGCTATGGTCGCCACCCAAATCATCGACCCACAAATAAAAGAAATGACGGCCTCAACTTCCGCCGATCTAAGGGAAAAAGCAAACTCCTACCTTACCCAGTACACCAAAGATGCCTTAGAAAATGTCAACAAGGCGGTATCCATGAATAAATTCAATCTAAATCTTCTAAAAACCAAGGCCCGGACAGAACTGACACTCGCCTCCCTCGACCCAAAGTACAATCTAGAGGCCATTCAAACTATGTTAAAGCTCACAGAGCTTTCTCCTACCGAAGCCTCCAACTACTACAACATCGGTATTCTCTACACCAGTATCGACAAAAACGACGAAGCCAAATTGGCCTTCCAAAAAGCCATTGAACTAAAGCCAGACTACCAAGCCGCCAAGGACAGGCTAAATTTGCTGAAATAAAAAAGATCCCCTCACTGAGAGGGGACCACGGTAACTTTATGTGTCCACATCTGGACACAGGCCACCGCCGTTACTTCATGGCCATTCACGATCGAAGTAAAGGTAAAAGAAACAATGTCATATCTCCCACAAGGAGAGGACAGATCATGCAAATAGACATTTGTTCTTTCACCCATTTTCACCCCCTCATGCTGCGTACTCAATATCTGGTTCACATACCCAGATTCGATTGTCTTGGCATCCAGGTAAACAAAACCATAGACGAGAGCAAAAATCACCAATGCCAACGGTAATAACATGGCCTTCGTTTTAAACATGCTAACCTCCTAGTTTATCTAAGATACCGTATCATATCCTAGAATTAGCAATAGGTACGTAATCCATTCATTCCCAGTTTACGAGGTTGTAGGCCGCTGACCAGCGAAGTATACCCCACACAAAAAGCGCAGCCAACGCAGTAAAGATCCTGGCCGGCAGATAAGCCAGTGTGAACCCACATATTAATAACCAAGATATCATCTGACAATAAAACCATAAATCAAGAACCAACTTCTTGGTCACTCTGGGATCTCCACCCGCATAGGTGAGTGAGTACCGAATAACAAAAAAATCGACACCAGCTAACAGAAACCACAAGGGAGCGCCGATCCACGCGGGAATTGAGACTAACACTGCCGCCAGCCAGATGAACCAAAGATTAAGTGCCCAATAGAATGAAAAAGTAATCAGAGTCCAAAATCTTTGTTGATTGGACATCAACCCTCCACTATAAGAAATATGAACGAAGTTAACGAGCCCCTCGAGTATACCATGAAACTGGCCAAATAAACCTTATAGGCCTGTGATACAATATATCAATATTCCTATGAAAATCCTTGTTACACCAGACAAATTCCTCCGCCTCACGGCAAAGTCTGTCGTGGTGTACGACAAGAAGCTGGAGAAACAAATCTCCGAGATGATCAAGACCCTCAAAAGTGCCAAAGACCCTGAAGGCGTCGGGTTAGCCGCCACTCAGGTGGGAATCAATAGGCGCCTCTTCATCGTCACCCTAAGCGGCAAACCGGAAGTCTTCATCAACCCCACAATCACCAATCAAAGTAAAGCCATGCTCTCGGAAGTACACCCCAAAAAGAAGGACCGCTGGCTCGAAGGCTGTCTCTCCCTTCCCGGCATCTGGGGTTTCGTCGACAGACCATACTCTATTGAAATCGAATATCAAACCCCTCACGAAGGCAAGCTTGTCCCCCGCCATCGAAAATTTGAAGATGCGGAGTCCGCCTATGTCCTTCACGAAAACGACCATTTAGATGGTATCCTGTTCACCGACCATATCCTAAAACAAGGCGGCCAGATCTTCCGTGAAACCAAAGACGGCCTCGTCCCCATAGGTCAGATATAAAGAAAACCCCGCCAGTAGAGCGGGGTTTTTCTAAATTAACGACTGCAGCGATAAACCTTAACTGTGCTCGTTGACAACTCTGAATCAACATCACAGCGTAGGTATTTTTCGGATTCTTGCAGTGCTCCGATGTAAGAAGCTACAGGATATCCGTTTTGCCAGCTATCAACGTGAACCTCACCAGTAGTCTCATAGTGATCAGAATATACATAAACATATCCTACGGGGTTCGGAATTTCACGCACATATTCGGCTGCTGGCAAAACCTCTTCCTGTGCGACAGGGGCACAACCAATCAACATTCCCAAACAAATCAAAATCAACAAACCAACGAAAAAACGTTTCATTTTGAACCTCCAGTTTCAATTTACTAGCCCGGACATCCGAGCTATTAGTCAAAAAGCTCTCCGCCCTTAACAATGAGTGACCCTATCAGAAGACACCGGACCACAAACATAAGTACGGCGATCGGCAGCGCAAGCGGAGCGAAAGAGAAAGTTCCGATTGTGAAAACCGTAAAAGCGGAGTAGACCAGCACGGTGTTTATTACCGCGGCCACAATCCACGCTCCAACCAAGCACCAATAACGGTATGACTCCTCCCACACTTTCTTGATAGTAAATATCCTGGACAGACCCACATAGTCGATCCCAGCGTAACCAAAAGCCAAGATCGCCACCCAAGGAACAACAAAACGGGCCGTCCCCACAACCAGTCCAATCCCCAGAAAAGAACCAAACAAGTCGACCAGACCGTGATAGGTGGCAAAGATATTAACAAACTCAAAAGCCAGCAGTCCCAGTAATACTTTTTTCCCTGTCATTCTCTTCTCCTTTTCAAAGATCAAATATCCCATATATTGTAAATCCCCCACACCTAGGAGTCAATAAAATTCCCCGCCTCAAGCGGGGAAAAATATTTAGTCAAGATCGGGAACTTCACAGTAAAAGACCTGATTTGCTCCGTCTGACATTTCCGGAACCTCCATGCAAACCATTCTCTCTGCCCCCTCGTTTTTCTGCCACATATACATAACCTCGACAGCGGTGATCTTGGGAAAGGTCCCCACGATCTCCAAAACGTACATCTGATCGCTCGGCTCAGTGGTTGCCAAGGTATTCTCGTCAACGTAGACATATCCCGTCCCCTGAGAGTCAAGGCGGATTTCCCGGGACTCTGCCGACTCGCTCGAAGTTTCATCCACCACCAACGTAGCCGGACCGGCCTCTGGAGCAGCTGCCACATCCCAGGTACGCAGAGCAAGCAACACACCCGTAACAACCAACCCGGCCAGAAACAAACCCACGACAAACCAGATAATAAACCGTTTGTTCATTAGAAACCTCCGTGATAAATTAGCCACAGAATCACCACCATCGTAATAATCGCCACCGGAATCGTTGAAGCCGGCCACAAGGAAACAATTCCCAGAGAAATGATTACAACCAACGCGATACTCAATATCATCTCTGCAAAAACAACTATGTGCATATTACTTTTCCTTTCAATGTTCGGTTTCGTATATTCTACCAGTACCGGATCAGGATCGTATTTCTGGAATATAATCAAACTATGCTCAAAAATCTTGTCTATTTCGGTTCACCTGAGTTCTCGGCCGAAATTCTAGAGTCAATTATCGACACCAAGTTAATCAATATTGTCGGCGTGGTCACAACCCCCGACATGCCTCAAGGACGCAAACAAACCCTTACCGCCTCGCCGGTGGGGCAGCTGGCGCAAAAGCTCGATCTACCCACATATAAACCAACCAAACTTGACGAAGCCAACCTAGCCCATATCAAACTTCTCAAACCCGATATCTTTCTGGTCGTTTCTTATGGAAAGATAATCCCCAAGCAGTGGCTTGACTTGCCTGCGATCGGCACTTTTAATATCCATTTTTCCCTACTGCCCAAGTACCGCGGAGCTCTCTGCATCTCTGAAGCCATCAAGAACCAAGATAATGAGACAGGTGTCACCTTGATGGTGATGGATGAAAAGCTCGACCATGGCCCAATTATTTCTCAAGCCAAAGTTACCATCGTTGTAAACGACGATGTTGCTAGTTTGACCACAAAACTTACTCAAGCTGCCACTGAAATATTAAGACATAAGTTACCCGAAATCTGTGCTCAAAATTTCGTTTATACCCCCCAAGACGAAGCCCTAGCCACTTTCACTCCAAGCCATAAAACTCTCACCCATCAGTCGGCCTTTATCCCTTCCAACAAAATCATTGAAGCCCTAACCGGTATTGACTCTCCCATTGTTCATGCACTTATCCGATCACTCAATCCGGAACCAGGCGCGTGGACCTCGATCAATGTTCCTTCCGGCAAAACAAACCGTGTTGACCTCGAGGTTAAAATCTTCAAAACATCATTAGTTGCGGGCAGACTGGTCCTCGAAACCGTCCAGCTTCCCGGCAAAAACCCCATCTCCTGGAAACAGTTTCTTTCCGGCCACAAAATCTAATTCAGCAACACCTTCGCCGCCAATTTTTGAAACCTTTTTGGGTCTTCAGAAAAATAGTCCTCAACAAAATCCACTTTATTACTTACAGCCAGTGCCAACAGCTTTCTGTCGGGGTCACTATCCCCTGCCGCTACCGTCATCTCATCGCTCGTTACAACAAACTGGTATCCGACACTGACACCAAACAACTCTAAGTCCCCATGCGTCCCTTTCGAAAAATCAACCTGCTCAAATTCCTGAAAGTTTAGCCGTTGTCCTTTAGAACCCAGGATCTCTACAGTCAACATAAATTGATCAGGAAAAGCCGAAATCATCAAAGTTTGTTTTTGGTCCTTTAAGAAACTCATCAGCAAAGCAATATCTTTCTCTCCGTCCGACAAAAAAGCTTTTCGACTAAGCTGGGAATCCAAAAAAGTCGTCAAATCCAGTGACAACAAGCCTACACTTCCATCTTCTTGATATATACAAATCAGACCAATTTCGGGAAAATTGACCGCAAAGTTGTCGTCATCTGAGATTTTACATACAAACTCACCCAACCTCGTTAAAGCTACATCCGTCTCACCATCCACTGCCTTGGCCGAAAGGGAACCGCCGGATTCATTCGTAATTTTTGGGTATCCAAGAAATCTATTCAGATCAATATTAGACACTGGCTGTAGCCTGCTCTTTTCTGTCTCCTTCACGGAGTGATCTTTTGCAAGTAGTACAAACCTTCACTTTTACCTTTGAACCCTCAATCACCAAATGGTGAGTATGAAGATTTGGTCTTCGGATGTGTTTGATCTTTCTCTTTGAGAAACTGACTAAATTGGAGTTCTGGACTCCTTTGCCACAGATGATGCAGCCATAATATTCTTTTTCCATGATCGTAATTTTACCACAATTACTTTCGTCTAATCTCACGTATAATAACTTACATGATCTTTATCTTCCTTCTTTACATCGTCTATCTCATTATCTCCATTAGCCTTCACGAGTTCGCACACGCCTTTGCCGCAGATAGGTTGGGCGACCCCACCCCCCGTGCTGCAGGCAGGCTAACCCTCAACCCCTTCGCCCACATCGATCCGATAGGCACGGTGCTTCTCCCCCTTAGTCTAATCATCTTTTCCAGTATTTCTGGCACCAATTTTGTCTTCGGCTGGGGAAAACCCACCCCCTTTGACCCCTTCAATCTAAAAAACCCGAGGAGAGACGCTGGCATCATTTCCATAGCCGGACCCATAAGTAACCTACTCCTGGCCACCGCAGTCGCCATGCTCATCAGGCTACTCCCTCATGTATATTCCTTCTTCCTCATCCCTCTAATTATGACCAATATCAGCCTTGCCATTTTTAACCTCGTACCTGTCGGCCCGCTAGATGGCCAAAAGATCATCTTCGCCCTGCTACCCAGAAACTTAGCCTACGAATTCCAGGCTATCATGAACCGTTATGGCGTCCTGATTCTAATCCTACTTATCTTCCCCATTTTTGGCGGTGACGCACCCATCTACTCGATCATCATCCCACCCATCGAGTTTCTCTCCAACCTTCTCATCCCCTAGTCCCTATAAGCTCCTCCTTCGGGAAAGGAAGCTAAACACACCAACTACCAAGAGCAAAACGCCAAAGCCTAACAAGGCGATTTTAAAAACCGTAGAAAGGGCACTCCCCAGACCAGAATTACCTGGCTCAGTAGTTTTGGTTACCTTTGGAGTCAAAACAGTTTCAGATCGAGAAGGTATTGGTGTCGGTGTCAAAATAGGGGTCGATGCAATTCCGGGTCCAAAATTGATTGGCTCCACAAAACCTGTAAGCAAAACATCTTCGGAGGGTTTGTTGCCATAACCACTTGTCTCGGCTGTAATAAAAATTCTGACGAATTTGATATCGGTAAGCGTCGACATTTTTCCATTAACGATCTCACCCAGCCTCTTTTGCTTTGCGGCATCGTCTTCCACCCAAGCTACATAAATGTTCTTTTCCGAGGTTAGGGCAATTCTGAGATCCCGGCAAGTCATGAGTATTTTATATGTGCCATCGACAAAAACCGAGGCCGCAAAACAAGACCCAAAAGTACCAGCTCCCCTAAGATTGATGATTCCCTCGTTGGCTGACGCACCTTTTGGAAAAAACAGCACTATTACGAATAATAAGGTCGAAACCAAACTACCAAATAAAAACTTTTTCATATCTAAATGATACAACAAAATTTGCACCACAATGTCCTTAAACGGCAAAAAACTGGCTCAATGTTACGCACCGTTTTACTTTCAACAGCTCCTTGTCTTCCGTAATAAGTAGCGTCTCAGACATCTCAGCAAGCTGCAAGTAACAGGCGTCGTAGGCTGTCAGGCTATATTTCTTCATGTATTTAGCCACCTCTTCAACATCCCCAGGCAAGAGCTGCATAAATTCCACCCCCATTGATTCAAGTATTCTTGCGAACTTCACTACGTCTTTTACCTCAAGCCTCTTCGTTTTAACCAGCACGTTAGTAAGTTCCAACAGTATTAAATCCGGACAAGTCACCAAAATCTCTCCCTGGTTCATTAAATCTATCAGTTTTTCGGCTAGTTTAGTGTTCTCGGTTTCCCTGTCAAACAAACTCACAAAAACTGAAGCATCTACAACTATCTCCGTCATATATTACCGGTATCACGGTTTCTTCTAATCGCTTCCGCTCCATCAAAAGAAGGACCGCTTTGTCTTATTTTTTTAAAAAATGACAGCACGCTTCCAAGGCTCTCTGTTTGTCCACTTTTACCGATCAACCGGCTCACAACAACCTCCGAAAATGTAACTTGTCTATTGATTGCTTCCATTTTAAGCTTTTTATGAAGGTCTAAGGGTAAATTTACGGTCGAGCGGATATATTGTTGGGTTTGCATAACCTCATCATATCACCAACTCATCATATGTCAACCCTTAACACAAAAAACCTGGCTGTTACACCAGGCGAAAAAAGTTATTTAACCCACATTATCACCGGAACACTCTCCAATACGTCAGGGGTAGTTACTCTCACCTTTCCCCCAGAAGATTCCGGCATTGTGATGAGAATTTGATCCTCAATCGCCGGGGCGGCAACCATCAGTACTGTTGCACCTTCTGGTAGGTCAAATTCTTCATAGCCGTCAATTTCAAAAACCCTAGGATAATACTGCAAAGAATAGCCCGACGGAATGTCAATCAGGTCAATGTCAGTGTGAACAGGATGGCCTTCTTGATTTAGGCCGATTTCCTTGGCTGGAAGGTTGACTTCACCCCGAGAAAAACCTTGATCGAACTTGTTTGTTTCAATACCTGTATAGACACAGGCAAAAATAATGATGATTAAACCCACCACCCCTCCCAAAGCAACCGCAGGCTTATACTCGTCCTTCAACATGAACCAACACATCGGCACCTCCTTTAAAATAACCGAAACGGCGAAGCTGCGATCAAACCATGTATCGCAGCGGACCCACCCAGGGTCCAAAGTAAAATCAGGATCGGTGACAGCAAAAATGTTTGTGAGACAAACCCAAAAAGACAAAATGTAGAAAGCCCACCATATACGCAAAGTGAGATAAAAGTCATCATCGACCGATCCCTCCCAGTGACAATCACCCTTAACAGACTGCCACCAAACACCCCCAACACGATCGATAGAATAAGTAAAATAATCATTACGGTCTCCTTTGTCAATTTCCTAAGATGACTTATATTATACAGTTACTCACTTAGATCTATTACCATATATTCGCCCTCTAGCGCATATCCCAGTTTTTTATAGTACTCTCTTGTGCCTATTGCAGATATCACCGCCATTTTCTCGTACCCCCTTTCTTTTGCAATCTCCTCTGCCTTGGCCATCAGCCTCTTACCCAACCCCCTATGCTGTGACTTCCCCTCCTGCAAGGCCTGGCCTTGCAGATCCTTAACTTGGCCATAGGTGTGCACTTCACGGATAATGGCGGCGCCTACAAGCTCGGGAAAAAGCATTTTCTCTCCCTTGTCCGGCAAACGAAGTCTAAGCATCGAGAATAAATTTTCGTCATTTTCGTAAGACATAAACAGCTCCTTACCTCCCAAGGTCTCTCTTTCATCCATTTTCAACTCTACCTTTGCATCATAAATCCCCGCCCTCACTTCCCGGCAACGGATACATAGGCATTTTTTACCTTCTTTCTTTAATTCCTCCTGCAATTGCTGTCTCATATTTGTCCTCAAGGTCCCAGAACTAACCCACTGTTTACTGATGTCGCGCACTAGTCTATCGATCCTGCACCACTTCGGAGTTAATCTCTTTACCTCTTTTAGCACCTTTTTCAAATCCTCTTCGGTATAACTCTCATATTCTCCCCTTTTCCACATATTAAACAATTCAGTATCGGGAATGACCATGGCCGGGTAAACCTTCAAATAATCAGGCTGGAATCTGGGATCTGCAAACATCACCCTAGCCATCTCCATATCTTTTTCGGGACTGCTCCCCGGTAGATTTGGCATAAAGTGATAGCAGATCTTAATTCCGGCATTGCGGCACATTCTGGTGGCCTCCCCAACAGCATCCAAGTCGTGGCCTCTTTCGATTTTTCTCAAAATCTGCTCGTCAAAAGCCTGTACCCCAAGCTGCACTTTGGTCACCCCCATCTTTCTCCATAAAATAATTTCTTGCTCCGTCACCCAATCCGGTCTGGTCTCTACCGAGATACCGACGATCCGTCTCTTTCCGGATTCATTAAATTTCTGTGCCGACTCCAAACTATCAGAAACAAATCCATTCACTCCGTCAAACATCCCTTTAAAAAATTCCAATTTGTAATCGTCAGGATAAGCCGAAAAGGTGCCGCCAATCACAATCAAATCTATTTTGTCGGTCACATGCCCCGTTTCCTCCAGTTGTTTCAACCGCATTTCCACCTGTAGACGGCTATCAAACTTAAGTTTCTTTGCCCGCTGCGCAGCCGGCTCATCCGAAAGATACGACTTCGGCATCCCCTGCTCCAAAGGACAATAAACGCAGTTGCCTGGGCAATAGTGAGGTTTCATCATGACCGCAAAGGGGGCCACTCCAGACTCCGTCCGCACACTTCTGGTCTTGTACATTTCTTTTATTTCCTCATCCTCGATAAATGGCCAGATCTCCGAGTTCTTGGGCATCCGACCCAAAACCTTCGCCCAGCTGCGACGGTATTCCTCCAAATTTTCAGGAGTGATTTTTTCCCCATCCCTTCGCACCAATTCTTCAATAGACATTCCGTCTATTTTACCCGACTTCAGACCACTCCTGTTGACTAAATCCCATAATACAGATAGAATACATCAAAATCTTACGTTAACAGGAGTATTACATGAATCGGACTTATTATGAGAACGTTGTTCAGCCACTGGTAGGTTTAGTTCTATCAATTGTTTTCATCGTTGTCATCCTGATAGGAATGTTGTCATTTTTCAAAAGCGTGGACGAATCCTACATATCCTATTCCGATTTATACGCAAAGTATGGCGTACTGGGAGAACATGATATGGCTGTCCTCGATCCATCCGGGAACGAGCTAAGTGGCCAAGTCTCCGGCGGCGGATCCTTTTTTCTGGTCTTTGGGGGTGGTACTTTTCAGGGACAAGTTCAAACCGGTGATGTTGTTCAATTTCGTTGGGTAGTCCCTTCTGGACTTAGTACAGTAGTAGAAGTACCATACAGAAACATTCTCTGGGATTATCAAGCAAAATACGTTAATCCAACCTTTGAATTCAACTTCACACAGGAACAAATGAACGGAAGTGTGTACAAGGACACTGAAATCGGTAACTTCAACGATCTCTTCAATGTCGCCCCCACCATCACGATTCATATCACCTGGGAACGGTTCGTTGAGGAAATCCAATCAAAGATTTCCCAATAAGCAGCCTGCCCCACAGTACTTCAACCCGCCTCCCAGCGGGTTTTTTTATGATTGCATTTCTATGAGATAATATCTCCTGTAAGTACATTCACATTGGAGGCTATATGAAGAAATATGGTTGTTTGGCAGTCGCTGTTATTGGCCTGATCCTGTTTTTGATTTTCCGGACCACCCCAACGGTTTCGGATTTGATCATCGACATCCTTTACGTTCACCAGATCAGTTGGCTTTTGGTTATCTCAACCCTCGTCATGACTTTCATCTCCTTCTATAAAGCTGATGGCGCTGGTTACGACGAAAGTCCCTGGGTCGCGCCTGCGATAGCGGCTGTTGTTCTAGGAATCGTTTGGTTTGTCTGGCTGGGAATTCAAGATCCCATTAAGATGGCCGCTTTGAGCGATCACACAATGTACGAAGATCAAAACGTCAGCCTAGTCACCCAGAACGAAATCCGGCCGTATCCATACGCCATCGCCGCAGCCAACATTGCCACCGCCAAGTATGACGGCACCACTGCCGCAGGCGACTTGGACTACGTCCAGGACCGCTGGACTGCAAGTATTGACCCGAACAGTTTCTGGGTACAGCTGTACCGCCCGACCCAGGGTATCTTCGTTATGAACAACGACTATTCCGTCACCCCGGCGATCCAACCCTTTACCTTCTCGGAAAAAGGGATCCTTTGGAACCACGCCAAAAGCCTGATCCGCTCGCACGAGTATTTTGTTGAGTTCTCGGATGTTATTTACGTTCGACAGGGAGATGGGCGCTACCTGGCGGTCACCACGCTGATCAAGCGGGCCGGCTTTGCCCGCTACCCATACATTTACGGCGTCGCCGTGGTGAGCAGCGAGGGGCTGATCGAGATCCTTCCCCAATCCGTAGCCGAGGCTGACCTCCGCCTGCAAGGCATTGCTCTGGTTCCATTTGACTTTGAGACTGCCAGGACGGAAGCCTATGGCTGGAGAAACGGCGTACTGAACGGTATTTTCGATCGCACCACCCGTCTCACGGTCCATGTCTCCCAGGTCAATGCCGAAAATGCTTCCCCATTCCACCTTAAAAGCACCGCTGGCAACCTGTGGTACACCACCCTCTCCCCTCTCGGGTCGAGTACCGAATCCATCACCACCATAGCGATGTCCGACTCTCACGACATCAACGGACCGGTGAAAATCTGGAGGACCGAGCAGACCCAGTCGCTCCCCGGCACTGATTTCCTCGCTTCCCTAATCGAATCCGCACCTAACCACCTAAATTTGGTTTGGTTCCATGGTGGTGACAAGTGCGGAAATGCAGCGCTCCTGGAAATGGTGCCGGTTGTCAGACAGGAAGCCGGTGGCCCGAAGCTCTACTTCATGGGCTATGTTTCGGCCGTAAACGTATCTTCGAATGTCCGGTTCTACTCTGTGATCGATCCGGAATCACGTGTCGTTTACGAAGACCTTCCCAGCTTCGAATATGTGAACCGGTGGCTTCGAGGCGAGTACGAGCTGAACCCCGTAAACGAGAACAGCGTCACCATTGATCCCACGACAAGTCAGTGTTTGTCACCCGATCTTGCCCAGGAGTCAGATCAAGTTCTCATTGAATACCTGCGCAAAATCACGGATGAACTCGAAAGACGCCTTCAAAGATAATAGGTGAATCGACCCCCGCCAATTGGCGGGGTTTTTGTTATTATGAATATATGAAGCACTCACTTGTGATATTTCTTACTGCGGCCATCTTGGGAACTATCTTTTATATCCGCGCCAATCCCCAGCTAGTCCGCAATGCGGCCCAGGAAATAGTCGAAAAAGCCAAAGAAGTTGTCAGCGAAACACCACCGAGCCCACGCACAGACTTATTACTTCCCGACATGAAGATTATTCCCCCGAAAGATATCTATATCGCCCACCCCTCGAGCAAGATAAAAACTCTCCGCTTCAACACGATTTTTGTAAATCAAGGACAAGGACCACTGGAAATAATCGGCCACCACGATCTCGAACAAAATAAAACTTTTGCTTCGCAATATATTAAAAAAATCGATGGTTCCGGGGAATATCGGGATATTGGTTCCTTCGTCTACCACCCGGACCATAGCCACTGGCACGTCGATAACTACGTCCAGTACCAGATCTGGTCAATAAAAAACAAAAACGAAAAGAACGGAATAGTGGCCACCACCGGCAAGATGAGTTTCTGTATCTGGGACGAACACACCTACGACCTAAATCTACCCGAAGCGGCTAAGTCTCGCTTCTACACCAGCGCTTGCTCCAGAAATACACAAGGTATGTCTGTCGGCTGGGGTGACACCTATCTCGCCCGTGTTGAAGGTCAAGTCATTGATATTACCAATGTCCCCGATGGTCAATACATACTTTGGTTTGAAATCAACCCAGAACGAAGAATTCTCGAAAGCAACTATGATAACAATGCCGACTGGTTAAAAATAGAGATCAAAGGGAACAAACTGACCGTGCTTTAGCAAAAAAAAAGACGGGGTATTAGCCCGTCTCGACTGGTTCGATCCAATTCCAAACATTCCACGATCCGTCCTCCAAGGGTAGAACCCCAAAGGCGGATAGATTCCGGACACCCCGCTTAACAAAGATCCCATCTCTTTCGGTATAAAACAACTTGTCACTTTCGACTTTTTCTACTGTAATCAAGGCGGCCGGTCTATGGTTCACAATCAGGAAGTAACATTTCCCCTTTTTGATCTGATCAGCGTTCGTCACCATCAAATCACTGTGGACCACCTGTTCGCTACCGGCAACACCCAGCTCTCCCGGAGCAACTTCTGAGAAGCAGCAGCGCCCAATATTGGACATCGCCTCTAGGAAAAAATCATTTATCACGGACGAACCGTCATAATAGACAGTTGCCATTACCAGCCTGATGGCCTGCTTGTGCTCATCATCGGCATCCACGTCCCTGCCCTCGAAGTATTCCTCATTTTCCATGGCACATGCTGTGGAAACAACGATGTCAACATCACTGAGATCAATCCTCACCGTCAGTTTTTCGTTGATCATGCACAACATCTGCCGAATCACGAGCATAATTCCATCTGCGTCATTACACCTTAAAAGTGCCATTTGGCCTCCAAACAAAAAATTATTATAGATTTTTAACTTGCTAGATGACCAAGATTTTAAACTATTTAAGCCCAATAATCAAGCTATAGGGCTAGCCTGCCTGCGGGGTGTAAAATTACTTATGTCCGTCAAAGACACTTACAACGAGATCGGTAGCAATTTCTCCGCCTCCCGTGGCTATATTTGGCCTGATCTCAAACCTTTTCTGGCAGAAGTACCAACATACGCCACCGTCCTTGATGTCGGCTGTGGCAACGGCCGACTTCTGCTTGGATTGCCAAAAAATATAGACTATACCGGCATAGACTTCTCCACCGTTCTCCTTGAAAAAGCCGTTAATAATCACCCCAAGGCTCATTTTCTAGAAGCAGACATTACCAAACCTGATGCCTGGAAAGATCTCCCCCCATTTGACTATATTTTTTGTATAGCCGTCATTCACCACTTGGACAACCGTCACGACCAGCTCTTTGTGCTCAAACAAATTAAGAATCACTTGAAGCCTGGTGGTAAATGCCTCATTACTGCCTGGAATCTCTGGCAACCTAAACTTCTCAGACATCACCTGGATATAAAAACAAAAATTAAAAATCTCCGATATCTGTATATTCCTTTTCAGGGCAAACCCAGATTTCACTTCGCCCACACCAAACCATACCTGGAGAATCTCCTGAGGGAAGCCGGTCTAAACCTAACCGTCGAAAAAACTTCCCGCAACTATCTAATCCACAACTAGGTTTATCGCCTATTTTAGGTTGACACCACCGATGATATTTGCCATACTAAATTCATGCCAAACGATGACCTCGGCCAGTTCCCTGCACCCACAGCCACCCCAGAACCCCCTATCACCCCCACCGAGCCGGTGAATACTTCCACTACCGACGAGAGCAGTATAATCGAGGACATCAACACCCCACCAACTTCTCAAATCTCCGAGGAACCTTTTACAACTCCCCCAACGATCTCAGAAACACCCTCAACTACTGATGAAATCCCCTCTATCATTACCCAAGAACCTGCACCCATTGCAGAACAAGCTTCTACTCCAGAGGTCGCACCTCAAGAACAACCAATATCCGCCCCAGAACCAATACCGGCTTCCATGCCTACCGTCAAAGGAGGATCAGCCTTTGGCTCCCTTATCATGTTGATTCTCATTCTCATTGCTGGCGGCGCTTTGGCCATTACCGTTTTTGTCTATTCCCAGTCACAACAGCTAAAACAGCAGCTCCTTGAAGTTACCCAGACACTGGAACAGCAAAAAACCACCCTCACACCAACACCTTCTCCCACCATCATAGAATTCCCCACCTCGACTCCTACACCGTCATCCACACCCACACCCCTTGCCACTGAAAGCGCCACCCCCACACCTTCTCCTACCCCCACAGCCACCATTTCAGCCGAAACGGTACTACCACTATCAAACGCTTCAAATGCGCTAAAGGTTGGGATTAATCATCTCCCAAATGCTCAAATGATTCTCATCAAGACGGAAAACGCTACGACTCCTTCGCTACAGACTACAAAATATTTCTTCCGTCAGGACCTCACCACCAAAAAATATTTCTATGTCTTGATTGCAAGCAACAATGAGCCAGAAATCGTGGACAAAGCTATCTACGTCACTCCAGATAATAGTATCCCCTCTCTAAACGAAATGATCGTAGGTAACACTCTCGGAATAGATTTAGACGAAGCTCTAATCATTGCTAACGCAGCCTGCACCAGCAATCTTTGTGCCACCGCCACCGTCAAAGCTCAATTTATTCGATCCGGCGAATTCAATATCTGGCAGCTCACCTTTGATCCCGTAGATGCCAGTAAAAACGCTTTGGTCCTTCAGCTAAACGCAAAGACAAAAGAAATACTCTACAAATCCACCGGCTTCTAGTTTACTTTACTGAATCCACGAATAAAGTTGTACCACTGTACTCTCCCTCTACGGTTACCGAACGACCATTGTACTGTTTCAAATCGATTTTCCGACTAGTTATTTCTATTACTTTCCCACTCGAAGTAATACTTACCCTTTCACCAGAAACCGTCACTGGCCCTGTAAGCGACACCACCGGACTTTCCGTCTGAATATCTGCCGGCTGGGCTACCAAACTACAACCACCGAGAAATACACTACTTAACACCACTCCTCCCATGACCAATTTTCTAAATTTACTCATATCCCATCATAGCAAAGAAGCTTGATTGTTGATAAAATACATTGTTCCTTTAGCTTCGAATGCCGTCGTAGCTCAGCTGGCAGAGCGTATTCTTGGTAAGAATAAGGTGCTGGGTTCGACCCCCAGCGACCGAGATGGTAGAGTGGTCAAATACTCGGGTCTGTAAAACCCGCGGCGCAAGCCTACGCAGGTTCGAACCCTGCTCTCGGCACCATAAATATTCTCCCCCTTGTGGGGAGAATATTTTTATGGTCCTCGGCAGGTGTTCGAAAGTCGGAACCAGTTTCGTAACGAACCTGGTGAGACAGGTCCCGAAGAAATCTCTATTGAGATTTACTGAGGGGAACCCTGCAAATTCCAAAGGAATTTATGATCCCTATGGTTCGAACTGCCGGAGCCAAATCCTAAGCTATAATATACAAAAATACACCTTGATATTTAAAAGGAGCAATAATGTCTGGAATAACCTTTTCCTATGTACCCGGAAAATGTCTTATCTGCCAAGTCAAACCTGCATCCATTAACCTTTTTTGTGAAGATTGTGCTCCGAAATCCAACAAAACGGTCACCATTGACGAACAAACTGCGCTTCTCCGCAGAATTACGAATCAGACAATTTTAATCAAAGACATGAAACCCGGAGAAACCGGATACACGGAAGCGAATTCAATCTTCGAAATTGAAAACTGTCTCTTTATCGTCGGGTCCAACTATGTATCTCCAGAAAAAAACGGCCAAAAGACCGCCAAGATCACCATGGAAGAAGGCTATGTTGTAATCCATCGACAAACAGTTGATGAAGATGGAATCTTACCGGAATTACCGGACGACCTCGAAGAGGGAGTTCTAATTTTTCAAGCAGTAATCTCTGATTAATTCCAAGCTATTAGGAGGCAATCCATGTCAGAACACTTTCAAAAAGGTTGTTGTATTGAATGCGGAGAGCCGGGGGTGAATGGTTTCTATTGCAATAAACATGCGGGTGAGGCGCAGAAAAAAACCTCGACAGACTCAACTGAGACTCGCATCTCCGATATGGCTACCTTACAAACGGGCTACACCGAGCCCTATTGCATCCATGAGGAATATGGAGCTTTCTTTATCACCACCACCGGCACTATCACCAGCCAGCCGCAGGGTTTCAAATTTATGAAAGTGTTGCGGACGGAAACCCACTTCTGGGTTGATAAGGAAAAATTAGCTCCAGAAGACATCTGGGCAGGACTACCAACCGGCACCGACAAAGCCGATGTTCAACCCGCACAACTGGTCTACTTTGAAGATGACAAAAAATAAGCAAAAGCCCCGCCACGCGCGGGGCTTTTTAGCTAAATCGTAGTAAAATATTCCATCTAGTCCCGCAACTTGACATCACCCCAAAGGAGCAGCCCGGATTATGCCAAATCATCTTATCTACCGCTTCGGAGAATGCTTGGACTGCCACGCACCGGTAGTTACAGGGTCATTATTTTGTCCCGAACATCCTCCTCTTCGAGAAAACCCTCCTCCCTCTCACCTCACCGTCAGAGCGAAAAAGCTCTATGAAATAGGCGACGGAGACTCCGGTTACGTCGAACCATACTGCGTATTTAGATACAACAGCAAACTCTTCATCATCACCTCGACAGAGGTGTTCAATAACGGGGACGACGACATTTACAAACACACCCACGTAATCAAAAGTAAAGGATTGGTCTTGGTATACAAAAACTCCATCAAAGCAGATGATATCTGGCAGGGATCAGAGGACATCTTTGATAATTATCCCACTCTCCCCGCCAAATTAATCTGAAATAACCAACACTCCGGAGGTTAACATGAACGATGACAGATATATCGACGGCGTAATATTTAAGAGAGGATGTTGCGTCATCTGCGATACTCCTATTTCCGGTGGTTTTTTCTGCCCCAAACACGAAGATCGCTCCGTCCAGCAGCCGTCTCAAACAGCGGGAAATGCTGTGGTCAGAAACCTGAAGGTAGGCACAACCGCATATGTAAATCCCCTCTCAGTGTTTACCTCAGGTGGTCGGTATTTCATTTTTAGTAATACAAAAACATCCAACTGGGCACGGGGAACCAACACCACCAAAATTACAAGGAGAAAGGATCACGTCGAAGTTGATAGAAGCACTATTGCAGACAGTCAAATTTCCAACTATCAATTTAACGATATCAAGAATCAAGACTTTCTCCCGGCAAAATTCAACAGGACCACTACCACAAAGCCCCAAATAATTTCGGATATGGAAATCGATGAGGCCGGCTTTACTGAACCGCATAATATTTTCGAGCTGACTAAAGCCCTTTTTGTGGTCGGCACCGGTAATGTCTCCAGAAGGAGAACGCAGTACAAAACAGTCCGCATTATACGGCGAGAAGATCTCTATGAAATAGATGGCAACACCATCACTCCCGACGATATTGAATACGGTATGCCCGAGGATGCAGACGAAAACGGCTGCTTTCTGGCCGAAATAATCTGATACCAAAACCCCCGGATTTATTCCGGGGTTTTTTGCACCCCCACTGTCCGCAAACATAGTGATATTTTGGAGCCACCTCTGAGATTCGAACTCAGGACATCCTGTTTACAAAACAGGTGCTCTAACCAACTGAGCTAAGGTGGCACAACCATATTTTACCTTAAACTCCTAATACAATGCTCGAATCTTACTTAAAATCTGCACCAATCACAATCATGATGTCTGCTTCGGGAAAAGACTCCGTCGACTCAGTCACCACCACACCGCCTACCAACTGAGCCAATTCTGTGGCTTGTGTCCCATGTTTTCCATCGATATCCAATACCAATGTCTTCTCGTAACTGTCGACTTTGGCAGTTGCTTTAGATACCACTTTGACACCTGGAATTTGTTTTTCATTTATTCTTTTCTCCAGCTCCCCCGTAATGCCATCGTTCTTTGACCCATTTACCAAAGCAATTTCCAGAGGATTATTTTCATCTACTCCGGTAATTGTCAGTTGTTGATTTCCAATATTCACCGGCACCACATCTACCAGCACATTTTTTGTTGGGCTAAAGATATACGCCTTCTGTGCTTTTGCATAAATCAAAATTTTGTCACCATTTTCCGCTTTGGCAAATACCGGCTGATCTTTCAGCTTTTCCTTATCGGTCACTGTGGCCACCACAGGTTCTTCACCTTCGGGCAAGACCACCAATTTAGATAGTTTCTCGGTTAACTGTTTTATCTCCTCTTTGGCGATACTCTGAGGATCTTGTTTCAAAGTTTCCAACTGTAAGCCCAACACTCTATTTTGTTTTGATAAACGATATGAGTTTGCCCCCAGAACACCAACCAACAAGATCACTCCTACAATAAATATCTTCTTTGAGCTCAGTTTTATCATTTGTACTAAATGTAACAAAATAACGCCAATATTACAAGTATTATGACTATATTTCTCCCGAATTTGACTATTTTGTAAAAAAAGATACACTGATAAGTATGAATAACAGGCGTTCTATTTTCATCCGTCGGATATTACTTTTCACCCTTCTTCCTGTA
>Ga0075742_124_pt1 | contig 23032 bp, 17 predicted proteins | sample RifGroB1_FD_68434 | JGI IMG/M metagenome (GOLD analysis project Ga0075742, IMG submission 68434) | Microgenomates (Collierbacteria) bacterium GW2011_GWB1_44_6 | reverse complement strand
AACTATTCCTGCCTACAAAAAACAAATCGAGGGTTACTGCTCTTTCGTTAAAAAACTTGTCTCTGGCAACAAGATCCTTTCTCGCCGTTTCTATATTGTCATTCCCTACAAACATACCGAGCGTCATCAGGATATGAAGCTTATCAAAGAACATTTAAATCTTGAAAAAGACATCATTATCAAAGGGTTGGAGCGAATGCAGATGAAAGCGCGAAGCGTAACAGGTCTAGAAATTCTTAATTTATTTTATGGCTTCTATAACCCGGAAAGCCTGAAAACTCAGGCCATTACCAGGGAAACAGTCGAAGCAATACTGAAAAATAACTATGTTTAATCTAAAGAAAAAAATCACTAGTCTCAAACCGATTAAAGCTTGGCAAAAGAAGCGGAAGCTCAAAGCTATGACAAATCAGGCGATTAAAATCGCTTTTGGTACGCAGGATCAAGTGGATTTAATTTCTTATGCAGGGCTTAAAGAGGAATCATCATACCTACAGATCAATGATAGATTTGTCCGAACCATGTTCGTTTCTGGCTACCCGTATGTTGCTTCAACTGGTTGGCTCAATAATCTCATCAACTTTAATCATGACATAGATATTAGTTATCACATTGAACAAGTTGATCCGCTAACCGCTCTGCCCAAACTGATCAGAAAAATAACTGAGCTTGAGTCCACCAAGCGCACCATGCTCAAAGAAGGCAAGGTCATAGGGAGCGAAATTACCGATCCACTTGAATCCGCTATGGAACTTAAAGACAAAATCCAGCGGGGTATGGAGAAGCTTTTCCAAATCTCTATCTATATGACGATTAGCGCGGAATCGCTCATCGAACTAAACAAAGTCACCAAACTTTTAGAGACAGTCATGCAGACGAGGCTTTTCTACATCAAGCCCGCTACCTTCCAACAGATCGAAGGATTGCAGTCTATTCTCCCTAGAGCCGAGAATAAACTGGCGCAGAAGCGCAATCTTGATAGTTCAAGTGCAGCGCTCACTTTCCCCTTTGTTTCATCTGAACTGGTGCAGGAATCAGGCATACTTTACGGTATTAATAAATCCAATAATTCATTGGTAATTATCGACCGCTACTCTCTAAACAACGCCAACTCCATTATTTTTGCTCAATCGGGATCTGGTAAAAGTTATACTGCCAAAGTCGAGATCTTACGTCATCTGATGCAAGGAACTAAAGTCATCATTATTGACCCAGAACGCGAATATAAACAACTAGCCGCGAGTGTTGGAGGAACGTACATCAAACTTTCCTCTACCTCTAAAGAGAAAATTAATCCGTTCCAATTTTCGGAGCACTCGGTAACGCAGGAAAACAACTTATCCGAACACATTCAGGATTTAACCGAGCTCATCTCCCTAATGGTTGGATCACTTACATCTGAGGAGAGGGCATCAGTGGATCGCGCACTTTTACTCACCTACAAAGAAGCCAAGCTCACCCCACGTAAAAATGCAAAAAGGTCAAAAGCTGTTGAATACCCACTTCTTAAGGACTTCTACAAAAACCTCAAAGTCATGAAGCATAAAGATTTATGTGACAGGCTCGAGCGATTTGTGAAAGGCTCACTTTCAACCGTATTTGATTCCCAGACTAATATTAAACTGGATAACCGCCTGATTGTCTTTGATATCAAAGATCTAAATGAATCCATTAGATCAATCATGATGATGGTGGTTGCCAATTTCGTTAATAATGAGGTAAAACAAAATCCTCAAAAAAGAATGTTAGTCATCGATGAAGGATGGATACTCCTCCAAGAGCCAGAGAGCGCCAGATTTATCTCAGGTCTAGTAAGACGTGCTAGAAAATACTATCTGGGTGTCACAATTATTTCCCAGCAAGCCAATGACTTCCTCAATCAAGATTATGGCAAGGCAATTGCTAGTCAGTCCTCACTTCGTGTGTTTATGAGACAAGATACAACCACCATTAAAAAAGTCGCCGAAGAATTCCACCTCTCAGCTTATGAGCAACATTATCTTTTAACCTGTGATCGTGGTGAGGCCTTAATTATTGCTGATCAAAATCATGTAGCGGTTAAAATTGTGGCCTCAGAGCAAGAACATCCACTCCTGACTACCGATCCAAGGGAAGTCTACATCTAGCCATGAATCCAAAACTAGTACTTACGCTCTGGTCGTTTCGTAAGGAACTAAAATTCGTTCTTCTGGCTTTCCTTACTATTCTCCTGGTACCTGTCATTGCGGTCATCCTGCTGACTCAGGTGGGTATAAATATCATCTCTGACAAGTTGGTTGATCAAAATCCAACCAATCAAAGCATCCAGATCAAAGATCCAACGACAGGCGAAGGCACCACAGAAATTCATCCAACGGTTGTTTGGCCAACCAAAGGCGTAATTACTCTTGAATTTGCACAGTCCAGCATGTATCAGGTCTTCCATACTGGGATTGATCTTGCTAGTAAACTTGATGAACCAGTCAACCCTGCTATGGACGGCACTGTTATTTATGCAGGAGAGATATTCTGGGGGTATGGTAAACACGTCATTATTGATCACGGCAACAACGTCACCACCATCTATGCCCACTTAAACAAGATTTATGTCTTTAAAGGCCAAAAGGTGACCACCAGCGACGTAATTGGAGGCCAAGGTCAAACTGGTTGGGCAACTGGAGTTCACCTTCATTTTCAGGTAAATGTGTACGGAATACCAGTGGATCCGAGAGTGTTCTTGGGATATGGGAATCCCTAATAACAGAGTTCAGTTGACGATTTACCCAAGTGATACAATAATAATAGGATGAAATATAGTATTCGTCACATAAATCAGAAGGAATTGGAAACAGCGATTGAGTGGGCTGCAACAGAAGGTTGGAATCCAGGGCTATACGATGCTGATGCGTTTGATGCAATGGATCCGCAAGGTTATTTCATGGGCTATGTCGATAATGAGCCAGTGGCATCAATTTCAGCAGTATCCTACCCAGGGCAATTTGGATTTTTGGGATTTTATATTGTTAAGCCTGAATACCGAGGTAAAGGATATGGTTGGAAGTTGTGGCAGGAAGCAATGAAATATTTGAATAGTCACAATGTTGGCTTGGATGGTGTAGTTGCCCAACAAGAAAACTATAAGAAATCTGGATTTACTCGTGCATATGCAAATATTCGATATGAAGGCATAGGATCAAATTCTGTTAAGAAATCAAAAAACATTGTTCCGCTTTCAAAAGTTTCGTTTGATGAGTTACTCAAGTATGATCGTGAGGTGTTCCCCGCAGATCGCTCTTCTTTTCTTAAGATTTGGTTTAATCAACCTAAAAGTCTTGCACTTGGATACATTAAAGATGGAAAACTTCTAGGGTTTGGTATGGTACGACCGTGTAGAGTGGGTTATAAAGTTGGTCCACTATTTGCCGATAATGAAAAGATAGCTGAGGAACTCTTCCAACAATTCAGAGTATTTGTTAGAAAAGAAAAAATATATCTTGATGTGCCGGAAGTGAATAAAAAGGCTGTCTTTTTAGCTAAAAAATACAAAATGGTACCAATGTTTGAAACTGCGCGTATGTATACAAAGGAGATGCCTCAGATTGATCTTCATAAAATCTTTGGTGTCACTACATTTGAACTCGGGTAATCTATTTTAAGAATTTATCAATAACCTTCATCATTTCAGTGAACTGATAATAAAATGTTACATGACCAGTTCCAGTAAATGTGCGAACCTCTGCATCAGGATAAATTTTGGCAAAATAACCTTCATCTTGCATTAATGGATCGTTATCTGTTCTAAGTATCAATACTTTTCCCGGCCAATCTTTAAGACCGGACGCAGAAAACTTCTCATTTCGAGAAAAATCAGTATGAATATTTATCCAGCTTCTCAAAAGTGTTTTTGTTAAGTACTTATCGTAAAATTCGTGTGCAAAGTATGTACTAACCTCAGCATTTCTTGGTTCTGACATTATTGGATCTTTAGGTGCGTTTTCATTAGACACTCCTTGAATCTTGGCTGCCGATAATTTAGCAAAGGATCTAATTAAACTATCTGGAATAACTGGCAAAACAACACTTAATGCTCGCAGTGGCCTAACAACTTTATTTTCATATCTTTTTGATTCTGGTGTACAAGCATGAGAAAGGATTACCGACTCGACTCTTTCTTTATTTCTCCAAAGATAAGATTGTGCGAGTAGTCCTCCAACAGACAAGCCATAAACATTGACGCTATCAACTTCCTCATGGTCTAGTAAGCCGTCAATTGTATGACAAAACTCATCAATTGAACCAACATCGTATATAGTCGGAGCAATTACTTTAAATCGTTGTTCTAATGCTTCAATTAAGGCAAAATTACTTTGTGCCGTTTGACCCCCACCTGGAATAAGTAGTAACGTTTTTCTACCTTCACCGACGGAAATATATTCCAATGGTTTACCAGCATCCTCAAATTGTTTAAGTGGATGTGTCTCGTAAAAAGATCTGACCGATTCAGGAGTTCTGCTCATGAAGCTATTTTACTACTATTTGGCCTATATATTATATTAAGCGAACTAGGGTAATTATGCCTATAAAGTACTATAATATTAAGGTTACTTAATAATATATTTTTAGAACAACAAATAAAATAATATGGCTACGTACGATGATTTTATAAAACTTGATATTCGAGTAGGTAAGATCATTGCCGTCGAAGAATTTCCAGAAGCACGCAAGCCAGCGTATAAATTGACAATAGATTTTGGTGATGAGATTGGTCAAAAAAGATCAAGCGCTCAACTCGTTAAACATTACACAAAGGAACAGCTCGTTGGAAAACTGGTGTTGGGTGTCGTTAATTTCCCTCCACGACAAATTGGACCATTTATCTCTGAGGTTTTAACTCTTGGTATTCCAGATGGTGATCACGAATGTATTTTAGCTGTACCCGATAAAAGTGCTGCAATAGTCGGTGGAAAGTTATTTTAATAATCATGAAGCAAGAAACTGAAAACAAAACTAAATCGCTTATCTTTGTTTTAACCTGTGTTTTACTGTGGGCGTTTATTCCTGTTGTATCTAGATTTGGCCAATCAAAACTAGATAACTACCAATTCTTGTTTTGGTCGAGTGTTTTGTCGCTAGTCGTTTTGTTTGTTAGCTCAGTTTTTGCAGGTAAATATAGACACTACGCAGAATATAAAACTGTCGGTGTAGCTAAAGCACTAGGTTTAGGATTCATGGGTTCATTTCTATACTATCTGTTGCTTTATTTTGCATATGCTCATGCAAAAGGGTTAGAAGTACTAACCCTTCAATATACTTGGCCTATATTCATCGTCATTTTTTCAATAATTTTTCTTAAGGAGAAATTTACAACTAAAAGCATAGTTGCTTCCGCACTGGGTTTCACTGGAGTGCTAGTAGTGTTAACTAAGGGCAACATTTTTGACATTTATTTGGGAAACATGACAACGAATATGATCGTTTTGCTAGCGGCAGCTGTCTTTGGATTGTTTTCTGTGTTAAGTAAAAAGACCAATTATGAACCGTTTACTGCTACGACGTTGTTTTTCTTATCTGCTAGCATTTGCTCATTTGTCTCAATGTTATATTTTTCCAGTTTCATATTTCCGCCAGTTAGCGCATTGGTTCCAATTTTGATAAACGGTGTATTGATCAATGGACTTTCTTACATTTTTTGGCTAAAGGCGCTTAGTTTTGCTAAAGCATCATTTGTGGCCCCATTTGTGTTTCTCACCCCAGTTCTGGCAGCTGTTCTGGTGATATTGTTTTTCCATGAAATATTTTTACCTGTTTATTTAGTTGGCATGGGATTAGTAATAATTGCAGGATTAGCTAGTCAATCATGATATATGGCAAACAATATTCAAGAAGTGAGCTGGGCAAACTTTAAAGCAAAATTTGGTGGAAAAGAACAATCAATTTTCCAATGGTTATGTTATCTCCTTTTTTGTGAAGAGTACAAACAACCACTTGGAATATCTCGTTACGAAAATCATGCCGGTATTGAAACTGATCCTATTACAGTTGGTAAGGAAATAATCGGATGGCAAGCTAAATTTTACGAAAATGAGCTAAGTAAACACAAAGATGAGCTCATTGCTTCTATAAATACTGCAAAAACTCGTCATCCTAATTTAACACGGATTATATTTTATCTAAATCAAGATTTTGGGCAGCATAAGAAAAAAACTGATCCTCAATACAAGTTGGAGGTTGAAGAACATGCAAGGGAAAAAGGTGTCTCAATCATTTGGAAAGGTGCTTGGTTTTTTGAGTCACCGTTTGTAGCTAAAACAAACGCAGTAATGGCTGAGCACTTCTTCAGTCTAGGCAAAAGCATAATAGATCTAATTCAGGAGCTGAACAATCACTCTTCATTAGTTTTAAGCCCTATTCAATCGGGGATACGTTTTTCAGACAAAGAATTAAAAATAGACAGATCAAGCATTACAGCAATTCTGTCTAAGAATTTAAGCGACAATGTCCCTGTGATTTTAAGTGGTGAAGGTGGCGTAGGGAAAACTGCTGTTATAAAAGATCTTTACTCATCCTTAAATGGTAAATTACCTTTATTTGTTTTCAAGGCCATACAGTTTAATAACATGACAGATGTTGATAACTTAGTTAAGAGCTATGGAGACTTCAAAGTAAGCGACCTGGCAGGGGCATATCCCGATGTCACAGAAAAATGTATTGTAATCGATTCTGCGGAAAAGCTCTCGGATATTGAAGACAAAGAAGTATTCAACATTTTTGTCACCACTTTTCTTCAACATAAATGGAAAATTATTTTTACTACAAGACACAGTTACCTTGATGATTTAAGGAATATGCTCGTATCCCTTTACGGGATTGCCTTCCACACCCAGAACATCGAAAAAATTAGTTATACGGAATTAGTAAGTCTCTCACAAGCCTATGGCTTTACGATACCAGATGATGTCCGACTACAAGACCTTATTTGCAATCCTTTTTACCTAAACGAATATCTCCAGAACTATGACGACATAAAACAAGACTTTACCTATTCAGATTTTAAAAACACTCTCTGGAATAAAAAAATTGCTAATTCATCATTTACTAAAGACCGTACACACGTCCGTAGAGAGAATTGCTTCATCTCTCTCGCCCAAAGAAGAGCTAGCGAAGGCAGTTTTTTTGTAAAAGCTGGTGATCTTGAACTTGCAATCCTTCAAAAATTGATTGATGACGAAATTGTTGGATATGAAACAGACTCAAGAGGATATTTTATTACACACGATATTTATGAAGAGTGGGCATTGGAGAGGTTTATTGAGAGCACCTTTCTTTTACAGGGCGTATCCAAAAGCTTTTATACAAATATAGGAAGTTCTCTTCCAATCCGTAGAGCATTTAGGCATTGGCTCACAGACAAACTCATAGTTGATATAAATGCTGTTAGATCTCTAGTCGAAACTTCAATTTCAAGTCCAGCTATTGAGAGACATTGGCAGGACGAAGTACTAGTCTCTATATTGCTCTCAGAACACAGCAAAGATCTCTTGGAACTTTTTGAAGAGAAGCTATTGGAAAATGATGCACAATTGTTAGTAAAGGTAACCTTCTTGTTGAGAATTGCTTGTAAAGAGATTGATGAAAATACCTTCAAGACTTTTGGGTTTGGTAGGATAACAGGGATATCAATTCAGACGCTATTCACTATGCCAAAAGGTAGCGGCTGGAATTACATCATTGATTTCATCAATCGAAATAAAGAGAAATTAGGGCTAAAAAATATAAATGCTATTTTGGCTGTATTAGAAGACTGGAACAACAAGTTTAAAAAGGGGAAAACCACCAAAGCAGCAAGTCAAACGGCTCTCTTTTACTATGAGTGTGTTGCAGAGCATGGAGGATTTGGATATGGCAGATCTCGTGATGAACTTGGAAAAAAAGTCATTAAGGTAATCTTAGATGGTTCCAAGGAAATCAAAAAAGAGCTTTCTGACATTATCGATGCAGTTGTATCTGGAGGAAAAATTGGACATCGAGATAAATATTATGAACTTGCAGAGGTAATGCTTTCATCTGTTATTGATAGCGCTGAAGTAGCCCAGGCAATTCCAGAAAAGATAATCGCTCTCGCTGAGGTCTATTGGATGAGAGATGTTGATGAGGACGATCCTTACGGAAGCCATTCCATAGAAATCGAACAGTACTTTGGTTTGACGTTTCATCTTCAAGAGTATTTTCCGCCTAGCCCATACCAGACACCAACTCTTATCTTGCTACGGGCAGCACCAGATAAAACCTTGGATTTTATTCTTTCACTTACAAACAAGACGACTGAGCATTACAAGAAATCTTCTTTGAGTCAAAACGAACTCCAAGAAGTAGAAATTTATACTGATGACTCAATACCAAGAACCCAATATATCAGCTGTAGATTATGGGAAATGTATAGAGCTACTCATGTAGCTCCAAGTGTTTTGGAGTCAATGCTTATGGCTCTAGAAAAATGGTTACTTGAAATAGCTATATCTGCAACAGCAGAAGAACTTAAGCAAAAATGTATCTACCTCTTCAAAAATTCCAAGTCTTCTTCCATTACCTCCGTCATTGTGAGTATCATATTTGCTCACCCTTTCAAATTATTTGAAGCGGCGATGATGATTTTTAAGACAAAGGATTTTTTCTTATGCGATACTATACGCTATGTTAAAGACCAGTCGCATAAGGGAATGCTAGAGGGTCTGAAATCAAATTATCCGCAGCGAAATTATCTTACAGAAATTTTTGAAGATGAACGAATAAAGGCTTGTGATGACGAGCATCGCAAAAGCACGTTAGAAAGCGTTGCTCTTTATTATCAACTATTTAAGGACAAAGAAGAAACGGATGGGCAAGCTTCGCATAGACAGAGAATTATATGGGATATTTTCGATGAATATTATAAAAAACTACCCGATCCTTCAAAGGAGTCTGATTCCGACAAAACGTGGCGTTTATACCTAGCTCGTATGGATCGAAGAAAGATGCAACCTAAAGTAGAAAAAAAAGACGGGAAAGCATTAATTAGCTTCAGTCCTGATTTAGATAAAGATCTCAGAAAATACAGTGAAGACTCATTGAAGAAAAATCAAAACGCACAAGCATTCCTCCCTCTTGATGTTTGGGCTAAGTTGAGATGGAGACGCGATGAAAGCAAGTATAAAGAATATAAAGAGTTTGAAGACAATCCTACTATTGCTTTAGATGAGCTTAAAAAATTACTGCAGATCTTAAAAGCTGGAAATAAGGATATGGCTTTGTTTTATCGTGCAACTGCTGTTTATGTCTGTGGAGTATTAGTTCGGGATTTCAAGGACAAGCTCTCTTCAAAAGATTATATCTTATGTGAAGATATTCTCATCGAGCACGCATCGCTTCCTATTAATGATGATTACAGATATTCGATTGGAGACGGGATTGAGGCATCCATCGGTTCATTGCCATATCTTTATGTAAGTACCACAAACAAACTTAGGATAAAGAAACTGTTACTATTTTTACTGTTTGATGATTATCCTATCGGTATGGGTGGAGATAGGCTGAAGGATTTTCCAGCAACGATTATTTTCCACTTTTTTTGGAAAGAATATTTTGAAGATGCACATTCACTTTTCTTAGGATTCCTTCTTCTGAAACCAAAATATGAGGAACTCATTGATGAAGTCAGGAAAGAAAACTATAAAAATAATGTGTATGAACACACAAAGAAGCAAGTATTCAAACTCCTAGAAAAGCGATACAAAAACGAGATTGATGGTGTACTTTCAAATACGATCAAATACTCGGAGGTATTAAATATTGAAGCGACTGAACTAGATATTGTTAACACAGCATTTGGACTTCTTCCTCCCGAAACACAGCACAAAGATCATCAAGAATTTTTGAAAATTGCCTTGCCGCTATTCGCCGAAAAGTTAAAAGATGAAGAAAGAAATGGTTATACTCTCAGCCACCATTTTCTCAAGAAATTTGCTTACTTTGTTTTGAAGGCCAAGGCAGAAGATATAAAAGGATACATCAAACCCTTCATTGAAAACTTTACCGAATTCGAGTATTCAGCAGATTTATTTAGTGAATTTGTAAGTGTTGAAGACGAAATCCAACAGTATGAAGAGTTCTGGACTGTTTGGAAGCTCTTTTATGATGTAGTCGTTAAGATGTCTCAAGAAAAATGGCAACGACATAATGTTGATGCAATTATTCATAACTATTTACTCGCGTGGCAACATTGGAAAAAAACAGCAAAGCAATGGCACTCACTGAAAGATAGAGAAAAAGTTTTCTTCAAAAAGGTTACTGATGACATGGGGCATCACCCAGCAGTATTATATTCAATATCTAAGCTTCTAAATGAAATAGGAAGTGGTTTTATTGATGATGGAATTGTCTGGTTGAGCGACATGCTAAAGAAAAACAAAAACTTAAAAACTGAGGACTTAGAAGTAAACACAATATACTACATGGAAAATCTCGTAAGGAACTATGCTTTTCACAAAAGACGTGAGATAAAGACAAATCATGCACTTAAAGAATGGATGATTACTATACTGGATTTTCTCATCGAAAAAGCTTCTGTTACTGCTTATCTTATACGCGAAGACATATTGTGAGTATTCGATACGCCAAGGTATATGTTGTAGTTAATCGTTATATTTAAGTAATATAATGACAAGTCATTTCAGTAATTAGATAGAAAAATTGGGTATTTTGCTCCGTGATGTTAGAATATAAATATATGAATAGCGGAAATATAGACACGAAGAACAAAAAGGATGCTGGCGACAAGCTCAGAGTGGCTCGTGAAAAACTTGGTTTGACTCAAGCAGAAGTGGCAAAAAAAGCTAAAATGACAGTCAATTATTACGCAATGATTGAACGGGGTGAAGTAAATCTAACTTTTGATAAAATTCAAAGCATCGTTCAAGCCTTGAAACTCAAGATCACTATTTCCTAGCCTCAAGCACTAGCTTGGCTGATTCTCTCATCATTTCGACCAGTTTTTCTGCTTCTTCAAATGTCGCCCTTTTGGGATTTGTTTGCTTTAAACTTTCGAGAGCAGATTTGAACATCTGATCATGATTCGCAGGATCTACAGCAAATTGCAGTGTCTCTCTTGGTACTGCCTTAAATTTATCTTTGCCAATCACCGTAATCTCATCCCACGGCAACGAAGCAATACTGCTATTTTTATCCATTAGCGTATTATAGTCCAAGAAGTCTGCTTGAGGAAATTACCAATACTTCCGTTACATGTATTTTTCGTACCCAATAAAGTTAAATAAATCTACGGCGAAGCCGCCGTCCTCAAGACGGCGCATAAATTCTCTGCTTTTTGCTTGGGATAATATGTTTAGGCTACCTTCCCAGAGTACCTTGCGATCAATAATCGCCAGCTTTCGGTGATGATTGCCAGTACACATAAGTACTTGGATTCCTACAGCCTCAAATTCCTGTATTTCTACTTCTGACTGATCATCGTAGCCATCTGTATGTTCTCGTGGGTCACGGGTCACTACGTAGACTTTTACGCCACGCGCCACAAGTCGCCTANGGTTTTAATCATGTGAATCCTCCTCCGACTTCGATTGATACACTTCCATTAACCTGGTAAAATGCACTAGGTAATTGTCGGAGAGCGGTTCAAAATAAGAATCGTCCTCCGCACAAGTATTGGACTCTTAGCTCAGTTGGTTAGAGCGCCTCGTTTACATCGAGGAGGTCGCAGGTCCGATTCCTGCAGGGTCCACACCAAACTAATTGGCAGTGTTTATGATATTGAATAAGGCATCTTTCCTTGCCAAGTCAAAAAGCGAGGGGTGATAAAGTACAAGGGCTGGAAGTTCCTCCGAAAAAGTTTTTTGAAAGTCGAAGTAGATTCTTTTGCGTTCTTTTTGATCTAAAGTAATTCTTCCGTCTTCTAACAATTTATCAATTTTCTCGTCTGATCCGTGACCTAGATTGGTGGCTTGGGTAGAGTGCCAATCGCGGTATTGATCAGGGTCTGACGGTATGTTGTAGGCCGTGAGAAAGAGCTGAAACTGATCGGGGGTTGAGCTAACAACTTTGGTATTGATGGATATTTTGTCTGAGATTAGCTGAGAGCGTATGCTTTCGGCGACAGATAGAAGATCTGGGGTGGTTGCCAACTCAAGGTTTACAGAGGCTTTGATCAACTCATTTGTCCTTTGGGGATTGTAGGGATATGTCTTCACCAGAGGGTTAAAAGCCCATGACGCAGGGCTGATGGTTGTGATGGCTTCAGTATGGTTTAATGTTTTATCCTTTAGAGCATAGGCGATTCCCTGGCGAACATTTTTGTCTTTAAGATTGGGGTCTTGTTGATTAAAAACAATCATAGCCACCCGATTTAAGTCGATTTGTTTTTTAATTTTTCCATAACCCTTGACATCTTCTTCGTACTCGGACGGTAGATTTAAAGCTAAGTCGATTTGACCCAGCTTGTAAGCTGTAATCGCTTGTTTGGGAGTCTGGTAGACGTTAAAATTTAATATTTTGTCTTTTGTGTTTACCGTGATTTGAGAAATTACCCCAGATGTTTTTTGCTTTAGCCGGATGTCATAATCGCCGATTATTTTACCGCTACTGTTTAAGAGAGGAATGTTTAAGAGTGAAAGAAAAGGCGAAAATTTGGTAGGAATATGAAAGCGGATTATATTGGGATCAACCGTCTCGATACTGATATTAGGAATTGAAATTTTTATATCAGACGCCTTTACTTCTTCTCCACCATTCCATTTGAGACCAGCTCTGAGATAAAAGGTGTATGTTTTTCCATCGTCACCAATTTCCCATTTTTCAGCTAGACCTGGTTGCGGTTCATGTTTACCATCGAGAGTTATTAGCCCGGCATTTAAATAGTTAATAATATATGGTGGTAGTTGTCCGGTGCCAAATTGGCCAACTATGCCTATGCGATAAATTGTCTTGGGCCTGGGGATTTTTGCAAGGACGATATTGCCTAAAATGGCGACAGTGACAGTAAGCGTTAGGCTAAGACCTATCTGAGGTAGATACTTTTTTACAAAGCCTTTTACATACCAGATTTTTTCTCGAAACGGGTTGGTCATTTCCAAACGGCGATATTAAGAAAGGAAAGAATCAAAAATATTACAGAGCATATGATAGTGGCGAGGTATATCATTTTTTCAGGACCTCTCTTGGTGTGGAATCCTGATTGAGTGGCAGACGCGAACCCTGACCCCAAAGAACTGTCCTTAGATTGAAGGGTGACGAGGACTATGAGAATAAGGGAGATGATGATCTGGAGTATGAGAGTCAATTGCATAGGTCTAATTATATCCTCTATTCCTGATCCTTACGAATCAACCATAGAATGAAGCTGTGTATAAGGTTCAATATACATGACGCAATAATATAGGATAATAAAACGCCTACATAGAAAGCGGGAATAGCAAACCCTTGTGAGCTAAAACCCGGGAAGTGATAGGCGGAAATGGAAATGCCTCCAACGATGGTTTGTAACAAAAATAGAGTAATCAAACTAATTACCCACGAAAAGAGATTTAAGGTAATAAGATTTATGGGAAGGAGAAGTAATTTTATTATTGGCTTGACGATTTTATTTAGTAATAACCAAATCACAGCGGCCGACAGTAGTGTTTTTGTGTCGTGAAGGATGGAAAAACCCGGGTAAAAAAGGTCTGTCAAGTATATAACAAGTAAGTTGATAAGGACGTGTCTTAAGAATACTTTCATCTACTTTTAGTATATTCCCCTATCAATGATTTTTGTCTTTGCTTTTTGTGAAAGGTATTGGCGAAACGGTGTGCTTCGTCACGAATACTACGAAACAAATTTAAGACGGGATCCTCAAGAGGAAGATTTACGGAAACAACGTGACGCTCTTGATCGAAAAAGTGGATTGTTTCTTTTTTCTTGGCTAAAGCAATAACAGGTATCCCTTGAGGTATAGCCGAATGTACAATAGATAGTTGCGGAATACCTCCGTCCAGAATAATCAGATCCGGTGTCTTCCATTCAAGATGGTTAAATCGTCTTTCGATAATTTGTCTCATGGCAATGGGATCCGAACGATCAGGAAAGTGGACATGAAAGTGTCTATAGTCAGATACGGAAGGGGCTCCTTTGACAAAAACCGCCATGGAGCCAACGTAATTTTCACCCTGAAGATGAGCCAAATCATAGCACTCAATTCGGACGGGTGGTTTTTTGAGTAGAGGATGTTTTAGTTTGTTAACTATTTTGTATTGCAGAGCGTCAGTTGCGTCAGAAAGCTTGAGAAGCAAGCTAGAATCCTTGGTATCTAGAACATGACGTAAACCATCAATTTGATTTTTTATGTCCCCAGCCTTTTCGTATTCTTGATCTTTGATAGCTTTTTTTATTTCTTGATGAAGAGATTTGTCCAGAAGTATAAACTGACCGGACAAAAACTTTTTAACTCTGCCAAGATGGGCTGAGTATTTTGAGACAGAGATTTCTCCTCTACAAGCCCCAGGACATTTTCCTAAATGATAATTGAAACAGGTTCTGTTTGAAGGATTAAAAGGAGCCAGGCAAAAACCAAAGATTCTTCGTATCTGTTGATATAGGGTTTTGGCTACCGTGCTTGAAGTATATGGTCCGTACACTTGTTTTTGAACACTATCTAGACTGAGTGATTGGATATCAGTGGCTCGGACAATGGCAATTTTGATTGCCGGTGGATTAGTAAAAATAATATATAGATTTGATCGATCGTCCTTGACAACTGAATTATAGCGAGGCTGATACTGTTTAATAAAATTAGCTTCCGTGATAACTGCCTCAATATCATTTTTTACCGGTCTTAAATAAAGAGTTTTGGTCTTGGGAAAGAATTGCAGAGCTTTTGAAGTACCTTCTATATAGCCTTCGTAATGTTGTTTAATTCTAGATCTAACGTTGATCGATTTACCGATATAGAGTGGTTTTTTGTTTTTGTCTTCGAAGATGTAAACCCCAGGAACCGATAAAAGTGATCCCCAAAACTCCGCCGATTCCGGCAAGAATAAGACCCGGAGCGGTGACCGACCCGAGAGATGCGGTGCTTTCATACGGTTGTCCATTTATATAGATTATAACTTTCAAATCGGTAATGCTGATAAAGGGCTGTTTTTTTGACCGAACCCTAAAGGATTTTTCGGAATATGGAGGTATGTCCATTATTTGTTCAGAAGTCTCCAGAAAAGTATCACTATTAACTTTTGCATTTCCAAAATACGAAACACCCGAAAGATTTGAAACACTAAAAAGCAGTTCTCCCCCTTCTTGTTTGATGAACTGGACTTTGAATACAGGAGTGGGGAAAGTTACTTCATCGATTGGCTCTATAGAGATGTCCTTGGTTTTTTCGCCGTTCTTGTAGCCACCAGCTGGTACCGGGTATTCTGGTTGGCTTCCATGTATGACAAATACAACATGATTGAAATCTAATTTATTAAAGTAATCGATACCTCTAGTGGTATTTGCCCAAGTAGGATCAATTTGGATCCAAGTGGCTCTTTCTTTGTCATAGTACTCCGGCCAGGCGTGGAGGACGTCTTGAGTCAATGAAATTGGTTTCAAGTCTGGATTTTCGGAAATTGCGTAACCTTCAAGCTCCCTAGCGTAGATACCCGATCTCCTAGCTAGAGAAACGTAAACATCAGTAAAATCGGTGCAGATAGCGCTGACGTAGTTAATGAGTGATTCTGCGGCAGGACTCCTTACTGGCCTTTGACGGTTTATCTTTCCATAGTCGTATTTCATCTTGTCGACCACAAAATCGTAAATGGATTTGGGGGAGTTAATATTTTTCAATTCCGGGGAAGAAAAAATGCTATTGTCGAAGTTCCAAATGGAGTTCTTTTTGAGATACTCTTCAGAAGGTTGGGTTAGGGTTTGGCTCGGATTGAAATTTAACTTAATTACAAGATCTAAATTTACATCTAGGTTTTCATTTGGGTTCAGAAGATAGGTCGCTAAGATGTTTCGGTCGTTATCCGTATAAATTTTTATTGGGCGAGGTTCCAGTTTTTCATAGTAGACGGTTTGATAAGAAGTATCGGGCGGTAAGGCGATATCAGTTTGTACTTTCTCCTTTTCATTGTTTTGCAAATGGTAGATGATTTTTCCGCGATAATACTGAGTCTTTCCAAAAATTGCACTGATTGGCTTGTTGCCAACTTTTTTGCCGCTAAAGTAGTAAATGTTCCCGTTGACGATATCTGGTTTAGGATCTATATACGCTGGAGCAGTAAACTCCGGCGGTACAGTAAGGGTGACAATCTGGTCAGAAACATTTTCATCTTGCTCGAGTCTAGGTATGTCTATCTGCCAAGTGTTTCCTTGTTTGGTGGCGATATCGGTAGTGTCATACTCAATGGTAAAATTATGAAGTTTATCTTTACCAACTATTTTACTCACAAAAGGAAAGGAGATAGTCGTCTGATTGAGTGTTTTTAGGACATCTGGTGTGATCTGAATACCCTCATCTTTTACCTTAATGTTTTTCAGTTTCGTTTCGTTGACACTGATACCAAAGTCGGTGGCATAAACCACAGAAAGATTATTCCTTTGGCTGATAACAAAATTAACGTGAGTGTTGCCACTTTCTTCGACTTGATAGTTTATTTGATAGATAGTATTGAATTTCGCTATAGCTTCTACCCTTTTTGGTCTCAAAAAGAGGGTGCATAGACTTAGGAATATGTACAGGGCAACCGATAACTTCGTCAATTTAAATATCAAGTTTTTTTAATTCTTCGGCGGTAGGGGTATCGTACCTTGCGGCGACTTTGGCCGGAGAACCGGAGGCAATCAACTCTCCACCAGCCTCACCACCTTCCGGTCCGATGTCAATAATATAATCGGCGTTCTTGATTACGTCTAGATTGTGTTCGATGACAATGACTGTATTGTTTTGATTGACCAAGTCCACGAGTGTTTGGACAAGCTTACTCAAATCATCAAAATGTAGTCCGGTGGTAGGTTCGTCAAGGATGTATATAGTATGGCCGCTGCCTGTTTTCGCCAGTTCAGTGGCGAGTTTTACCCGCTGCGCTTCTCCCCCAGAGAGGGTGGGAGCCGATTGGCCCAGCTTGATATAGCCTAGGCCGACTTTTTTGATTGTTTCTAGTTTTTTGCTAATAGCAGGAACATTTCTAAAAAACTCACTGGCTTCGTCCATGGTCATAGCTAGCACTTGGGCGATTGTTTTCCCTTTGTATTCCACTTCCAGGGTAGGATCGTTGAATCTGGTTCCCCTACACGTTTCGCAGGTGATATAAATGTCACCCAAGAATTGCATTTCAATTTTTAGCTGACCATCTCCTTCACATGTTTCACACCGGCCACCCTTAACATTGAAACTGAAACGCCCCGGTCCATAACCGCGATATCTGGCCTCTTGAGTGTTGGCAAAAAGTTGTCTGACGTAGTCAAAAACTTTGGTATAGGTAGCCGGATTACTTCTAGGGGTTTTTCCAATTGGACTTTGATCTATTAAAGAGACTCGTTTAACCATATCCGGAATGGTAATAGTGCCGTATTTGATATCTTCCTTGTGATGGAGTGGGTTTAATTTTTGTGAAAGAGCCTCGTACAAGGTGTCGACTACCAAAGAAGATTTGCCAGAGCCGGAGACTCCTGTGACAGCAATGAATTTATTAATGGGGAAATCAACATCAATATTTTTAAGATTGTGATGAGTACAACCCGTGAGGCGGATGGAAGCTGGACTTTCTAGAGGATCTTTTGGTTTTAGCGCATCAACCCCTTTTTTACCTGAAAGATATTGGCCAGTAAGGCAATCTGAGGTTTTCATTTCATCCACAGTGCCTTCGAATGTAATTTTCCCGCCAAGATAACCGGCTTTGGGTCCGAATTCCACGATGTGGTCTGCGCTCTCCATGGTTTGCTGGTCATGCTCTACAACCACCAAGGAATTTCCGAGTAAGACGAGATCTTTTAGTGTCTTAATCAGTTTGGCGTTGTCTCTTTGGTGCAGGCCGATGGTTGGTTCGTCCAGAACGTAAAGAATGCCGGTAAGTCGGGAACCAATTTGACTGGCCAAACGGATTCTTTGCAATTCTCCTCCAGAGAGAGTACCGGATTCACGGGCGAGGGTGATATATTCCAGGCCGACGGACATTAAAAAGCTCAACCTATCCCCTATTTCCTTGACGATCGGCTCACATATCTGTTGTTCGGTGGGAGTCAATTTGCTTTTAAGCTGTTCAAAAAAGGTATGGGCTTTGGCGGTAGACCAAGAAGTGACCTCGCTAATTGAGTGGTTGTCTACATGGACGGCTAAGACTTCGGATTTTAGTCTGGCACCATTACATACAGGACACGTCTTTCTGATGAGGTACTTGGCGACTTCTTCTTTAAACGATTCGGATTGCGACTCTTCATAGCGTCTTTCGAATTCTTTGGAGAGTCCTTCAAAGATCATTTTCCGGACAACATGTTTCCCATGACGATTTATTCCTTTTATGGAATATATCTCTTTACCGGTGCCATTAAATAGATTGCTCTTTTGTTCTTCCGTCATATCCAAGAGGGGTTTATTTCCAGGGAATCCCACGGTCTCCATGGCTTCCAGAATCAATTTGGCCAACCAGGTACGACTTTCAAATTGGGAGGCGAGAGGAATAATGGCACCTTCCAGTAGACTGAGTGACGGTGAAACTACTGAGTCCGTATCCAGAACCATCTTGGTTCCGAGTCCAGTACATTCCGGACAAGCACCCTCGGGAGCGTTGAAGGAAAAGTATCTCGGTTCGATTTCCGGGATGGAGATATTATCTACCGGACAAGCGAGTTTCTGAGAGAAGAGGTGGTCTTCCATTTCTTCCGGGTGATCAGGGAAAGATAAAGATGAATCGGAGACCACACTAACGAAGACTTCACCATCTGAAATTTTTAACGCTTGCTCTAGCGAGTCTACGAGCCTTTGTTTTTCATATTCTGGACTACCACCCACCTGACCAATAATGATCTTGTCCATGACCGCCTCGATATTATGACGGTTGTTTTTGAATAACGACAAAGAAGACTGTGTGGAGAGTATTTTCCGATCGACACGAACTTCCTGAACCCCTTGTTTAAGAAGACCGGGAAAAAGTTCTTTAAATTCACCTTTTTGGTTTTTGACCAATGGCGCGAGAATGAGAAGGCGGACACCTTTTTGTTTGTGGTAGGTAGGATGTGACACTGCGAGTTCTACAACAGCCTTGTAGATTTGGTTGATGTCCTGAGGTGTGATCTCACGGCCGCACTGTGGGCAGTGAGGGTGCCCTATGCGGGCAAAGAGAAGGCGGAGATAGTCATAGATCTCGGTAACGGTACCGACGGTACTACGGGGATTGTGGCTCCCCTGCTTTTGGTCGATGAGGATGGCGGGAGAAAGACCCTCTATTTGATCGACATCTGGTTTATCCATGACGCCTAAGAATTGGCGGGCATAGGAGGAAAGAGATTCGACATAACGGCGCTGACCTTCTGCATAAATGGTGTCGTGAGCCATGCTGGATTTTCCGGAACCAGAGACGCCGGTGAATACCACCAATTTGTTCTTGGGAAGGGTCAGGTTGACGTTCTTGAGATTGTGTTGACGGGCTCCTTTGATGATTAAATGTGTTGATGGTGAAGTGTCGGACATGACTGTTTATTATACGCCATTTCACCCAAGAATACCCGAAATATTTGTTTATGTTATTGTACAACGGTCTCGGATTTTTTAATTTGAGTTACTGGATGATTGCGAGTATAATGCCCGGGCTATACCTTAATAAATCTAATACCACGAGGTGAAACATGTTTCTAAGAAGGAAGAAAAGAGAAGATTATGCTGTTATTCCCAAAAGAGAGCCCTACCACGTTATCGGTAAACGCCTCTCCCCATTGGGGATCCCCAGAGATGGAGATTTGATTATTTTTGCTCCAGGTACGTCTCGAGATCCGGTGTCCATCGGCCTCTGGCAAAATTTTCAGCTATCTCGAGAGCCGGAACTTTTTGATTTTCTCTGTTTTGACCTTGGAAAGAAAATTGCCGTTTTTCAGGTCCAGCCGATTGAAGGATGGGGAAAATATGGTAAGTTGAGATTTATTAAGTTTGAAAAGATTGAGAAATTGGCTGGGACTGAGTGGTCGCCAAGAGGACGGATACTTCGTCCGTCACTCGATTAGTGGGATTGTCCTGGTAGCTGCAACTGCAGTGAGCCAGGATTTTTTTATTTCTATTGGAGTTTTTTGATGGTGTCGCGGTATCGGGCGGCGAGTTCGAAGTTCCAGGAGTTGGCCGCTAGGTTCATCATTTTCTTGAGTTTGACGACCAGTATTTTTTTCTTTTGTGGAGTTAAGGCCTCAGGGTTGACATCTTCTATTTCGGTCCAGCCGTGTTCGGCCAGTTCTTTGATCCTGGGAGCCGGTACGCTGATATCCTTTTTCATGAGTCTCTCACGAATGGGTTTGCTGATTCCTTGGGGTGTAATGCCATGCTTGGAGTTGTAATCGGATTGAATTTTGCGGCGGCGAAGCGTTTCGCTGATAGCTATATTCATGGAGTCTGAAGTTTTGTCAGCATAAAGATAGACCTCGCCATGGACATGCCGGGCGGCGCGGCCCATGGTCTGAATGAGGGCGGTGGGGGTCCGAAGGAACCCTTCTTTGTCGGCGTCCAGTATGGCGACGAGGGAAACTTCCGGTAAATCAAGTCCTTCGCGAAGGAGGTTGATACCCACCAAGCAGTCAAAGTCACCCAATCTAAGCTTATCAATGATGTCTGCCCGTTCCATGGTATGTATATCCGAGTGAAGATATTCAACTTTTAGATGATACTTTTCTTTGAGGTGATCGGATAAATCTTCGGCCATGCGCTTCGTCATCGTTAGGATGAGAGTGCGCTCCCCTTTTTCTTTTCTTTTGATCACTTCCTGTGTCAAATGATCTATCTGGCCGGTGGTGGGGAAGATCCGAATTTCGGGGTCGAGAAGTCCGGTCGGGCGGATAAGCTGTTCTGCCACGGTGGGGGTTTTTGACGTGCGAGAAAGAGAGAGTTCGTGTTCAGTGGGGGTAGCTGAGCAGTAGAGTTTGATTGGGGTACGCGATTGCCACTCTGTGTAGGTCAAAGGGCGATTATCTTTGGCACTGGGCAGCCGGAAACCAAAATTTATCAGATTATCTTTTCTGGCCTGATCACCGTTGTACATTCCCCTGATCTGGGGTAGAGAAATATGAGATTCGTCTATGACGGTAAGGAAACCGGGCTTGTTAAACTTTTTGGCATTGTAGTGGAAATATTCAAACAGAGAGAATGGCGCAGCGCCGAGAATACGGCCATCAAAGTAGCGGGAGTAATTTTCGACGCCCGACACATAACCCACTTCCTCAAGCATAGAGAGATCGTAGTTTACCTTTTGTTCCAGACGATAGGCTTCAGATCGTAGTTTACCTTTTGTTCCAGACGATAGGCTTCGATGGTTTTGCCGGTATCCTTAAAGTTTTTTATTTGTATTTCTAAATCCTGACGGATGTTGGCAATGGCTTCTTTTTGGTTGTTTGGATTAGTGATAAATAGTTTGGCAGGGTTGATCGTAATAAAGCCGGTATTCTCCAGGTCTTCATCCGGGATCTGAGTAAAATTAAAAGGATCAAGAATTTCGATGTTACTAAGGGTATTGCCTTCAAAAGTCATGGAAATAATAATGTCCTTGTAAGAGGGAAAAAGCTGAACAGTGCTACCTACAGCTCGATACATGCCCCGGGAAAGTTCCGTGTTTGTTCTCATATATTGAAGGTCGGAAAGTCTCATGAGGACGGTGTCCCGGGAAATGATTTGACCTTTGGCCAATGTGATCAAATTTCTTTCCTGGTCATATGGTGAGCCGATGTTATATATGCAAGAGACAGAAGCGACGACAATGCTATCTGGGCGTGACAGTAGATTGGCGGTGGTGGTCAACCGAAACTTATCGATTTCCGGGTTGATATCGGCTTCTTTCTCGATGTAGGTATCTGTTTGAGGAATATACGCTTCGGGCTGATAGTAATCGTAGTAGGAAACAAAGTAAGAGACGGCGTTGTGCGGAAAGAAATCGCGGAACTCCTGGTAGAGCTGTGAGGCTAGGGTTTTGTTGTGACACATAACCAGTGTGGGTAGCTGAGTCTTTTGGATGACGTTCGCTATGGTGAAAGTTTTGCCACTACCCGTAACCCCCACCAATGTCTGATGAGGATTTTGCTGGTCGATGGAGGTTGCCAGCTTTTCGATCGCATTTGGCTGATCTCCGGTGGGTTTAAAGGTTGATTCGAGCTGAAATTCCATGTGAGTCTATTTTACTGTACGGGATGTGAGATTGCTTCAGTTTGAGCCATAGTTTGTTTTGGGTTTTGTTAGTTGACATTTGGGTAATGTTTGGTAATAATGAATTTATGGCCGTAACACTATACAAAAGACAAAGACAGATCGTCGAGTTTATTTCCCAGTTTATTCAGAAGAGTGGCTACTCCCCTACTCTGTCGGAAATAGCCTCAGCTATTGGAGTATCATCCTTAGCTACCGTTCATGAACACCTTCAGGCTTTGGAAAAGAAAGGGATTATCCGTAAGTTTGATGGTGCCATACGGGGTATAGAAGTGGTAGATAGACCAAGTGTCGAACTGGCCTCTCTTGAGCTGCCAATCCTCGGATATATTGCAGCTGGACGCCCGATAGAGCCTCTAACGGACCCAAATGCGACCATGAGAGTTGCTTCTTCTATGGTTTCCGGCAAGAAACGTGCTTTTGTTCTTCAGGTAAAAGGCGACTCCATGATTGAGGAAGGAATTTTTGACCATGACTACGTTCTAATTGAAGAATGTGAGATTGGTGCCGTTAAAGATGGAGATATCGTGGTGGCTTTATTGGAGAACGGTCTAGCTACCCTAAAAAGATTTTTTCGGGAAAGAACAAGAGTGCGATTGGAGCCAGCAAACTCGTCTATGTCCCCTATTTTTGCGATCAACGTAAAGGTTCAGGGTA
>Ga0075742_107_pt1 | contig 23853 bp, 28 predicted proteins | sample RifGroB1_FD_68434 | JGI IMG/M metagenome (GOLD analysis project Ga0075742, IMG submission 68434) | Microgenomates (Collierbacteria) bacterium GW2011_GWB1_44_6 | reverse complement strand
GATAATGGCGGCAGTTCCGGCGTATTTGCAAAGCCGCGACAGTTACTCTACGGGTTATGTGTCTAGTCGGAATGTTACTTTTACCAATGCGGTAGCAAACGGAAATTTGGTAATTGTGGCTGTTTCGGCATACCGTGCCGAAAATAGCCCGGTAATAAACTCCGTCACCGACAATAAAGGTAATGTTTACACCAAAATTTCTCAAGTTCCGGTAATCCCCTCAGGAGATGATCACATTAGTCTTTGGTATGCAAATAATGTTGTGGGTGGTTCGTCCTTTCGAGTAACATCGACACCATCCCAGCCCTCATACGTCTCTATCGCAATACATGAATACTCAGGTCTGGGGGCGGTGGATCAGGTAAGGGGAGCAAACGGCTCCGGCGCGTCGTCTGATACAGGAATTACAAGCCCGACACTGGGAGGAAATGAACTTGTGTTCGGAGCAATCATGCACCTCTCTTTTGGTAATCCGAGTGCGACTGCGGGAACAGGTTTCACCATCAGGCGGAAACTTACAAATAGAACTTCCTATCAATCCCTAGTGACTGAAGACCGCTCAGTAGTGAGCACAGGGGAAGGCTTTAAAGCTACTTTGGCATGGGGATCAAGCGTCCCGTGGCAAGGTATTGTCGCTGTTCTACGATCGAGTGATACACCTACTCCAACTCCGAGTCCTACTCCCACACCAACCCCAACACCGACACCTACTCCAACTCCGAGTCCTACTCCCACACCAACCCCAGGTCAGCATCCTGTGGTTCCCGGACAACAAGTAGCTTACACGTCGTCGACTGCGGACAGGCCGTATCTATTATTTTTACCGAATAATTACAGTACTCAAGCACCTGAAGGCGGTTGGCCGACAATAGTCTTCCTACATGGCTACGGAATCGTAGTGGCGGGAGACGATGTAAACCTCATCAGAATGGAGGATCTACCATCGATGGTAGATCAGACTCCCGATTTCCAATTCGTCGTGGTTTCGCCCAGACTTTACAGTTCGGATGCGCCTAATTTTTGGCTGACGGACTCAGCGGTGACTTCGATAATGTCACTGATCGACGAGATTCAAGCTAACTACAACGTAAATGCCCAAAAACTAAATCTAACCGGTTACAGCATGGGGGCAGGAGCTACCTGGAATATTGCCCTCAAGTACCCAAGTCGATTCCACACAGTTGCCCCGGCGGCAGGATTTTACGGATATCCTCCATATGTCCCGAGTAACATTTGCGATCTTGCCGGAACCCCCATCTGGGCGTTTCACGGCGCGCTTGACGATCAGGTACCGCTGAGTGCTCAGCAGCAGTTAGTTGATGCGGTGAGGGCTTGTGGAAATACAAATGTAAACTTTTCTATCTTCCCCAACAGATCACACATGATTGGTGACTTGGCTTTCTACAATAACTACGAACTCTATAACTGGATGATGAGTATTGCTCCGTAACCCACCGGAAGAGTTTGAAGATGAGTGAATCGCAGTAAGTGGTGAGATTTGGGAGGCGGCTTGTGCGCTTTCTAAGAGCAAGGTCTGGCTTTTCCAGACCTTGCCCAATTGTTTTATCTGGGTCCGAAACGGTTACCGTGACCGAGATAACCCCTTAGCTTCTCATGATCGATCCCCTGGTCCGCAAACCACTTTTGCATTTCTGCGCGCATCTCATGTCTAGCCGTCTCATTCTGTTCCATTTTGGACAGTAGATTGTTTTTCTGCGCTTCAGTTATGACTCCGTCTGACACAGCTTGCGATAACTTCTCCTCTCTGATAGATTTCATTTCAGCGTGCCTTTCGTCTTTGACAGCCGCAAAAACTGCTTCGACATCACTTTCTTTGAGGTTAAATTTTTGGGCAATGCGAGAGACCATGTTGGTGTATGCCGGCGTGTTCTCGCTAGCCAACACCAGATTTGGGCCAAAATAACCAACCGCGACGATAACTCCTAGACCGAGAATCGTTGATAACATTTTTTTGTTAATATTAATCACCTCCTTTCTTGATTTTTCGATAATAGAGTTGCAACCTGAAAGTTAGCTTAAGACATAGACTGGTAGAATTATTGGACAATATGTTTACGGTATATATCTTGAGAACTACATCGAACACTCTCTATACAGGAATAACCACAAACTTGGTGAAAAGATTAAAAGAACACCGAGAAAAATCGAGTAGAGGTGCGAAATATACGCGGGCATTTGGTACCGGTGAAGTGGTATATACGGAACAGTACCTTACCCGTTCGGAGGCCTTAAAAAGAGAGCATCAAATAAAAAAACTGACAAGGGATAAGAAAGAACAACTATGCAGAAAGTAGTCGTTAGTCCTGATTTTTATTATTTTATATCCGGGAGTAAGCCAAAACTATTAATTCATTCGGGGACTCACGGTGACGAGTTTGAGGTGATTGATCATGTTCAGGCTGCAATCCAGAAGTATGAAAAGGATTTACCTCCTTTTATCTTTGTGCCAAGAGTATCCCCTACTGCTGTGAAAAATAAATCGAGAGTAAACACTTTTGGTCATGACTTGAACCGAGAATTTTTTACCGATTCTGATGACTTCGAGGTCCAATCAAATATAAAGATAATAAAAGACATGAAGTTTGATATCTTTGTCTCCTTCCACGAGGATTGGGAGTATCCGGATTATTATGTATATGACGTAGGATACTCAAATAGGAATGATCGTTTGGTTTTGGACCACAACCAAAAGCTAAAAGAAAAAGGGATAGGACTATATACCGGAGTTGACGACCCCGAAGATCCGGATTTGGGTTTTGAAATTGTGGATGGATATATAAAAATGGTCCACCCTGCCAACTACCACGATGACGGCACGATTTCGGCGTGGGCGCTTAACCGGCAAATAGCAGAAAACTACTACTGTCTTGAGATCCCAGGTGGCGCGGAGAGACAGATCAAAAAGTTCATCGTCGATTCATTTTTTGAGGATGTAATTATCAAATCAATTAAGTAGGGCTTGTATTTTTGACATCTTCAACATAGTATTTTGCTATGTTAAAAAACGAAATAATTACTTTTATTGGACCTGAAGGTTCCGGGAAAACCACGCTATCCAAAAAATTGGAAGGGGTGATTGATTTACCATGCATAACCACTGGGGATATTCTCCGAGATCTAGCGATGAATGATCCTGGCCAACTGGGAGAAGAGTGTAGGGCTATGTTTGCCACGTCAATATATCTGCCCGGGGAGAAGTTTTTGGAAGTATTGGCCAGCAGGCTAATAAAGCCGGATCTGGCTCACGGATTGATACTTGATGGAGGACTGAGAACCCTGGAAGAGACTAAAGGCTTCCACGAGATGTTGCAGAGAGTGAAGAGGGTAATGCCCATGACGATATTCCACCTGGTGATGCCTGACTCAATGAGTTTTGAAAGATTGGTGACGGGAGAAAAGGCCCGGAAGCGTGACTTTGACACACTTGAGGGCGTGGCCGGAAGGCTGGCTGAGTTTCATAATCAATTAGAGGAGAGGCTGGAGACAATTAGGAGGCAAGAAGGATGGAGACTAATTGAGATTGATGCAACCCTGACTTTGGAAAAAGTATTTGAAAACGTTCTTGCAGAGTTTGGTTTGGGGTAAGATAAAAGCATGATCCATATCAAATACAAGCTCGATAAATCAAAAATTCACGGGGTGGGACTTTTTACTGATGAAGACTTGGACCAGGGACAACTCGTGTATACAGCGAGTCCAAAACTAGACGTAAATCTTTCCGAACAAGAATTTGAAGAACTTAACCCAAAAGAACAAGTAGAAATCAGCTATTGGGGATTTTGGGACAAGGACAAGAATGTATGGCATGTAGATTTTGACAATTCCAGATTTATTAATCACTCGGATAGCCCGACAGTGACTCAAGACATAGACCGCGGTGAGGCCTATATGGTGACTACCAGAAAGGTAGACAGGGGTGAAGAAATTACTCAAAACTATCTGGAGTTTGAAAGCGTAGATGATTTGAGAAAGCGAGGTATTGAATTGTAAGAGTATACCGCGGCTATGATTTCTTCTTTTGCAGCATAATAATATCCCGCTGAAGATCTTTGAGACGGCCTTCCATATCTTTTAGGACCCGAACCATATCAACTTCTTCAGATGAATCCTCCAGATAATCTTCAGAGATACCTTTGATATTGGTTTCCAAGCTATCGACATCCTCCTGGATGTCGTCCACATCCTCCTGAATATCGTCGATATCCATTTCTACACCGGCCAGACTTTCAGTGGTGCGATTGACAGTAATTTGGATAAAGATGGCTAAATAAACGGCTTCGATGGAAAGAGCTGTGGTAAGAATTAGGAGGATTTCTTCGGTAGGAATGGCAAAAAATCTGAGAGAAAAGATGCCAATGAAAGCGATAGTGTGGACAATAAGCGAGCCATTTGTGCCAATATAGTGAATCAACTTTTCAGATACTCTATCAATCCCGGACAACTTCCTTTTTTTCATATTAACTTTCTATATCAAAATACTATCGAGAATAATTAATTCTAAACTCTATCTACCGTAAAGGGAAATTGGGGATTAGAAAATATCTTCCGGGGGGAGGAATTCTTCGCCATTTTGAGGCTGAGAAAAATTACCTTTGAGCCATTGGACATAGTCGCAGCCGGTGGCCTGTTTGGCTTCGCGGTCCCAGCCAGAAGTGGAGCACTTTTTCATTCTTTTTCCGGCGGCTGTAGTATAAAGTACCAAAGGCTCTCCGCATTTGGGGCATTTTTCGTCCAACTTCTCGGTAGTGCCATTGATCCATTCGATATAGTCACAACCTTCTGAGGTTTTTGTTTCTTTGTTCCAAACGTTGGTGCTGCATTTCTTCATCTTCTTGCCGAAGCGGGTGACATTTAAAACTAGTGGACTGCCACACTTAGGGCATTTTTCGTCGAGAGTCTGGGGCTCGACCTCGAGCCACTTGACATATTCACAACCTTCGGATTTTTTGGTTTCTTTATTCCAACTACCAGCAGAGCAACGCTGAAGTCTTTTTCCTGAGGCTGTTTCGATGATTTCTCCAAGAGGAGATCCGCATTTGGGGCATTTTTCGTCTGTCATAGTATCAAGGGTACCATCAAATAAGAAATAAAGGAAGGACAAAAAGGTGGGATTTTCTAGTTTTGTTCGGCTTGGAGGTCTCTGAGGATCATCTTTACTAGCTTGTCGGCCTCGAGACGGATTTCGTCTTCAATATTGGTACCGAGGTGGTCCTTCAAGTAGGATAGGATTTCGGGGTCGTATGGTCTCTCGTGAACGGTGGTGAGAAAAGTGTGGTGATGATGGGGTTCCAGCTTTTCCAGTAAAAAACCGACAATACCCTGAAAGATGATGTCATCGATGAGCTGGAGAGCTTTACCTTTTTGATTTTCCTCCTCTTCCAGAGTACAGATCAGATCCTCGATTTCGGATTTGGTGATTAGGTGATCGTAGAAAAGTATGGCCATATATATTGTTAATTAATGGGTCCGAGAGGAATTTTATTTTCCGGGTCGTCGATAAATAACATAAGAACAAGTCCTTTACGAGGTCCTTTGTTTAGATCTAAGGCTTGCATGGTTTCGGGTGAGCCACCAAACTGCTTGCCTGTCCAGTCTGCCGGCCCCGCGTCAGCAATGTCACAAACTACAGCTAAACCGTTGACCGGATTGATGACAAGCATTTTACGGAAAGCATACCAGTCTTTTAAGAAACGATGGTCGCGGTTCCAATTTTCCAAATAAAGAGTCTGAACGACACAGTAGTATTTTTCCCTCATAAATTCTTTCGTCGTAAAACTGGTTCTGTCCTGGGCAAAATATCCAAAAGCACCTCTACCAGGAGCCATCCCGGCTTCTTGGATTTCATCGTGCTGAGCTAGCGAATCTCCGGGGAAGCGGGCTAAGTGCTGCTCGAAACCGATGTAGCCCAAAGTGTGATTTAACGACTGATCTTCCAAGACCACCTTGGTGGGTACGTTTGTGTTTTCGTAGATTATTTTCTCGACTTGGCTGGCGTTTTCATCTGTGAGCTTGACTGGCCGGTGCGGAAGAATTTCTTGAAGACCGGTCATTAATTTTTGCCTGACTGTAAGCTTGTTTTCTGCCGGCTGAGCAATTTCAGAAGGAGTGGTTGGAACAACCATGCTCGTGGGTGCAGGCATGGTGATAAGAGCTCCAACCAAACCGGCACCGGCTAGAAGATGACTGGATTTTTGCCGAAGATTGTAGGCAATCAAGGACGATTTGGAAAAAAACTTTTTGGCAGCCTTATGTTTTAGAAGCCTATTTCTTAGAACACCAGATCTTTTCTCTAGTTTTTGCAGTGATTTAGCAAGATTGGAGACTGGCATGTTTATGAAAAAACTTTAGATAATCTGTGCAGGGTTTCTTCTTTACCCAGGACGACCATACAATCAAATAGAGGTGGGGTCGCCGAACGACCGGAAATAGCCACACGGAGAGACATAAAGGCTTCTTTGGGCGAAAAACCAGAAGTTGTCTGGGCTGCGGCTAGTTCATGGTGGAGGTTTTCGGAAGTGAAGGTGGAGGACAGTCTCTCGATGGTAGAGATGGCTATGTTGAACCACTTTTTTGTTTCTTCTTCAGAATGACCGGATTGGACTAAGACGGACTCGGAGCTCACCGTGGGAGCGTTGAAGAAGTATTCTGCGGCTGGGGCAAAGTCCCTTAAGGTAAACATGCGCTCTTTGACGAGTTCAAGAATTTGTTTGACTTTCTCATCCGGCCAGTCGGAAGGGATAAAGGCGCTAAGTCTGTGAAACAGTTCTTCCGATGGAAGTCTTTTTATCCATTGGCTATTTAAGTAATTTAGACGTTGTATATCGAAGATGGCGTTTTGTCTCTGAATCTTTTTCTCGTCAAAAATCTCTACCATCTCAGGAAGAGTTAAAAGATCAGAATTGTCCTTGTAGGAAAAACCGAGATACAAAAGAAAGTTATTGATGGCTTCCGAAAGATAACCATCTTCAATATAACCCAAAACAGATTTTGCCCCATGCCGCTTGGAAAGCTTGCTCTTATCAGGGCCCAACAGTAAAGGAACATGAGCCATTACGGGCGGCTCCCAGCCCAGAGTTTCATATAAATAGAGGTGTACGGGTGTGGAGACGATGTACTCAACTCCTCTAATGACGTGAGATATTTCCATCAGATGATCGTCAATTACTACTGCAAAATGATAGACGGGAACACCATTTCTCTTTATCAGAACCTTGTCGTCAACCTCAGAGTTTGGCATGCTAAGCTTGCCCTGTACTAGGTCGTGCCAAGTGGTAAATCCAGTTTCTGGCATCTTTGCTCTGATCACAAAAGGAGCTCCCAAGTCAATTTGTTTTTTTATTTCGGCACTCGTTAAATGCCTACAGTGTTTGTCATATTTAGCAAATTGGTTGTTTTCGTGAAGTTGTTTAAGTCGCTCTTCGGAACAAAAACAATAGTAGGCAGCTCCGGTGTCTACTAGTAGCTGGGCGTATTTCCGGTATATTTCTAGTCTTTGAGATTGAATATAGGGACCAAAAGAACCACCTTTTGTAGGACTTTCGTCTGGAATAAGACCAAGAATCTCATTTATTTCGTAAATTTTTTCTGCGGCGCCCTCTACCTCTCTATCTGCGTCCGTATCTTCGAGTCGAATGAGGAACTCTCCCCCATATTTCTTTGCAAGCAGATATGCGTATAGAGCAGTGCGGGTATTTCCAATGTGAGGAATTCCCGTAGGGGAAGGGGCATAACGAGTTCTGACGTGCGTATCGGCCATATGGATAGTATACTTGATTAAGTCTATGGCAACACTAACCGAAGCATCCGTTACCGCCAGGAAAGCCATTAAATGGGGCGGTATTGGATTTGTCGTTATCACAATTCTCTGGTATATCGGTGTGGGGGCAGTAAATTATTACAAACTGCTCAATCCACCCCCCCTTCCCCCTGCCGGAGTGGAATTTAGTGAAATTCAAGCTGTAAATTTTCCTGAAAGTAAAAACAGACCCAAGATATTGCTGGAGCTCCCCACCGGAACAATTCCTGCTTTCCCTGACAGAATGAGAGTCTACTGGGCGCCTACAAGGAGAAGCGGGTTTGCTGACTCAGACAGGGCAATTGAAACTGCTACAGCGCTTGGTTTTCTTTTTAAACCATTACAGCCTACTGAGACAAACTACGTCTGGACTAATCAGGATCAGTTGAATTCCAGATTGGAGATGAACATAATCACCGGACATTTTGAATTGACCCGCCAGTGGCAAAATAATCCCACGCTAGCGACCTTGGGTAACTTTATCTCGGACAAAGTAGTGATAACTGAAACAGAAAATTATCTCAAAAGAGTTGGCCTATTGAATGAAGACGCTGTGGGAGTGGAAAAAGTAACCTACTTGAAAAATGATGTTGGCAGACTGGTAAATGCGCTTTCTTTGTCTGACGCCGACTTTGTCCAAATCGACATATTCAGAAAAAATATTGATGAAATTGACCCGGAAAGTAAGACTAAGGAGGTAGTCGCTAGCTATCCTTTTTACAGAACAGATCCTACCAAGGGTTTAATCAGGACAGTAGTGACCGGATCGAAAATTCAAAATGAGAAAATCATTTCGATGGACTATGAATATACCGATATCGACTACGCTAAGAGCGGTACCTATCCCATTAAAACGGGAGAAGAGGCTTGGGCCGAACTATCTGCTGGTGGTGGGTTTGTCAGCCCGGTAGGCCCAAAAACCGGCGAAGTAAAGATCCGAAGAATCTTTCTGGGATATTATGACTCAAACGAAAATCAACAATATGCTATGCCGATCTATGTCTTCCTTGGAGATCAGGGATTTACCGCATATGTTTCCGCGATAAGTGAAGAGTGGATAGAAAAAAAATAATTCTATTGCCAAGAATAGTTACTGTAAATCCAATTGACCATTTTTTCTGCCTCTCCAAAACGATCCTTGCTATTGAGAAGACTGATGAGAACCGGGTGATTATTCCGGGTAGCTAAAATAACCAAACATTCTCCGGCCTCGGGAGTCCAACCCGTTTTGACACCTAAGATCCCTGGTTTCCCTAATAAGATATTTGTAGAGACAAGCGGGTAGCTGTGGCCCTTGAGGCTATTAATGGTGATGTTTTTGGTAGACACGATGGATAAAAAAGAATTTCGCCTTAAAGCACTTCTGGCAATCATGGCAATGTCGTAAGCTGAAGTGAAGTGGTTCAGGCTCTCGACACCACTTACATTGGAAAAATGGGTGTTGGTGAGGCTAAGATCTGTTACTTTTTGATTCATCTTTTGAAGAAAAGCCTGATAACCACCTGGGTAGTTTTCGGCAAGAGTAACAGCAGCATCATTGCCCGAAGGAACAAGGAGAGCATAGAGGACGTCGGAGGCTTTAAGCTCATCTCCCTTGAGGAGTTTGGCAGTGTTCCCGAGTGATTTTGAGCCATTATTTACCTTTAAAACGGCGCTTTCGGAAAAATAATCTAGAGCTACCAATGAGGTCATGATTTTTGTAAGCGAGGCAGGCTTAAGTCTGGTATGAGGATTTTTGTCGAACAAAACAAGACCGGTGTCTAAATCTATGACAAAAATACCGGTGGCCGTGAAGTTTGGAGACGGAATATTTTGGGGTACTGGGGACTTTGGCTCTGAAACATAAGCCGCCTTAACCTCTGGTCTTATAGGACCCAAGGGTTTGCCTATCACTGGGGAAAAAATAATGAACAGAGTCAGAGCAATCAGGGATAATGAATTAAGTAGTGGTCGTAGTTTATTGTTCATGGGGCTCTCACATTTTACTATGTTCCCGATGCATCGAGAGCCTTATTGATTTCTATCTTGGCCTTTCTGGTTTTGACAAAACGTAGCCAGTTTTTATTTGGTTTCTTGGGGTATTTTGTTTTGACAATTTCAACAATGTCACCACTTTTTAGTATTGCATCAATGGGGGCTATTTTCTTGTTTATTTTGACCGATTGAATGAAAAAACCAAGATCAGAGTGAACCGTAAAAGCAAAATCTACCGGGGTGGCATTTTCCGGTAAATCATAAACATCTCCTAAGGGTGAAAAAACATATATGTGTTGTGACAAGGCGTCCAGTTTAAAATCCTTGACGGCCTCTTTCTCGGAGAACATCTGCTCTTTCCATCCTACTAACTGCTTGACCCAATCATACTTGCTACCAATCTTAAAAGAAGTTCCTTTTTGAAGTTTTTCTTCAATAACCCCGGATGTTTTAGCCTGGGAATAGGCAAAGTGAGCCGCTGCTCCAAACTCTGCCTGAGTGTGCATATCTTCAGACCTAATTTGAATCTCCACAATCTGGCCCTTATTATCAAAAATTTTGGAATGGATTGATTGGTAGCCGTTTGGTTTTGGCTGGGAGATAAAGTCGGAAATACCCAAATTTGGGATCGGTTTCCAATATTGATGAATTACGCCCAAAGCGGAGTAACAAGAAGCTGTATCGACTGTGATTATTCTTATGGCCATGAGATCATTGATAAGATTGATGTCGAAGTTGATAGATGGCCTCTGCAGTTTCCGGTAAAGGGAATACATATGTTTGGGCCTACCCTCAACTTTGGCCTGAATATTATGTTTCGAGAGCTGTTGTCGAAACCGATTAATGATTTCTGGAGTATTTTCTCTGGCATATTTTATCCGTGGCTGTGCTATTTGCTGAACCCACTTAAATTCGTCGGGGTAAACATAAGGAAAAACAAGATCTTCCAACTCACTTTTTGCTTTTCCCATTCCCAATCTCCCTGCAAGTGGCGCATAGATTTCCAGGGTTTCTAAAGCAATCGGCCTCTGTTTGATAATGGGTAGCCCTTCGAGGGTGATGATGTTATGGCGTCTATCCGCAAGGCGCACTAAAATAGCCCTTAAGTCTTTGGCCATATAGACAAACATTTTGCGGAGATTTTCCAAAAATTCCACATCCCGGCTACCACGAAGTCTAACCTGACCGACCAGGTTAACACCATCTACTAGCTGGGCAACTTCCGGACCAAACTCTTTTTCTATTTCATGAACGGTGATACCGGACATCTCGGGAAGATCGTGCAACAAGCCTGCCTCTATACTTAGCTGATCAAGTCTCCAGCTGGCCAAAGTATGAGCAATGTTTATCGAGTGGGTGATGTAGGGATCGCCTGTTTTTCGGGTCTGACAGGCATGATTTGCCAAAGCATATTCGAACACTCTTTTTAAGCGAGTCTCGTCAATATCGTTTCGATGTGTCCGAGCTTCCTGCAATATATCTTCAATGGTAATTTCCACTAGCATATTCTACTCTGAATAGAATGATAAAATTTAAGCGTGTACAAGAGAGATCTATTACCGGATGAAATAATGTTGATGCCGACGCCTTTGAAAAAGGTGATGGGTGAGTATCTTGAAGCAGGTTTTGAAATATATCTGGTCGGTGGTGGGGTGAGAAACCTAATGATGGGAAAAACTCCGGAAAACTGTGATCTAACTACGAATGCCACTCCTGAAGAAAGCCTAGAACTACTTAAAATGCAGAGTCCTTTTTATAATAATGACTTTGGCACAGTCTCTTATAACGTGGATGTGAACGGAAGAGAGGAACTCTATGAAATAACCACCTATAGATCCGAAAAAGAGTACTCCGACTTCCGAAGGCCTGACAATGTTTCCTGGGGGAAAACTCTGGAAGAGGATGTGACCCGACGAGACTTTACGGTGAATGCGATGGTCGTGGGAAGAGGAAGATCTCAGGTCTTAGATCAAAGATCTGAGGGTGCATGGGAGTTGATAGATTTGGTGAATGGACTTGCTGATTTTGAGAAAGGGTTGATTCGAGCGGTGGGAGACCCCCGGCTAAGATTTGGTGAAGATGCACTAAGGATGATGCGGGCGATAAGATTTGCATCAAAGTTGGGATTTACGATAGAAGAAAAAACACTACTAGCTATAGAAGAAAAGTCCGAATTGTTAGCAAAAATAAGTAAGGAAAGAATCCGGGAAGAATTTTTGAGAATTTTGGGTTCTCCTTACCCTGCTGATGGGGTGTTGATGCTCCTTTCGACAGGGCTCATTAAGCAGTTTTTACCTGAGATGCTGGAGTGTAAAAACGTATTGCAAGGAGGACACCACAGGCTGACGGTTCTGGAGCACATGTTAGAGTCGTTGCGGGAGTGTCCATCTTCAGATCCCATCATTCGGTTTGCGACCTTGATCCATGACATCGGGAAGCCAAGAAGCCAGAGATTCAAATGTCGAAAGTGCGGGAAGATGTTCCGCGATTTGTCAGAAGAAATGACCACCTGCGCCAATTGTGGATTCCTTCAGCCGACCAAAGGGATGGTTACTTTTTATGGACACGAGGTTGTCGGAGAGAAAATCGCCAAAGAAATTGTGGAACGACTGAAATTTAATGGAAAGCAGATGGAGAAAGTAATCACTCTGGTGAGATGGCACATGTTCGCGTATCAGCCGGACATGACCGATGCGGCCATTCGGAGACTCATTAGAAAAGTGGGTAAAGAAAATATCAATGACATGGTGATGCTGCGTATAGCAGACCGCAAAGGCAGTGGGGCAAAGACTACCAGCTGGAGATTTATGGAACTTCAGAAAAGAATTGGGGAACAGCTTTTTGAACCGATGGAAATTAATGACATGGTGGTAAATGGCAGAGATGTGATGGAGGTATTGAAAGTTGAGCCCGGACCAATTATCGGAAAAATTCTAAAAGAATTGTTTGAAGAAGTTCTGGAGGATACAGGGAAAAACGAGAGGGAATATTTACTAAAAAGAATTCGAGAGCTGAAGAATGATTGAGCAAGAATCCGAGGGGGAGAAGTACTTCCCAACGATTGCTGGTGTAATACATAAAGGGATAAAAATAACGGAAACTCTGGAACTGCTCGACAGAATTGATCTAAAAAATAAGCGGGTGATGATAGAGCTGGCCAGTTACCCGATAGCGGAAAAGTATCGAGGGGCAAATGAGGAATTTTGCGAGTTCTTTGAGGCTATCGCCGAGAAGATAACTGCGGAAGGGGGTACTGTTTTGGCAGGTGACTCCGAACAACTGATCGACTTGGCGGCTGAAGAATTACAGCAGTTGTGGATAGAAAGTCCATCCGGATATTTATGCAAATATAGTGAAATAGTTTCAAAAGACAGGGATCCTCATTTTTTGGATTTTGCGCGAGTAAATAAACCGGATATCATAATACTTGACAGGGAACATGCAAAATTTGTCGCCGAAAAATTGGGGGTGAGTGTGGTGTTAGTTTCTCCTTGATAACTTGTTCCAAATGACCAGGAGAGGGGCAGCGGTGAAGGTAGAGGAATAAGTGCCCGTGACAGTACCGATGAGGAGAGCCAGGGAGAAATATTTGGTTGTTTCTCCGCCCATAAGGAATAAGGCTAAAAGCATGAAGATAATTGTGAGTGAGTTGTTTAGCGATCTGGTCATGGTTTCTGTAACCGCTTGATTTACAAGGGAGACAAAATCTACATTTTTATTCTTGTGAGAAAGCTCACGGATACGGTCATAAACGACAATTGTGTCGTGAACTGAAAAAGACAGAATCGTGAGAACCGCAGTGACAAAAAGCAGATCTACTTCGACGCCACGGAAGTGACCAAGCAAGGAGAAGCTGCCGAGCAGAACAACCGAGTCATGAAACATGGCAAGGACGGCGCAAATACCATATTTTAGCTGCTTAAAGGCAAAACTGATATAAAGGAGGAGGAGTACCGAAGCGACAATTAAAGCATTGCCAGTTTTTTTGATGGTTTCTTGGCCTAGCGCAGGTCCAATGGTTTCGAAGTCGCTCAGCTTGACATCCGGATTTTCTTTTTTAAGTCCGTCGATAATTTTTTGGGTGTTTTCCTGAGAAATTTCTTTGGATTTGATGGTGAGAGAATTATTTTCCGAATTTTCTAGGATGGGAGAATAGTCTATAAATGCTTGAAGAACATCTTCCGGTGAAGATTTTACCGTTACTAAGGTCAGGCGGGAGCCTCCAGTGAACTCGATGGACGACTTGAGGCCATACCGTATTAAGGAATAGGTGCCAGGAATGACTACCATGGCTGAGATCAAGAAATAAATAGGAAGATGTTTCATCCAGTTCATATTTTGTTTGTTTGGCCTTTAAAGAATATCCTGAGGAGGTTGCGCGTGACGACGATTCCAGTAAAGAGGGAGATAAAAATGCCAAGAATTAGTGTCAAAGCAAATCCTCTAACAGAACCGGAAGTGTTTAAGAAATTCCACTCTAAGGGATTAAAAAGAATCAATCCGGTAATGATGGTGGCTGTGTTGGCATCTTTGATGGAGTCCCAGGCTCTACCAAAAGCCAGCTCCAAACCAACCCGCCAATCTCTGCCGGCACGAATTTCTTCTTTGTACCGCTCAAAGACTAAGATATTGCTATCAACAGCCATGCCAACCGACAGCAAAAATCCGGCGATTCCAGGGAGGCTTAGGACGACAGGAATAAGCTTGTAAAGTGCTAGAGTAAAAATACCGTAGAGAACCAATCCAACAGATGCGATGACACCCATCCAACCATAATAGGCAATCATAAAAAACACTACCATGGATAAGCCTATTGCTCCGGCCGCGACGCTTTTGGTGATAGACTCCTGCCCTAAGGTAGCAGGGATATTTTTCTGACTCAAGACAGTGACTGGTACCGGCAGAGCACCTGCATTGAGCTGAACCGAGAGAGCCTTGGCATCCTCGGTGGAGAACTGTCCGGTGATAATGGCGTTACCGTCGATTATTTCAGTTTCTACAGTGGGCATGGTGAGCGGATAACCGTCCAGAAGAATCGCTATTGGTTTGCCGATATTTTCTTTTGTTAATTTGGCAAATTTAGTTTTTCCGGTTTCTTTAAATGTGAGTGATACTGCCGGAGACCTGTCTTGTGACTCAAAGGTCACCGTAGCTCTTTGAAGATCCGCTCCGGTTAGGTCGGTTGGAGTAAAGCTAGAAAGAGTTGCGGCATCGGAAGCAGTTTTTCCGGGAGTGTATAGAGGCAAGGCAAATTCCATCTTCGCGGTCTGTCCAATTAGGGATAGAGCCTGCTGCGCATCTGTAATACCAGGTAACTCGAGGATTAAACGATAATCGTCTCCACTTACTGCGGTTTTGACCCCAGATTCGGAAACTCCGAATAAATCTACGCGACGGCCAATCACATTTTTTAAAGACTCTAGAGCAGAGGGCCGGTCTTGCGACAAAATATCTTTCATATCAGCTTTTAGTGTCACTTGAAGGCCACCTTTGATATCGAGGCCTTGTTTTAGTTCAATTTCTTTTCCAAAGTCAAGAGTGCCGATTTTGATGTTTATGCGGGGAATATCGAGGCCGAAAACTTTTGCCGGCAAAATAATATAAAGGGCAATAAGGGTAAGAATTAGGGTGGCGAGGGATACTTTTTGAGGCTTGGAGAAAGTCATCAAGGAATTATATCTGTTTTTTTGACACTTTTTTCGATTGATTTAATCCCAGACTCAGTTGGTGACTATCGATAAAAATCAAAGTCAATGAATCTCCAGCATCTTGAGTAACCTCCACTGAGTCGCCTGGCTTGAGGGATAAATTTTTCACAAAGGTAGATGGGAGAGTGACACCTAAGGAATTGCCTACTTTGAGTATTTTTTGGACTGACATTAACTAAGAAGTTGTATCTCATCCCCTATGAGAGTGATCCGAGGCTGTAAGAGAACTTTCATAATAAAGGGGTCTTTGTGAGTTTTTCGGTAACTATATTCTTCTTCGGTCATACATGAATAATTTAGTTCTGTATTTAGCATCTTTTCCAGTTGCTTTACGAGGATGGCTATTTGAGGCATGATGACTTTGCCGACTATCATCAAATCGACTTCATCCTTGTCGCGGACTAATCCCCTGGAAAGTTTTTGTGAGACAAAAGCGTATTTTACGAAGCCTAATTTGCTGCGATTTTTGATAATGTAACGTCCAAAGCCGGTGGATTTTATCACTAAATTGGTCAACTCTGGATACAGTGGGTAAGAGGTTTTGACTGAATAATAGAGGCGATTCCCCCTTTTTTCACTGGACAAGAAACCAGCTTTTTGAAGATGATCCAGTTCACGCCGAACGGCATTGATTTCTTCTTTGACTAGCCGCGTTAACTCTCGGACATAGAACATCTCTTTCGTCTGAGAAAGAAATGTTTTTAAGAGCTTAACTCTTACTTTGGAAATGATTAAATCAGATAGTTTGGCCATTTAAAGGGCAGGCCTAATTAATACTTCAATTGTACTCGACTTTGTCGCCGACGGGTAAAATACTTACCCAGATTGCTCCAGGAGAGAAATTAACTTCTTTCCCTGATTTGTCCATAAATATTGTCCTATCTGTTTGTTTAGTTTTTTTCCATTTGACATCTATAGCCTGGCCATCCCGGAACAAAATACCGGTCCCTTCACCAATAACGGTGTAAAACATATGCTTGTGTATGTCAAGAGGTCCCTCTTCTTTGGCAAACTGAATGACAATGTTTGAGGTCGTAATTTGCTTTCCTGTTTCTAAGTCGGTATGTGGAGCACCACCTTGGTTTCGTAGATATTGTTTGGAAGCTTCGTCATATTTCCATTCGACCTGGAAGTCTTTATAACCTTTCCAAAATTCATAACTAATAGCTTTTGCGGGCTGACCAGACACGGCGACTGTGTCTATTTTCCAAAGTTTGATACCAGATAACCAAGTTTTGCCTTTTTCATCAACATTGGCGTAACCTCTCTTTTCGGCCTCTTTCCAGGCGAAAGATAAATAACCAACATAGGTGTGCTCTGTGGCAATTTCCTTGCCTGCCCCCAAACGATCGTAGTCGCGTTTCATGACCGGGACACCGATATCGCCGATAGTATCGAAGTCGTTGCCACCGGGCTTCCTCCAGCCAAGCTTAACCAGCTCTTCAAGAGCCCAGGCTTTCTTGTTTGAGGTGCATTGATTGCTGGCTTCGTCACGGCTACAGTTGCCTCCGCCAACGTGCATATATATTGGGTTATTATATTCAGCGGCGATATTTACAAAATAGATGCGGGAACTTCTGACTGGCGCGACCTTGGTAGCATCACTCTGAGCGCCACAATAAAAGACACCCATGAAACGAGTAATGCCGCCTTCGGCAACAGCTTCGTAGACAATGTCTGCCGAAGACAGTCCAGACTGTGGCCGGGCGTCGACGTGGTTTTCTATCATAGCTAGAATTGGCCGTCTCGCTTCCCAAAGAGCTTTTTCTGATTTGGAGTAGAGTTTTCCGTTGAGAGGACAGGCTTCAGTTTTTGGCTCGGCCGCAAACTGCGAAAGACCTGATGGCTTTTCACCTGATGGTATTTCGGCCTTTGGGGATATAAGTCCACCGCCACCCGCAGGAACTACCGCATAGGCAATTCCACCGGAAAGAAAGAAGGTGATGACGAGAGATATTATGAGTTTGGGGGTGAAAATCATTTCTTTATTATATTATTTTAGCGCCTCGTTGATAACTTCTTGTTCTTCCCTGCTTAAAGCCTGGCTGGTCACTTTTCCGTTTTCGACTTTTTTCGCATAGAGCCGCGTGTTCTCCCGGCTATGTAATGAGCTTATCATAATACCATTCCCATTATCATCGAGAAAAGCAGCTGTGAAACTCTGGTCTCCTCCAGTGTCCGTAAATGGATTATAGCGCTTGAATCCAAGCTTCTGAAAGTGCTCTTTATTTTGGTTGATTTCCCGGGAGAGGGTCTCGAAGACAGACTTAATATCTTCGGTGTTTTGAGTTGAGACTGATATGAGATGATTGAGAGCAGAGATAAGGTCCTTCTTGGATACGTTGGATGTGAGACGATTGTAATGAACCATTGTGCGGATGAGCAAAATGGTTATAATGAGTAGCCAAAGACCAAAAATCGCATAAAATAAATAGGTAGGGACCATATCATTAATTTTACTATATAAAATGCCTAAACAGAGAAAAACGAAGAAGGAAAAGCTGAGAACCACCGAAAGAAAACTAAAGACCGAAGGGTTTGTAATAAAAGACGAGTGGCTAAAGACAAAAACGGAAAAAAAGACTGTCGTACTAGCGGCAGGTGAAAAAAAATATTTTAAAGCAGACTTGACAAAGACCGGGATCCTAACTATGCTTGTCCTAGCCTTGGAGTTAGCTATTTGGAGTTATTTGTCCAGGCACTAATAAAAAGAAAGGGGGTGAACCAAGTAAATGCAGATCTATTGTGTAAAATGTAGAGCCAAAAGAGACGTCACTGATTTTGAGAGAGTTACCATGAAAAATGGTAAACCAGCCGTGAAAGCTGTTTGCCCAGTTTGTGGAACAAAGATGTTTAAAATCGGCGCAAAGTAATTTGCCCACTCAAGAAGCCCGAGAAAGAGCAATCGATCTTGGGTTTTTTGTGACAAAAAAGCCGGGTACGAAGCCGGCTTTGGTTAAGTATCAAGGGAGATTGTTTAACATCAACATCGAATCGTGAAATTCCATAGCAACCTTGCGAGCTTCTAACATGGTCTTCGAAGCGCGCACTTTATCGATAATTTCCTGAGTGATGGCCGATTCGACCCATTGTTCACGCAGGAAGCGAACCCAATATTCTACGTCTTTCTCGTAGGGTACACCGGGGGTTCCGCCAATACCTTGTCCCATATTCTACGCTCTCCTTTTCAAGTACAAAATACCAACATAGAGATTGTAACAATTCACGGACCTAAAGTCAATCCCATAAGACGATTTTGAACTATTTCTCGATCTTTTTGTACCAGTCTTCTAGAAGCTTTTTTATGAGATCTTTGGAACCAAGCCCCAGACCGATACCTAGTGCTAGAGCGATAGCTAAAATGAAACCAACAAAGAGGGTATTGATGAAGAAAGTGGCGATGCCAAGCTGGGAGAGGGCCGCCAGGACGAAGAAGGTCATAATGGCGTAACTCACGACCTTACCAATCAGACGTGACATGGAGGGATCTCCAGAGCCCAGAGAACCTTTGACCATTTTTTCTAAGAAACCCGCCACAAAAACTCCAATGGCTAGAGTGATGACGGCAGCGATGAGGGTAGGTATGCCGGCTATAATGCCATTCAAGAAGAGGCTGATGGCGGTGATACCGAGGACGTTGATGCTTGCCACAAAGAAGAGAGTGATAACCAACCACTTAACAACCTCACCGATAATGTCTTCTATTTTTTGAGAAACTTGAGCATTTTTTAGAAAATCCCAACAGCTCCAAGGATATTGGGGAGAAAGCTGACGATGCCCACCATGACTTGATTGGTGGCTAGAGTGAAGGAGTTTTCTAACGAATAAACGACGTTTGTTTGCATGACTTTATCATATCAAATTTATGAATGTTATTAGAGCTTGCTCCGCCTCCTATCGATAATGTTTATTATCGATATGTCGTTGTGCGCTTCCTCTTATAACGTACGCCTATAATATCATTATAGGCTTGTTATGGGGCTGTTTGGATGATTTTGTGGTAGAATTAGCCATCCCTAGGACGAGAGGAATGGTCGCCCAGGCGACAGGAAAGTCCGGACAGCTAAAAGGAAGGGTGGCCAGGGAAACCTGGCCCTTTGTAGGGCGACCTACAAGGCGCGACAGGGCCACAGAGACGATTAAAGGTGAAACGTTCCACCGTTAGGTGGAGACCCTGTACCAGTAACGGTACGGGGGTGGTAACCCGCCCCGCTGCAATCGACGAATTGGGATCAAGGTTCCTTTTCCGTCCCTAAAGTCTCGAGCATAGATAGATATTCCTCCACGACAGAATCCGGCTTATTGTCCTAGGGATCCGCCTCGGCGGACACAGGGTACAAGAAAACTTTTTCATTAATCTATTTCAGGGATGGTGGTGACCTTGTTGAACCTAATGTGGCTCATGATGACACGGGCTGAGAGCACTAGAGGAAGTGCCAAAATGGCCATGAGTGGGCCACCTAGCTTGAAACCGATCATGATGGCTACGATAGTGACGATTGGGTTTAGGCCGGTGACTTTTTGCATAATTTTAGGGACGATAAGATTGTTTTCCAACTGCTGAACAATAAGAGAGACAACTAAGGCAGCAATGCCATGATTGGGAGAGATGGAAAAACCAACCAACATAGCAGGGACGGTAGCTATAGTTGGCCCAATATTGGGAATTAGCTCCAAGAGACCAGCGAGGAAGGCAAGTGGCAAGGCAAATGGAATGCCAATAATTAGGTAGCCTGCGTAACTCAGTAGTCCGACAACAAGCATGAGCAACAGCTCCCCTCTGACCCAATTTCCAATTTGGGCTTCGAGTTTCTCTGCAATAGCATTGTATATTTCGCCTTTTTCACCGAACCAGAACTTTAGATAACTTTTTAGATTGTGCATTTCCTGGATCATGTAGTAACTGATGACGATGACAGTGAAAGCGGTGATAAAGGCCGAGAAGGTATCAAGGGCGATATTAAGCACCCTTCCAGGAACAGTTGCGAACTGGGCGTTTAACGAACCATCAATGAACTTAATAGGGCTGACTGCGTCGATAATTCCCGGAAGTCTTTGAAGGAATAATTGGGTTTGGTCAAAAAGAGGGGTGGCGATGGAGATGGCTAAATAGATGACAACGCTAAAAATTAGCAAGAGAATGATAATAGATGAAAGTCCCCTTTTTATCTTGTATTTCTCCAACCAGTCTACCAGGGGGCAGATAGCCAGAGTAATGAGGATAGAGCTAAAAAGGAGAACGATGACACTCGTTAACTGAACTAAAACAAAAATGGCAGCTAGGGAAAACAATATCCAAAAAATACTTCCGAAAGAGATATCGATACTAACCCGTTTATTTTTTGTCATTTTGGTAGACTACTTTTGCTAGTTTGGAAATTAGTTTATTATCTATACTGCTTCTATCATACCAAACAATACTTGGTTGTTTATTGAACCAAACGATCTGACGACGGGCGTAGTCAATTTCGGCATTGGTCCACAAATCAATCAACTGCTCTCTGGATATTTTCTGATTTAAATAATCTTTAATTTCTCTGACCCCAAGGCAGGTAAAAATTGATTGATTGTTGTCCGGATAATTTTTGATTAGATTCTTTACTTCGTCAATTGCACCAGAGTTTAAACGGTCGAGAACTCGATGGCGAATATACTCTTTGAGGGTGTCCTTGTCTGGTTTTAGGCCGATCCAGAGGAAGTGGGGTGCAGAAGATATGGCGGATGGGGATGGATTGCTTCGGTTCGAAATTTTTTGAAGGGAGGCTAAATCTTTTGTTTCCATTTCACGACGGATTTTTTGGTTTGGTGGTACGTGTACATTGAGCAGATTTGAAGTAATAGCCTTTAAATACAGTCCAGTGCCTCCGACGATGATGAGTGGCGTTTTTTCGTCAAGCGATTTCCGGATAATGGATTGAGCGTATTGAACAAAATCGGCTAAGTTGAATGACCGATCGGTGTCGACAATATCAAGACCATATATTTTGATACCCTCAGGAAGATTTTCCGGAATGTCTTTGCCAGTGAGAATGTCGAGGTCACGGTACACCTGGCGAGAGTCGACGGAAAGGATGTTAACAGTTGAACAGATTGTTATAGATTCCCGATCAGGTCGGGAATGACAAGAGGCTGGATTGCCGCGCTTCGCTCGCAATGACGATGAAGAAATCAAATGTTTTGCAATTGATAGGGCGAGGGAAGTTTTGCCGGAGGCTGTTGGGCCACAGATGACTAAAACTGTTTGGGTGGGATTGTTCATTTTACGGGACGATGGGGCGTGAGCTTAAATTGTTTTTGTTGGCGATTTGATCCAGTATTTCCCAGCGCTGCTTTTTTACTTTGGCTGAGATGTCGTCTGGGAACAATCGAGAAGATACTGTACCCGGTCGAGGCGAGTATCTGGCAATGAAAGCGGCTTTGAAACCTACCCGGGTAATCAAATCTAGAGTATCTTGAAAATCGGCATCTGTTTCACCAGGGAAACCAACAATGATATCTGTTCCAAAAACCGCATCCGGCACTTTTGTCTTAATTTTATTTATTAAAGAAAGGTAGGACTCTCTGGTGTAACCACGATTCATTAGATGCAAAATTCGATTGCTACCTGACTGGACGGGTAGATGAATAAATCGATCAATTTTTAAATTCGTAGCTATTTCGTCGATCAACTCGTCCCAGAAATCCCAAGGGTTGCTAGTAAAGAAACTTATTTTTTCTACACCCTCCACCTCACTGACAGCCCTAAGAAGAGTTACAAACGGGGGAGTATCCTCAGGTTTGAAATATTGGGAGTCGTTTGAGGGAATTTTTTCAACAGAAAATTTTTCTTTGTCCATGAACATTTTTCTTAGAGCAACACCAACTTTTTCCAAACCCCAAGAATTGACGTTTTGGCCTAGTAGGGTGATTTCCCGGTAACCTTCGCCGGCTAACTGTCTAACCTCGCTGACAATATCTTCCAATGGACGCGACCTTTCCCTGCCCCTGGAAAAAGGAACGATACAGAAAGTACAAAAAGAGTTGCAACCTGAGGAGATAGGGACATAGGCACTAATTTTATCTTTTCTTATGGCCTTTTGATTGAAGCCTACTTCACCCACGGGAAGGATTTCATCTATTTGAGGAAGTAGTTCTTTGATTTCCTTTTCGTTGAAATGGAGCATGCAGCCAGTGAGAATGATTTTTGGCCTATTTTTACCTGAAAAATACTTTTCGACGTTTAAAAGGAAACCGGTAACTCTATCCTCGGCTGACTGTCTAACAGAACAAGTATTGACGACGATTTCATTTGCCTCATGCCAATCTGCAGTCTCCCGGTAACCCCGGGATAAATAGTCACCAAGAATTCTTTCGGAGTCGGATTTGTTGGCCTGGCAGCCGAAAGTCTTGATGAATACGTTGGACACTTTAGGCGATTTTTTTCTTCAAGGGCTTACCAACGTGGAAGTTGATGACCTTGTGTCCCTTGACTACTTGCCGTTTTGATTCGTTTCCAAAAGGAACCACCTGCTTATCTTCCACTTTGCCGACATAGAAGGTACCAAAGCCTGAGATAACGACCTTTTCTCCTTTATTTAGAGCGTTGATAGATTCTGAAAAAAAAGTGTCAACCGCTTCCTTGACAGCCTTCTTGGTGAGATGGACTTTCTTACTAACGATGTTGACTAGGGTTTGTTTGGTCATTTTTAACTTTTTAGGCAGGCAGATTAATAATTTAGCTGATGTTACCATCAAAATACAAAAGACGCAAGAAATCTTGTGGAGCGAGTTAGCTGGCGATTTCTGAAGCTCGCGTCTCCCGAATTACATTAACCTTGACGGTGCCAGGGAAGGTCATAGTATCTCTGATTTCATCGCGAATAGCTTGAGCTAAAATCGTGAGCTGTTCATCACCAGCTTTACTGGGATTAACAATGACCCTTATCTCTCTTCCAGCAGAGATCGCATACGCGTCATCGACTTCAGGATGCTTTCTGGCAACTTCTTCAAGCTGTCTAATGCGCTTACCGTACTCCTCGGTGTTCTCGTGACGGGCGCCCGGTCTGGAACCGGAAATAGCATCGGAAATGTAGACAATGACAGATTCGTTGGAGCTGAATTCTTCATCTTCGTGATGCTGGGCAACACAGTCCAATATGGCCTGAGGAATATTAAATTTCTTTAGATATTGGACACCAAGCTCGACGTGATTACCTTCGCCTTCGATGATCTTACCTATATCGTGCAAGAGACAACCCATTCTAACTGTGTCGACATTGGCCCCAATTTCGTTGGCGATTTTGATACCAATTCTGGTTTCTTCCAGGGTGTGACTAATCATGTTTTGTCCATATGAAGTGCGGAATTTGAAGCGAC
>Ga0075742_111_pt1 | contig 24305 bp, 25 predicted proteins | sample RifGroB1_FD_68434 | JGI IMG/M metagenome (GOLD analysis project Ga0075742, IMG submission 68434) | Microgenomates (Collierbacteria) bacterium GW2011_GWB1_44_6 | reverse complement strand
TGTCAAACCATCAAATCAGGGATCTTCTTTCGGCGTTTCCAAAGTCGCCAAGAAATCTGATCTTAAAAAGGCTCTAAAATTGGCATTTAGCTACAGCGATTTGGCAATAGTAGAAGAATATATAAAAGGGAGAGAAATAACTGTTCCTATCCTCGGCAATGATAATCCTACCGCCCTTCCTGTAGTTGAAATTATTTCCAAGACAGATTTTTTCGATTACAAAGCCAAATATGACGAAAAACTTTGTGACGAAATTGTGCCGGCAAGGATTGGTAAAAAACTTACAAACGATGCTCAAAAAGCAGCTATTTTGGCCTACCAAACTCTTGGCTGTCGAGGTTTTGGCAGAGTGGACATTATTATCAAAGATAACAAAATTTATGTTCTTGAAGTTAATACTGTTCCAGGTCTTACTCCAGTCTCCCTTTTCCCAAAAGGCTTGGCACCGCCCTCGTTGACGGATTCGTCCCAATAAGAAACCTCCAACCCCTTATCGCACTGATCATCTTTCTAGCCACCTTCTGGCTAGAAAAACAGAGATACAAATAATTGTCTCTTCAAGACACCTTTAAGGTGTCTCATTTTTATGCCTAATCTGTAGTAAAATAGCAACATATCAATCAAAAACAAAAAACTTGGGTAAATACTACCGCATAAATCAAAATATTAGATATCCTGAAGTTCGTGTGATCGACGAAGAAAGCAAACAGTTAGGCATCATGCCCACGAAGGAAGCCTTAGAGAGAGCTTTGGCGCTAGGTCTTGATCTAGTCGAAGTCACCGACAAGGCCACACCTCCCATTGTCAAAATCATTGATTTTCAAAAATTTAAATATCAAGAAGAGAAAAAAGATCACTCCGGCAGTTCCAAGGGAGGTCAAGAGACTAAGGAAATTAGGCTCAAGCCGTTTATGGCAGTGAACGACATGATGGTCAAAGTCCGTCAGGCGGAAAAATTCCTTAAGGGTGGCGATAGAGTCAAGTTAGTGGTAAAATTCCAGGGAAGGGAAATCACCAAAAAAGATTTTGGCGAAAAGCTCATGGCGGAGGTGCTGGAAAAACTATCCGGAGTCTCTAGTGTCGCTGAAGCCCCCAAGTTTATGGGTAAGCTCTTGATTGCCCAGATCAAACCAAAGAAATAACATGAACAAACTTAAGCAAAAGACCAGAAAAATTGTCATGAAGCGGTTCAAAATTACCGGTACGGGTAAGGTTCTCCGCAGGAGTCCTTACATGCGTCACCTACGGCGCAAAAAGAGCAAAAAGTTGATCCGCAGATATCGTCACTACCAAGAAGTAACCGGCAAGATCGCCACCAAGATCAAGGCCATGCTTCACCTCTAAAAACACTACTCAAAATATAAAGTCAAAAATTTAATATGCCTAGAGTTAAAACAGGAATAGTCCGCCGAAAAGGACACAAAAAAGTCTTCAAGCTCGCCAAAGGTTTCCGGATGACCAGAAATCGTTTGTACAAGGTCGCTCAAGAAGCCGTCCTTCATGCCGGTCAATACGCATACAATGGCCGTAAGGAAAGAAAGCAGCAGATGCGGGTCACCTGGATTTCCAGAATTAATGCGGCCCTCTCATCCATCCTCGACGGCCCCAAATATTCTCGATTTATAAAAGCCCTTTCAGACAAGAAAATAACCCTCAACCGAAAAGTTCTGGCTGCTTTAGCTACCGACCTACCAGACGTCTTCAAGGATGTCGTTACATTTACCACCAAGAAATAACGGGAAGATTAGATTGAATAAATTTAAACTCCCCGTTAAGGGGAGTTTTTGTTATCATTAAAGACGATGGGGACAAACCTAATAGAAATAGAAAACATCAAAAAAGAGCTGGCGTCCGACTTGAAAAAATCAAGTTCGCTCGAGGGTATCGACATGTTAAAGACTAAATATTTAGGCAAACAAGGGAAAATAAACATTCTCTTTAAAACTCTACCCATCAAGACCGACCCTAAGCTTGGCAAAAAAATCAACGACCTCAAAGACTTGATACAGACAAAATTATCGGAACAACTTACTACGATATTGACTTCCGATAACAAAATGTCCTTTGATGTCTCCATACCCGGTACACCAATGCCCCGGGGTAGCCTACACCTGATTTCACAAGCAATTGAAGAAATCGAAAATATTTTTGTCAGTCTAGGTTTTGTCCGGCGCCGTTATCCCGAAGTTGATACTGACTGGTATTACGCTGAAGGTCTAAACATACCTAAAGGCCATCCGGCACGGGACGACCAAGAAACATTCTATCTCGATGATAACATCGTTCTCACGGCCCATACCAGCAATGGCCAGCTTCACGAAATGGAGCTCAAAAAAACTCCGCCGATAAAAATGATAAATATTGGCAAAACATATCGTCGGCAAATTGACACAACCCACACTCCCATGTTCCATCAATTTGAGGGTTTGGTTATCGATAAAGACATCAATATTACCCACCTCTTAGGGGTCACCGAATACTTTGCCAAATCATATTTTGGCCAAGACCGTCACACGCGGCTTAGGCCTCACCATTTCCAGTTTACCGAGCCAAGTTTTGAAATCGATATCACATGTGGTGTCTGTTCGGGCTCCGGCATGGTTGAGAAAACGCCATGTAAAGTATGCAAATCAGGTTGGCTGGAACTCGGTGGCGCGGGTATGGTGCACCCGAACGTGATCAAAAACGGTGGTTTTAATCCCGAAGAGTGCTCCGGTTTTGCCTTTGGCTGGGGAGTAGAACGTGTGTTAATGATGAAGACGGGTATACCTGATATCCGCTTAATATACAGTGACGATATTAGATTTTTAAATCAATTCTAATTATGGATATAATAATTACCGATTCTGCCCTTAGAAAATTTTTGGATACCACAGCAGATGCTGAAGTTATAAGTAAACACGTCAGTCTCTGCGGGCCAACCTTTGACAGAATCAAAAAAGTTCCAAACGATTATATCTTCGAGATAGAAGCCATCACCAATAGAGTAGATACCGCCTGTAGCCTGGGGGTAGCCAGAGAAACAGCCGCCATTCTGACACAATTTAACCTTCCGGCCAAACTAATAAATGATCCCTACAAAGATGTCCCCAAATTTCCAGATGGTTTTCCTATAAAGTTTCATTTTTCCATCGAAGAAAACTTGGTTGTCCGTTTTGTGGCCATCTCCATGGAAAATATCAACGTCAAGCCTTCTCCAAAGGACACCCAAACTCTCCTGGAACATACCGGACAAAGGTCATTGAATAATTGTATCGACGTCACCAACGAAATTACTCTTTTCTACGGGCTTCCATGTCATGTCTTTGATTTAGACAAATTAGCGGCCCAGAAACTTATAATCCGAGAAAGTAATAAAGGTGAAACCATTACGACACTAGACGAAGAAAAAAATAAACTTCCGGGTGGAGATATTGTCATTGAAGATGGTTCTGGTAGATTGGTAGATCTTTGCGGTATCATGGGTGGACAGGTTGCTGAAATAGACGATCACACCAAAAATATTCTCCTTATTGTTCCCATATACGATCCTCAAAAGATTCGTAAAACATCCCTGTCTCTTCAAAAAAGAACCGTGGCAGCGCAACTCTACGAAAAACAACCGGATCCAGAACTCTGCCTACCGGTAATTTCCAAAGCCGTTCAATTGCTAAAAGAAAGAGCCGATGGGGATATTTCTTCTGATATTTACGATTACTACCCCAACCAACGAGCACCAAAACTCATCAGTCTTGACTTTAATTGGTTAAACAGGTTTGTAGGTATAGACATAGACAAAAACAATGCAATCACTTCACTAGCAAGTCTTGGATTTGGCGGAACAATTGAAAAAGATCATCTCATATGCTCCGTACCTAGTTGGAGATATCACGATATAAACATCAAGGAAGATATTGCTGAGGAAGTCGCCAGAATTTATGGTTATTTCCGATTACCATCAATTCTACCCTGCGTCAATCTTCCTTCAGAATCAACCAACCTATTACTGTCCACTGAAAATAAAATAAAAAACTATCTTTCTGCTGTAGGATTTCACGAAACATACAACAGTTCATTGATTTCTTTGGACATGATTGAAAAAAACGACTTAAACCCCGATACCCACCTTAAACTCAAAAATGCTCTGTCAAGGGACTTTGAATATTTAAGATCTTCACTGGTCCCTTCCGGTTTAGAAAATCTCAAACACAATATCGGAAGAACCTCTGATAAGTTCCTCACCTTTGAAATTTCGAATGTATATCGTAGAGTATCCGGTCAAACTTTACCTTCAGAAATTTCTAATTTGGCTATAATCTCAACCGAAGATTACAGAAACACAAAAGGCCGTCTTGAATCTCTATTTGAGCATCTTCACTTAGTCGACACGGCTTTCCTGCCCGGCAAAAATTCTCCAGCTTTCTATGATGAAAAATGTACCGCCGAGATACACAGCCAAAACACCTTGGTCGGGCATGTTGGATACATAAAACCAACCGTACTCAGAAAATACGGATTCCAACCCACCCTCACCGTGATCGAATTGGATTTGCCCAAACTCACAACAAAGATTCTTCCGCAGTCCACTTTCACCCCGATTTCTGAATACCCTCTCGTAATTGAAGACCTCACCATCAATTCAAAGAAATTAATAGGGGACATCATCGAAAAAATCAAGAATACCACCACACTTATCAAAGATGTCGAATATTTAAATAGTTACGGCACAAAACACACCTTTAAGGTTTCGTTCGGAAGCTTTGAAAAAAATTTAGAACAAAACGAAGTGAACAATTTAAAAGAGATCATTCAAAAACAATTCACGGTCTAATTTGCATCTCCGGACTCTGTAGCCACCCCATTTACTTGTGGAGTAGGAGAAGGTGAAATGTAATCTTGATTCACTCCAAAATCGCTCGTCTTTGATTCCTCTGCACCTTCGTTATTTTTAGCCGTCGCTCTGATCGAATGTTGCCCTGTGGTGATCTTTATCGTCTTTATATAAGTACCTTCAGTAAAAACCTGCTCCAAGACACCGTCAAGATACAGTCGAGCCTCAACAATAGGCTTGGAAGAAACCACGGAAAACCTAATTGTAACTTGGTCTCCATCAACTCTTGAATGGTCTGACGGAGTAACAATTTGTATGTCCATATTTGCACTGGGATTGCAGACTTCGGTGGGAGGTTTATAAATTGAATTTTCTTGTTTTTGAATCCATTCATCTATCCCTTTTTGCCATAATGATTTATTTGTCAAAGGATCTTTTTCTTTGATGATAACAAATTCTTTTTCATCATAATTACCTTGTGATACAGATACCGGATCTGCTAATCTACTTGGGTCATTTTTGCACAGTTTAACTTTTGTGTGAATTGGGTCTGTGCCGGAAGGAAGATTACCGTTAATAAACCATTCCCGATAACTTCCAAATCCGTCATGAGCTGGATAACCGGATGCCTTATCCACTTCTATTTGGGATACTCCATCCGGTGGTATAAAGGGCTTGTCCGGCTTAGTAGCTAACAAATCTAAAATCTGTCGTCTCCAAATAGGGGCTGCTCCCGAAACTCCCGAGGCAACGTTTTTCATCTTTTCATTATCATTATTACCCACCCAAACACCCACGATTACGTCCTTGCTCCAGCCAATAGTCCAATTATCACGTAAATCGTTTGTGGTGCCGGTTTTCACAGCCACAGCCCTAGCGCCCATATTTAAATATGAATTTGGTCCAAAAGTAAGTTGTCTTGCTTGGTTGTCTGAGAGAATTGAATTAATCAAAAATGCAACTTTATCATCAATAATTTTTTCCGGTTTAACAGCTTTATTCTCAAATATTATCCTACCCTGATTGTCTTCAATTTTTAAGATTGCCACCGGTTCAATTTTATATCCACCATTGGCAAAGGCACTATACCCAGCTGTCAAGTCCAACAGCCTTACTTCTGCTCCACCCAGAGCCATTGATAGACCTACTCGTGACATCGTTTCCTTGGTTGGCTCCAAAGACGCAAGTCCCATTCGGTATCCTTGACGGAGTACATTTTCTACACCAACAAGCGCCAAAAGCTTAACTGCTGGAATGTTAATAGAACTGGCAAGCGCTTCCCTCATATTCAGCAAACCATGTTCTTTACCGTCGTAATTTTTGGGAATATATGGTGTTTTCTCGTCTTTTCCGGGGAACTCGGTCACCACATCAGCCAGTACAGTGGCTGGATTAAAATTTCTTGCAAACGCGGTTGCGTAAACCAACGGCTTAATCGATGAACCAGGCTGCCGCAACCTCGTGGTTACATTCACTTCACCATCGATAGTTTTGTCAAAAAAGTCTTTTGACCCCACCATTGTCAATATTTCACCAGAGTTAGTATCCAAAGCAACAGAAGAGCCATTTTTTATATTCAGACTCGTTGATACCTTATTTATCTCTTCTTTAACTGAGGCCTCAGCTTTTTGCTGTAATTCATAGTCTAGACTCGTTGTTACCTTCAATCCACCGGTCTCAAGTGTGGTTGGACCATATTTCTCTTCCAATAGCTGTTTTACATACATCACAAAATGAGGGGCCTTTATTTTGTTGCTTCCAATTCCACGAAACTGGATATTATCTAGTTCTGTATTTACCTGGACTTCCATCTCCTTAGAAATAACTCCATCTTCTCTCATTCGCCTGGATACATCTTTTGCTCTTGGTAGATATGCTTTGTCTTTACCACCATATGGTGAATACCGTGATGGAGACTGTGGTAGACCAGCCAACAAAACACATTCCGTCAAACTCAAGTCTTTTGGTTCTTTGCCAAAATATATCTGAGAAGCAGCCGCCACCCCCACCGCCGTGCCACCATAGGGTGCCTCATTCAAATACATTTGAAGAATCTCATCTTTGGAAAAAGTTCTTTCTATTCTCAAAGCAAGCATCAACTCACGGATCTTCCTTTCCAGGGACCTTTCATCAGTTAGTAGTAACATTTTAACCAATTGTTGTGTCAAAGTTGATCCTCCAATAAGCCTTTGCCTGAAAACAACGTTTTTCAGTATCCGGAAATAAGACATGGGATCAAATCCTTGGTGGTTGTAAAACTCCTTATCCTCTATCGCTATAGTGGCTTTCTTCAGATAATCTGGTACTTCATTCAGCGGCGTAAATTTCCTATCCTGGTCTGTATAGACGTCATAAAGTATTATCTTACCTGTTCTATCTAATATCTCGGTTGAAAAACCTGATTTTCTTTGCACTTTCGTTGGATCTGGCAAGCCTCGTGAAAACCATCCAAAAGTAAGAATCACCAACAAAGTTAGTCCAATGAGTCCAAAAAAGGTTACTTTTCCAATATTGATTTTTGGTAAAATACTCTTTGGTAATCTAATTCTCTGTCTTCTATACATATTATTCTCTACCATTATAATCTACACACAAAACTTATGACCAAAAGGAAAAGAAAGCTCTTTACGGCAATTATCTTTATCGGATCACTGGCTCTCGTTTTCACCACTTTTGCTTCACTTTTTATTAGATGATCAGTCATTATTATCCCGGCGACTCCATTACTTCAGTCAAGGGCATTGGTCCATCTTTTGGGGAAAAATTAAGACATCTGAATATTTCAACTGTTGGTGATCTACTTAAACATTTTCCTTCAAGATATGTAGATTTTACCAAACAAATCAAAATCTCAGACTTGGTCAGCAACACTCCAGGATCATTTTTGGCTGAGATAGATAAACCCACAACTCATTTTTCTACTACCCACAAGCTCATTACACAAGCCAAAGCGCGGGACGAGACCGGTAGCATTACCTTGACCTGGTTTAACAACCCATATATAAAAAAGATCATCCAAGAAAAAACTCTCTACAACATTGCCGGAAAACCAACTTTTTTTGGTCGGGGTTTGACCATCGTTTCACCCATAATCGAAGAGGGGGATTCTTTTACGATTAACACCAAGGGGCTGGTACCTACATATCCCCAAACCGAAGGCGTCACCTCAAGATGGTTGAGAAAAAAAATCCATGATCTACTGCATCTCACCAAACTAACAGATCCGATAAGTGGGCCTCTTTTGTTCAAAAACAGTCTACTGCCTCTACCTGATGCTATTTTTAAACTTCACTTTCCGGCTGAAAAAGACGAACGTTGGCAAGCAGACAAGCGTCTTTCATACAACGAACATTTAAGAATTAACATCACTAACCGCCTCGAACAAGAACAGCGGGGTAAATCTCCGGCTTTTAAATCACTTTCTAAAATAGACACCCAAACCTCAGCCAAACTCCCCTTTACTCTTACTGCCGGTCAAGTCAAAGTTCTTACCCAAGTAAAAAAGGATCTTAATTGTAAAGAATTTACACACCGTCTTATTCAGGGGGAAACTGGGTCTGGCAAGACAGCACCCTTAATCTTTGCTGCCAACCAGTGTCTTCATGCCGGCTACAGTTGTGCTATCCTAGCTCCCACAGAAATTCTGGCTCGTCAACACTATAATACATTTAGTAAGTTCTCCATCTATCCCAACAAAATTACCCTGGTTACCGCCTCTTTACCATATTTATCGCTTAAAGCTGAACCCTATCTCTTCATTGGGACACACGCGCTTCTGAACCAAATACCGACAAATATTTCCCCCCCGCTAGCCTTTATTGCAATTGACGAGCAGCATAAATTTGGAGTGACCCAGCGGGAAGCCCTTCTGAAACGGACTCCGCTGCCACATTTGTTCAATTTGTCAGCCACCCCGATTCCCCGAACCGTCGCCTTAGGCTTGCTCGGAGACATCGAAATAAGCAGTATCAAGGAAAGACCAAGCAATCGTCTGACTGTCAAAACCTTTGTTGTCACCCCTTCCAAGTTTAAAGACAGTCCAAAATGGTTAATCTCGAAATTGGAAAGTGGTAACCAAATCTTCGTCGTCTGTCCAAACATTTTGGAACACACTCAGAACATCTCATCCGTTGAGAAACAAGCTCAAGTGTACCGCCGGCTTATACCCAATAAATTTCCAATTTTCACGCTTCATGGAAAAATGGCCTCTGACGAGCAACAGGATACCCTTCAAAGGTTCAAGGATACCCCTTCCAGCCTACTTATCGCCACTTCACTAATCGAGGTGGGTATCGATATACCAAGTGCCAATATCATGATTATCCACTCTGCAGAACGCTTTGGCCTGGCAGCTCTCCATCAACTTCGTGGAAGAGTGGGTAGGGGAGAGGAACAAGCCTATTGCTTCCTGGTTCCTTCAAGCGACGATGAGATCGAAACCGAGCGACTACAACTACTTCAAAAATACCACGACGGCTTGGTATTGGCACAAAAAGATCTTCGTTTGCGGGGTGCAGGGGAGATATATGGTGAAAAACAACATGGGGGATTACAGACCAGGCTAAAATATTTTTGGTCAAAAAAACTCTTTCTTTTGGCCAAAGCAGACTCCAAGAAAATTGTCGAGAAAGACAAGTCTAGGGCACTACAGATTGCCAGCAAGCTCAATACTTGGTAGAATACTATGGTCGATTAGAAAAATAACCTAAACAAAAATGGCCGCTACACCAAAAAGAAAGATTTCAACCGCCAGACAAGGCAAAAGAAGGTCTCAGATACACCTTATCGAACCCAAGCTAATTGTCTGCAAAAAATGTGGAAATTTAAAACGTAACCACTTTTTGTGCCCAGTCTGTAAATCAAAATAACCAAAACCCGTGAAATCTGCCTTAGATCCTCGCCATCTCAAAAGAATACTCGTTTTTAAATCCTTGTTTGCTGGCAGTTTCACCGACCAACCCGAACACCCCAGTCGGGTAGACAAAATTAACGCCAATCTCCCACAGATTGACGACATTATTCAAAAATGCGCCCCTGAATGGCCAATATCTCAAATTAACAGAGTCGATCTGGCTGTTCTTCGTCAAGCAGTCTACGAACTCCTTTATAAAACCCAAACACCCACCAAAGTAATCATCGACGAGGCCGTCGAAATTGCCAAGCGCTACGGAGGTAAAACCAGCTCAAGTTTCGTCAATGGAGCCTTGGCTGCGGCCATTAATTACACAGGAAGAGAAGAAACCACCAATGAATCGACCCAACCTTAAACTCCTTCAAGAAATCATCGACTACGAGTTTCGGGACCCAAATCTGCTAGAAACCGCCCTTACCCACAGATCGTGTCTAAATCAGCCGGGGATCATAGAAAGTTATGAACGACTGGAGTTTTTAGGTGATGCTATCCTAGAAATGCTTATTTCTGTATATTTGTTCAATAAATATCCCGATAAGATGGAAGGCTATTTGACGGCTGCCAGATCCGCTATCGTTAGAACCGAGTCACTATCCAAAGTGTCAGAGCAAAATCACATTAACGACTATATCCGTATGAGCAAGGGTGAGGAAGCAACCGGGGGACGAAAAAACTCATCTATTCTCGAAGACGTCATCGAAAGCCTTATCGGAGCGTTATTTTTGGATGGTGGCCTAGAAGCAGCCAAGGCCTTCTTTGAAAGACTTATCCTACCTAATGCCAAAGATATAATTGCTCTGAACCAGCTCAAAGATTCAAAATCTTTACTACAAGAAAAGGTCCAGTCCCAAGGCCTTCAATCACCCGTTTACCAAACAATTAACGAAGTTGGCCTTGATCACAACAAAACTTTTGAAGTAGCCGTATTTATCGATGGAAAGCAGCTAGCCACCGGCAAAGGCAAAAACAAGCAGGAAGCTGAACAAAAAGCCGCCACAGCCGCCTTAATTACTATTGACAAGCTCAAGTGATATAATACCCCTATGCTGAAAATCAAACTCCAACCTACCGGCAAAAGACACCAGCGCTCATATCGTATTGTGGTCGCTGAAGATCGTTCTAAACTTTCCGGCAAAGTACTGGACTCAATTGGGACATATAATCCTCACGAGACAGAAAACAAGATCACTATTAACAAGGAAAGCTACCAATCTTGGCAAAAAAAGGGCGCTCAACCCACAGAAACTTTAAGAAAATTAATTAAATAAAAATGAAGCAATTAATTGAATATATCGTTTCAAATATTGTCAACCACCCGGAAAATGTCCAGGTAACAGAAGAGTCCACGGACGACAAAGATCTGACCAAATACTTAATTAAAGTAGACCCTGAAGATGTCGGGAGAGTTATCGGTAAGCAGGGAAAGGTCATTAAATCAATTCGGCAAATCGTCCGCATTGCTTCTATTCAAAAGGGGACCCGAGCTATTGTCGATCTCTTGGAAGAGGGCAGCCTCGTCGAAGCTCCCACAACTGAAACCGTTTAACAACCCTCATATTCCAAAAATATCTCCTGACCCCTCTGGTGGTAACACTTCAGTCTCGGTTGATTCTGGGACTGTAAGAAGATTATAGTTTGCTAGTTCCTTTGCCAAACCAAGATTCTCTGCAGATATCGGCTGTAATTTAATAATATTTACTGTTCTCAAAACAGATTGATAAAAACGAATCTCCATCGCCATCTGAACCGTTTTATCTCCAGCCGCACGGGAAAGTTTTGTTACTTCCTGAAGATTTAGATCTGATACTACCCCGAAGGGTAATGAGGATTCAATTCTAGAAATAAATGCCAACAATGACTCCACTGGAGCAGCCAATGTGATTCGTACCGGATAAGCCACCAAACTAACCATTTCCCCCTCAGCGCCTCCATTTGGAGTAGTTGAATTACCCAGCAAAACCCCAGACGGAAGAGAGTATGAAATAATTGATACTCCGGTATCGGCACTCACTCTTCTAAGTAAATAGATGGCAGCATCCGGAGAATATTCTGTCGGCATAGCCGCCAAAATTCTCGCCTGGTCAGTTGCCGACAGGTCACTTTTTATCCTCTCAAGTCCTTGGCTGGAACTTCTAAGAGATTCCAAATCTCTACGACTGTCGACAAGCACCGCGCTCCTCGCTTCCACTGTGGTAAAATTCGGCCAAATCAAAAAGATTAGCACCAACAACATTACGACGGTGCTCAAAAGTCCTATTAAACCCACCCTAATAATATTCTCATTTACCCAGTCCGGAAGGACAAATCCAAAAATCTTCTTATATCCAATTATTTTATTATCCGCCATTTGGTTTTATTTCAAAGTGTAATTTGATATTGTATTGTCCATTCCTGCTGGAGGTCAATGATTCTGAAAAAACACTCCGAAATTCACTTTGTACCATACCATCTTCATTTTTCAAATTATTTTCTAATTCCCGTAAAGCTAGAAGTCCAGGTAAAGAAACAGAAGCCGAAACCCAACCCTTTGATGTAAAATCAACATTAGTTAATATCGAAGTAGGCGGTATAAATCTTGAAATCTGATCCAAATAATCCTTGTAACGAAAACGTTCATTTTTCAAATCAGCCATTCTGTCCAAAATATGTTTTGATAAGACATATTTAAAAAGCGTTTCTTGGTTTGCACCAATTTCTTTTGAGATCGACTCCGCCTCGATATCAACCTTTCGTATTTCCCTGTTAATCACCGTAAGTCGAACAAATACATATATCGCTGATCCCAAAAAATACAAGACAAAGGCAATAAATAATGAAGCCGCCGAAAGTGTAATCCAGTTTTTGCCAGCTCTCTGCTTTCTTTTTTTTCCAACTAAATTAATTTGAATCATATTTTTACATCGATAAACCCACGGCCACCGAAAAAACCGGTCCGAGATTCTTATATTTGGCGTCAACTGCCATTCCCGAAAAAGGATCTCCAATTACCACTTCCAACCCAAGCGACTCAGATAAATATGGTACGAGACCTAGAAGATACGAACCGCCTCCTGTAAGCACTAACTTGCTCACCACATTCCCGCCACGCTCATCTCTATATGAAATAATTAACTTTTTAACTTCTCCAATCACATTGTCAATTATTGGTTTCAAAACAGTCACCATTTTTCCATCCAGCTGCTCCTTTGAAAATCCGTACGTTCTCTTATAATTTTCTGCTTGATCCATGGGTAATCCAAAAGTGTCGGCAATTAATTTTGTCATAGCTGATCCTCCCACCGGAACATAAAAATTGCTATAAAGCTTTGTTTTTCCCGCGACTACCACATTGGTTCCGCTCGCACCCCAGTCGATAAGTACAGAAGGACTTGAGTCGCTCAGATTGCTACTAAAAGCCCTGCTCAAAGAGGGTATTTCATTTTCCAATCTTACAGGCTCCAAGCCTATGAGCTCCAAAATTTGAATATAGTTCTCGGAAATATTTGAGGGCACGGCCACTACATATACCGATATTTTTTCATCTCCATCAAATTTCTCCGGTTTCTCCAATACTGCCCAAGAAGTCTCTACCTCACTTGGTGGAAAGGGGACAGATTGATCTAGCTCCCACCTAATCGCAGTAGATAATTCCGGACTGGACATGACCGGGAATTTTAATACCCTAGAAAATACTGAAGACTCCGGAATTGAAGCCACCACTTTCTTTTCTCTAATCCCGATTTCCTTTAACAACAGCTTCAGGCTGTCAGTCAAGGAAATCTTCTCCGCATTCGTCATAGCCGAGATGCTTTTGCCAAAAGGGTTCTGAGCAATACCCACATACTTCACCCGAGCCCCGTCGCTTTGTATCAACTTAATACTTGTAGATCCAATATCCAGTCCGAAATAAGATGGCATACTTTCATAATATCATTTAACCAACAACTATTGATTGATTGTTCCTCCGGAAAAAAGCACATAATCAAACACTGAAGGGAGCTGGTCTGTTATTGATTCATGGTATTCAATACCATACTTTACAACACTCTGAGCAGTCGAAGATACGTCAGCCACCGATCTAAAAGTTGTTGACTGTGGAGGAAGTAGACCGCCTATGGGTTCTATCCCCACAAAAGCAGCCGCCCCCAATACAGTTATTCTTAGTAACCGGGAATCTCCAGCAGAGACAGACAGCGGCGAAGGAGTTGAGTAGTTATAATTTACACCATCCAAAGCCCCCCCCGAAACCGCTCTGGTAAAACCACCTGTTCCGTCAGTATCGTAAGCATAATCAATAATTTGATCGCTCCTTACGTCCGAAATAAATAGGGCTGGGGCACCGCCAGTTATAACTGGCTTCCAGTATATCTTTAAGCCAGTCACCCCCAAAGCGCTCTCCAAATTCACTTCAAATACTTCACCAGGATTAATCTTCTCTGTTGAGATACCCGTTGAACCTACTTCGCCCACCGTCACTTGATATTGTCTACCTTCTCCAAAATTTCCAGATACTGGCAAATTCTTAGCTATCGATTCTTCCAACCCAGCTTGAGCAGTAAGAAGCGCCTCAGTATTTTCAACATTCATTTCCTGGATTCTGGTCTCCACGGTCGATCTGCTGGCGACAGAAACTGCCACGGCACTAATCACCGTCATTATCAACACCATTATCAAGGCCACCTGCCCTGAATGCAAAAGTTTTCTATTCATTTAATTCAAACCGCTATTTAATAAATTTATTTCAGTAGACAAACTTCTCTCGACTAGAATTCCTGTGCTTAAGACGTTGCTATTGCCATCTATAGCTATATTGATCTTATCACTGATATTATTCCGACAATACCAAGTAAACTGCAAAGAAGTAATCACGATATCGGTGGAATTCAAATTTATAGTCCTTCCGGTTTCAGAAGAAGTAGAGGCAATTTTTGAGTCAATGAGCGAGTAAACTGTTTCAGATCCATTAAGATCGCTCACATACAAACTATTGCCCGAATAGCCTGTCTCCCCGGCATTCAAGCAATCAGACCTTACTCCAATACCCACTCCAGTGACCTCTCCATATCTGATATCTTTTTCAATCGAACTTAAGATTGTCTGTAAAGAATTATCGAGATTAGAATTTACGTCCGACAACCCGGAGGAGCGTAAGCTTTGGAAGAAGAGTGATGTCCCTCCCCACAGAATAACTGCGAGCAACATCACTGCAATAACTACTTCAATTAAAGTAAAGCCTTTCATCTTACTTCTTTGTAGAATGATTGTGATAACGTCGTATTGTAAACACTTCCACCGTCATCCCACTCTGCCGTTATAGAAATATAAACAAAATCAAGTGATTTCTCCACCGTCACCAGACATTTATAAGGTCTTCCTTCAACACAAGGATCCGTCACCCTATTGCTGACAGTGTTATAAAAACTGTCAGGATCTGTGTCTCTCTCTACTTTGTAATTCGTCAACATCTTCTTTATGATTGCCTGAGCTTCATCTTTTTGTCTCTGAAAAGTAACCACTCTGGTCGACCGTGTAATAAGATCTGAAATACCTATTAAAACCAAGCCAATAATCCCAACGGCCACCACGATCTCTATCAGCATCTGTCCGGCATGTTTTGCAATTAATTTTATTTTATACATGGTCTTAATTTGTGATCGTTCCATAAGCTCCTATAGTTAACTCCTTTGTCAAAGTCTCATCGCTGGAATATCTAATGGTAATAGTCTGATCGGCTCCTCCCTGCAGATAGCCTGATCCAGGCAAGAAGTTGACGATAAAAGGTTCTGTGAAGATCGAACTGGACAAAACCCTAACGGCGGGATTAACCACGTCAACCGGATCACAATCTGCAGATACTATAATCCCCGTCAATTCACTGCCAATAGGCGTGCTGGTAACCGAATATCTACTTAGCGACTCACACCCAACAGGATACTGTAAACTGGCGGCCAAAACACTAACCCTATGCAACTCAGTACCAAGGTTCCGAACGTCGTTATTTATTGCCTGAATTTTATTAAAATTCAAATACGCCGATATGGCTCCCCCGGACAATACCAAAATAATAACCATCACCACCACCAATTCAATTAGTGTAAAGCCCTTCACGGATTTGTCACTTGATATCCCGTGTCTACCTCCATACATGGTGCTGAAAGTGAGTAGGTTGTCGTATCTGTCTTCACATAAGAGTAAGCCCCATCCAAACCTGCCGCGCAAGGTTTTGGATCCGAGGGTGTCTTTTTCATTTGTGTCGGACCAGATGCTCCACAACTAAGTGAAGAGTTCGTCTTATCGGACTGGTAAACATATTGTAAATCCGGATAAAAGCCAGTTAGCGATCTACAAATCTCGAGCGACTGCCTCATGGACTCTATATCAGCTTTACGCCGAGTGTCTCTAGATCTGGTAGTTATTGAAGTAAAAGAAACAATACCAGCCGCGAAAACAACTCCTATAATCGTGATTACCACCAAGAGCTCAATGAAAGTAAATCCTTTGACTCTGCCAATCATTGTAAATTACCTACACAATAATAAGTTTTTCCGGAGTTCCAATTACAATTTGCCGCCGAATTTCCGGCGCTGCTATTTGCAGGTTCCATCGTTGCACAAATACAGTAGCTGACAGGGGAACAGGTTTCCACTCCATCATAATCAGTCTCAGTGTTTGGGTCGACTGGCCAAGCACTTCTCATATGACTATTCGCCTCCTTACAGCTTCCATTCGGATAAACAAAACTGTTTGCAGAGTAATTTCTTCTGGCGTTTCTTCCACTAATTTGGGTAGCGGAATAAGCCACTGTAGCCAGAGCCATTATTATGCCCATTATCCCAATCACCACCAGCAATTCTAATAAAGTAAACCCTTTGAATCTTTTTAATTTTTTCATTTTCATGGCTGCGACACTATATACATAACACCTGTCTTGTTTGAAAGATCCTTACCACACCTGCACTGGTTACTCGTATCGGCCGTGAAGAGATCACAAAGTGCTACGTTTGTTGTCTTACTGGAATCAGCAGAATTTTCCAAACACGCTTGCAGATAATATGTTTTTAGATCTGCAGCTGGGATATATTGATAATCCACCCACTCTGAGCCACGAGGATCTCCGAAAATAGCTCTAATATAACTCACAGGGGACATCAGTGAATCCTGAAAACCAGTGCCCTGAGGATATGAATTGGTGTCATTTTTATAAAGTTCCAAGGCATTTTGGAGCTGTTTAATATCGTTTTTTCTCTGAACATCTCTAGCACGAAGCCTAGATTGATTAAAATTAAACACTGCCATACCTGTCAGTACGGCCATTATGCCTATGGCCACCATTAACTCGATTAAAGTAAAACCATTTTTCATAAACTTTTTACCAACCCCGTTTCCGTTACCTTATAATTACATGATACACCCGTACCACATTCTACACCCCACGGATCAGTGATTACGTGTCCCGCCTCATCACGGAGTAAGTCTTTATCGCCCATGTTTTCCAATGCAGCATAGATCTCATAGGAGAAACCATCAGCAGATATGTAAACATATTTTTGAGAAGGGTCTGGGTCTTCGGGAATGACAATATAGGTAGTCATCGCTTGGTCAATAACGGCATAGAGTTTGTTGTCCTCACAGATAGAGTTAGTTACGCTAGTGCCATCCTTTATATAGCAACGTAGAAAATCGTCACCATCAGCGGACAGAGGGTACCTGCCCACATCGGTATAAAAAGATTCAATCGCTTTAACAATTTGGTTCAGGTTATTTTTCCTTTGAGTATCTTTTGATTTGATTGTAGCGAGCGTAAACGAACCCATCCCCACCACGGACAAGATCATGATCAAAGAAACAACGATTAACAACTCCATCAAAGTAAAACCTTTAAGCCCGTGCATTACTATCATTCTGCTTTACCACGAGAGAAAAGTCAAACAATTAACGTCATGTACCAAGACCAAATGGAATTTCCCCATAGCAAAGAAAACAAAGTCCCTGCAATAAGAAATGGTCCAAAAGGCAGATACTGCCCCAAAGATTTTTTGTGCGTCAATATTAAACCAAGACCAACGACTGATCCCAAAACAAAAGCTATAAAAATGCCAGGTATTACTTTTGGCCACCCGAGTAATAAGCCTAGTGAAGGGACAAGATAAATGTCACCAAGACCAAATCCATCCACCTTTTTTATCTTCTTGGTTGCTAACTGTATACCAACAAACAACAAACACAATACAAGACCGGACAGTATAGCTTTCACAAAATCAGACTGAGTCATAATTCCAAAACTGACCAAACCGACTCGATACGCCAAAGCTAGCGACAGTAACAACAAGTTCATACTGAAAGGTATCACCATATATAGTAAATCGGTCATGAAAATAGAAAGCATTACCAGTCCTACCACCAACCAAAAAACAGGCTGAATAAATTGCCATGGCGAACCCACTAATTTGAAAAAATTAAATCCCACCACAAACCACCAAACAAAAAATACTCCAGTCATAAATTCGATTAGAGGATACCGTAACGAGATAGTCCTGTGACAAAATGCACACCTACCTCTAAGATAGGCGTACGAAAACAAGGGAATATTAAGATACCAAGGAATAAGATGTTTGCATTTTGGACAAATCGATCGACCCGAAAGGGGAGAGCTACCGTGTGATGTGCGATAGATCACTACATTCAAAAAACTACCCCAAATCAAACCCATGACAAATATAAATATGAACACCAAATACATAGCATGATTCTATCAGTTTCCAGAACAACAAAAAACCCTCAAACAAAAAGGGTTTTTTGGATTTTCTTAAAAATTACTGGAAGCAAGATAAACAGTCTCCTGCAAGTCTCTGTGTTGCGTTGCATCCTTCAGCCACCAGATCGTTTTCTAAATGCAAATTCGTTTGCGAGTCGTTCCTCACACTTTTACTTTCAGGAGCAAAACATACTCGAACATCCGTTTTACTCCAAGATGACAAGTAAAGAGTAGTATTCAACCCTTGACTAAACGTAGCCTTCAACTCTCCATCGGCAATTAAATCATCTATACATGATTTAATCTCTGTCCCTTGGGTTGAGCCCACTGTAACCACAGCTGCCGACAATGAAGAAACGGGGGTGGTCGGAGCCAAAGTGGCTTGGTTGTCAGTTGTACATGTAGTTCCAACTGCTCTCCAAGGAAAATATCCATGATTGGCGTAATAACGTTGTAGTGACTGCAACAATTCAATACCTCCACTTCGATAATTGCTGTCTCGAGCCTTCTTGAGTTGTTCAAAGGGGTCAATCGCGGCCAATAGCCCTGCCGCGAGAATTCCAAGAACACCAATCACAATTAATAACTCCATCAGTGTAAAACCTGCCTGCCGGCAGGCACGGCCTTTATTTTTTTTCATATTTCCTTGTTAAAACTAACTTATTAATTAACTATGTATTATTAGAATTGACTTGTCAAGTTATATATCGGCATGATCACCGCAATCACCAAAAATCCAACCCCTACCCCCATAATTACCATTATTAGCGGTTCAATTGCCGTAGTCAAAGCTTTTATCTTAATTTCACTTTCCGATTCATAAAAAGCAGCCAGTTTGCTTAAAACGCTGTCAAGCTTCCCAGTTTCCTCTCCTACCGAAATCATCTGAGACAATATCGGAGGAAACATCTCCAGTCTGGTAATAGACTCAGCCAAACTTACCCCCTTCTCCACATAAACAGCAGCCTGTTTTATCCCGGCAGAATAGACCCTACTCCCTAAAGTATTCGCCACAATATTTAAAGCATCGAGTATGGGAATACCTGCTCCAAGCAAAACACTAATTGTTCGAGCAAATTCGGTTAAAATAATATCTTTCCTCAATTTTCCCCAAATTGGGATCCTGAAGGTCAACTGCTCCACCACCAACCCGCCGACCTCAGTCCTCGACCAGTTTGAAAAAAATATCACGAAAACTAATATCGCCAAAAACAGAGCATACCAATAATTAACCGCAAAGTCACTGACCGCCATTAGAACTTTTGTAGGACCTGGCAACTCGGCTCCAAAATCCTTATACATCGCCGTCAACTTTGGTACTACAAACACCATCATGATCGACGCGATCACTACCATGGCTATCATGATGATTGTGGGGTAGACCATAGCACCTTTTGTTTTACTTCTAAATTCTCTTTGTTTATCCAGCGCCTCAGCCAATTTGTTCATTACTTGATCAAGAACACCGGCGGACTCTCCTGCCCTTACCATGGCAACATACACCGAAGAAAAACCACCTCCAGAGTCAGCCACCGCATCCGCCAGGGTCGAACCACCTTCTACTGCAGTTAGTATTTTCTCAATCACCGGTTTCAAATTTGATCCGGATTGAGTTTTTAAAATTCTCAATGCCTCCACCAAAGGAAGTCCGGAACCAATCATCGTCGCCATTTGCCTCGTAAAATTTGTAATCTCATCGGCTTTTGGCTTGGAAAACCTTCCCAGAAGCGCTTCGATATTTAGCTGATCTGCCTCATATAAAGCGGTCACCAAAAGGCCCTTACTACGCAAGACACTTGCGGCCTGTTTATCATCAACGGCATCCAAGACCCCACTTGATTGGTTTCCTTGTCTATCTCTAACTTTATATTGAAAAGTTTTCATTCTTATCTTCCGCCTAACAATTTATCTAATAAAGTCGGTCTAATGGCATATTCTAAGGCAGTGGTCTTGTCAATTACATTCTTATTAACCAACTCAGCCAAGCTGTTCTCAATCAACCGCATGCCCAAATTCCCGCTGGTTTGAATCACGTTATCAATTTGGAATGTTTTCCCCTCCCGTATATTATTCCTAACGGCCGGAGTAACCACCATAATCTCCGTTGCCACAGCGCGCTTTCCGGAAATAGTCGGCACTAGACGTTGCGAAAGAACTGCTTCCAAAACCATTGACAATTGAAGCACCACCTGTGACTGTTGTTCTTCGGGAAAACTGTCTACAATTCTTTCAATTGATTGCGAGGCAGAGTTTGTGTGAAGTGTGGCAAAAACCAAATGCCCTGTTTCAGCCACTGTCATAGCTGCTTGCATAGTTTCCGGGTCGCGCATTTCTCCGATATAAACAATATTGGGATCCTGACGCAAAACCGATTTTAAGGCATTACTCCAAGACCTGGTATCTCCGCCCAGTTCTCGTTGACTAATAATTGATTTTTTGTTTTCGTGTATGAATTCAATGGGATCCTCTACTGTAATAATGTGTTCCTGTCGACTGGCATTTATCTCGTCAATTACCGAAGCCAGAGTTGTAGATTTCCCAGCTCCCGTCGGACCGGTTACCAAAATAAAGCCTTGTTTTAGTTTTGCGAATGAATGGCAAATTCCAGGTAAGCCTAATTCATCAATAGTAGGTACTTTGTCAGGAATAAACCTAAGAGACAAAGCGGGAGTCCCTCGTTGAAAATAAGCATTGGCCCTAAACCTAGCCTTGCCGGGAATTTGAATGGAAAAGTCGAGTTCCAGGTTCTTTAGAAACAGTTCTTTTTGACTTTGGGACATGACGCTGGTAATCATGCTCATCACCATGTCCTCATTCATTACTCCTTCAGTGGATACAGACACAAGCTTCCCCATGACTCTAAGAATGGGATAACTATTTACAACGACATGTATATCAGAAGCATCAGCTCCGACTGCTGTGCTTAACAATTTGTTTATTAGTTCTTCAGCTTTTTCCATTAAACTTGTGCTACTCTAATAACTTCTTCCAAGGTTGAAATACCGTCCAAGACTTTGAGGTATCCATCTTGCTTCATAATTATCATACCGTCCTCCATGGCTATTTTCTCAATGGTTGTCGCGTCAGCTCTTTCCAAAATGTGTCTCGCGATTTTTTCCGACACTCTTAGAACCTCAAAAATACCAATTCGTCCCAGATATCCAGTATCACCACACTTATCACAGCCTGCCCCTTTGTAAAGCATAAACGGCACCCCATTCTTCTTTGCTATTTCTGCTTTTTGCTGATTCGATTTAATCCACCCATCAAGTAATTTACCCAAAATATTCTGAATATCCTGTACCACAGCCGCTTCTGGGACATACGGCTGCTTACAATTTTCACAAATGGTACGCAACACACGTTGTCCTATTACTGCGGTCATTGAAGAAGCCAACAAGAATGGCTCCGCTCCCATATCAAGCAAACGGGGCAACGCACCTGCCGCAGAACTCGTGTGAACAGTTGAAAACACCAGATGACCCGTCAGCGATGCCTGAATCGCTAGCTGAGCAGTCTCCTCGTCACGAATTTCTCCCACCATAATAATATTAGGGTCTTGACGCAGGAAAGATCTAAGACCGGAGGCAAAAGTAAGACCAGCTTGTGGATTTACCTGCACTTGATTTACTCCGGACATTTGGTACTCTACCGGATCCTCCAGAGTAACAATATTTACTCTTGGTGTGTTAATCATCGTCAGTAGTGAGTATAAAGTTGTCGTTTTCCCCGAACCGGTAGGTCCGGTAGAAAGTATGATTCCATGAGGAATTCTGATGGCTTCTTCCAAAGTGGCCAGGGCCTTTGCCCGAATACCCAACTCCGATAAAGTAGGCACTCTCCCTGATTTCTTGAGAAGACGCATAACAATTTTCTCGCCATTAACCGTAGGCAGGGATGAAATACGTAAATCGACTTCTCCAAATTCTGAAGTAAAGTTAAAGCGGCCATCCTGGGGGATTCTCCGTTCATCAATTTTCATCCCTGCCAAAATCTTAATTCTGGAAACCAAGGCTGCATGGTAATCTTTGTCCAAAGTTAATTTTTCTTCCAAAATTCCATCAATTCTATATCGCACGCGAGTAATATTTTCCTCTGGCTCGATGTGAATGTCTGAAGCTCGAAGGCGAATGGCATGCTCCAATACTTTTCTGACAATTTCTACAATTTTGGGTTCCTTGATAATCTGCGAAATGGTATCCGAAGTAACCAAACGCACACCTGTATCATCGCTAGCTTCTTTTCCTCTCTTTAACACCCCGGAAATTTCTCCAGATAAACTTTGACTGTAAATGTTGCTTATGAGGGAATCCAAATTACTTTTAGAAGTTAGGTAAGATTTTATTTTGTAACCGGTCCTTTTTTGAAAAAAATCAACTATTGACAAGTCCTCCGGCTTTTCCATGATAAGACTCAGCACTCCAGCTCCCTTATCTAGCTCCAAAGGTACCACTTGATAATTTCTGGCAAGATCTACCGAAACTAGTGCCAACAGCTCAGGACTCACCGTGATTTTTGGTTCGGAGAAATAAGGAATGTTAAGCACTTTTGCTCGGGACTGAGCCAAGTCCTCTTCGGTGATAATGCGTTTCGACAAAAGTAAGTCAGTAAGACTTTTACCACTAGTCATAGCCTCAACCTTTAGTGTGTCAACCTTCCCGGGATCAAGTCTGCCAGATGAAAGCAAAAAATCCAGCAGAGCCTTTTCCTGATAATCCATAACTTAAATATAGCAAATTTCCCACCCTTCCACCGTCTAAGCCTTGATTAATTTCCACGAGTTTATTAAAAAATTGTCAACCGACAATTTGTAATTTATATTTGTTTGTTTAAGGTCGGCCAGACAATCCAAAGCCAGATTCAAGCTCTCCAAACGTTTCTGGTTTACTTCATTCAGTAGGCCGGCTTTTAACTTTAAAATAATCTCCTCTAGCAGTAGGGGAGCCTCATCTTTTGACAGTTGGTCCACAAAGGCAATGATGGCTGAAGGTCCACTACTCCAACACTTTCTAATTTCGGACCAATATTTATCTTCAGAAAGTTTTTCTGAATAATGGTATTCAACAACTCCTCGACTTAATATGGTAGGGGAGAGCAAGTTTTCGTTTTGCACCACCAAAATAAAATTTACTACCACACCCAACTCCTCCATGGGTTTCAATAGTACCGCTTGACATTCAGAACTCAATTGGTCAGCATCCCAAACCACCACGGTAAGATCTTCCCGTTGTCGGGCAATATTTATCGAAGAATATATCCAATCTCTTAGATCCACGACTTTTGCTATACTACCTTCATATCCCAATATAGAATTTTTTGACAAACCTAACTTAGACACCAAGACATCTCTATCGGCAGCGACTATCACGGCTATTTTTGGTAACATATATATATTGTAATCCCCAGATAGACCTATTAAAATGAACCCGCGTATGCTTCGATAAATTTACATCGTAAAATCAATAAACAAAAATGCCGGAACAATCATACACAGCCAAAGATATCACCGTCCTAGAAGGTCTCGAGCCAGTTCGCAAACGCCCTGGAATGTATATCGGTAGTACCGATGAAAAAGGATTGCATCATTTGCTTATCGAAATCGTCGATAACTCGCTCGACGAAGCCATTGGAGGTTTTGCCAAAAACATCTTTGTCTGTCTTCACAAAGACGGCTCTGTCTCTGTCTCCGACGATGGACGAGGTATCCCTACCGACATGCACCCATCAGGAGTCTCCGCTCTTGAGGTTGCCATGACCAAACTTCACGCCGGTGGCAAGTTCACGGAATCCGCCTACAAAGCCTCAGGGGGACTTCACGGTGTGGGAGCTTCTGCCGTTAACGCTCTTTC
>Ga0075742_112_pt1 | contig 26681 bp, 23 predicted proteins | sample RifGroB1_FD_68434 | JGI IMG/M metagenome (GOLD analysis project Ga0075742, IMG submission 68434) | Microgenomates (Collierbacteria) bacterium GW2011_GWB1_44_6 | reverse complement strand
TGGCAGCCGCAAGCCAAATGATGTGCGGAAGATAGCCAAGGAATTTTATCTGCAAAAAGTCAAGGGCCATCACCACAACCAGAGCGATAAAAGCAAGTACTCCATAGTACCAAACAAACGTCGCCCCAATCGCCACAGAAAAACCAACCCAGCCAGCCACAACAAAAATCGCTCCAAGTATCTTCCAAATTCCCATTTTTTATCTCCTCATTTCAAAGATCTGTCAACCTCTATTATCTCAACAATAATCATATAAGTCTATATTTCCCACCAGACTCATCTACCATCCCACACAAAGCCAGCTCAGTTAGCTTCCCCAGCACCTGGGCCACTTCCATTCTTAGAAGCCGGGATAATTCGTCCACCGTCCGCTCTGAGTCGGCCAGCAACAATATCATTGGATCCTTAATCTCGTCCATTTCCAATTTCAACTGTCCGGAAGATAGCCCCATCTCTCGCAACACCTCTCCCGCACTTGTCACGGTTTTAGCTTTTCCGTCCCGGATAAGTCCATTGGTTCCTTCGGCCACCCTGCTCGTCACCTGTCCCGGCACGGCCAATAGTTTTTTGCCAAATTTATTCGCTAATTTGGCCGTTATCATACTTCCAGACTTTACCGAGCCCTCAACTACCAGTACCGCATCAGAAATGCCAGCCACGATCCTATTTCTTTGTGGAAACATCCATCTTTCCGGTTTGGTTTTTTCAGGGTATTCCGACAATATCAAACTATTAACTTCTACCAACTTCCGATACAGTTCTTCATCTTCCATCTTTACCGGCCAATCGATTCCCCACCCGAGTACCGCAATTGTCTTTCCCCCATTTTCGAGACATACTCGGTGGGCAGTTTGATCTACCCCATACATAAACCCAGAAATAATTGTCACTCCCTTGTCTACCAATACAGGCACCCACTTCTCTATCACCCTCTGCCCATAATCAGTCATCCTTCTGGATCCCACAATCGCCAGCTTTGGTGACTCGTCCAAAAGTAAATCTATCTGTCCCTTATAAAAAATATTCTTCACTTCCGGCTTAATTTTCTTTAGATCCGCGCCCCACCCCTCCCTTATCAGCTCCATAAAAAAATTGTATTCCTATATTGCCCGCTTAGTCAAAAATTCCCGATACTTTTCTTCCCATCGCAGCAACCAATTCACACTAAGGTTGTGTTTTCTGGCCAGTTTAATAGCCTTTTCGACAATATTTAGTTGTTCCTTATCTTCCAGGACTATCCGCTGACAAACACAGTACCGGAGATAGTGCCCAACCAACTCCAGGTTATCCATATCACCATCATCCAAATTTCCGATATTATTAACCAAATACGACAGCCTCTTAGCATTAAAATAGGTCATGGTATTTCCGAGATATTCTCCAATTATTGACATAGGAAAATCCATTTCTTTTGAAAAGTCCAACGCCCTAAGTTCTTGGTTTACATCGTATATTCTCTCTATATACATATACCTTTTTCCATCGTTCGCCTCAAAACTAAAGGGGGCAGTTCTAATAGCATTGGCCACAACTTCTTCGCGAGTAATATCAAAGTCTTTCAGGTAACTTCTCAGGATAAAAAGGATCCCCTGTTTCTTTCCGGTCGCTGTCTGACCTATCAAACTAATCAAGTCAGGGAGTACGTCCAATAAATAAATCTCCTCATTTTCCTTACCCGCGTACCTGTATGGCTTATTTTTCTCGAAAAATTTACAAAGCCTATTCACCGCCTTCATCGCCAAATCATCCCCAACCTCTTCGCAGTCTTCCAGAAAGAACATGCCGTACTCTGATAGAAATGAACAGGTTTGAGAAATTCTCTTCCATGTATAGTCAAAGACATCATGGTTATTTAATAACCAAGTAGGATCGACGACTGACATAGCTATCTCTCCCGTCGGTGAAGTCACCACAAAAATGTTGTAAGAATGCCGACCTTCTACCCCCAACATTCTTTGGTTGCCCGCATTTTCACCGTGATAAATCAGATATGAACCATTTAGTAAAATTCCTCTTTGGTTTTCTTTTAAAATGAAATATACCGCTGAAGCAGCGGCGGCAATATGTCTACACACTGCATAACCATTCTCCATTATTTGGTCAGCGGTTTGCCGATCTACCTGTCTTCCATATTTAAACGCTTTCTTCTTGAATTCATTGGGTTCCTTTTTAAACAACTCCACCAAGTCTGGTCTGGCAGTCTTATCAGCTTTTCCACTCTCAATATATGACTCCATGCCATCTCCCACAATAAGGTATTCATAGTTCATCCTCTGCTTCATCACTTCTTGAATCAAAGTAATCGCTTGATATGGTGTCAGTATTTCAGGGTCCATTTCTTCCCCGCTCTCACTTGAAAGTTTTTCTGCCGCCTCAACCAACATCCGCCAAATTTTTTTTCTCCCTTTCTCACTGGAATAAAAGGCACTTAGGCCTTCAGGATTTTCATCGGCTACGATGATTTCTAGCTCAGGCAACGGTTCCCGGCGCCAGCACTCCAAGCCATCAAAATACTCCGCCATGTCTCTATTTAGACCAGGTAAAGAAACAATTGATACTTTGCCACTTCTGATAACAGTTTCCCTGCAGAGCACGGCCTCATCCGCTTCAGAGCCTACAGGCAGAGATAATTCGTCTGAGTAGAAAAGTGATTTTCTTGGATCCAGTTCCATGGGATGTATTTTATCTTATATACTGCTCTTATGCGCTATAAGGTTACATTTGCACAAGCCTCTTCGCTGTTCTATACTTAAGCTGTGACCATCGAGTTTACTAGCGCCAAAGAACCTAAGAACCAGGCTAGGCTTTCTATAGCCATCGTTGTGGCATCTTGTGCCTTTTTCTTCATCCCCACCACACTCATAGTCCTTGGATACCTTACTTCTCAGCCCACCGGCACACTCATCTCTCCGCTACCCCATGGCGTTTTGTCTGCCGTCACTCCCTCACCAGCACCGGCGGTGATCACCGTGACACCCACTCTAGCAGCAAGCAACAGTCCCATCATTGCCGCCCCCAGTGATTCTTCGGCATCTTCACCCACCAACATTACGCCCGCAGGAGGCAGTAACATCATCGACAAAGTCGCCCAGATCCCCGCCGGCCAAACGGAAATCGCAGTAACCGATCCAGATATAAAGCTCACCAGCCAGATCTATCTTTCTCCCAGAGTTGGCGACGAGACCATCTACTCTGTCAAAACCAAAGGTGAGTCCACTGTCACTATTTCCGCCAGCAAAACTTCTGACACTGTTCGATACGTTGACTACCACATCGTCAGTCCCTAAAATGTCTATATGCGCAGTAGCCTAGACAAACTTTCTTCTTTAATCTTAAGATTTATCCCCTTTGTCTTAGCCTTCCTTACCCCACTTTTTTTCCTCCCCTTCACCGCCGACCCTTTTACTTTGAACAAATTTTATTTGGTAACCTTACTCGCCAGTATCTCCCTTATTTCTTGGTGTGTTAGGAGTCTAATACGAGGCAAGCTTTCTCTGACCTCCTCACCAGCCCTTCTTCCGCTGATTCTGCTAGTCATTGCACATGTGATTTCTTCGGTTTGGCTCAGTCCCACCAAACACGCCAGCCTCTTTGGCCAGACAGCTTTTTTCATCGCCCTACTTATTATTTTCCTAACCACCACCTCATCTCAAAAATCCCGAGTTTTGGTAAATAGTGTGGTATTTGGCACCATTCTTTCTGCTACATTGCTGAGTTTTTTCACCCTTCTGCAATATTTTGGTGTCCCTGGAAGAATTTTTTCCTACGACCTGTTGGACAATACTCTTTTAAACCCCACAGGAGGAATACTCATTGCCCTCATTTACACCGTTTCCGTCATGCTCTCCACCATAGGATACCTTATTGTTTCTAAAAATTGGCTCCACAAAAGTTTGCTCTTTGCCGCTACCATCTTTATGATCGTCGCTTCTTTGATTAATATCAGTCTCATCTTTCCACAAAGCGGTCAGCAAGTAATATTCCTACTGCCCTACCGTGCGAGCTGGTCCATTGCCGTCGATATTTTCAAAAACTGGCAAACAGCCCTTCTCGGAACAGGTCCTGATACCTACCTCTCCGTCTTCACCAGACTCAGACCAGGCTACTTAAATGTTGACAACGCCCTCTGGGCCCTCCGTTTCCCGGAATCCAGCAGTTTTTTCCTCACGCTCATTACCACCACCGGACTCGTCGGTGCTCTTTCATTCATTACTGCCTTCCTCAAGCCGTTTCTGGTTTCTTTCCGTCATCGAAGTTCTCACACCGATGAACCGACATATATTTTTCTTTCTCTTTGTTTGCTCACGGTTCTGATTTCTTTCATTTTTTCCCCGACCAGCCTCACCTCTATTGTTTTAGGAATTGTCGCTCTCATAGCTCTCACGGTTGAATTCAAACTTCTCGGTCTTAAATCCGTCAAGGATATAAGTCTTGCTATCTCAGCCAAAAGTGAGCCGGAAACTTTTTATCAAGATATCAAAGTAAGTGAAGGTCTGCACCCCTACAGCGTCATTATCCCTTGGATTGTGAGGTCTGCCCCCCTACAGCGTCATTCTCCCTTGGATTGTGACCTTACTTTCTGCGGTACTTCTCTCTTTTTATTGGATCTACGCTATCCCTTCTTACTCAGCCTCTATCGAAATCAAACAGGCCGCCGAAATGATAGGCACAAACCCCGTTGGTGCCTATCAAAAAGAAATTAACGCCGCCAAACTTGATCCATACAACAGCAGCTATCCAATGCTACTCTCCCAGTTCTTCAAGAATGCCGCCTTGAGCCTATTGAACAAAAAAGAAGCTACCACAGAAGACAAGAAAAACGCCTCAGAGTACATGCAGCGCTCCATCGACTTTGGCAAACAAGCCGCCACCCTAAATCCATATAGTGTTCTCGTCTGGGAAAATCTCGCCGATATTTACCAATCATTCATCGGTGTCGCCGAAGGCGCTTCAAACTTCGCTGTTTCTCACTTGGCCCAAGCTGTCGCTCTCGACCCCACTAACCCGGAACTCAGACTCAAGCTTGGCATCCTTTTCTTCAATCTAGGCGACTCCGATCAGGCCATCAAACTTCTTAGCCAATCTATCGAACTGAAACAAAACTGGGATATTCCTTATTACAACATGGGTCTCATCTACCGGACCAGAAACGATAATACCCGCGCCCTACAATACCTAAAGGCCGGTCTTAAGTTCGCCGACCCCAGCTCTGACAACTACTACAAATTCCAGCAAGAAATCACCGCCATCGAAAAACTTTCCCCCAAATCAGGCGACGACGCCACCTCCTCCGCCACCCCAAAATAAGATAAAATATTCTCAAATCATCGCTCCAAAAGGTGGCACCTTGACTCCCAAAACTACAATCAGAAGATATCTGTTGCCCAATAAAGTATTAACCAACTATCTGTTTCCCGAAGAATTGGCGATCTGGTCTCTTCACCTCGCCGGTATTGATGCTCACTCAAACACTCATAGCCCCACCATGAAAGAGAACATCCCGATTCTTGACCAGCATGGCCAACCCCTGGGAGGCGTTTCTTTTCTAGAAGGCCGACCGGAACACACCATCGTCATTGTGAGCGACAGTACTTTTCAGCAAACTCTTATTAACGCCATTGAAGCATATATCGAAGAAGTTCTTGGAATTCAAGACGCTTTGGTCATCAAGTAACTTTATCCCCGGAAGTATCCGGGGTTTTATTTTGTGGACCCTATCGGACTCGAACCGACCACCTCTTCGCTGCCAGCGAAGCGCTCTACCAGATGAGCTAAGGGCCCAACATCTATATTTTACTATGAAACAACAATATATTCGCTGAGGGATACCACTTTTATTCCTTTTGATTCAGCCTGATGTTTGATATTTTCCGTGACCAGAGTCGCATCAATTTTTTTGGCCAGGCACAGAAAAGCAGCGTCGTAATAAGTAATCCCCATACCAAAAGCAATTTCAAATGTTTCTTTCGCCATATCCTCCGATTCACTTATAAAAGTAATGGGTAAGGCGTAAGCCGTGCCTAAAACTATTTGCGCTTCAGATGGATTCATCTTCTTCCCTTTTAGAAGGACGTTCCCACACTCATACCTTGCAAGCTCAGGAGCAAAAAGCTTTATCTTACCCCTCAGTGCCGCTTCCATGATCTCATCAGCTTTATCAATATTCTCTTCACTACTCTGATTCAACCATTTAATTACTACTGAAGTATCCAAAACGACTGAGTTCATCTTAGTGTGAGCTACGGTCTAACTCCATAAACTTAGACGCACCAACCTCTCCTTTTCCTGTAATGGCTCTCGACTTACGGATCGCACCCCAAACCTTATTCCAATCAACCGTCTGAACGTGAGGTCTAATGACGATCTCATCAGGCTTTAAAACTGAAATTGATACCGCTGACATAGGATTGACCCAGCCTACCATTTTCCGAATCGCATCGGGAATCGTTAACTGTCCTCTCTCTCTGATAATACTCGTAGTCTGCATTCTTTCATATTATCAGAAAATCAGAATTAGTCAAGCTCAATAAGTGCTAAAATAAACACACGGGCCTGTAGTTAAACGGTAGAACATGGCATTCGCATTGCTAAGATGGGGGTCCAATTCCCCCCAGGTCCACTAGTAAATACTCTGCCCTTGAGGCAGAGTATTTAGTTTGTTAGTCGGGGGGAATTGGACGGGCGGAGATGTGACGACATCGAGCCAGGTCCCGAAGAAATCTCAGCAGAGATTTACTGAGGGCAATTCCGAACCCCCAGGTCCACTAGTAAATACTCTGCCCTTGAGGCAGAAATCTAACCCTTCCCCATATATAATGTATTCTGAAGTACCTTAACTGGAGGATGAGCATGACTGTAAAGAATCCAATTGTCGGCGATGTGATTGTTTCAATAGAATTTATTTTTGCCACCATCGGCACCACCTCACTTGACGGAATCACCGTACCCTGCCTATATCCGCACCATGAAAGACACTTGATGGTTTCGGAGATCATTCCAGAAAATGAACGCATAGCCTCTCTCAAAGCCGGACACGGAGATCCAGGTAAATACAAAACCCTTGACCTTGGCCGTTATGATCTGTCTCGCGGCCAAGCTGAGTTTGTTGTTGAACATGCTGCCTGGGAAGGCTATGACAATAGCCCGCGTGACGGTCAGCCAAACTCCTGGCACATCATAGCCCGGCGTCTTTTTAGAAACGGCTTATACGACCGTAAGGGTGAACTGATTGATTTTTATTATCGCCATCCCTTTGGTCACAATTCAATCCTCACTCTCACAGTTACACGTCAGATGTACAAAATGTTCATCTAAACTCCTGCCCCCTCTACGGGGGCATTTTTTATATAATACATACATGCCGGACAAAATCCTTATCTGCCAAAATTGCCACAACCCCTTTGTATACTCGGACTACGAGCAGAATCTGGACGCCAAATCTGGGCGCCCAGAACCCCTCTACGACCCCATCTGTGCCAGCATCAAGGCCAGTGAGGCCAAGCACCCCCCTAAGCCTAAACGAGCCTAAACTTGCAAACCCCCAGTCTATAGGATAAAATAACCCAAAGAAAATTGACAAAGGAGGCTATCGTGGAAATCAAAATAAAGGATTTTGCCAAGCTTGTATATCTGTTAGGTTCATTTTATATACTCGAACTTCTTGGTGCGGTTTCGAAAATTCCTGAATCTGGTTTAATCGGCAATGCTTCATTTAGCGGCATCATGTTCGTTTGCGGCCCCATCTGTTTCCTGATCGTAGTTTCTCTTCTTGATCAGATTTTTAAACGCTGGACTCATCGCTTCACGAACTCTGGAAGTTTAATCTACTCTCAAAATCTTGTTCCCCAAATATTTACATATTTTGTCATCGTCTTTTTGGGGATTATGGTGACCGTCTTTACGATGAATTACGCTCAGTTTTTCCTTGTCATTTTGTGGCTGCCTGTCATCAAATGGGCTGCTTTATCTGCGGTTTTGATGGTAGCGGGCAGACTTGCTCTGCAGGACTACAATCCGCACCGAGGAATCACCAACGGCTCCTGGTACTAACCAGGAGTTTTTTTGTATAAAAAATCCCCCGTCTCCGAGGGATGTTCTTCTTACATTCCGGCCATCCTGCGAGCATAAGCCAGATTCATAATGAAATTATTTCTAAATAGAAATTCTGCTTCCGTCGTGAGATATCTGCGACCGGTCATGAATTTCACCTGATTCTTCCAGCCGGCGATAACTTCTTCCTTTGTAAACTCTGAGATCGGTTTCTTCGCAAACTCAGCCATGAGACGCAGAGCCATGTCGGCAAAGTCGTCACCCCTGGCACCCAAAGCACTAAGGTCTGCATCAGCCAGTATTTGCGAAAGGTGGTTCATGTTTTCCGCCCGTTGATGCATTTCCCCATCAACCCAATACACGATTGTCCCCGGAACTAAGCTTGTGGTTCTTTTAATCTCTTCTTCAGAATAACCATGACGTCTCATGCAGCCCCCAATTAGTCGCATGCTTTCCATCTCGTTCTTCTCCGGCCCCAGCTTCTGCTCCAGGTCGTGTCCAGCCGCAGCCCGAGCCAAGTCCTCTATCTCAGTTTCACTACATAGGGCCAACTCAGCTAAGACAATCACGTATCCCAAAACCATACCGCTGTGCTTAGGGCCATGATAAAAGCGTAAAGTATCTTCGCCATTCTTCCGGGCAACCAAAGCTTGAAGTTCTCTCATCACCGCCAAAAACCTCTTGTCCATAAATCCTCCTAATATATTGTTTATGTGCCCTCAGATTATATCCTATATTTTCTTCATTAGCTTCGCAAACTCTTCAAACGAAGGCGATTTCTGGTCTCTTTCCGATCTGATTATCTTCTCAAGCGGAACAAAGTTACCCCAAGGCACATTTAGTTTTGGATCCATCGGGTTTACTGCGTACAGAGCAGTGTCCGGCCTCCACAAGTCATCCACCACATAGTTGTAATCCATTTTATTGGATAGTGTTAATACGGAGTTTCCAATACCCGGTTCAATAAATAGCGCCCCTCCTTTTATTTCCTCACCCTCTGGTGTCCTTCCGTATCCCAAATACACTTTCGAAATTTTGCCAAAAGTCCGGGAGCCAGGTCGGCAATCGAGTAAAAAGGAGACCGCAAGTCCGGAAACCACCGTCACCAGCTTGGCCCAAGGCTCTACATGAAAGCCGCGCAAAATTCCGTAAGTCGATAAAGAATGATTGACCTGTTTACCGACAAAATCATACCCCGTCAACAGCTCCACCTCCGGAAAGCGGGCGACCTCACGGAAACTCCCCCGCTCGTCTCCTCGGGTCTGAGACATAATGTGATACAACCCTCCAATTTCCAGCTCTTCAACTTTAGCGGACAGACCCGCCTTAGCTACAACTTTTTCTTGTTCAACTTTTGTTACCAGATTAGTCAAAAATATTAAACTGCTTTGGTCCATATCTCTCTCCTTCATTTCAAGTGCCACCTGTCTTAACTCCTCAATTATCCAATTTGGAAGATATGCCAATTCAAAAGTTTCTCCTTTTACACCCTCCGAAGTTTTGGAATATCGCTCAAAAACCAATCTGTCTTCACCGTTCATCTTCATGAGTATCAATTTCCATGCTTGTTTAACCCCTCGATCTTCAACCAAAACATTCCAAGGCAAACCACTAATCAAACTGGGTCCATGCCAACCAGCTTTCTCAACCGCCACCAAGACAATTCTAGTCCGTCCATGCCGGAGATCACAAAATTCCCGGTGAAACCAATACCTATCGGCGTCCTTCATCTCAGTCACATCGTAGCAAGCGTTGTCTATTTTTTTTAATCATTTTATACTTTCCACAAATTCTTTAAAACTTACCGGAGCAGTCTCTCCCTCTTCGTTTGCCCTAAATTTCGAACCTTGAGGGATACTCAAACCCAATTCTGGATCCATAATATCCAAAGTCCGCATATTATCAAATTTGTTATATGGTCTGTCACCCACCTGATGCGTCATAGCGTCCCCATCTACCGGAATAAAACAATCAATAAGCCCTTCAGGGTTCAAGACCGATCTCCCCATCGACTTTTCGCCGTCTCCCAGATAGAACTCATACTTCTTCCCCATATCCGGACCGGGTCTCATATCAATCATCGCGTAATAAATTGTTCCCCTAAGCACCGTTACCAATTTTGATCTACTCTCCAAGTGGCCGCCCCTGATTACTCCTTCCGGAGACCATATAGCATACATACTTCTTGGCTCAAATTTGTAACCGAGGAAATACGACAACTCAGTAAAGTCGGCCGTCTCCATCACCCAGCCATCCGGCTTGCTTTTGTACTTCACCGAATCAATTACTACCGCATTTGCGAGTGGTAGGTTTTTGTAGATTCTGGGTCCGGTTTTTTTATCTTCCATTTATTCAAATTTACTCGCTTTGCATACAATACTCAAGCAATTCCTTACTCCCTATTCATATCGCAAAGCGTCCAGTGCCGAGATTGTCGTCGCTCTTCTGGCGGGATAAATACCAGTCAATACACCTACCGTAAATGAAAGTACCAAAACAAATAGAGCAAACGGCCAAGGTGTAAAGCTGACAGTTACCCAGCCCACTCCATGCGACAAAGAAAACACAGAAAGGATTAGCCCCAAAATACTGCCAGCAAGCATTCCCGCAGAGACGCCAAACACTCCACCAAGAATCCCCATCGCCATTGATTCTGCCAAGAAAAGTTCCCGTACTTCACTGGACCGCATTCCCATTGCCTTCATTACACCCACTTCATGGGTTCTTTCCAAGAGTGACACCGTCATTGTGTTGAACATGCCTAGCGAAGCCACTGCCAAGGCCACAAAACCAAAAGAGGCGAGCAAAAGCCTTACAGTCACAAACATCTTGTCTATTTGAGCTACCGTATCGGCCACTGACGACGTTTTATATCCCAGCGCGTCCACTTGTTTTCTGACACCGCCCAAGACATCTGCTTTGCTTGCAACTATTTTTGCTTGAGAGTAGTTACTAATCCCAAGCCCTCGAACGTCCTCAAACGGCACATACATTACCGGGCTCGACCCACCGTCAATTACACCCACGATCTTGTACTGAACCGAATCTGACCTAGCCGGTCGCTCAAGATCGGTTTTCAAAATATTCGAGACCAATACACTTGTCGAAAATGTCTCCCCCACCGCCTTGTCAATATCAATACCAGTGGCATCCAAAAATGCCTTGTTCACTACAGCCAGCTTCTTGGCATTAGTAGGAAAAAGCAAGACAATCGCCTCTCTTTTCTGCTCCTCACCATCCACTATCTGCACCCATTCGACTCCATATGCGTCCTTCCCCACCACCGTCGCGGTTATAGTTGCCTCGTCGGCTTTTCCCGGTATCACAATGGTCCCAGCACTAGTTGCCGCAACCAACTCTCCACTTGAAGTACTTTCACCCAGCACTTGCCCATCTACTTTTAGATTTTCCGTACTTTCAACTGCCAGATCAATTTCCGCAATGTATCCTTCTCTCCAGTCTGGAACTGTTCCATCCATAATTGGTTGATAGTCACCATCTTTTTTCTCATAAACAGGAAATACCGCTTTTACCCATTTGCCTAGCGTCTTACCACGATAGTCTTTTCCCTGAGACCCTCTTCCTTCTTTATCTGTATATTCTCCACCCCAGTACTCGTCGCCATGGTAGCCATTCTCAAACCGTTTGGTATAGCCCAAAATCTCTCCTCTCAGACCAGGCTCGCTTCTAACCCGGAGCCAAGAACCTTCCAAAATATTAAACTTAATTCCGCCAAGTTTTGAGTTATAACTAGCCCCTTCAATTACCCAATCGGTCGTCGCACCCGCCACTTGTGGAGCAGGCAAAAAAGATAGTTTGTCCGTTTGAAAATATTCGCCTTTGAGCAAAATCGCGTTTATCATCTTGAGATAGTCACCCGTCACCCCATAGGTCACCACCTCGCTCACGGAATTCTTATAATCCACTTTACCGACCAACGAGACCACCGGTAACACTTTCTCCACTCCCGTCATCACTGAAAGCGCTTGCATGGCACTATCATTCAGTTTCAAAATATTCGATTTACCCAGTAGTACATCAGCCACTCTCAGATCATCGAGCTTTGCTACTCTGCTCACCACCAGTTTCTGAATTCCATATCCAAGTGAGACCAAAAAGACAATTGCCGCGATCCCTAGTGAAACTCCACCAATAGTCACCACCGATCTCATTTTCTTCACCTTCATGTTTCTAAAAGCCAGGCCTATCAGAAACGATCTTTTGACCCCATCTCTTGTTTCGAGCAAATCAATAAAGCCTTCTATCACTTTACCAAACTTCGTTTGCCATACGCTTGCCTTCCCAGTCACTAATCTCTTAATGAAAAATGGCGATGTAACTATCTTCCAGACAAAGTCCAGCAAAAACACAATTACCAGTCCCAAAAAACTAAGCAGTGATAGTAATACCCGACCATCCTTTTGCATCTCCACCACCGTCTCTCTTGAAAAAAAGTTTTTTATATTCAGTCTCCAGTCAATTTTCCTCAGCCGGGACCATAGGCTCAGTTTCGGTTCCCGGTCCAGTTTTTCAGGAACATCAGCACTTCTTTTGGCATCAATTTCTATCAGTGTTTGTATCATTGGATGGTTTTTTTCAAATAATCAGCATCGCTTTCTTCGGCTACACCCTTTGCCACAGCGGCCCCACGTTTACTAATCATGTATTTCTTAATTTTACTTTTCACATCTCCGTCAAACTCTTCTACAATCACCCCATCCATAATGTGAACCACTCTATTGGCATACTTCATATATTCCAAGTCGTGGGTGACCATGAGTATGGTCTTCCCCTGTTCTTTATTAAGTCGGACCAGCAGTTCCATCAGCTCCTCACCAGATTTTGAATCGAGGTTTCCTGTCGGTTCGTCAGCCACTATGACATCCGGATCTACTACCAGGGCTCTAGCCAGACCGACTTTCTGTTGTTGGCCGGAAGATAGCTCTGCCGGAGAATAAGAAGACCAGCTTTCCATCCCCATCAAGGTTAATTTTTCCGTGGCAATTTTCGCCGCCTCGGATGGCAGTTTCCCCATCAGGAACAAAGGAAAGGCCACGTTCTCTATCACCGTTAAAGACTTGATCCAGTAGGATGCTTGAAAAACCAAGCCTACCTTCGTTTTTCTAAAAGCGGCTATTTCGTCCTCGTCCATCTTGTTAAAATCATGATCCGAAAAAATTACCCGTCCTTTTGTCGGTTTATCGAGACCCAGGATAGAGTGAAGCAAAGTGCTCTTTCCGCACCCTGACGGTCCAAAAATAATGAAAAAGTCACCTTTGTAAATAGTTACCGACACTCCCTTTAGAATATTAACTGCTTGGCCGCCCACCATATAAGTTTTTTCAACGTTCTCCACCACCACAACCGGCTCCTTTCCGTTTTTCTGAATTTTTGTTGTGTTGGTCATTTGTTTATATTACCTATTAATTACCTCCAGCTAAACCCCCTAAAAATCCGAAAGCTTGCGACAAATTCCCTACCACCAAGTTCAAAGCCGACTGAGTCGCTTTGGGAGTAATAATCACCATGTCCGTACTCTCGCCCACATTATTGGTTTTATCCGCCGACATAGCCTTGAAGTGATAAACCTTTGAAGGTGAAAGATTTGGCAGAACTACCAAATGGGTATAAGACTGAGAGTTATCAATCTGCGTTTTGTTGGAAAGCGGGCCAGACGAACCATCTCCAAAAACCACTTGAGAGTTTGACAGCTCATCTGTCTCCCAGGAAATAACTACTTGCGCGGTCGCCTCTTCACCATTTCCCTGTACCGAAAGCTCAGTATTCAAATTGGATATTTCCGGCGCTCTGGTGTCAAAAGCTGTCGTAAACGATTGGGACTCCGAGACCGCCTCATTGCCACCTTTGTCCCTCCCCTTGACTACCAAAGTATAGGCAGCGTCAGCCGAAAGACCTTTGATCAGAGCTCTATGACTAGTCGCCAGTATAATATTGACATCGTCCTTCACCAAAGAGGGACTGCTAGATGGATAGTAAGTCACTATCGACGAAATTGGCGTGTTCGAACTCCAGGTCACGAGCACCGTACTGGTAGCCGTTCCCTTCACCTGCTGTAGTTTTATGTTTAGTATTTTTGGTCTCGGTAAAGTCTCAAAAGAGTAAGTGTCCCCCATATACTCCGAACCATCAATGTCATATAGATCGACTCGATAGTAATATTTGACTCCATCCTCCAACCCTTCCAATCTGACACCATAAGTCGCTTCGGTCGAAGAGACCGGTAGTTCACTCACTCCACCAAATGTCGTGGTTTTCCCGTAGACCACTTTGGCTTTGTATGCCCCTGCTGATGTGAACTGAATGGTCGCCAAATCTAGTCCAATATTCACCGCTGATACTTCTTTAGCCGAAGGAGCAGGCGAAGTAGCAAAGGTCTGCTCTTCACTTGTTCCGGTATTTCCATCTTCATCCGTCCACTTTGCCACATAGTAATATGTGGTCCCAGGAGACAAATTGGTTAAGCCGATGGTATGGCTTGTCACATGAACAGAACTCGCTACTTCGGCATCCAAATACTTCCCGGATTTCACTCCGTAAGCCACTTTTGAATCAGCTGTTCTGTCCGTAGACCAGTCTATAGTTGCCTTCTTGGTTGTCACACTGGACTCGACCGGCTCAGCCACTAGTGTAGGCGCCACAATAAATTTCCCGTCGGGATATTGTTCTACTGCAGTTCCAAAAGCCCCGCAATTATTGGCGCTGTCACACGATTTCACTTTGTAAAAATAAGTAAGCTGTTTCAAACCGGTATCAACGTAAGAAATACCCGCGGTCGAAGCTATCTTTTTGTAAGTCACTCCACCGTCATCGGACCTCCACACCTGATAAGTTGCCACATTTTCTGCTCCGTCAGTTGGCTCTTGCCAAGTAATGGCTATCTTCCAAGAGCTGGTCGCTTTTACCGAGACATCGGCAATGTCCATATTTACAGGCATCCCCGGGGCCGCTGTATTGGCAGAAAAACTCACCTGAGCATACTGTTTGTAATCTATATTTCCAGCCTCGTCTTTGGCTACCACATAGAAAGTATTTTCTCCAGGTAGGGTCGCATACGCTCCGGCCGTCAAATTTGTGAGCGGTGTCTCTGATACATTCGTCACCGTCGGCAAGGCATTTACGCTGTAATAATATCGAAGATTACTGATATTTCCGTAGTACACTTGCGGCGCATCCCAATCAAACTCAAATGAATTTGTTGTACTGGTTTCCGGAGATACTACCAAGTTTGCCGGAGGCGATGGTGAGTCGTCGCTAAAATAATAAGCCACCGAAGTTGTTGTACTAAAATTCCCGGCATTATCTTTCGCCCTCAGATAAAAAGTGTTGGCTCCAGCTTTATATGCCGGCACGTCAGTAAGTGACAGTTCGGTGGTACAACGCTCTTGAGCGAATTCGCCGCTTGTGGTTCCTGTCTTGTAACAATATCCGGCGATCCCCGACGCGCTATCAGTGGCAATTCCCCAGGAGAAATCAAAGTTATTAATTGCACTATAGCCAGATGGATCTGCTTCTAGATCAGTGGGTTGGGTGGGTACTACATTATCAAATTTATAAATAAATGGCTGCCAAGCTTCGCTAGTCGTATTGCCAGCATTATCTTGAGTCTTCAAGGCAAAATAATAACTGTTTCCGGAAACCAAACCAGACGTCAAGTAGTTATTATCCGTTTGTAATTCCCCGTCCTCCAGCGGATCCGCGCCACTAGTCGCCTCAAAGCTTACCAAGTAGCCCAAGACACCAGAACCGGTCGCGGTATCTGTCGCGCCGCTTGCCGAACCCTCAAGTGGCCAAGTGATATCGATACTTGGATATGGATACCACGTATTGGTCGCGATGGTCGAGGATCGAGTAGCTGTCGAATAAACAGTCAGCCCGGCATCAAGTGGGTTGGTCGGAGCATGTGAATCTTGAACATAATTGATCGTATAATCAGATACAACCCCAGATCGAATCCCGCGAAGAGAAGTGAGAGTAATCCGTACCTGAATATAAGGATTCACCGCCGAGTTTATTTTGTACTCGTAAGTGGAAGTATTGAGAATTTTTTGCTCCGTGGCCTGTGACCATCCCGACCAAGTTGAAGCGTCGGCGGAAGTCCTAGTTTCCACTTTTAGCGACGCTTCCTCTGCTGTCGTATAACTTAAACGTATATTGCTCCACTTAAACACGTCTCCCAGCGAATGAGTATCCGAGGTATAAATTCCCTTCTCTTGAAAACCGGCCGTGGACGAAGGCACCACATAGACATAGACCCCATCGGCAAAAGTATTTGTTCCTGCACTAGCAAGCAAATAGAGCCTCCCGTCGCCGCCATTTACAATCCCCGCTCCGGCATACACCTGAGCCGGAACTGGAGCCGTCAGAACACTCCATGCATTTCCAGAAATTGAATAGCGCAAGAAATGATTTGAATTTTCCCCTCTAGCAAAATATAAATAACCATCTCCCCCATCAGCCAGTGATCCACCATAATATCCACGATAAGTAGACGAAGGCAAGTCGGCTACCAGAGGGTCAGACCAGGTGTTAGCGGCCACGTCATAGCGGTAAAAACTTACCGTGGCGTCCCCTCTCACGGCATAGATATAGCCATCCTTATAGACCAAACTCGCACTGTTGCCTGCATATGGAATATTTGCCCTCTGCACCCACCTGGAACCACTATCAGCTAAATAGTCATAACGGTAAAAAGAGCTGCCTCCACCTCTCGTCCAGTAGATGTATCGGCTGCCATCGTATATTAAAGTCGTCCCATACTGATTGGCTAGTAGCGGTAAAGCATCATCACTACTCCAAGAGTTTGTAGCGATATCATAGACAAAAAATTTCTGTGTCAGGGAAGCAGTGAAATAAATTTTATTATTGGCACTGTTATAAACAATGTTTTGTCCGTAATTTGCCCCACTCGGCAGTGGTGCCAAGTACATCACCTCACCCGTCACTGTGTTGTACCGAGAAAAATCATTGGCGGCAGCCCCACGGGTCAGATATAGATAATTACCATCCCCCTTGATCACTGCCCCTCCGTATGAAGGTGAATCGTAGGTACTGCCATAAAAATTCTTTCCAAAAACTCCTCTTGTGGGCACCTGCCAAAAGTCGGAGTTTATTTTATATTTCCACATTATTTGTGATGCACCCTGAGTCACCACCAAAAAGTCATCCACGAGACGCATATCGGATCCGTAGTTTATCCCTGCTGGGGCGTCTCGCAAGGCGCTCCATACTCCGGCAGACACATCATATTTGAATAAGTCAGGGGTGCCTCCACCAGGAGTGAAATATAGCGCATGGGTCACAGGGTCATATTCGATTGACGAACCAGCTTGAGCCGACACTGGAGTATCGGGTAAAAGCGTCCACGAATTGTTGGCTATGCTATATGAGGCAAAACCGGGCTGAGCATAGCCTTGAGTGGCATAGAGAGTATCCCCACCATCAAAAGCCAGATCGGCTTTATCATAAACAAGATTACTCGGTCCTCTATCTGGAGCACCAAAGTCAGTATTTGCAATAGACGACCAGGTGTCGGACAGAGTGTCATAACGATAAAAAGAATCATCCGCGTTTCCCCTAAGAACATAAATATAACGGCTTCCGTCAAATTTCAATGCGCTTCCATAATTAAAGGTGTTAGGAGCGTCAGAGGCCGCGGCATCATCCCATGTATTATCAACAATTGAGTATCTTAAAAATGTAGAAGAGTTATATCCCGAAATCGCGTATAGGTAGCCGCTTGGTCCCTCAACTATACCGCCCCCTGTGTAGATATTTACCGGTGATTGCGCCAGTGCCGTCCAGGTATCTGACCCCAAGTCATACTCATAAAACAATTTATCGTTTATACCTCGAAGTACGTAAATCTTATTGGTTTCCGAAACATAAGCCATTGATTGCGCACCATAATACAACACCGCCGGAACCACCGAAAACCTATCTTGAAGCCACAAACCCGCGGCCTTACTGGCAATTTTTATTTCATCACTAAGAAGATTTGCATTAGTGGCACTGCCTGACGCAAACTCACTTGAAAGTGAGACACTAAAGCTCTTCTCAGCCGGTATTCCTGAATAAACATAATTAAAAGCATCAAGAGTGGCAGAAATATTCCCTGCACTATCTTTTGTTTTTATCTTTAAGTAATAACTACCAGCAGACAGAGGTTCTGTTACTGTGTAGTTGGCCGTTGTTTGCCAAGTGCCATTCGTTTGCGGATTCGCCGAATTGTTTGTCCCAAAATAGACGTAATAACCTGCTACAGAGGTCTGGGCATCACTAGCTCCCGTCCAGGAAAAGTATGGACTAATATGTGAATAGGTTGTTCCGGATACGAGATTTGTTCCACCCACCTGAGTGGATAAAGCCGATACCGTACTCGGGCTAGATGGTGCTATCTCATCTCCGGAGTAATTGATTACTATTTCATCTAATACCGGTGTCTGTGTCCTGTCTGTTGATGCCGTCAAGGTCACTTTTGTTTGGAAATATCTACCTGCTGCGGATTGGATCGTGGTGCCAGATAAATCTTGCCACGCAGTCCACACCAATCTATCGGTACTAGATCTAGTTTGGATGGCAATAGAGCTATCTCCGGGAACGGTGGTGGTACTGGTCAAATCTCCAAAGGCAGATACATAACCTAAATCATTAATAGCACTCGTCCATGTTCCGCTTACCGGATAATTAAAACTACTTGGAACGTACTTTAGCACATATTGAGTACTGGCACCGCGAAGGATATATACACTCCCAGTGGCATCCATTTCTATGGCACTACCATCATGCACTCCCCACCTGGCGGCACCCAATGTTGGCATTTCCGGCAGCCTTCGCCAAGAATTTCCCGCAATGTTGTATTCCCAAAGTTCTTTGTCATAATTTCCTGCCGTCGCCAAAATCTTCCCATTGCCGTTATACACCATATCTGCTCCATTCAAAGGTGCGAATGGCGCCAAAGTGAGTTCACTCCATGCATTCCCAGCAATATCAAATTTCATAAAGGTGGACACTCCATTCCCCAGCGTGAGATATAGATTCGTCCCGTCAGAAACAAATGAGGTTCCCAATGTGGGGGTGATATTGGCCGGTAAATCAGGCATGGAGGCGTCATCCCAAGTATTTCCAGAAATACTATATCTCCATGTAGTCAGTGTACTTGCGCCTCGAACAGCATAAATGTAATCTCCAGTGCCTGGATAAGCCAGCGCGGAATATGAGGTGGTCGCTGGAGTGTCTGCTAAGGTAGACCATGTATTTGTAGCAATATCATAAACTTCAAATTGGGAAGTAAGAGTTGGATAACCGGAAAGCATAAAGTATATTTTTCCATTCGCTACCGCCCCTCTGGTAAATTGATATACAGTTTGCCTATCCGCAGGGATATCTGCCAATTGAGTCCACACTCCCGTAGGTATATCGTAGCTATATAAGTTTCTCGTATTGACCCCTCGGATGGTGTATAGCTTATTGTTGTAATAAAAAGAATCAGACCCTCTTCCCACACTAATAGCTACATTGTTTACCACGACATCGGCCGCCCCCAAGAAGATATTGTTGGCCACATCGTATCTGTAAATTTCTTGAGTCCCATTTCGGAATATATACATAATCCCATCAGAAGAATGATACATGGGCGTAAAATTGCTGCCGGGGACAGGCATGGTAACCAAATCAGTCCAGGTATTGGTAGAGAACTGATATCTATAAAAATTGTTGGTTCCATAGCCTCTCGGAACATAGAGATAATCCCCAATAGTTTCCCAGGTCGGATTGTATTCATAAGAATATCCCGGCATTGGAGTCATGGCAACCACCGCCCCCGTAGCAATAGTGTACCGATACCATAAGTGAGTTACTCCAGAAACATAGTACAAATGGTACAAATAGCCGTTGTTATACACCAAACTTCCGTACGGATATCCCGTGGTAAAAGGTCGCATCACTGTCCACGTGTTTAATTCCAAATCATATTTATACAGCTCAGTATTCCCTCTCATAGCATAGATCACAGTCCCGTCAGTTGTCATTTGTGCCTGACCAAACAACTCAGGAAGAGTTGCGAGTTTTGTCCAAGTTTCCGTCGCAATATTATATTTATAAAATAGATCCTGACTATTACTCGGAATTACATAAATATCTCCATTCAAATACACACCATCACCGTAGTTCACTGGAAAAGGCGCCCTGGGCAGAGCTTTCCATTCATCGTGTGTAGGAAAATATCGATAAAACTCATTGTCCCCTGCACCACGCATCATATACACATAAGTGCCATCCGAAACTTCAAATCCAGTTCCCGCCGGGGCCCATTCAGGAGCCTCCTGAACCCTCGGCTGCCAAGACCCATCAGCCGTGAGCTTAATATTGTCGAAGCTCGAATTTGCCTCTGAGTTCACAAATTCTCCCGCGTTCCAATCCACCGTCGTCGAAAGAGATTTGCTTGCTGCCCGCGCTTCTTTTGCTGGCAGGCTCAGCAAATATGGTGCTATCGCACTTAACAATATTTCAGCGGTCAATAAAATACGCAGCAACTTTTTCCCCGCACCAAAGGTGCGCCAAAAATCTCTCTGGGCAGGTTGAAGCATGACTGGCATACACCTTCATTAAACTCTGAATGGAACGACAATTCAAGTATTTTTTCTAACTCCAGTGAGCACAAACACCATAACAAATGTTATAAGAGAAATGGGAACAAATGGAACGACAATTCAAGTATTTTTTCTAACTCCAGTGAGCACAAACACCATAACAAATGTTATAAGAGAAATGGGAACAAAATTAAATCTTGAAATCAAGTTTTTTGTAATCTCCCACCACCGCAATACTAAGGTTTTCTTTTTTAAACATCTCTTCAGCCAGCTTTCCAACTTGATCTATCGTGACTCTCTCAATACTTGCCAATGTCTCTTCTGGCGTATAAATTTTCTCCCTGAAGGTCAAATCAAAAAGAGCTGAGCCCAGTACCTGTTCCGGCTTATCAAAAGCCAAAGCCTGTCTTCCCCTAAATGTCTCCTTGGCTGTCTCCAGCTCCTCTTCCTTAATCTTCCACTTACCGCCACCAGCCAAGCCAAAAGCTATTTCTGTAATTAGTTCCACTGCCTCGTTCAACTTGTTCTTTGGCAGACCAGCTCCCACCCAAAGACTACCTGCGTCGGTAAAAAGGTCAGCGTCCGATCCTATCGCATAAGCCCAACCCCGCTCTTCCCGCACTTCACGCATCAAGCGGGACATCCAGCCATCGCCAAAAATAATGTTGATTAGCTCCAGAGCAAACCTTCTCTTATCATTTGCATCCATGGCTCTAAAGGCCATCACTACGGCCGCCTGCTCCACCTTCCGGCTCACTAGTTTTAGTCTTGTTTCTTTTTGATCTTCCCATGCAAATTTATTTTTGGTTGGCGTCTTCTTTGTATCGCGAGTGAGTGACGCAAATTCTTTTTCAATTATCTTCAATACCTCCTCCTCGTTACCATACCCCCCTACCACTCCCAAAACCATGTTTTCGGCCACAAACCATTTGTCAAAATACTTTCTCAGCTCACCTACCGTCATGTCGTTTAAACTCTCGACCGTTCCAATAATTGGCCTACCCATATTGGTCTGTCCAAAAATCAATCTTTCACACTCTTCTGCCGCCTTCGAATTTGGCCTGTCTTCATACATATACAACTCTTCCAAGATAGTCCCTCTTTCTTTGTCAAAATGTTCTTTGGGCAGTACCGGCTCGGTCACGATCTGGCCCACTATTCTGGCCGCTAGTCCCAAGTTACCCTTGTCCATCTTCACCCAGAAACCCATCTCATTCTGACCTGTATAGGCGTTAAATGCTCCTCCCACCTTCTCCACCGCTTCGTTGATGTCATACATCTTGGGAAACTCCTTGGTACCCTTAAAAACAAAATGTTCTAGAAAATGAGCACTGCCTGCTTCTTTATCCGTTTCCTCACGGGATCCTGTACCCACCATGACCCGAACAGTCACACTTTCGCGCTCTTCTGGCACCAAAACTACTCGTAAATTTCCCAGTTTGTGTACTTTCGGTAAAAATCTCATATCCACCATTTTAACACCCACTCTCTTCCTTATTTATTTTTATAAACCTCAATCTTACTGCCATCAGTCACCACACTGATTGTACCCATCTGATCCGTTCGAAGTACTTTTGCCCCAACTGCATCTAACCGCATCAAAGTATCTCCATGAGGATGACCATAGGTGTTTTTGCTTCCCACGGAGATTACCGCCAACTCCGGGCGCACCTCACCCAAGAACTCTTTTCCGGAACTAAATTTAGATCCATGATGAGCCACTTTTAACAGATCGATATTTTTTAGCACTCCCATGGACTTGAGTGCCAATTCAACCTCAACATCTATATCTCCGGTAAACAAAGCAGTAAAACTACCATAAGTCAGTTTCACCACCAACGAACCCTGGTTATCTGTCAACATAGCACTTTCCAAATCTCGAGAGTCGTTATCATTACCAGACAATATCTCAAAAGATAACATTCCATATCTAATCACATCTTTCCGGTCGGCCTTTTCAATTACTTTGTTGATGTGAAAATCTTTTTTCAAATCCTTCAAGGCACCGGTATGATCCTTGTCTCCATGACTCAGCAACACTACTTCAATTTCTCTGTCCCAGAAAGGAACATTATCCGCAATACACTGAGCCATTTTTGTTTCACTCGGACCCGTATCTATTAACGCCTGAAATGCTCCCAAAACGATCACAGCGCCATCTCCCTGCCCCACATCACAAAACACAATTCTGAGTCTTCCCTCCGGCCACTGTTGCCACGTCCAAACCGTCAGCAATATCCCAACTATCACCCCCCATCTTTTCCAGTTCATGATCCAAAAAATCTAATAACTAGCACCAAGTAATGCGCGAGAGCGTAAGCCGGCCAAGAAAAGAGCCAGGGAAATATTATCATTCCAGCACCAAAAAGCATTAGTGGAGGAACAAAAGGTAGTATCAAAATATTACTTAATATACCAATCAAGGTCAATCTCCCAAAGTGCCACCACAGTATCGGCATAGTCACCAGCATGGTCGACAGTGTAGTGGTCAGCCCTACTTTTCCCAATATCTCCGGGATTTCCCGGCCACCAACCAATGTGAGTTTCTTAGTTAACCAAGGTTCTACTACCATAAGTCCAAAGCTGGCCGCCACCGACAGCTGAAAACTGACACTCTCAATCAAGGTCGGATCAATCATCAGCATCGCCCAGACAGTAAGAAGTAAAATCCAACTAGATATGTTCCCCCTTCCTAGAAGCTGACCAAAGTACATGAACGAAGCCATCCATATCGCCCGCACCACAGGTGGATCGCCACCAGCCAGCAAACCATAAACAATCATGCCTGATATAGCGACCAGAAGAGCTCCTGAGCGCTTCATAATCCAAAAGCTGAGCGACATAATGACTCCCCCTACCAGTAGAATGTTATATCCCGACGCAACAGCAATATGGACTGACCCGCTCTTTATCATCTGCTCATATAATTCTTGCCCTATATCTTTTTTATATCCCAAAACGATACCGGCAACTAGACCTGCTTCTGGCTCAGGCACAAACTTCTTGTAAATATTCACCATATCTTCACGGAAATTATCCACCAACTCCCGCTTCTTAGTTCTTGAGTCCTTGCTTACTTGAGTTATTTCCAAAATGTCTATTTGCTTGCTTACAAGCCACAATTCGCCTCCAAAACTGTCTATCACTTTCCTCTCCAAAGTGCCAATCACACGTACTCTGTCTCCCGCTGTGGCTGCGCAAATTTTTCCTGAATTAATCTTAAAACCTTTCAACTCCATGATACATTCCATATCATTTAGATATATATTGATCACCTTACCTTTTATTGAAATTTGTCTATCTGTATCAAATCGAAGTGTATAAACATATCCCAGAACACATCGCAATACCAACAAGATCAGTAATACAAAAACTCTTTTTATCATTAGTCAGTACAATACTATCCTCCCCTCATTCTTCTCCAATATTTGTTTTGTCAAACCACCCTTAGACACCAACTCTTCAATGGTGGTGTATGGTCTATTTTTCACAATACTATTCACCCGGACAGCCCCAACCCCCTCAAGGGTATCCAATTCACTCAGAGATGCGCTATTAACATTTACTACTCCACCCGTCGTTTTAGCCTCATTATACCCCGGTATAGACGGGGTATCACCGACAAAAGGGATATATATTTTCTGTCCGTCCTTCAATAACTGAGCCATATTTAGGTTCTTTTCACAGTAGCCCCTATCGGCCTTTTCCGAAAATCCTCCAGCTTTTATCAGGGCGTCTTTAAACCGTTCATTTTCTGCTAGTTGATATACCCCAGGTCGAACCACCGCTCCTTCTATATCCACAAATATCTCGCCAGTCATAATTTCTTTCTCATCACTACCATTCAGATATTCCACTTGAACCTGGTTACTGCCTAAAATCCCTCTAAAAAGGCTTCCAGCGCTTATCAGCAGCCCAAGTACCAATATTCCCAGAAGAAACCTGTCTACATATCTGTTCACCAAGGAAATCTTATCACCTATCTACACATATTCCGCAACCATAACAATAAATACCGCAAATTAAGGAGCGACAAGTTATCCGATAATCATCCCTACAAGTCAAGTAGAAGCTCTGCACAACCAAGGCTAATTACTTAATCACTTGCAATATTAAACTGATAATTCAACTACATAACATATCAGATAATCTTCACTTGGTAATTATATTTCCGCACCATATTTGTGAGATTTATCGAGTAGTTCTTTTCTTAAATATCCTGCGGAAATTTACCGTGCTCATTTTTTATTTCTGATATTATCAAGGTATGTCACGGGTTACCATGCATACCGTTTTTTTATCGCTTTCCATCCTCTTCTCTTGGCTGTGGAGTAGTCAGCCAGGTCTCAATCTGTACAATCTACAGCTTACCGGGGTGCTCACATTGGTCTATTTCGCCTCCAAATTTTTCTCACGGTCTAGTGATCAAAAAACTTTTAATTTTACCTCTACGCTCATCCTAACGACCATCTGCCTTCTTCTAATCTTCTCTACAGGAGGCATTTCATCCCCTCTTTTCTTTTTACTGAACTTACTCTTCTTTGCCCTCGCCCTACTTTTTGAACCAATACAAGCAGTCATTGCCTCTTCTCTTATCGTCTCCATTTTCTTGCTACAGAACTATTCCCAGCTAGATACTTTCAAAATAATTAATCTTATTTCCCTCATCCTCATGACACCAGTCGCCGTCATCTTCAGCCGAAACTACTTGGAGATATTGCAAACCAAAGGCCGGATAAAAATTCTCGAAGAAGCGCTGGAAGAAACTGAAGTCGATAGTTTGCTTTGGATTTCCAAAACAAAACCATCTATCGCTTCTGTCCTAAACTCCACCACCGACCTCGTAATGTACTTCAATTCCAAAGGCAGAAATCTCCTTCTTCCCACACCCATCTTAGACAAATTAAAAGCTATTCAACAAGACATGATCGCTCTCTATACTTCCACCAGTTCTCTCGAAAAGACCATCGAAGCAGAAGCCGATAAGGTAAAGTTATAAAGTTAAATAATGGCTTAGATGTTCGGGTATTTTAAGTCCTCTCAAGAACAAAGACGTACTGTATCAGTAAATCACCCCATGACCATACTCAATATATCAAAACAGATCATGTCAGCTTCAACAAAACCAATTGATATAGTTGAAAATCAACCTCAAAATGGACTTTTCGCAATTAAATATCTTATATCTATAGTTATACTTTGTTCATTTTTCACAGCGGTTTTTTCCACGGATGTTAATGCTGATACTCTCACCTCACCTACCTTTGAAATCAATATGGGAACCATAAATATCTCCGGCGGTGGCGCCACTTCCCCCTCATTCAACGTCACCCAAACCACCGGCCAAACCTTTCAAGGTCAATTCGATTCTGCGGGCTTCGTAGTAAAAGCAGGGTTCCAATACATATACCCGCTGACTCCATTTACATTCACCATTTCCAATCTGGATCTAAATTTTGGCAGTCTAGTCCCCGGTACTCCCAGTCTACTGACCAACATTCTTACGGTCACCACCGGCAGCGCCTTTGGATATACGGTTAAAACTATCGAGGATCACCCACTTAGACTGGTAAATGGCTCAGAAACCATACCCGACACCCCCTGTGATCTTGTCTCACCCTGTACCCAGACAGATGCCACCGCCTGGACAGACAATACCCGTTTTGGTTTTGGCTACGGTATTCAGGGAACAGACGTAGATACAGCCGATTTTGTAGACAATACCTATTTCCGCCCCTTCCCGGTACAAAACACGGACGATCCGGCTACCATCATGAGCCGTACAGGCGTCGCCACTGCCTCTGCTGCCACCGTGACCTACAAAATTAACATCCCCGGCTCTCAAGCAGCCGGCACCTACCAAAATAACATCCAATACATAGCCATCCCCTCCTTCTAAATGACAAACATAAAAACACTTCCTTTCTAATAGAACTTGAAACCTTAAACTATAAACATTAAACCTAGCTCTAAAATCTCCTGCTCGCCTCGCTTCCGAAGCGGGTTTACTGTTTACAGTTTATT
>Ga0075742_117_pt1 | contig 27336 bp, 35 predicted proteins | sample RifGroB1_FD_68434 | JGI IMG/M metagenome (GOLD analysis project Ga0075742, IMG submission 68434) | Microgenomates (Collierbacteria) bacterium GW2011_GWB1_44_6 | reverse complement strand
CGCGAAAGTGAATATCGCCAACACTGTGCCCAGGAATGCATAAGACATAAGGAAGACGGTCCATAAGTTCATTTTATCCTCCGTAAATAGTTAATGAAGCCGATCAGCTCTTCGCTGGGAGTGGGGTTTTATGTGTGGGCCCGACTGGACTCGAACCAGTGACCTCTGCAATGTCAATGCAGCGCTCTAGCCAACTGAGCTACGAGCCCAACGTAGATATTTTATCATTTAAAGTCGAGAATTGACTCCTAGCCTACGGAGGTGGCCACGGCGCGCTCGTTGGCTTGGGTGAAGGAGGTGCCTCCTTTTTTGGCCATCCCCTGGTAAAAGCCTTTTTTGGCGGATCTAGAGTTGTACATCTCGAGCCAGCTGTTGGCTTCTTGGACTTTGAAGCTAAAAAGGCGAATCATTTTTTGGATGTGGGTTAGGAAGCTTTCATGATAGACTCCGGCTTCGACAACGGGTGCGTCGACGGCTTTGGATAGATTGGTATTTAGAGTCTTAACCTGATTGGCTAAAGCCTTTAACTGCTCTCTGATTTCTTGAATTTTTTGGGTGGTTTGCTTTTCTTTGGATGAAAATACCTTATTCCATTCTTGTTGTCTAGCCTGAAAGAAGAGCTCAGCCCGTCTTTTTTCGGCCTCTTTTTTCTGTTGGAACTGGGCGAAGGGGTTTTCTTTCGGGTCAAGGTTGCCATTTTCAAAGGTTTTACCCTGTGAGTTGCGCAAGGCTTCCAAAAAGCTTTGGATTTTTGGATTTCCCTGACTAGATTTGGTTGAGCCTCCGGTATTATTCATTATCTGGCCCTATAATATCAAATAGTGACTAAAATATCAAATGGTCATCAAGTAATCAATGGTTTTGCGGCGGTTGACAATGGACTTTAGCTGCTCCAGTTGTTGGCCGGACACGCTCGCCACTTTAGCTAATTCTAACAGCTCTTGCTCAGAAGAATCTATTTTCTCTATTTGAGCGATCGCCAGAAGGATAATATCCAGTTTGACCGATTTTTCGGCACTCTCGGCGTATTCTTTTTTCACTTGGTCCAGTGATTTACCAAGAGCTTTTAGATAGTCTTCCACGGGTAGATTCAGCGATTTTGCCTGTGTGGCCAGGCGTTCCAGACTGTAATTTACTTCTTCATCGATAATAAGGGGAGAAACATCGAACTTTTCTTTTTCAAGTAGAGTTTCGTAAATGTTCTCTACCTTCTTGTCTTTACCCTTTCCTTTGAGGTAGGTATGATAGCTGCCCAGTTTGACTTCTGGGTAGAGAGGAAGCTGTAGTTTAATGGTCCAGCCTCCGGTTTTTTCGGTTTTCATGTCTTCCAAAACAGGTCTTCCCAGAAGCCGGTATTTGTACTGTTCTAGGGCGTGTTCCATAAGGTGGTTCATTACATGGCTCAAAATATGATTACCCATCTTCTCAGGATCCAATTGTTTTTCGGCTATGGCTTTAGGGGCTTTTCCTTGGCGAAAACCCTTTACAGATACGTTTTTGATCATTTCATCGATGACATGGTTCTTTTCTATGTCAACTTCATCCTGAGTTACGCTGGCCTCTAAGAAGGCGGTATTTTTTTCGATTTTAATTTGTTTTATTTCCATAGGGCTTATTTTAGCTTATCTCTGCTTAAGAGTGGGTGGTAAAATTGGGTAATGCCGAGGTGGCGAAATGGTAGACGCACTAGCTTTAGGAGCTAGCGGGGCAACCCATGGAGGTTCAAGTCCTCTCCTCGGCACCATAGAGAACTTTTTAAATAGTTTTTCAAATCTTCCCGATTTGACAAGCTATTTTTGGGTTCAAGCGGATCGTTTCCGCCATTTGTGGTTTCAGTACCTTCTTTAATCTTCATAAAGACAAATCTAGGCTGATATTCAAGTTTCTGATCTAGTAAGATCGGGTTCAAGCCGACTGCCTTGAATATCACTTTTTTATCCTCTGAGTCGCCAGTTTCAAACCTTTCTTTAGCAAGTAGAGCAAACTCAAAGGAATCTTTGGCAATTTCAGACCATTCATCACCGTTACTATTTGCTTGAGCTAATTGTCTGGTAATTTGTTCTTTTTCCATCATAAGTTCGCGTTTTCTGTCGGCAAACTCCGAATCAGATAGAAGGCTTCCGTCATTCTCTGGTGATATCTTCAGGGCGATAAGATTATCGATCCTGCGGTTTACGCCGTCTAATGCGCTTTGGAGGGCTTCTGAGCTAGTTTTATTGACCTCCTGATACTTGTCCTTCGTTTCATCGAGCGCCTCATACGCCCAATCAATAAATTCTTTATCTTCGATCTCAAATTGAGACAAATCACTCGAAAATTGACCTTCAAGTTTGGAGGTTGATATATAGGGCTGACTGCATTTTATTTCACCCTTTTTTGTACAGCTATAGTAACCAAATATTTGCTCCGTCCCATTCTTATATTTCTTTTTATGTTCTTGGGCGGTAATGCAGTAATGACATTCACCACACTTCATGATGCCGTTGAGTGCAAAGTCATGCTTTTGCAATCTGGCTTTGGATCTACCATCCAAGATATCTTGAAGCAAGTTAAACTCAGCGTCTGTAAGCATGGCTTGATGCTGTCCTTGATAGAGTTTGCCGTTATAAATAAACCTGCCTGTGTAAAATGGGTCACGCAATATCCGATGCATCCAACTTTTCACAATAGGCTTTCCTGATTTAGTACTCCGTATTCCAAGGATTTTGGCCTCTCGCATGAGTGCTTCAACGCTATAGTTACCAGTTAGTGCTAGGTCAAATAGTTTCCTCATAAGTGAAAAGTACACGGGGTGAGGAGATATATCTCTTAATCCTTGTGGTTTCTCGTGGTTATTTCTATATCCTGGACGCGCTTTGCCCGGAAATACTCCTCGTTCAGCTTTAAGTTTTAGCGCTTCGGTTACGTTGACACTTTTATTATCATTTTCGAGCTTTGCCTGTGTGCAAAGCAGGTTAAGCATAAATTTATCGCTTGGATTATTCCGAAACGACTGATATGGGGTAACAACTTCGAGCAGCTTACCCTGATCCATTAGATAGATTATGCGACCGGTATCTACTGTATTTCTGGATAAACGTGATGGATTAAGCAGTACGATTATATTTACATCTCCGTCCTCGATCATTTGTACGAGTTTTCCAAAGACTGGTCTGCCTGGTACTTTTGCTGTTCGTTGCTCTTGCAAGGGTTCACCAATAAGGTCTACACCTCGCTGTTTTATGAGTGAAGTCAGATTTGTTATTTGATCCGGAAGCGATTGGATTTGTCGTTCATCTGATTCGCTACTTTTACGACAATACATCATATAGCGTGGCGACATTGGAAGCTTTGTATTGTTCTGATTTTTATATTCTGTCAGGCGCATATGTACTCCTTTCTACAACCTCGGTGTTATTCCGTATATTCTGTGAACGTTTCAGCTTTGGTCTGATAAGAACTTCCATCATATTGAGAAAATGGTTAGCCAGTTCGGTTGCCTCCTCGTCTGTGAGGGTANTCAGATAGAGTAATTTCATATTTGTCTTTATATAGCTTCTTAAACTTATCTAAATACTCTTTACTTATCATGGCTGTACTCTTAAATAAACTACAACTATAGTTACAGAATAGCAATTATAGTTGTAGTTGTCAAGCGTTTTTCAAGGCTAAATTACAACTATAGCTATAGTGTTTTTAGGCACGACAAATGTCCTATAAGTTGAAGAAAACGAGATTCTTTGATAAACTACCGTCAAATCACGAGTGATATACTACGATTATGAATATGATTCCAGATGAAAAAAGCCAGAAAGCGTTCGGAAAAAACTTGCGCACTGTAAGAGAGGATAAAAATCTCTCTCAGGAAGAAGTTGCCATGCTGAGTAAGATTTCCACTACACACTATGCTGGCATAGAACGCGGGGAAGAGAACCCCACATTCTCAGTGATCGAAAACATCTGTAAGGCACTCAAGATTAAGTCTTCGCAAGTTCTTCCATTCTAATTTTTGCTCACAGGGGAAACTTACTGTATACTCTCAATTAAATCCTGCCTATTAAGGTCGGATTATGCCAAATATAACCATCCTCCAAACAATTCTCTCGACTTACGCAACTTCTTTCATTGTTTCTTTTAGTCCTTATATTGTTCCGTTAAAGATAGTGTTCCTAGCTCTGTTGCTTTTGTATTGTTGTTATCAATTATTCCGGCTATATCTGATTGTTAAACAACTAAAAGAGAAAAGTATTCTCTTCGAGTTACAACCACTCAAGAATACGGAACAGTCTTCTTATACAACTCAACAGCTATTTGCCATTTTGCATGGACTAGCCAAGCAGCGCACATTTCTATATCGCTTCTTTGATGTCACCAAAAACTACGCCTTTGAAATTGTCTCAACCAAGAATGGGGGTATTACGTATTACACCCGCATTAGTGAGGATGAGTCTGACTTGGTTAAGAAAACTCTACTATCCTATTTGCCAGGTATTAGCGTTAAAGAAACAAATGATTATCTAGGATTACTCACTAAGCAACATAAACGAATCTCAAACTACAAACTTGCTGGACATTTTGCCTATCCGCTCAAACATCAAGACGACCTAACACTCCATGATCCAATAGCGTATCTAACTGGCAGTATGACCAAACTTAGTGACGATGACTTGATTGCTTTTCAGGTTGTACTCTCACCACTTCGCAAATCTACTCTTTCAGCCGTTTCGCGCATTTCACATCTAATATATTCTGGCAAAGATTTAGTCTCAAATATTCGAGATGAATCCAGTTCAAATCCTCTCACGGCAGTACTCAAGCTAGCATTTCTCCTTATTGTTCGAATCGTAATGCTTCCTATCGGTATTCTTGTATTTATTGCCACAGATGGTCGGGAAGGTCCGGTGTTGCGACTTTCCACTGATCAATTACCACTGAAAACCATAAATCCGTATCAGCAGGAGTTGGAGCAACTGGTAAAGGGAAAGCTCGATCAACAGCTCTTTACAACCTCTATACGTCTGATGGTGGCAAGTAATAATTATTCTGAACTGCGAAAGAGGGAGCGTGGTTTCCAGTCTGCCTTATCAACGTTAAATAATTCAGAATATCAAGCACTTGTCCCATCATTTCGCTTGCGAATAAAGTTCTTTGATCAAATAATGGAGGCTGTCTACAAACTGCGTGTATTATTGCCTACAAGGTCATTTATCCTCTCAGCCACTGAAATTTCCGATCTGTATCACTTTCCCTATACCAGTACAACCAAAACTGAGGATTTGCTCAAACAACACAGTAAAGAACTTCCGGCACCTCTTTCACTCAAACAAAAAACTGCGCTTGATATATATTTTGCTAAAAATACCTATGGTGGCACTGAAACTAAAATAGGTCTTACTGCCGATGAGCGAAGGCGGCACGTCTATATTCTAGGAGCTACCGGAACTGGTAAATCTACGATGCTGTTATCGATGATTAAGCAGGATGTCGATAACAACAAAGGCTTATGTGTTGTTGATCCTCATGGTGATTTAATAGAACAGATTATCTCCGTCATTCCTCGGGATCGAATTGCTGATGTCGTTTACTTCAACCCTGACGACATTGGCTATCCGATGGGGATAAATTTACTTGAGCTTACTCCAGGGTTAAACGAAGAAGACGCAATCCGCGAAAAAGAGTTTATTGCCGAAAGTATTATCTCGGTCTTCCATAAAATCTATACCGATAAATACTCGGGACCAAGAATGGAATACATCTTGCGTAACACAATTCACACGGCCTTTACCGTCCCAGATGCCACTTTGTTTACCGTCTACAAGCTCCTGATAAATACCTCATATAGAAAAGGAGTGACCAGAGGACTTACTGATGAAAACCTCAAGGACTTCTGGAAATTTGAGTTTGCCAAAGCTGGTGACTACCAAAAAGTAAAAATGATTTCGCCAATTACCAACAAGATTGGACGCTTTCTTTTCTCACCTACTGCTAAACGAATACTTGAACAGGGTAAATCCACCATAAACTTCGACACGATTATGAATGAGGGAAAAATACTACTTTGCAACTTGGCCAAGGGAAAGATTGGAGAGGATAATTCAAGTGTCTTTGGTGTGCTAATTATGGCTAAGATTCAATTGGCAGCACTCAAACGTGCGAGAATGAAACCTGAAGAGAGAAAAGATTTCTATCTGTACGTTGATGAGTTCCAAAACTTTGCTACTCCAGCGTTCGCCCAGATCCTCTCAGAGGCTCGTAAATATAGATTAGGTGCAATCTTGGCTCACCAAACCACCTCACAGCTTGAAGATATTTCACTGGTAAATATAACCCTGGCGAATACAGGAACAGTCATTTGTTTCCGGACGGCTAACCCAGAAGACGAACGGATGATCTTGCCACAATTCAGACCATATATAGAACAAGGAGAAATTGCCAGTCTATCCTCATATCATTTTTACATGAGGCTTGGAGCGCTTAATCCAGAAGAGCCTTTTTCTGGCACCACGATTCCAGTAACGATCGAATACAGTCAAAGTAGGGTTAATGAGGTCATTGAATCATCGAGAAAATTGTATGCCAAATTCTATACTCCCGAAATATCTATACCAGTCAAGAAGTCAACAAATCAAGCTACACAAAAGATCTATGCTACAGTGCCGTAACTTTACCTACCGGTAGGAAAACATTATTTTGAGATTAGCCCGATTTATAGACCTTTTTACTTTTTACTTTTACCCCTTATTCCTTATATATAAGGGAGAGGAATGATACAATCATTCCAGATTCTGCACCCAGACACACTATGGACAATCAAAAACTAACTGCCACACAACTTACTATTCTTCACTATCTCTATCGCTTTCGCTTCTTAACTAGCCTTCAACTTCAAAAACTTCTCTCTCACAAAAATATCCGCCTGACTAACTACCACTTACAACTACTCACTTCAAAAAATTACCTAGGCAAACACTATACTCGGTCACTCGGTCTAGCCAATCTACCAGCAGTCTACTTTCTGACATCAGCAAGTATCCAGGCACTCGAAGACCAAGACGGAATCGATAAACGAGCCTTAAAACGTATCTACAGGGAAAAAATCCGCTCGCAACAATTTATCTCCCACACCTCTTTTTTAGCTGAGTATTATTTGTTTCTCCGCAACGAATCGGAAAAGTCCAAGCACAACCTCCATTTTTTCACTAAAACTGATCTCCTAGCACACCCTTACATACTCCATCCGTTGCCCGATGCCTATTTTGCTCGGGTGGATCTTGCGGGTATAACGAAACGCTATTTTGTGGAAATAGTCGAAGATAGCTCCCCACGGTTTGCCCTGCGGAAACGAGTTCAGGAGTATTGTGACTACATCGATGATGGAAAGTTTGAAGAGGCAACAAGTCATCCATTTCCGGCCATCCTCTTTATCTGTCCAGGGATCGGAAGTCTGATATACCTGAAAAAACATTTAGCTCGTATTTACGAAGAAACCTCAATTGATCAAATTGATATTTATCTTGCCACCCGAGAGGGTGCATTTTCAGGAAGTTGGGAAAAAGTCGAAGCAGAAGATGAATAAAAAAAGACATACAGGGAGTGAGAAAACAAAAAAAGGAGGGAGATAGGATATATTCCTATAAAATAGCTCCATCGCTGCGTTCTAGCGTTTTCGCTACTCTAAGTCCCCAAAGGGAAAGAAAGGTCGGGAATTTCCCAACCTTTCTTTTTATTGTATTAGCGTCCCATTCGCTTGCGATGTAGGTGGTTAGCCACAAACAAGCAAATTACGCCAGTGACAATCCCTATCCATCCGAGTGGATTTCCGCTTACAACTGGTTCAAGGCCAGCTTTCGTAGTGCCGAAAATCGCCCAGGTGTATAGTGCCGCTTCAAACGCTATTCTTCCCATTTTAGCCTCCATTTGGCATGAGATTTTTGAACGACAAGGTGTCGCCCAATCAATAAAAATTTGATAGTCAAGGTCTATCAACACGATTTCATTTTCTTTCCTTGATTTTTTGTTATTAACATTCCCTCTAAATTTTTCATAAAACCCCGATACCAGATGTCAAAATAGATCTTGATGGCTCGTATTGGGGTTCTAGGAAATATATTTAGGTATCCCTGTATGTCTTGTTAAGGTGCTCGTTTTTGAGTTATAAGAGACCTTTCTCAGACGCATTTGTCTGGGTTAGCCTCGATAAAACCTCAATAACGAGTCCTATAATACTCTCTCTCTCTGAAAATCAAGTTTTTGGAGTATGAACAATCTTTTTTCTACAAGAAAGGATGAGTTGTCAGAGGAAAATCTACTTTATGAAGAATTGCTACGGCATGAAGAAATAGTTGTATTCATCAAATGAGAAGTGCCCGGCTGTCTTATTGAGTAGCAGATCAGCCATCTCCCATGCGGTCATATTTTCTGAGATTCTGTACTCGGCGTTGGTGTCAATTGTTCCGTCTTTGCCTACCTTGATAGCCTTATCACTTGGTGTCGTGTCCTTGGTGTGCTCGAGAGCGTATCGAAATGCCTTCTCATCCCTCACAAAGCCATAATAGAAAAGATTGTCTATAAGGGCGTCGAGTGTAACCTCTGAGCTTATCCGTAAGTCTGCCGTTCCATCAACTCCAGGCTTCGATCTGATCTGCTCCGCTTCAGCTACGGGCATATGGAGCCGTTCGATAAAATAGTCTTCGACTTTCTTTGCTGATTCCCAATCTTTCCCCGGAGCTTTAAAATTTTCCTTGTTCGGTTTGGTTAAATAAAAGTAACCTGCACCAATGGCCAGAATGATGGATACAACTAGGACTAATTTCTTAACCATGTAACTAGTATAAACCTTTGGGTTACTCTAGGAGACCAGCAGATTTTAACTCTTGTGCCCACTGAACATTTAAATCTTCAAGTACATTTTCGCCCCGAGTTAAATTACTTGCTCCTCTGCCAACTAGGCCAACAGGATTGTGTAAAAATTCAAGGGCAGCAACTGATACTCCGGTTTGTTCGGCAAGTTGTTCAAATTCTCTGGTAATTCCTAAAGCTTCTTCTCTTGAAAAAGCATGCGCTCCGTCATCACGCAAATATCCACGTCTTTCGATCAATCCACTGACTTTACTTCTAACATCTCTTCCTGATAAACGTTGTATATTTTTTTCCATATTTATTTGCCTCCTATAATAGGATGGGCTTATAGTACTCTCTCTCTCTCTGAAAGTCAAGCTTTGATTGTTGGAGTGGGCTAATCCTTGATACAGTGAAACGAAGTTTATTGAAGCGAAGGGGAAACCTTTGTAAATGTGGGGGTAAGAACCCTTCTTGTCGTTTTTATTTGCGTTAGGTCTTTCGCTAGGTTTATAATTCGAGTAGATATGAACGACGAAGCAATAAAGCCAACTAGTACGGAAGAGTCACACACACACACACCTGAGCCACCCAATGTTAATGTAGGTAATACCTTTGCCACGGCTTTTGCCAGAGAAGCTTTACTGTTAGGCACTAAAGAACGACTTCCTCTCAGCTTGTTACAGACAAAACAAGATACATTTACTCCCGAAATGCTTGAAGTAGCCCGAAAAAATAGATGGATTTCTCCTGTACAGTCCAGCAGAGGTGAAAAGGATCCGGATATTCTTCTTGAGAAAGGTATTTTTGGTGCAGCCGTTGATCGAATTTTTTCACTCTGGGATAAAGAGAACGATCCACAAGTCAAATTTGACTCTCTCCGAAAACGATATGCTCATATTCGAGCAACTGGAACATCAAAAATTGATTATGTCTATCTTGACGAAGTTGTTGATAACGAATCAATAAATAATATTGATGTCATAGCGCTCCGCCGTAAATTTAGCGCTAATATTTGGATAGATAAGAATTCTCAAGGCAGGCAAATATTTAAGTTGAGCGAACGGTAAAAGACTTTCGCAACTCCTGCACCCCCAAAACCATCCTTTTTCAGCACTTCCTCGTCGAAAATTTTTTCCACATTCGTGGCTATTTCTCGTTTTAGTAATGTCCTATAGTTGACTTTTACTCTCTCTCTCTGTAAAATTTCCACTTGATGTAGGCACATTATCCAACTCTACAGCTGAGTGGTCATAGTGGCTTATAATCTTTGCACTTTAACAAAATAAAGGAAAAGGATAATAAATAGGAGAGGTTGACGATTATTGATCTATATTTCCCTCCCTTTTGAGCAGAATTATTTCTGCTTAGTGGAGAGGGAAATAAAAGAAAAATAAATTCCAAAAATCAAAGAAAAGAGGAAAAAGGAAAAATATATAACCGTAAGAGGGCGTAAGGCTTTGTGCCTGCCTGTCATATTCAACCTTTCCAACAACTGCAGAGTTGGCAAGGATTTTCAAAAAAAGGAAAAGGAAATGAACAATAAACGTCTTGGAGTTACCATTGCACTTCTGTCAGTCGCGATGTTCATTGCCGCGATTTATGGAGTCGTCAATCTTGTCTCGGAAACCTACCGAGATATGCAATTCGGCGTGTATGACCCTCATGGTCAATGGATTCTTTGGGGATTCATGGCTCTTGCGTTGATTACCAGCGTTCTAGGTTTCATCGGAGCGTATGAAATTGGACGCACAAAAAGATCAAAAGGAGAATAGGAAATGACTAAGAAAATTTTGCCCGTTTTGGCGCTTTTGGTCTTTGTTTTGACCGCATGCGCACCCGCGATTGCTGAAACCACCCAACAAGCTGATTACGTTCCAGAGGGACACGCAGTTGCAGTGGTTGAAGATAGCAACTCGAACGAGTATTACCGTGTTGTATCAACATCTGATGCAGGAGTCTCGGAGTATCAATACCTATCCTGTGAATCTGGTGGTTGTGTACCCAATTCTGTACGTTACGGAATTGAAGGCTACGGGGGATGTCTCGCAGTAGGGTCAAAAGATGGTTCCAAGATGGTTGATTTGGACGAATGCGGACCGTTTTTTGATGGTTCCAAACCTCTGGAGAGTTCACTACCAGATTCAGGCCAACAGCGTTGGTTTGATGAAGTTGGAATCAAGAATCTGGGCCCAAATCCTAGCGATACCACAACCAACGGTTGGTGGGACTGGGAAGGTTTTCTCGCGGCCATGCAGGCAACATCCAGATCGGATAAGGTTCTCATCTACGGAGTATTCGCACCCGAAGAAGGGAATCTGACTACCGATTATATGTATGAAAAGGGTTATGAACTTGGCCTCCCGCCTTATGATGCATACGATAATCCAAATGCACCGCATGCAATTTCGTTTTTTGTAACAATGAACATGCGCGGAGAAATAACCCGGATCTGTTTCGATACATGGAACGCAAGCTGGATGTCTGTAGAAGATCATAAAGGTGTTGACGGGTTGTTCTTCAAGGCATTTCCAAATTACGAAAAAGACGGTAAGAAATCTCGCCAAGGATTGATTGACTTAGTTGATCTAATTGTCAACGCCGCTGAAGCGAAATAACAATATGATTGAATATCTCACCAGAGATGTTCAATCTGCAATTATCCTTGCCTTTATTTATTTCGGATTGTTCCGACAGGTGACTGAGAGAGTTGAGATTGTGTTTAATCACAAAAAGAATTTATATTCTTTATCCCAACCCCCTCACCACCTGCAGTTTTTATCGATGTGTGTCGATACTGATGAGTCCAAAAGGACGAAAAACTCAAATAAACCTTCTAACTCATTTCAAATCTGCTATCATCAGAACTAAATCATATGAATGAAACTGAACAACGAAAAGTTGAGCGAGGTGTGTTTGCCAAAACCAAGTTGGTCCTTTTTGATTTGGGTGGTGTACTTTTAAACTTCATGGGGGGTAGAAGCCCTCAGCGCGAAGACAAATTTCCCATATGAGCGTTGTCGTGATATCTGGCTCGAGATGGATGACAATATTTGTCGCGGCAAGACACAACCACAAGAACTATGGAATCGTATTAAACAAGAATCAGGTTATGCAGGAGAAGATATAGACTTCGTTTCATTCTGGGTTAAGCACTTCAAGCCAAATCTCCAAGTACACAAACTAATTAAGGATGTTTCAAGAAATCATCCCGTCGGTTTGCTTACTAATATTTACCCAGGCGTTTATCCAAAAGCAGTAGAAACAGGCAATATTCCAGATTTACCCTATGCGTTCGTTTTACAATCTTGTGACACAGGTTTTGTAAAACCAGAAAAACAAATATATGAACTAGCTCAAGAAATGAGTGGTCAAAAACCTAGCGACATTTTGTTAATAGATGATAACTCAACTTTTATAGCACCTGCTCAAGAAATGGGGTGGAAGACATACATTTTTAACACAATCAACCCTGACACTTCAGTTGCATCACTTCGTAATGGTTTTGCACTATAATGCTACGTAGAATTCAATCAAAGAAGTGATAACTATCTCGAATAGTTGTATAATGACCGATATGGGATCTGAAGATACTAAATTAGCTAAAATTCTTAAAGATGCTAGGGAAAAAGCTGGATTAACTCAAGCCGAGGTAGCTGAGAAGGCGGGTATCCACTTTAACTACTATGCTCGAGTGGAAAGAGGCGAAGTTACTCCACGCGTTGATATTGTAGAAAATATAGCTAAAGCACTCAAAATTAGTCTTAGGCTACCGCTATTTTAATTAGCCAACTTTTCTCGTATAATACCTTTTGGATATCCTGAGATCGTTAGTCTGGTTCAGACTCATCATATGCGAACATTATTTGGTGAATCCAAGGCAGAAAGTGTTCAAATAAAGATGCATCAGGGGCACATAGCATAAAGCCCCCCTTGTAGAGATCTTTTTATTTGATGTTTGGGATTGTTATACGACCTTGACCTTTTTACCGACTTTTTCGAGGGTGCGAATTTTTTCGGCAAAGTATTTTTCGGCACCAGACCAAAAACTATCATATGCCGGGCTATCCCATTCGTCACCTTTTGGGCCTGACCATGGTGTATTGAGCTCAATTACATCGGATTCGGTTGATTGAATTAGACTGAGGATGTCTTCATCACATACTTCTATTGTCAGTACATTGGAGTTTTTTACCAGAGCAGGAATCTCCGAATACGAAGTAATCACAGATAAAGCTTGACTGCCTCTAGATAGTGTTCCTTCTATAACGACCTTTTCCGAGTCAACTGAAATAATTAATCCAAGGGTAGAGGTGGTAGGATCAAAGTCTTTTGCTCTGGAGTCCCGCCAATAATACATTTGTACAAGCTGTTCGACTTTCTGAGACCTTAGAGCATTTTCAATAACTGAAGACTGAGTGAATTCTAGTTCTTTCATATGGTTTGGATTTTATACCAAAAGATGTACGAGTCAACGGTTTGTGGAAGTCTAAGGGGTGTTATTCGAGGTGGTCGAAAAATTGGGAGACCCCGAAGGCCCAGGAACCATCTGCTGTGTGCGCCTTTGAGAAAGATTTTGGTAAACTGTGGAGCAATTCTTCTGAGGGCGTCTTCGTAATTGTCAAAACGGGTTACCTTCAAGACTTCAGGATTTTTGGGATCTGGGTATATCCCCCACCCCCAGCAGTTGAAGGAGTTTTCAGGAATGTGTTTGCAAAGATTTGATTCCTGTTGGGCAATGGCGACGAGCCAGCGATAATCAAATTTGTACTGATCTGATAGGGTGACAATTAGGTCTGCGTGCGGCTCTAGGGGGGATTTAAATTTCTGGAGATATTGTCTGATGATTTCGGGACGAGCATCCGCAGTTTTTATGGAAGTTTTAATCTGTTCATCGAAAGCCGGTAAGGCTGCAAAGATGAATGGTTCGTTAGGGTTGAGTGTTGATTCATAGAGCGGCGTACTGTTTTCCGTATCAAGTTTAGTTATGGGTGGTGATACGAAGGGCGCGCTGGTACCAATAAGGGATGTGTTGAGGGCGAAAGCAATACGGCTTGTAAGCACAAAAAGAGCCAATAAATATAAAAACTTCTTTGCCATAGCTAAATCATCGTGGCAGAAAACCCTGAGGATGTCAAGAATTGTGTGCACCAAGAGGGATTTGAACCCCCAACCTACGGTTCCGAAGACCGGCGCTCTATCCAGTTGAGCTATTGGTGCATGGGTATATTTTACCCTGAAAAGGGCTTGTATGCGGTAAAATATACTTGTTGGGTCAGTAGCTCAGTCGGTAGAGCAGTAGCCTCTTAAGCTATTTGTCGCGGGTTCGAGTCCCGCCTGACCCACCAAGCATGTAACTATCCTGTCGAACCGGGTCAGAGCAAAACATCAGCGGAAGTTTGTGCGATGGAGTCCCTCTATCGTTTTTGGTTGAAGTAAACTAATAGTAGTTATGAAAAATTATATTTGTAAAAAGTATCAATTGATATTATTTGGTGTTGTTATCTTAGTGTCCATTTTTCTGTCCCTGAAAGTACCTAGATATATGTCATTTCTTGAGCTTTCTAAAAAACTTGATCCGGATATTCTTAAAATAGTACACGACAAGAAATTATCACGGCCAGAAGCTGTCGAAATAATGGTCAATATGTACAAATACTCCTATGACGAGTCTCACGGTTGTTCTTTGATTGAGGACGATTCCTTTTGTCCTGAGCCATCAGATGCAGAATCGAATGATATATACGTTAAATGGGGACAGCCTGCCAGTGAATATCGATATGATTCTGAAAATGACCTACGAGGAATATTGGAGACGCTGCTCGGTAATGGTAGCTATTTCTTTGATCGCTTTTCTCAGGATTCTCCAGAGAAATTACTAATAATGTTCAATTCAAAATTTAGCGAAAGGAACACCATAGCCTTAGAAATAGGTAACATCGATGGGGCGCAAGTGATCAAGTCAGTATTAATAGGTGAAACGGATATTTTTGACCATACTTATTAATTTTATTGAGTGGATAGTTGGAGTTTCATATATATTTATATGTAGTGAAACTGATGATTTTTACCTATGCTCCTGCAGGACTCGGTCACCTGCGAGTAACAGATGCCCTTGTGGAAAGCAGACCAAAAAACTCACCTTATATCCTTTTGGGTTCGATTGATAGATTCGTTACTTGGATCCACCGTTTCACCAGTATCAACCCTATCGGTAAATTTATCTTTCTAAAATCGCAGTATGGTTTTTTTGAAGACTTATTTGTCTTACTCTACCGAAAATTTCTAGTGTTTAATTTAAAGACGATTCACAGGCAAATCAGAGATATTATCGAAAGAAGTCCTGGAGGAGATGAAGTTTGGATTATTGCGACACATTTTGGAATGGCTATTCAAATAGGCGCAATTAAGCAAAAACTGATTAAGGAAACTGGACGGATGGTCCGATTGATTGTGCAGGTTACCGACGATACGTCCCAACATATTTGGTGTATCCGTGGGTCCGATCTTACTTTTGTACCTAGTAAATATGTCAAGGAAAAGTTTGTCACTTATGCAAAGACCAAGGGCATACCTTTTGAGTGTGAGGTTATCCCCTATCCGTTATCTACTATGTTGACGAAACGTATACCCAAAGGGATGGGACATAGACACAAGGCATTTACTGAAACCACCGGGACTATAAAAATAGCGGTTCCGATTTCGGGAGCAGCCGTAGGTTTGGGGTACCTTACCACGCTAATAAGGGAACTGGGGGCACTGTCCAAAAGATTCGAATTTTGGGTATTAGTCAAAAAATCGCCATTTACTGAGATGTTCATTTCGGCGATGACTAACTTGCCTAGAACCAATGTGCTAGTTGGAAAAAATGATATTGAGATGATTACCTTGTATGAACTGCTTTATGAAAAAAACTTAATCCATCTAGAAGTAACAAAACCGAGCGAACAATCTTTTAAAGCAATAATTACGCCTAGTAGACTGGGTGGAAGTGCTTTGTTGTTTACGGCGCCGGTTGGAAGACAGGAAATCGAAAATATTGATTTTCTAGAAAGACATGGTTTGCTATCTACTGTCGGATCAATTACTTATCCACGAGCAGTGACCCTTCTGGATGATCCGATAAACGCAGCGAAACAAATATGGGAAGGAGTTGAGTCTGGTTTGTTTTCTCGAATGACTGCAAACAATTTTAGTTTTTCCAAGTCTACATTAGAATCTGGTGAAATTGGCGGTGATGGGGCTACGCAGTTTTGGAAAAAAACTCTTAGAAAATTTGGTAAGAAGGAAATTGGTAGAATCGTATAGTAAGTTATGGCAAATAGACTGTTACTTTTTTATAAATGAAAATAAGAATATTGGACGAAAATCGTTTAGAGATAGTGGTTTTTTTGTGTGGAGCGGTAGTAATGATTATTGAGCTGGTGGGGTCACGGGTGGTGGCGCCATACTTTGGGAATTCGCTTGTAGTTTGGACAAGTCTCATTGGCGTTATTTTGGGTAGTTTGAGTGCTGGCTATTATTTTGGTGGTAAAATCGCAGACCGTTTTCGGAGCTTTGAAACTTTAGGCATCCTTATAATGTGCGCCTCAGCGCTTACCGGGCTTGGCGCATTTTTTAAAGAGCCGGTTCTTGCTTACGTTTCCCTCCTTTTTGGATCTGAACTTAGAGCGGCTTCATTCGTGGCGGCGCTAGTACTTTTTGGTCCGGTAAGCTTTGTCTTGGGCATTGTTTCTCCTTATTCGGCAAAACTGAAACTTATTAACCTAAATAGTACCGGTAGAGTGGTTGGAAATTTGTCAGCATTGTCGACTTTGGGGAGTATCTGTGGAACTTTTTTGGCTGGATATTTTTTGATACCATGGGTGGGTAACTCTAAGTTACTCTACATCTTGGCACTCGTGTTGTTAGGCATTTCGTTTTTGGCTGTTTCCAGGCCCACCACGGTGGACCGAGCCTTCAGGACACGATTTCAACTTGGTCTACTAATTATTTTTTTCTTTATATTGAATCAAATTATGGGCATTTTTAAAATATCTTCTTTGGCTGACATTGATTCTATGTACAGTAGGATCATTGTAAAAAGCGTTCGGAGCGGAACAAGTCCTTTGTTGACCATGAGTACGGATCACTCAGGTATTCAATCGGCGATTAATCTTCAGTCCCCGGACGAACTTGTCTTTGAATATACCAAGGCTTATGCTCAGTTTGACAAAATAAATCCGAAGATTAAGAAAGCGTTAATGATTGGCGGCGGCGGCTATTCTTTTCCCAGATATTTTCTTCTTCATAACCATGAAGCATCAATTGACGTGGTGGAAATAGATCCGATGATGACCATGCTTGCCAGAAAGTATTTTCACTTGGAGGTAGATAGTAGGATGTTGATTTTTCATCAAGATGCCAGATCTTTTATCAGAAATTCAAATAAGAAATACGATGTAATTTTTCTAGATGCCTTTAGTTCTCTGACGCCACCTCCTCATTTAACCACAAAAGAGTTTATGGAGGACTTAAATACAAGTTTAACCGATGAAGGTTTTCTTATGATTAATCTTATTTCTGCAGTCGACGGAGATAATGCTAGATTCCTAAAATCAGAACGCGCAACCCTACTAACTATTTTTCCCAAAGTTGATGTTTATACATTGGGTGAACTTCCCTTGACGCAAACTCAAAATTTATTGGTGGTAGCTTACAAAAAAAGCGTAGGCGACTATCTTGCACTGGGGAAAATGGTCCAAGAAACAGAACCGGGGAACGGACAGGTACTGACGGATGATTGGTCTCCGGTGGAGTACATGACGAGAAATTATTATCTTAGATAAGTTGGGAATTTATTCTACAAATACCTTAGAGACCTCTGTTCCGGCACAGAAAAAATGGCCGATTTTTAGAAGTACATTGATGTCTACAGGCTGCTTTTCATATAGTGTGGTTCTTATGGAGTCTTCAAGGTCTTCGAGTAGACTCCAGAGCATTCCAGGTGATAGATCGTTTGAATACCAATAAGTTTCTACCCTACCCAGATTTAGTCCGATCTCCGGAGGTATTTGGGAAAAGTCAAAATATGAAACTCTTCCCAAACTCAGTAGTGTGGCAATGGCGGCAATAACGTGCCTGTACTCGGGTAGAGTGTTTTGTCTCTCTGTCAGTTTTAGCTGATGCCAAATTCCGGTGATACTTTTGGGAAGAGTTTGTGCATATAAATCTATCAGCTCCATGGGTGAGACGCCTTCGGCTTTTAGAGCAAGCGCAAAGCCTTCTTTGGCGCGGGGAATCATTTCTTCGATAAAGACTGCTTCCTCTTCCGTACACAAGGGTAAGTCCGTCAACTTTAATTCCATACCCTGTAAATTTATTCTTTCTGCGACCATTCTAGATCCCCTTTCGGAGACAAGGTGTAAGTGTCTTCCTCGCTCTTTATCCCAATTTGTAGGAAATTCGGTCATGTAGCGAATTGTAGCGCAAGTTTGTCTAATTACTAGATACCAACTCTTTCAATGACAAGCCGATTAAACTTATTACTAATACCCTGACTAGTAACAAGATAAGAAATACGGTCTCCCGAAAGGCTACTTATTTCGATGATTGTTTTACCAGTAAACAGTCCATGATCATTTGTTCTGTTTTTGCTGAGCACAGATATTGTCGGATCTTCGATGATGTTCTGTAATATACATCGAAAACTATTGGGTAAAAGGTCATTGTAATTCAGTCCGGTAAGTATAAGCAGGGTTTCAGCTCCACTTTTTACAACCACAGAAGAGTTTGAAGAACAAAGACTTATTTCTATAAGGTCGACTCTATTTTCCAGCAGTAATTGGTATACTTCACGCGGAGTTAACCCGGAAGTTCTGGCCTCGTCTTCTTTGGAGTTGCTCATGTTATTTCCTTAAATAATAAAAAACTCTCCCTTGAGGAGAGATCCAATTACAAGCAAATACTTGAGTTTAAATCTTCCCTTTTTGGGCTGGATGTGGCACCTAACTTAAAAGGTTGCCGGACGAATCAGTGAGCCAGTGCTCTTCTCGTCTCTCTTGATTTGTTGATATTGTAACATGAGAGTAGTGATTACTTAACTTGTGGTATAATATAGGATATGACATATTCAAACCGAGGTAATGATAGATCCCGCAGTACATTCTACGGAAAGCCATTTGGTGACCGGAATTCCGATAGGGGTTCGGAAAGATCCTTTGGCCAGGCTCAGGACAGGCCGACTTTGCATGATGCTGTTTGTGCCAAGTGTGGGTCAGCGTGTAAGGTTCCCTTTTTGCCGAACGGTAGAAAAGAGGTCTTTTGCAGTAAATGCTTTGGGGAGATGAACGGTGATTCGCGTGATTCAAGGGGCTCTGGGGGCTCTAATTATCGAGAGAACAGGAGTCCCAGGATGTACGATAACCGCGATGGTGGTTCAAACTTTGCCGAAAAACCAACATTCGAGGCAACCTGTGATCAGTGTCACAGCAGGTGTCAGGTACCCTTCCGGCCTACAAACGGCAAACCAGTACTATGTAGCAATTGTTTTGCGGAGAGCAAAACTGATAGCAGGAGACCTTCGTCCGATAACGGGTCTGACATTGAAGCAATAAACTTTAAATTGGATAAAATTATTAAGCTATTGAGCCCGGCTACCTCCAAAGAGGCCTCCACGGAGATTACAGAGAGGATTTTGGAAGATATTCAATCTAACCCCGAGGTAAGCCTCGTCAAACCGAAAAAGAAAGCAAAAAAGGTAGTCGCCAAAGACTAACAAAAAACCCCGCTAAGCGGGGTTTTTTGTTAATTGTTGAAGCTCAGGTTTACACCGCAAGCTGGACGTTCTTGGCGCTTGGGCCTTTGGGTCCTTGTTCGATTTCGAAGGTCACTTTGGCGCCTTCTTGAAGCTGGTCAAAGGTAACACCCTGAAGATCGTTTGAGTGGAAAAAGAGATCCTTTTCCTCACCTTCTCTGGAAATAAAGCCGAATCCTTTGTCAGTTTTTTTCTTTATTGTGCCTGTCATAGTATTTTTTGATAGATAGTTTTTGAATAATAGTTAATCTATCGGTAACAAGGGCAATTTTACCACTCTTTGGAGGTTTTGTCGCTTCGAGTATTGTCGTATAACGGGGCTGAGTGTGCGAATGGTTACAAAGAATTACAATAGGGTAGGTTATTATTATTGTTCTAGAGGATTCCCTAGTTTGTTGAGAGCCAACCGTTGGACCTTACTGTCCCTGACAACGCGGTGAGATTGGTGGAATCTTTCGAAATGGAATACAGACGTCGACAGCATCTAAAAATTAAACCCTCATTACCTCAAGCACTTTGGATCTAACAATCACTTCCCTGGCAAATGTCGGGGGATTTTTATGGGCTCTTGATGATGAGATCTTAGAACCGGTTTGTGCGCAAATAACGAAATTGAGAGATAAGTTTCTCCCACCTCTACGAACGACATCATAATATATACTTTAATGATGTCCCTGGATCAACTTGATGGAAAATACTTTGTTAAAGAACGCTCTTTGATAAACGAACCGGGTCGATACAACTTGCCGGCATTGTTGTTTCAGTCCGGTTTGACCGATCCAAAATATGTGGAAAGTGACAAATGGGAAAATCTCTCCCAACACTCCAAATGGATGGTAAATAATCAAGATTTTATCGCTGAATCAGTTACCCAAAAAGGTAAGACCATAATTGGATCGACTCCTGTTGTATTAGGAATATCTCCGTATGAGTTAACACGCGCTGTTGGGTTACATATTTCAGGAGAAGATTTTGAGGAATATTACAAAAGATATGGGATAGATTGGAAAAGTACTCCAAATCACACTGAGATTTTTTTAAACAAAATTGAAGAAGATCCGAATGTCTCGTCAATCGTTTTCTTAGTTCCTCAGGATATATTTAGTTTTGATGCTCCCCCTGGATACCCTTGGGGTACTACCAGAGATGAAATACTATATTTTCTAGACCATCCTTCAAATAAATTGGTTCTTGTTCTGGGTGCATATGAAATGATTAATGATCTAACTTTCAAGCTTGATTTTGTATCCGATCCTATGGGCACAATTGACAGAAAAGTATTTCCAAAAGATGTCCGGAGAGCCAGATGGAAAATCGCTAGTGATATGAAAAAATTTGTTGAAGCAAGAATAAAAAAAGATTAAACTGCTTTCTTGGAATTGGTTCTAGTCTGTAGCGATTATCCAAATAAAAATCTCCCGACAAGCGAGAGATTTCATTTGGGTTCTTGCTGATGAGATTTCAGAATCGATTTGTGCTCAGTTTTTAAAATTAATGGAATCGTTTACCTTCTGCTCTGCATAAATAAATGAGCCGTCTCATTTAGAGACGGCTCAAATTGTCGGGTATTTTTCTAATACTTACCTAAAACCCAGTGCAACAGGTGCATTAATCTTTCATATGGGGTTTTGAGGTTGTCAGGCAAGTAGAGGCAAGGGTTCAGAGTTTGGCATCCAACCCGCTCCCTGAGTCCTTTAACCACGAGTTCGACATCCTTGGGCTCAACGCCTTTAACAACTATTCGCACCCAGCCTTCATTGTCGGGCATTACTTCTCCGTGAGCAGTTCCTGAGTGGAATTCAACAGACGGAGGAAAGCTGTTATCGAACAGGCGAAGCTGAGCGAAATAGCTCCAGACAGTACCTTCCGGTGCTGCCTTGGTTGGGGCTATGCCATAACGAGTTGAGTCGTGATCGGTCTTACCGGTGGTTGTGCTAACTAAGCAGTAGGTAGGCTCGGACATTGTAAAGTTCTCCTTTTTTCTGCCTTGGGTAGTTCCCAAAGTCAGTATAGGCTGTGGCTGTCTGCGACAGACCATCGCTTAGTATAGTATCACAACTAGCCTCAAATGTCAAGTCTATAGGATATTCTGTGTGCATTACGGGACTTCCCTCATTTTCATTCGGGACCTGTCTCACCAGGTTCGTTACGAAACTGGTTCCGGCATTCAAGTCCCATCAGATTTACCATAAAAAAAGTTACCACAAGGGTAACTTATGTTATGGGTCCTTGATGATGAGATCTTAGAACCGGTTTGTGCGCAGATAGTTAAATTGAGAAATCTTCTTATGCCTGTGTTATCGTACTCCGTTGTATAATCCCGTAAGAGTGAATGAGCTTGTAAACACCATAAGAGAAAAGACAGAATTTAGACTGCATGATGATGTGGTCAAAAAACTATTTGATGCTTATTGTAATTATGGAATTTTGGATTCGGTCTCGCAAATATTGTCTGAAGTACCGCAAAGGGTTTTAGAACCAATCATTCATACACTAGGATCGCATGTTACAAAAGAAAAACCGGTATTTACATACTCCGTTTTGCAGTCTGTTGGTCAAGATAAAAAGACTTCTGTTCAAGTAGGAGCTATAGTTGATCTACTTTGGACGCTTTCGCTAATGTACGATGATATGTTTGACCAAGATCTAAAGCGATCTGGACTGCCAGCGGCGTGGGTGGAGTTCGGGTCTGATTTCGCGTATCAATCAGCTCAGGCGGGATTTGAAGCTGTAAAAAAGATGGTAAGTCGATATTTTTGTGACGATGCTTCACAAGTAATTGATAAATTAGTTGTTATGGGTATTGGATCGCTAAAAGCTCATCGGGACTTAAAACCGGGTGCATCCAAATCTGAGTTGTTAGATAATTATCGCTTAAGAGCTTTATTCCATACAGCGTTACCATTCGTCTTGATCGATCAGGTTCCGGACGACAAAAATGTTTCTTTTTTAGCTATAGAAAATGTTAATCTTGCGGGTCAAATTATGAATGATCTAAAGGATGTTTCACCAAAATACATATGGCTTCGAGAAGGTTTTAGTGATATTCGTTCTGGCGTGATGTCGATTCCCCTAGCCATCCTTATAGAGCGTCTGAACACTGAAGATAAAACAAGAACTTTGGGTTTATTTGGAAATGGAGAAATGTCAGAAATCGATAAACGATTTGTAATTGATTCTTTTGTTACCTCGGGTACTCTCGCTGACTCTATTAACATGACAAAGGAAATCTATAATGCGAGTCTTGACCAATTCCATTCTGTTTTAAAACCTGAATTTAGGATATTTATCGACGAATGGATATTATCGAAAAAGCAACAATTAGATAACTTGGTTTAAATGAAGGAACAATTTCTTCAAAATTATTTGGAGAGTTCGGCAAACATTCTTTCAGAGAACGATAGACTGCCTAGGTTGTCTGAAGACATAAACATTAGCATAGTGGTTCCTGCCTATAATGAAGAGTCTTATATTGGAACTCTACTTGAATGTCTAAATGATCAGATTTTTGATCATAAGTTTGAATTAATTATTGTAGATAACGGAAGTACAGACCAGACTGCTGAAGTTGTAGGGTCCTTTTCTTTTAACTCTGAAAACCGGGTATGTGTAGTAAATGAACGGAATATAGGAGCTGGAAGGGCCAGGAAGACTGGAGTTGACGAGATAATTCGTAGGGTATTGGATAGAGGTGGTGAGATTCCCAAAAGACATTTTATCGTTTTAACTGATGCCGACACCCAACCTGGGAAAACATGGTTATCTAAAATGTATGAACAAATGTCAAAATCTTCTCAGAGCATCCTAGTGTCTGGTAATTACCACGCTTCACCAGAAACTGATGAGATCGTAGAAAAAGAAATTGGAATAAAAAATTATTTTTTATCTTTTTCGAGAGTATCTGAGCTCTTGGATTTATCCATAGGTCAAATTAGAATGAGGGGTCCGAATTCTGGATTTGAAATAGAGTGTTATGCCAAAGCTGGAGGGTTTCGTCAGCCTTTGGATGTACGTGGAAATACTGCACCAAGAGAGTGTTTCGATCTGGTTCAAAGAGTAAACGAAATCGGAGCTCCGGTTGAGCATTTTGAATATTCCATAATTACAAGTCAGAGAAGAAAGCTTTTTGAGCTAATTAATGAGATTTCGACTTACGATATGGTCGAAGACAATACAGGGAGGTTTTTGTCAAATAGAGATGATGAAAATATGCTATTGAATTACGCATTAAAGAATGTCCCTGATGACAGATGGATTGAGTATCAAGAGAGTATCCTTTGTCGAATTGTTATAAATTCCCTCCTTAACCCATTGCTATCAATGTCTACAAAGAATATCCAAAACAGAGTAAACCTCGATTTTTGGACTGAGCTAATGAGAGATGTTTCTGTATTAGATGCTAGGTCTTTGAGTGAAAAATGGGCGTCAGTTATAGCCAGGGAACTTTTATTGAGGATCTCTCAATAGGTATCTCAACGACTCGCGAAAACTCTTTATTAGTTCTGTATGGCTGATTATTTTTTCTGCCTGCTGACTTGTAACCCATTTGAACCAGGCTGTTTCCTTGGAGTGTAATCTAATATCTTTGGGTTTCTTCAATTCATATAAGAATATGTGCTGTTCGCTTTTTAGCTTTAAGAATATTTGTTTGTATCTGAACTTGTGTAATATGGGAATTTCTACTAATGTTTTGACTCTAATACCGGTTTCTTCATATAGCTCTCGTCTTGCAGTTTTTTCGTAGTTTTCCCACCACGAGATAGTTCCACTGGGGAAAGCTATGCTCCCTGAAGGCATGTTTTTTATAACAAGAAATTTTTTACCTTCTACGGTTTCTTTATAGACTATTACCAAAGAACCGGGAACTATCCCTCTTGGAAGGTTTTTTATAAGAATCTGAAGGAACTCAAGTAGTAAATTCATCGCTATAAGTTAAATAGATTTTGCTGTAATCCAGAAATAACTTAAAATGCCTTTTCTCATAAGAATATCTGCAGCTACACAGGCTTGCCTGCTCTTCAATAGTTTTTCCTCAGCGTCACTACTTTCTTTCAGCCTCACAGCAGCATTTGCCCCCATAATATAAGTCGAAGGTAGGATGTTTGTAGTTATGTCGTTTACAGTTACTTCGCCAAAACCGGCAAGACTTAATGTTTCTACCAGAGACTCAATTGTTGGTATTGGTGGTAGCACCCAACCATCTTGAGCATTTCTTACCAGAATTTCATCTTTCGAGTTTTGTTGGGGATAAATATTCAAGAAAGCATCTGAGATTACTATAGTTCCACCAGTTTTTATTGTTCTTCTAGATTCCAAAAATAAAGCTAATTTATCTTGAGAGTGAGCGGCACTTTCGGAATAAATAATTTTGTCAAAGAGACCAGCAGGAAAAGCTGTATATAGGTAGTCTTGGTAAGAAAGCGTGGTGTTGCTGAGTTTTGTTGTTCTAAGGTATTTTTTTGCCGACTCAAGCTGGTTTGTTGAAATATTAATACCGAAGAAATTTGCCTCAGGTTGACTTTCTGATGCCTCAAACAAGAGAGATCCGGTCCCACATCCAGCGTCTAGTACATTATCCCCTGGGATAATACACGCTAATTCAATTATTTTTTGAGTCATCAATTTGACAGACTGATGGTGATCAATCATTTCGCCGTCCGGATGGAACCCACAATGTAGAGCATAAACATCTGGCCTCTCCAGATCGACCCCCCAATTCCTATAAGGTTTCTCCGAATCAATATAATATTTTCGAATTGACTCAATATGATCCTGTTCTGTTTTCATATTACTAGGCTAATATACCACCTAGTATCAAACGATATGTGGAGTAATATGAATTATATACTGATATATCAATCGATATCATTTTCTTGGGTGGAGACCGTTCCATTTTGGTCTCGTAATTTCTCAAAAAAGAAAGTCTCATCAAACTAAAGATCTGTTTTGACCGGTCAATCATATTCATCTAGTATTAAAATATGAAAAAAATCCTCATTGTCCAAAGTGTAAAAGTAGTCAGACTCAGAAAAGAGGCTCTCGTCGGGGATCTGTTAAATATTGGCGTTCAGGTTGTGGCTCTTGGTTTCAAGTAAACCGAACCCATCCCAAATGGACCGATCGTGAGTTAGCTCTCTTTCATCTCGATGGAGTTCCCTTCCGTTGCCTATCAGATCAATCAAATCTAGGTTTGGCTACGGTATATCGTCATGTTCAAGAATATCTTTCATCTCTTCCACATTGCGCCGATGTCACCAGAAAATATTGTCAGAAATATTGCGGCATCCTTCTGGTTGACGGTAAGTTCGTTAAGATCAAAGGCTATGAACGTAAACTTCCGGTCATCTACGGAGTAGATTACCAAACCCACGACATTCCTTCATACAAACTAGGAAGATCAGAAAATCTGCCTTTGCTCACGAAATTCTTTACTTCACTCAAGCTTCTCAATTACCCACTTCAAGCTGTTGTCTGCGATGACAACCAAGCCATCAGAGATGCTTGCCTAAGAGCCTTTCCTTCTGCTTGTGTCCAACTCTGCCAGAATCACTACTAACTTAATTGAGTGTTTTAATTCCCATTTACAAGGCAGGTTAAAAAGTATCAAAGGATTTGAGTCCTACGATCACGCCGATACTTGGCTTAATGCTTACTTTCTCAGAAGACGAACCAAGAAATTCAAGGATTGTACTGGCAAATTCACTCGACTAAATGGTAAAACACCCCTCCAAATCTCAAAAAAGCCCGGTATTGATATACCAAGCCTTTTTTAACCGAAACGTGACCGTTTAGGAGTGGTATCACCTATAAGGGGTGGGTGACGGGACTTGAACCCGCGATCTCCTCCTCCACAGGGAGGCGCTTTACCAACTAAGCTACACCCACCATATGATTGTCGCCATCTCTGACGAGCACGTATATTTTACCTCAAAAAGGCTCTTAGATGGTAAAATTGGCCTAGCGGGGTGTAGCTCAGATGGCTAGAGCGCTGCGTTTGGGACGCAGAGGTCGGAGGTTCGAGTCCTCTCACCCCGACAATAGACGTATTTAAGCGTATGAATAGTTCAGAAAGGGGTATCCCAGACCCGGAAAACGAGATTGATAAACTATACATAGAAAATCGGAGGAAAGAGAAATCACCGTCTTGGACTCCGCAAGAACTTGCCTTGGCACTGGGTTTTGAAGCTCAGCCTCATGAAAAGGGAGATCCGGTTCAGATATACCATAAGAGCGCAGAAAATGGACATGTGTATAAATTTTGCATTCAGAATAGTAAGTATTCGAGTGAAAGAGGTGTCCGAATATCTCTAGGTGTTGCCGGTATGAGTAAGGAAGTCATACTATGTCAAGATAAGCCGTTTGATGACGATATGAAGGAGTTGGGACTGGTGACTCGAACCAGTGCGAAAATGTTTTGGCGACCTGAGCTACAAACAAAGGAAATCTTTGAAAAGCTACAGAGATATATCCGGGATTTGGAAGAAAGTAATTTTTTCGAAGATTTGCTAAAAACCTAGTAGTTTGAGATTGGATTCAGCTCCTTTTTGGTATAATCACATTGTTGCGGGTGTCGTATACCGGTATTACCTCAGCTTTCCAAGCTGATGAAAGGGGTTCGACTCCCCTCACCCGCTCCATATCGGAATCGTTTTTCGAAAGAGTGGTATTATCCCGAGTTATCAAGCTATTTTCAGGTTCGAGCCGACCTTTTTTCTCATTGAACG
>Ga0075742_113_pt1 | contig 27801 bp, 24 predicted proteins | sample RifGroB1_FD_68434 | JGI IMG/M metagenome (GOLD analysis project Ga0075742, IMG submission 68434) | Microgenomates (Collierbacteria) bacterium GW2011_GWB1_44_6 | reverse complement strand
GCTACCTATGGTATTATAATCGGGACAAAACTTGCGGTCTTCCGCTTCCTTCGCTGTCAACCTTTCAGTAGAGGCGGATACGACCCAGTACCTGCTAAAATCAAATAACTATGCTCGCTCCACTAAACTACATCCTTTACCAAGCTCTCATCTTTTTCTACCATCTTTTTGGAGGTAATCTCGGCTTGCCTATCATCGCCATTACCCTCATCACTAAGTTTATCCTTATTCCCCTTGTTCTTCCTTCCATGAAGTCAGCCAAAAAAATGCAGGAACTTAAACCCGCCATAGATCGTCTGAAAGAAAAACATAAAGACAAAAAAGAGCTTCAGGTTGCTCAGATGGCTCTCTACAAAGAACAAGGCATCAATCCGGCTGCTGGCTGCCTACCTCAAATAGTCAATATCATTATACTTATTTCCCTTTATCAAGTCTTTATGGATTTTATCAAGCAGCCTTCGATAGGAGGTATTCTTGTCAATCCTAATTTTCTATTCTTGGATCTCACCAAGCCGGACAAAACCTACATTATGCCCATCTTGGCCGGTGTCACTCAGCTTATCTTTTCCCTTATGATGCAGGCGGGTACTGAGTCGCACGTGGTCAATCCCAAGAAGAAAGAAGACAAGAAAAAAGAGGAAGATAGTCTAGAGATGGCTCAAAGTATGACCCAACAAATGGTCTACATGATGCCACTTATGACTGTGGTCATCTCTCTTAACTTTCAATCCGGTCTCATACTCTACTGGGTCGTCTCCACAGTATTTTCTATTGTCCAGCAATACTACTTCTCCGGCTTAGGTGGCTTAAAACCCATCCTCCTTAAACTCAGGATTACCAAACAATAATAATCAAATGGATCAAACAAAAGTCACCGAAATTCTCTCCAACGTTTTAACTCAGCTATCTCTGGGAGAAGATCAAATAAAAATTGAAGTCGCCGACGAAGACAATATAAATATACTTATCACTCCCCCAACGGAATCAGCAGGTATCTTTGTTGGACACCACGGTGAAGGTTTGGCCTCACTCCGTATGATTTTTTCTCTTATGATCTATCAGCGCTTTGGTGTCTGGCCCAAGCTCCACTTGAATGTGAACGATTATCAGGAACGTCGTGAAGATTCACTTAAGGAGTTGGCCCAAAATGCTGCTGATCGGGCAGTCTCCCTCCAAAAAGAAATTATCCTTCCCAATCTCAGCTCGTATGAGCGCCGTATCATCCATATGTTCCTTGAAGAATATAAAGGTGTCAAAACCGAGTCCCGCGGCGAAGCCCCTTTCCGTCAAATGGTCATCATCCCCACTGCAGAATAGGCTGGTACAATCTCCTTAGTGTTTTCCAATATTATTCTTCAGCTCATCGTATTTCTCCTCCCTACCCAACTAGGTCTCCACTTCTGGCCGGACTTCTCGAGGGTCGCCGGCATCAAGATCGACTATCTCTCCCCCACATTGTATCTGACCGATCTATTTATTTTGTCATATATTCTCACCAGCATCAGGAAAGTGCTGGGCTGGATTCATCTCCACACCAAGTCTGTCTCTGTTTTTGCATTGCTTGTTATTCTTAACACCCTCTTTGCCATATCCCCTCTTAACACTCTTCTCTGGTGGATCAGGTCTATTGTGTATATCTCGCTCTTCCTTGCTTTTAGACTAAACAAAGTCAGTTGGCAACAGATAAAAGCACCTTTGATTTACTCGACTATTCTTGTTGTTTTTATAGAAGTTATTCAGACTACCCTCCAGTCCTCCATAGGAGGTATCCTTTATTGGCTAGGTGAAAGATCGTATTCTGCCTCCACCCCTGGCTTAGCTCGGTTAAATCTCTCGGGTTTAAATTTTGTTCGAGCACCTTCCATCTTTTCTCACCCAAATTCTTTATCAGGCTACCTTTTAGTTGTGTATTATCTTCTTCACATTAACAAGTCCCCTCTTTGGCAAAAACTGGCGGTCTTTACCGGACTTCTCCTTACATTTTCCAAAGCATCCCTTCTGGCCTTCGTACTAGTCATCAGTCTTTATATAAATAGTTCACTATTAATCGCCACATTCATGATTTTTTCCCTACTTCAGGTATTCCTGCCCTACTTACCCAACTCCCTCCAGTTCATATCCGACCGACTATTTCTGTTGTCTCCCGTTAAATCACTTATAACCACTAGACCAATTCTCGGCTCTGGCTTAGGAGGTTTTATTCCTTCGTTAGTAAATTACCTCCCTGGCTCCTTTCTACTTCCTGAAAAACTTCAGCCGGTACACAATCTGCCTCTACTAATCTGTGCTGAAGGCGGTATTTTGGGAGTTTGGCTTCTCTTCACATTTATAAAAGTAAACCTAAACAAACTCCTCAAACCCAAACTACTTGGCTTAATTGCCCTTGTGATCATAACCGGGACCTTTGACCATTATTGGTGGACACTTCCTCAAAACAAGCTAATTCTACTACTCGCCGCCTCTATTTTGCTTTAGAATATGGCTATGTCGAAAACAATTGAACTCCTAGAAATAAATACGGATGGTGGTTCGCGAGGTAATCCCGGACAGGCAGCTATTGGAGTGGTTGCCAAAGACGAAGGAAAAGAAGTCTTTACTCTCTCAGAAAAAATAGGCGAAACAACCAACAATGTGGCAGAATATACCGCCGTACTTCGGGCACTGGAAACCATAAGCGAAAGTAATATTCCTAGCGAAAAGATTCGATTCATTCTTGATTCAGAGCTCATCGTCCGTCAAATCACCGGACTCTACAAAGTGAAGCAACCACACCTCAAAGAGTTAAAAAACAAAATTGTCGAGCTAATAAAGCAACTTAGGGATAGAGGTCTTATCAAGCTTATGGCCTTTTCAACAGTTCCCAGAGAAAAAAATAAAGAAGCAGATCAACTAGTAAACGACGCGCTCGATTCTCAATAACCATTTTTCACGACCAACTTTCGCTAAATCAAAAAAGATTTTTTGCGGACTAAAAATTATGTGAATAAGTCTAATTGATCGCAATCTTAAATTTTCACATGTGATACGTAGTAACAAAAACATCTATTAGATAAGCACAAAGACATAAAAGACATGAGCACAAAATAAAAGAAGAAAAAAGTAAGAACAAAGATAACTAAATAACATGAATCACAAATGACATATACTAATCTCAATGCCCTCAGTCCAAGCAAAAATTGCTATATGGAGTAATAACTCTTATCTCAAGTCACACATCGAAGAAGTCAACCTCGATAATCTCTCATTTTCCGACTACACAAATTCCTGCTCGTGCCCCTTTGTGCTGGTACTCATAGACTTATCGCAAGACCTAAACAACATCTCTCAAAAGATAATAAATGTCTACGAACATTGCAGCATAAAAGGTAAGAAACTATGCTTAGCATTATTTCAGTGGGACACGATAGATACGGAAAAAAATCTCTATTTTTCTCAGCTGCTGCAGCAACTCGGAAGCACAACTCCAATTCACCGGCTAGTCTACGTTAAAGACATAATCAGTGAAAATATAATATCTCCAGAAACATGGCTAGAAAAGTATATCTTAGAATCCCTTTTGGAGGGAAAAATTCATATTTCTAGTAAAGGTGAAAACAAAATCTACCCTCTCACAGTTAAGGACTTCCTGGCAGGACTACAAAAGATTTTCTTTCTTTCAGGGACTGCCGGCAAAGAATTTTGGATGGTTGGAGATTCACTTACCGATCTGGATCTAGCCTATTTACTAAAAAAATATTTAGAAGATACTAACGAATCGTTCGAAATTGAAGCCACCGAGGCCAATCGGTCAAATATCGATCTTAACTCATTGGGAAATAGTACTCGTGCCTTACTAAATTGGGAACCAAAAGATGATTTTTCTTGGATATTGAAGAATAGCGCTCATCGTATAGGAGAAGATCGAACCCAAATGGCTATTGGGCTTCGTCGCTTGGAGACACAAACAAAACAACCTAGGTTATATAAATTATTAAAAATAAAAAATTATTTAATCCAAATTGTTAGTCACATAAAGCGTAAAAAAATCAAAACAAAAGAAGTAGAAAGCACCAAGGGCCTGATAAAAAGAACCTCTGAAATTGTCTTTGCATGCCTGGCATTTATCTACCTGTTTTTCACAGCTGTATACATTATAGTCACCGCCTTAGCACTTGTTAATTTAGAGGAATCACTCAATCTGATTCGAAGCGGAGAAATCAAACAGTCAGTAAAATATCTAAGTACCTCGCAATTTTACTCAAAGACAGGGGAGTTTAGTTACGACCTGATCTCTCCGGTATTTTCATTTCTTGCACCTGACTTTCAAGAGAAAAATCACAACATGTTTGTTTTTCTAACGTATTCGCAGTCAAGCGTGCAAAATCTTCAACAGACATATCTTTTGGCAGAAAATATCTATCAATCCATAGGAGTAAAGGAATCAGGGTTAAACATACATGACGCGGCCCTCGCACTTCGTTCCAATTTAAGTCAAGTCTATGAAAATATTAATCAGATCCGTCTACTTACTCAAGGTAGAAAGCTCCCCAAAGTCCTGGACGAAAAGTTGAGTCAAAGTGCAGAATATAAAAATATTAGTTTGGTCGAACAACAAATAACTCAACTGTTAAAAGCAACTGAGTTGATCCCTGCCTTTTTGGCAGGGGATGAGATAAAAAACATCTTGCTTGTGTTCCAAAACAGTTCTGAAATTCGGGGTACAGGTGGAGTTGTTGACTATCTGCTTGCGCTTGTTCTTGATAAAGGAAGGTTAGTTTCAAGAAACATCTACACAGGAAGCGAGATAGATTCCTTAATTCATGCTGACATTACTGCCCCTCCACTAATAAATCAACTTACTGGATCAGAAAGTTGGCTGACACGTGACTTAAACTATAACCCCGATTTTCCTTCCACCGCCGAAAATTTTTCCGCCGTTATTGAAAAAAGTCTAAAGTTTAAGCCTGATACCATCGTCGCGGTCAACGAAAATATTATCTCGGATCTGCTTATTGCAGATAAGGGAATTGTGATAAATGGTCAAAATATCACCTCTGATGAATTCCAAAGGCAGCTACCTTTGACATCACCCAATTTGCTCTACCGTCAGTTAATTGATTATTACCTCGATCGCTTCTTTAATCACAACATTTCACTATTATCCTTAGGAAGGGTAATCGCCAAGCAAACGATTGAAAACCAACTTTTATTTTGGAGTCATGAAGAAAATATTGAAAATATGATAATAGAGCAATCGTTATCGGGTGCCATTATTCCTCATATCTGTTCTTCATCACTCTCAGAGTTAAATGATTGCGTAGCCGAAAGTACCTATTTAAACGAATCCAACTTTTCACTTGTCCCTGTCGGTCATAATCTAAGAAGGCGTATAGCTCATAAAATCTCCTTCACCCCCAAAAGTACTGTTCATGAATACACTGTTGACTACAAGTTTATCAAGCCCTTCGAGAATCTAAACCGAGATTTGATGGAAGTAATTCAGATTTATGCGCCCGAAGACTCAAAGCTCGGACCCGTAACTGTCAACGGTGAGCCTATCTCACCAAGCTCTGTCCTTCAACAGAAAGACCATCTCCTTGAACGGTTTCAAATTCCGATTTCTCTAAAATTTAATGTCGACAATCAATTATTAATTTCGTTCACGGCGCCATTAAAGCAAAATCTTATTGTTCCCTTCTCCTATTCCATCACTGAGTATCACCAGCCTGGTCTCATCCCAGGAGGGGAAAATACTGAGCTTACGATCGTTCTACCTGAAAACACCAGAGCCTCACTCCTTACGGCTCCGGCAGAATCATCCCCGGAAGGCTATAAATACGTTTTTCCTTCAAAGACATCTTCTTTTGGGATCAGAATGGTTCCCGTGGAACAATAATAAGCCTTCCTACTGACTGGTAGGTTGAGAAGCCAGCTTCGATCGGTTACAATACCTCGTATGAACAAATTTGTCTTAAAAGTCGAAAAAAGAGTCCTTCTCGGTAGTAAAGTTAAAAAACTTCGCCGTCAAGGTATCATCCCAGCTAACGTCTTCGGACGCACGGTTGAAAGTCAAGCAATCCAAGTCCCTTCTGTCGATTTTGCCAGAGTCTATAAAGACGCAGGAGAGACTAGCCTTATATGGTTAAAAATCGATGGTGAAGACAAAGAGAGACCCACTCTTGTCAAAGGAGTCACGAATAACCCTATCACAGGCACCAAGCTCCATATTGATTTTCACCAGGTAAACCTAAAAGAAAAAGTCACAGCCAACGTTCCTGTCGAAGTCATAGGGGAAACTCAAATGGTCAAAGAAGGACTAGCCGTTCTAGATATCAATCTCCACGAAATCGAAGTCGAAGCTCTCCCTACAGATATTCCGGAAAACGTTACCGTCGACATCTCATCTCTGATGGAGATAGGGGACAACGTCAAAGTTGCAGACCTTAAGGTTCCTACCGAAGTCACCATTCTCACAGATCCTGAGCAGCTCGTACTCGCTCTAGGTGCTCCCCAGAAAGAGGAAGCTCCTCTAGTCGAAGAGGTTCCTGTAGAGGAAGGTGTCACCGGCGCTGAAGCCCCAGTCGAAGGCGAGGCCAAAGAAGGCGAGAAACCTCCCGAAACTACCAAAGCAGAATAAGCTGTTTACAGAAATTAGTCCTTGTACTCAAGGTAATTGTGGCTGCTTCTCAGCGGTAATTGTGGCTGCTTCTCAGCAGAGCTAAATGCCGAAATTAGTCCTTGTACTCAAGGTAATTGTGGCTGCTTCTCAGCAGAGCTAAATGCCGAAATTGGTCCTTGTACTCAAGGTAATTTCGGCCAACATTGTGAGATTAGCATCCCTTCATCTGGAAACACCTCAGCCCAAGCAGCTTCGGTTACAAATGGTACGAATGGATGAAGCAGGATCAAGTTAGTTTTCAGTGCTTTTAACATAGCCTGTTTGCCGATCAATCCCTTTTTGGCTATCTCTATATATTGGTCGCAGAAAGAATCCCAAAACCAAGAGTATGCCCACTCGGCCGCAAATCCAACTTTCAATTCGTCAAGCCTCTTTGTCGTTGTTTCGATATGCGTATTCAAGTTGTCCATCAGCTCCTGATCATTGTCACCATCGATCCCAGATTCTTCCATAGAGACTACATATCTCGAAGCGTTCCAGATTTTGTTGGCAAAATTTCTCATACCTCGGACTTTGTTCTCCCCGGTGGCACTGTCTTGACCAGGGGTGGTACTCATCACCAGCGCCATCCTAAGCGAGTCTGCCCCGTATTTTTCTGTTAGCTCCAAGGGGTTAATCACGTTACCCACACTCTTGCTCATCTTACGCCCCTGCTCGTCCCGGACCAGTCCATGAAGATAAACATATTTAAAAGGTGATTTTCCTGTCATGTAAATTCCCAGCATCATCATTCTCATCACCCAGAAGGGGAGGATATCGTAAGCGGTTTCCATCACCTGGGTTGGGTAATAAGCTTCGAAGTCACCGGGTTTATTTGTCTTCAGAGTCACCACTGGCCACTGGCCAGATGAAAACCATGTGTCGAAGGTGTCTGTCTCTTGAACGTATCCATCTCCAGGGCTCGTCTCGCTCACCACGAAGTCGTCGTTTTTATACCAAACTGGTATTCTGATACCCCACACTATCTGTCTACTAATATTCCAATCTCTTAGATTGCTAAGCCAGTGCCTTAGAATCTTATCGTGCCCCGCTCCCATTATGGTGGTCTCGCCCGAGTCCAAGGCAGTCAAAGCCTTTTCTGCCAGAGATTTAACTTTGATAAAAAATTGTTTCATGGGTAGTGGCTCAATGACTCGGTGGCAACGGTAACATGTACCCACGCTATGCAGATATGGTTTTGTCTCTACCAAAGCCGTTCCCAGATCATTAACTATTTTTTCTCGAGCATCATTTATATTTAGTCCTTCATAAACTCCCGCATTTTTGTTCATTTTTCCGTTCGTGCCTATCACTTGATGGTCGCGGACTATTTCGTCCATGTTCCAGCCTTGGCGGACAGCCACTTCCCAATCATTTGGATCGTGAGCTGGCGTAATCTTGACTGCGCCAGTACCAAACTCCATATCCACCATCGAGTCTGCAATTATTGGAATCTCTCTCTGTGTCAAGGGAAGTTTGATTTTTTCTCCAATGAGACTCTGATACCGTTTATCTTCAGGGTTCACAGCCACCGCTACATCCCCAAGCATCGTTTCCGGCCTAGTGGTAGCCACTTTTAGTTTGCCGTAATCAATTATGTACAGTTTATCTTCTCGTTCCTCGTGATCTACTTCCAGTTCAGAATATGCCGTCCCGCACTTGGTACAGTAGTTAACGAGCTTCACACTGCGGTAAATCAGTCCATCTTCATGCAGTTTTATAAACGTTTTTACTACCTCTTTGACAATCTCCGGTTCCAATGTGTATTTATATCTACTCCAGTCTGCGCTTGCTCCCAATCTCTTCATTTGTTCTATGGCTACACCTGAGTTATCTTTTACATAATCCCAAATCATTTGAAAGAGCGTCTCTCTATCAAAATCAAATCTACTTTTCCCTTGTTTAGCCAATTTTTTTTCAAAAACAAACTGTGTCTCAATGCCTGCATGATCGGTTCCCGGTAGCCACAAAGTCACCTCACCCTTCATCCTGTGATATCTGACAAAAATATCTTCTATCGTCACAAACATCGCATGCCCCACATGTAGCGGATCGTTGGCATTCGGTGGCGGCATAATCACGGTGAAGGTCTTCTTGTCTGCGGGTAGATCTTCGCCTTCCGGCGGGCAAAAGGCTCCGCTCTGTTCCCACGCGGAATAAATTCTTGACTCTGTTTCTTTATGATCGTAATTTTTATTCATAATTATTTGCCTCTCACTCCGTCCACCCGTCATTGCGAAGCACGAAGTGCTGTGGCAATCCAGTTAATAATATCTTAAAAAGCCCTCGTCAATCTCCAGTATAGGGGACTGACGAGGGCCTTTTGGGCGGTACCACCTCGCATTCTACTCATTCCTATAGCTCCCGGGTGACAAGTCCGATCAACACCTTCTTGCTTATTCTAACATATTCCGAAACAATACCCCATAGAAATCCCACCTTAAAAAGAGGTACAAATGTCGACAATAGGCAGCATTTTTTGTTTTGTTGCGGTAATAATCTATCTTTTGAACATCTATCAGGATAATAAACCGGGTCTTTTTGAATATTCTGCTGTTTCAGGCTTTCTTCTTGCTGGGATTGTCATGGTCATTTTCGGTCAATACTATCCCGCCAGTCTAGCTTTACTTGCCTTTTTTTCAGCACTGATGGATATCCTTATTTGGAGAAAAAGACACCCGTCAATATAACAGCACCACATACCCGCCTCATAAGCGGGTTATTTATTTCAAACCGTTTGCAAACTCGGTTCCGGTTTCAAATCAAAAGTAGATTCCTCGGGTCGGAGAATTGCCGCCGCTCCCACCATGGCCGCATTGTCTCCACAATACTTGAGTTCAGGCACAAAAAACATTATTCCAGCCTTCTCCACCTCTATTCTTAATGCTTCTCGCAGTTTCTTATTCGCCGCCACTCCACCTGCGAGCACCACACTCTTAGGTGCAAATTTTTCTACCGCCAGCATAGTTTTCTTTACTAACACCTCCGTCACAGCTTCGCTAAATTCTCTGGCGATGATATTAATCTTCTTTTCAGTTAGGTCCTTTTCTCCTTCGACCATTCTCGCAATGGCCGCTTTTATTCCCGAAAAACTCATATCCAACCTTGGATCATGTATCAAAGGTCTAGGTAACTTAAAAAGATTTTTATATTTTTCAAACTCTTCATCGGTCACTTTGCTAGCAGCCTTATCCACCTCAGGTCCGCCGGGATAGGGAAGTCCCAACAGTCTGGCTGCCTTGTCGAAAGCTTCCCCCGCCGCATCATCCCGCGTTCCCCCTATCCACTCCCAGTCAGTCAAGCTCCTCATCAGTATCAAATCCGTATGCCCTCCACTCACTACTAGACCCACCGCCGGCAACACCGGCACCCTCTGCCCCGCGTAGCTTTGGCGAAGTGTGGTCTCGTCATCAACAATCCAATTCGTCAGCACATGTGCCGCCATATGATTTACTTTCAGGAGAGGCTTCTTCCAGGCCCAAGCCAATACCTTTGCCGTTTCTACTCCCACAAGTAAACTTCCCATCAGCCCTGGCCCGTAGCTCACCGCCACAGCATCGACTTTTTCCTTACCCAAAGCTTCCGTAATCACTGGGACAATACTCTTAATTTGTTCCCTAGCCGCCACCTCAGGCACTATTCCTCCATATTTCTCGTGCATCTCGACCGAGCTGGCCACTACGCTCTTGAGCACGCGTACACCCCCACCAAAACTCTCCACCACCGCAGCGGCAGTTTCATCACACGTGCTTTCAATCGCCAAAACTTTCACAGTTCGTCTATTTTACTCCACGCAAGTGCACAGACGAGAGACGTGTTTTGCCATCTATCTCGACGCTAAATCTCCCGTTCCTTTTAGATAAATCGCCTGCCAGGGTTGATAGTTGCTTACGAAAGTTTTTTCATAAATAGTTTCACCACCTCGCTCGACCTTGTAGTCAAAGGCTACTTTTGCGCCCCAGGCGGACCAATCAATCTGTTTTGTGGTTCCGAGTGGTAAGGTGGGGTCGTCCACATAAAGCGTGGCTGGAGGTGCTGACTGATTTGAAATTCTCGGTTTGGTGATAGTCGATTTTCTTCCGTCACTTGTGCCATAAATATTTACCTTCATTGATAGTTTTTTTAAATCGACTTCTTCCTGAATTAATATGTAATGTCCTGTATCATTCATAAATTTCAAGTCGGCGCTCGGTGAAAAAACTGTCGCATCAATCCCTGGGGGACTGTCCTGTTCATAATATCCGACGCGATAGGCGTGTGCCTTACGTTCGGTGATTGGCAACCCGGCATCGAGTGCTGCACGGAATGTCGTTGTCGACACCTGACACACTCCACCACCATCGCCTAGAACCGTTCTGCCTGCGCTGATAATGTAGGCACTTTGATATCCCGTCGCTTTTGAAATATCACCGACCGAAGCGTTAAAAGAAAATTCTTCTCCAGGCGGTACCAAGGTACCATTTACCCTAGTTGCTGCCAAATTCACATTAAATACTCTACCAGGGATAGAATGAGCGAAGGTAGATTTTCCGGTTCCTATCAGCTCTTTTATTCCTAAATCGTTTATGTCTCCTGCCTTCACTTTTGGATAGGAGAGTATTACTGGTATTTCCAGCGCCTTGTCTTCTCCAGCAGTCAAATATTCTGCCAGTTTTTGATTCAAGCTGGGTATATCAATAGTAGCCCCTATTACTTCTGGTTTAAATTCTTTGACCCTACCTTCTTCAAACACAAAAATTGCATCGCTGGACTCCACTTCAACTGTCGGTTTGATCTCTGTTGTTAAATCTTCGAAGCTGTTTCTATCTATTATGTCTTGGCTCAGTCCAAATAGATTTATCATCTCCTCAAAATTAAGTCTTTTTTCAAAATCTCTAAAACGAAGGGTTAGTCTTTTATCTCCCCATTTTTCCAAGGCCTCGATAGCTTTACTGACCAGCTCGGGGTTTTCGTTGGTGTTGACTACATTTACAGGTATTGATATCTCATGTTTCCCCGGGAGTGAAAACATCGACAATATTTCTGTCCTGAGTTCATCTTTTTTTACCTCAACCCCATTTTTCCCCTTAATTATCGATATTTTTTTACCCACATACTCCAATTTTGGATAAATCGGCTTTTGTTCTACCTTTTCCACCACCTCATCAATCAAGTCGTTAAGTTCACCAATGTCCAACTTAACTGGTACAGTGATGTCTATTCCTTCCCTCAAGGACCTATACTGCTCGGTAATTTGTGTAAGGATGTTTCCATTTCTTCCTACGCCAAATGCCTGGTCTATTGCCCAAAGGGGGTCTTGTTCGACTTTGAGACCTTTTAATTTTACGATCTCACTATCTCCTGACATCAGCATCACCTCGCTCGGCTCGGTTTTGAAGTAAGACGATATCAATTCAAGAGCAGACGCTTTATCCATTCCGGTTACCTCTATTCCCGCTATCTTTATTCTCGGAAAGATAAGATCTCTAAAAGCCAAATTATATCCGGCAAGTATTGCCAGGGTCATTGTTCCAAAAACAAATAAAGATCCCAAGATATATTTAATTTTTCTCATTCTTGATATACTTTAACTGTAATCCGCATTTACTACTTCTTATATTTTAACTTGATCATATAACTTATGGATAATCAATTTCCTCTTCCCGGACCTGTTCCCCTGACTCCGGAACCTACGGAATTACAACCCTTTTCGTCACCGCCATCCGTTACCGAAACTACCACCACGACTACCACTGTTCCGGGTGCACCAGAAGAAGCCGCTCCACCACCACCAGGCTACGTACCCCCCGCAGCCACTGTACCCCCCGCAGCTAAGTCTTCTCCCTTAAGAATAATTATTCCTTTTGTAGCTATTCTAGGGGTGGTCGCTCTCCTTGGTTTTGTCATCTTTCGTGTACTTTCAGGCAGATCATCTACACCCCAGCCTACCTCGGCCGCCAAAACAATCACTCTTACCTATTCTGGACTCTGGGAACCTACTGCCGTCATGAAGCCGGTCATAGATGCCTTCGAAGCAAAAAATCCTAATATCAAAATTGACTATCAGCTTCAGGCCCCTCAGGATTATCAAGATCGTGTAAAAAATGCCCTGGAAAGTGCCAATTCTCCGGACATCGTCCGTCTTCACACTACCTGGTTACCCATTTTTGCCACCAATTTACTACCTGCTCCTCCAAACACCTTGTCCGCCACAGAAATAACCACCAATTTTTACCCGATTGTCAGCAAATTGTTGGTGGCCGGCAATCAGGTTTATGGGGCCCCACTGACAGCTGAGAGTCTCGGTCTCTTCGTGAATACTGCCATGCTTCAGCAAAAGCAACTACAACCCCCAAAAACCTGGGAAGATCTTCTTACTGTTGCCAAGGCAGTCAAGGAGGCCGACCCTCTTACTGGCCGAATTACTCGTGCTGGAGTCGCTCTCGGAAATACGTCCAATGTCGAACACTGGCCAGATATTGTCTCTATGATGCTTCTTCAGGCCGGAGTTTCACTCACCGACATCAATGGACCGGAAGTTGGCGTCACTCTCACTTACTACACCGACTTCGTTTCCAAACACGCCGTATGGGACGAAACAATGCCTCCCTCTATAGTTGCTTTCGCCAACGAAAAGGTGGCCATGATAATCGCCCCTAGTTGGCGAGCCAGAGACATCAAAGCCATCAATCCCTCTCTTTCCTGGCAGGTAGTTCCTGTTCCCCAGCTTCCTGATGTAGAGCCTGTCAACTGGGCCACCATTTGGTTCGAGGGGGTATCAAAAAACAGTAAGTACCCAGTTGAATCTTGGAAATTTGTTAGTTTCTTGGCCTCCGCAGAAGCCCAACAGATATTGTTTGACGCAGCCACCTTGGATAGGGGTTTTCCTCAGCCTCCGGCTAGTAAGGCTGTAGCTGAAACTGCTAGCAGAAACCCTGTTATTGCTCCATATATTTCCAGTCTTAATACTGCAAAAAGTTTTTATACCGCTTCATTGACACAAGATTCAAAAACATCCCTCAACTCCAGACTTATCAAATATTTGGAAGATGCTGTTAACGGAGTCACTGCCAGACAAGAAATACCCAAAATAATCGAAGCTCTTCATAATGGTTTTGTTCAGGTTCTGTCTCAATATGGATTAGTTGCAGCCCCAACCCCCACTCCTACTCCATAGATATGGATCTTAGCCGTGCAGTTTCTTCGACCATTGCTTACGCCTCATACTTTAAATTTCCTCTCTATCCCCGTGAAATTCATCACTGGCTCATTTGTTCTACAACTGTTGCCTATGAGAAACTACATACTTTTTTGCCTTCCGGGCTTTCAAAAAAAGACCGTCTTCTACGTACCCAAACCACAAGGTATTCAGAACAAAAAAAAAGTCACGCCCAGAAACTAATTAAGGTTCTTAAATTTCTACCCGGACTCTTATTCGTCGGACTTACAGGTTCGGTAGCAGCCAACAATTCAATGAAAGATGATGATATAGACCTTCTTTTTATCACTTCTCCTCATGCACTGTGGCTGGTTCGGCCATGGGCTATCTTCTTGATATCGCTTTTCTTTCGTCGCCGTCATCCCCTCGAAGATCATGCTCATTCCCCAGATGCTTTTTGCCCCAATCTTTGGCTGGATACCCTTTCTTTAAATATTCCTGAGTCAAAACGATCTCTCTACACCGCGCACGAGATACTTCAAATAATACCTTTGTTAGATAGGGGAGGCACCTATCATCTTTTGTTGAAGTCAAACTCTTGGGCAAAAAAATATCTTGCCAACGCCTACAATTCAAACATTGAACTAAGCGCGTCATTCCGAGCGAAAGAGTTTACCCGCCTGGGCGGGAGGAATCTCACTCCACCAACCTCCGTCATTGCGAGGAGCAAAGCGACGTGGCAATCCATCCCGTTTTTATTCATTCTCGCCCCCCTCAACTATCTCTTCTACCTTATTCAACTCCTCTATATGTACCCCAAAAAAACTTCCGAAACAGTTCATCTCCACGCGGCTTTTCTTCACACCACCGATTTTTCGCTGATGATTGATCAGCACCTAGAAGACCTAGACGTCATATAATAAAACATTCATGGATTTCTTCACACTCTACATATATCAGCCATTTTTCAATATCTTAGTTGGCCTTTATTGGTTTACCGGCCTCATTTTGCCAGCACCGGACATGGGTGTCGCAGTTATACTTTTTGCTGTTGCTGTACGGATTATTCTTTTGCCATTTGATCTTATCGGAGAGCAATCAGATGAGGATAAGTTTCAAGTTTCGCAGAAAGTTAAACTGATAAAAAAGGAATTCTCCTCTGACCCTGTGCGCCAAAAAGAAGAAGTCCGTAAAATCATGCGGCAAAGCCCCAGAGCCATTTTTTCTGAAGTTTTTACAATTACCATCCAAGTAATTATTATCCTAATCCTTTATCGAATATTTACTACTGGCTTGGAAGGAGAGGACATGCACCTTCTTTACGACTTTATGCCTTCAATTCGCCAACCCATCAATCTTGTTTTCATGGGGCTATATGATCTCTCTCATACAAACAGCACTCTAAATCTAATACAGTCATTAATGATCAGTGTATCGGAAATTATTCACCTTTATTTTTCTCCGATTAAACCTACTCGCAAAGACTTCATTTCCTTGGTTCTTATTCTTCCTGTAGTAAGTTTTCTTGTTTTTATGTTTCTTCCGGCCGGCAAAAAAGTATTTATCATTACCTCTATCGCTTTTAGCATAGTCGTTAGAATAATCAAGCAGATTCTTTATTTGACATATTCGTTAAGGCAGCTCCCCGCTCAACCTCAAGAAGCAAATCCACAGCCAAAACCGTGACGACTTTCACCGCAAAAGAGGATATAATAAACCACAGTTATGGCTGATTTTGATAAATTGGTAGTATCTTTTCTCGTCGATGAAGTCGTAGGTGGCTTCTTCATTTCTGTCCCCCCTGGGCACGTTGCTTGTGTTTACGACCGTGGGGCAGGCGTTCTGAAGCGGGTGTGGGGACCAGGACTCCATCTAAAAATCCCTTTTTGGCATATAGCCAAGCTTTTTAATGCCCAAGTTCTCGAATACACCATCCGTCACGGTTTTGATCTTTCTATCAAAGAAGCTTTAGGAGATGAGCCTGTTATCGCCTCCACTAAGGACAATAAAACGATTTCCATTGAAGGATCAATCCTTTTTCGTCTAGACAAAGCCAATGCACCCCTTCTTTGGGAGAACATTGGTGACAACTTTGTCTCTAAGGTAATCAGACCATATTCTAGGAGCAGAATTTCTTCCGAATTTGGAAAATTCGACTCTAAAGAAATTGGTATTCACCGCAACAAAATCGAAGCTACCCTAAAAGACGAGCTCAACGAACTTTTTAGAGACAAGGCTCTGATAATAGAAAACGTCCTTTTTTCTGAAGTAAAAGTTATAGAGTCGGAGGCTCATCGTTCAGGGCAGAGCATCCTTTCTGTTACGCCAGCAGCTTAGTTTTTTTATATACTTAAAATATGGCCGCCTCCAAATACTCTGTTTTGCAGATTCGTCCTGCTAAGGATTCACTTACGGGGCAAGCTGCCTTCATTGAGTTCCTGTCTTCCCTCAGAACTGCCCTAAAAGCCAGTTTTTTTGATCGTTTGCTGGGGACATTTGATACCATCTGCCTTGAAATCGTTAATCTGAACCAAACCACCTTCTTCATAATTGCATGCCCCGAGAAATTGGAACACTTGATTCGAGCCCAAATCGCCGCCCAGTACCCCACAGCCTTGATTACTCCTATGAAGGACTATCTTCCCGATTGGCTTAATCATGGCCAATCTGCCTTAGGCCAACTAGTCTTAACTGGCTCCTCTCAACTTGCCTTAAACAGCACCCTCGACGACAAGGTCGATCAAATGGCATCCATTCTGGGAAGCCTGGCGAGAATTCCCGCCGGCCAGGCAGGCATCATCCAACTGTGCCTTTTTGCGGCTCCTAAAAATTGGCAAAAATCAGTTCGTGGAAGTTTAGAAATTGTCACCCCAGCCACGGCCACCGACCCAGCCAAGAGTAAACCCAGCCCCTACAAGGCCATCATCGAAAAAAAATTACTCTACCCAGCTTATGCTTGTGATATCCGTTTGGTCGCTATCTCCCAAGACCACCATACCTCGTCTCAGCTTCTTTCTCAATTATCGGCCGCCTTCGGCACCTATGCTCTGTCTGAAGGAAATAGTTTCAAGTTAAAAGTTCCCAAATACTCCGGATCGCTTAGTAAACTTCGTCAAATGATGATGGATCGATCAGCAAAATATTCAAACCAATACCAGTATCTCAACTATGGTGAGATAACGGCAATCTATCACCTACCTGGAATCCTTCTGGCTCCCATCAAGGGGATTGCTTGGGGGAAGACACTTAAGGGAGAAGCTCCTGTCAATCTTCCTGTAGATGAAAACATCCCTGAAAATCAGCGGCATCTATACAATTTTTTCGCAAAGACAGAGTTCAAAAATCATATGGCTGTCTTTGGTATGAAAAAGGGGATGGATCGTCTACGCCATACATATATTTTGGGAAAGTCCGGTACTGGGAAGTCCACTCTCATTGGCCGCATGGCCATCAACGATATTCAGCATGGGGAGGGCGTTGCTTTTGTGGATCCACACGGGGACGCCGCTGAAGTGCTTCTCGATTACATTCCTGAGAGTCGTATTGATGACGTTGCGTACTTGGACCCTTCCGTTCCGGGTATATCCTTCTGGATGAATCCTCTTTATGTAAAAAATCCCGCACAAGGAGAAATGGTTGCTTCGAGTATAGTGTCCATTTTTAGCAAGCTCTATGGTAATTCTTGGGGACCCCGTTTGGAGTATATTCTTCGAAATACGCTTCTTACTTTAGTCTACAAACCTGAAACCACTCTAGCTGATGTTCCCCGCATACTTACCAATAAAGAATTCAGGGAAAAAGAGTGTCTTGTCCACGTAACTGATCCCATCCTTGTCAATTTCTGGCGGGATGAATACGACAAATACTCCGAGAAGTTTCAAACCGAAGCCATTGCTCCGATTTTAAACAAAGTTGGTCAGTTTGTTACCTCACCTACCATTCGTGACATCATTAACCATCCCAAGAGCACGGTTGATTTTGAGGACATGATGAACACCGGGAAAATTATTATCTTAAATCTTCCTCAGGGAAAAATTGGTGAAGACAATGCCGCCCTTTTGGGTGCCATGTTTATTTCTCAAATACAAATTGCCGCCATGAATCGGGCCAATATTAAAGAAGAAGAGAGAAAGGAATTTTTCCTTTATGTTGATGAGTTTCAAAACTTCGCAACCTCTTCATTTGTCAAGATTCTCGCGGAAGCCAGAAAGTATAAGCTTGGATTGATATTGGCTAATCAGTATATTGCTCAGCTTCCCGAAGAAATTCAGAATGCTATCTTCGGAAACGTTGGTACCGTCATGAGTTATGTGGTGGGGGCTTCAGACGCCGATCGCATTATGAAAGAGTTGAACGGTCTCTATACAGCGGATGAATTGGTCGGTCTGGGCAAATATCAGCTTGCCATGAAGATGTCTGTCGACTCTCAAATGACCCAACCTTTCTCATCTTATGCCTTACCCTTACCGGAGACAAAAACTCAACAAAAAGATAAAGTTCTTGAGGTCACGTATGCAAAATATTATCGCAAGATAGAACCTATGGACATGTCTCAAGTTACTTCCATCATGACCCCGGCAGCCAAAAGATTCACCGAACCTCCTTATATTCCTAAGGCTTTGAGAACACCTCCCTCTACAGACTCTGTTACAACCGAGGCATCGAGAAGCTACCAAGACACTCAACGGTTTATCAAACCGCCTTTTGTCAGCAGCGCTCCTCCAGTACCATATAAACCCCAATTACCTCCGATTGCACCTCGAACTACACCAAATCCCTTCAAAATCCCTCCCTCACCCACTGTCATTCCGAGCGAAAGAGTTTACCCGCCTGGGCGGGAGGAATCTCACACCACTAGTCATTCCCGACCTGATCGGGAATCCATAAAAGTTAATTCCACTGATAATTCCAAGCCACCATCTGACAACCGAGAACTGAAATCTGAGATCCGACCACAAACCACCCCTCTCAACGAGCCCACTCTCGAAGAAATGGACGAATTACGCAAACAAGGACTTCGTCCCAGTGTAGTTGGTTGCTTCCTTCATGACAAAAAAATTCTTCTTGCTTATCAAAAATCTTTTAATCAGTGGACCCTACCTCAAGGGGGGATTGAAAATAAGCAGAACGTCAAAGATGCTTTCTTCAAGGAACTTTCTGAAGAAGTCACCGAAGACTTTCTGAGCGATTGTGATAAAGATATCAAACTAATTGCGGTTGACAAAATAGAGTTTCCTCCCAGCAAACAAGGTCTTAGGGATATGTCTACCGACTCGGGTGAGCCGGTTGTTATGAAAGGAAAATATTATTATTTTTATGTCAGTGAAGCAAAAAACTCCAATATCACCGTCGGGGCTACCGAATTTGATGACATAAAATGGCTAAATTTTGATGAAGCGTATAAACTAATTAAAGAGACCAATACTGGCGGTAAGCTAAGGATGACCACAAATATTCTAAGTTTACTAAGAGACAAAGGTTTCCTGTCAACCAATCAACCAATCAAACATGGATCCGAACCAGAACACCGACCAGAAAACCCAAGACACAATGCTCCCCCCGGAAGTCAGCTACACTCCGCCCAAAGCTTGGGGAGCAGATCAGACGGCCGCTCCAGTGATCGAGACCGCACCGCAAGTGACCACAACCACCCAAGTGATTCCGGTGCCAACAAAGCCTAGTTCCTCTAAAGCAAAAACCGTCCTTACTTTTATCGCGTTATTACTATTCGGAGTCTTTATCGGAGTCCTGGCCTCGTTTTTCCTTCCTATAACTACGGCACCGGTGACTGACGAGATCCCTGCACCGCAACCTGCTGCGGACTCAGAAATTTCTGACACCATTACTCCAGAGGAAATAATTACTCCCATTCCAACTCCTACAGCCACTCCGTCAGCTCTCCTAAATCTCAGATGGAATATGATGACGGTCAAGTCACCTTTGACTACCTTTTCTTCTTACCGTATTTATTATCCCACCACCTGGTCCATCAAAGAATATAAAAACACACCTGGGACTGGGGGATCTACTTCTTTAACATTAACTAAAGGTCTTACCACGCTCTCTTTTATTCAGCAGGATCTCGAAGGATCTGCATGTAGCTATCCAACTTCTGAAATAAAACAAAACCTGGACTTCGCCAGTTATCGGGAGATCTTTCACAATAGCTCCACATGGAGATGGGGACTGTCGGTCAACGGTGATAGCCCAACATATATAGTATGTCAATCTCAAAACAATTCATTTTCCTCACCCACTACTGTCGGTTTTATTAATCTCTCCGGTGCAAATATCGATAACCAGACCTTAGAAGAATTCAACTACATTCTTGAAAAAATAGTCATCATTCCCTAACCATGGAAGAAATCAACTCCCAACCTCCTGCTACAAATTCCACCAACCACCAAGGGTTGACCCTCTCGATACTCTTTCTTTTACTAGGCCTCGTTGTGGGCTATACTTCGGCAATTTATCTTCCCCGGCCAAATATTCTTTCCCAAAAAACCCGTACTCCAACTCCGACACCAACCTCTATTCCCACACCTGATACCAATCAGGCCATAAATACCCCGAAATTCAAGATAACGATTCCTCCAAACTGGAAACCAATGGATGGAGGTGGTTATCAAGCGCCGGATGGAAGTACTTTTGTGCTCACGGTTTTTGTTAATCAGGATTCGTTATCGGATTATCTGGCGAAAAAGGATAAAACTGATCAAACTGCCTGGGAAGGACAACCATCGAAAAAAATCATCTCATCTAAAAAAACCACCGTTGCTGGACTACCTGCGATACAAAGAATTGAAGAATGGTTGGCCCCGGATTATATTACGATCAATACTTATACCTTAGTAGATCGGGTAATCTACTCTTTTTACATTTCTCCTTTCGAAATTCCCTACGACCAAACAGAAGTCTATGAAAAATATCAGTCGATACTTGACTCCTTTGAGCCAATTTCTTCAACCTCAGAATTTACCTGTCCTCAAAATGGCTGGCAAGACTGTATGCCCATCTTGAACGAAGAAGGGAAGCTCGCTTGTTCTTCAGAAGCTATGGCTTGGTATAAAGCAAACTGCCCGGGTTTCCAGGGAGCTGCCCTCTAGAATTATTTGTCATCTCGAACGACCTGCCCGACGTGGTGGAAGTCGAGAGATCTCACGAACCAAAGACTTGACAATAATTCCTGTTTTTGTAAAATAGCAATCGAGACCGTTGACTGCTACTTTCTGATATACTCAACAAGCAAGTTATTAATTTAACATCATTCATATGGTTAACACCTTAACCGTCAAAAAATTACAACCGGCTCCCGGATTCCTCTTGGTCGAGCCAGCCAAGCAAGAAAAGAAAACCGCCTCCGGCCTCTACTTACCAGATTCCCACGAAGAAAAACCTCAGTACGGCACTGTCCTTGCTGTCGGCGGAAAATTAATTAATGATCGTGGTGTCGAAGTCGACTCTCCCGCCAAAGCGGGGGATACTGTTCTTTACAAGAAATGGGGTGGTAACGAAGTCGAAATCGGTGATACTGAATATCAATTCCTCAAATTTGACGATATATTAGCAATTGTTTCAAAATAAAAATGGCCAAACAAATTCTTTTTGCCGAAGATGCCCGTACTAAATTAGTTGCCGGTGTCAACAAATTAGCCAAAGCCGTCGTCACCACCCTCGGCCCCAAAGGTCGCAACGTGGCGATAGATAAGAAGTGGGGAGCACCCACTGTCCTTCACGATGGTGTTTCTGTTGCCAAAGAAGTCGAGCTTGCCGATCCCTTTGAAAATATGGGCGCTCAGCTTGTCAAAGAAGCTGCTAGTAAAACCAATGATATCGCCGGAGACGGAACCACCACGGCCACCCTTCTTGCTCAGCAGATTGTTCTCGCTGGAATGAAAAATATCACCGCTGGGGCAAATCCCATGCAGATGAAACGTGGTATAGACAAGGCTGTAACCGCGATTGTTGCAGAGTTACAGAAAATAAAAACTGATCTCTCCGAGAGTGATTGGCAGTCTGTCGCCACCATTTCTGCCCAAAATCCGGAAATCGGTGCCAAAATCGCCGAAGCTCTCAAACTCGTCGGTCGGGATGGTGTGGTCACTGTCGAAGAATCCAAAGGTATGGAATTTGAAATCGAACATAAAGACGGTATGCAGTTTGACAAAGGTTATGCCTCTGCTTACTTTGTCACCGACCCGGGGAACATGGAAACAGTCATCGAAAATCCATATATTTTGATCACCGACCAAAAAATTTCTGCCATAAGCGAGCTCCTTCCTTTCCTTGAAAACACCATGAAGGTAAGTAAAAACATAGTCATCATTGCTGATGATATCGAAGGTGAAGCCTTAGCTACGCTAGTAGTTAATAAGATGCGAGGAGCTTTCAATATTCTGGCCGTCAAAGCCCCCGCCTTTGGAGACAGAAGAAAAGCTCTTCTCCAGGATATTGCGATACTCACTGGCGGCACAATGATTTCCGAAGATACCGGCAGAAAACTAGATTCTGTGACCGTTGAAGATCTTGGTCGTGCCGATAGAGTCTGGTCCGACAAAGACAATACCCAAATTATTGGTGGCAAAGGAAACCCCAAAGATATCAAATCCCGTCTGGATCAAGTCCGACACGAGCTGGAGAAATCCACCTCTGAATTTGATAAAGAGAAATTGGCTGAGCGCATCGCTAAACTCGCCGGAGGTGTCGCCGTCATCAAAGTTGGCGCCGCTACTGAAGTAGAGCTAAACGAGCTCAAAGAAAGAGTCAAAGATGCTGTAGGGGCTACCAAAGCCGCTATCGACGAAGGTATCGTTCCTGGTGGTGGAGTTGCTCTTATTCGAGCTGGTCAGGCTCTCAAATCCATCAAGGCCGACAATACCGACGAAGAAGTGGGTATTGAGATCGTCAAACAATCCCTCTCTCAACCGCTTCGCTGGCTGGCAAAAAATGCCGGAGCAGACGATGGTTGGGTGGTCAAAAAGGTCGAGGAGAACAAGACCATTGCTTATGGCTTTAATTCACTTACATTGGAATTCGAAGATATGCTCAAAGCCGGTATCCTCGACCCGGTTAAAGTCACTCGCTCTGCTCTTCAGAACGCCGCTTCTGTGGCTAGTATGATTCTTACCACAGAGTGTCTGATTACCGACATNCTTCTGCCGGGATGCCCGACATGAGTGGAATGGGAATGGAGTAGTCTCTCAAAGTTCGACCACCAAAAAAGCCCGCATTGCGCGGGCTTTTTTTGTGACACTCCTTCAAATCACTACGTTCGCTCGTGATGACAACCGGAAGTGTCTCAACTCCTCAAATTATCCCCAAAAAAAACAGGTTATCCACACAACAAAAATCATTGATAAATCAATCGAAATAACCATCAAAACTGTTGAAAATCTTATTTAGCCTTGGCCAGAACAATATCTTTGGTCAAGATAAGATAAGGTCTGGGGTTTACGTACCGTTCGTTTTTGAGAACTTCTAGGTGAAGATGTGGTCCGGTAGTTCTTCCGGTCATTCCTACTTCACCCACAGGCATATCAGTAGTAATCTTTTCGCCTTCTTGGACGAAGACCTTACCCATGTGGGCATATCTGGTTTGCAGTCCGTTTCCATGGTCTATCACGGCGCTGCGCCCATATCCCCATTTAGAATAACTGATCAGGACGACAACTCCTTCTTTCAGAGGATAGATATTCGACCCTACGGGAGCCGTAATATCTATTCCGGGGTGTCCTAAGTGAAAGCCTTGGGATACACTGGTATTGTCTGGGAGTACATTCACGATACTTCGCTTTGTCTCGATCACCACTTCCTGATCAAAAGAAACTTGAATGTTTGATGCTGAAGTCTGGCTCGCCGGCAGCATAAACATACCTGAAGCTAAGGTAGTCATTGAAATAATACCGCCAAAGACGGTTTTTATGTTTCTTTTCTCGAACATCGGCCTGAAGAGTTTGGAGATAGGGTGCGACGTTCTAGTGTTAGGTAGTATTCGTATCATATATGCGGGCGAAAACCCGCTTAAGTACAAAAAAAGCTTGAGTTGCTCAAGCGAAGGGTATCATACCATATCAGACTGTCTAATGTCAAGTCGGGTATACTCTAAACATGGTCATACCCCAAGAAATCAAAGGTAAAAACATCTTGCTTAGAGCCGATCTGGACGTGCCTGTTAAGGCCGGTAGGGTAGAGAACAACTTCCGCCTGGAGGCACTCCTTCCGACCCTTCGTCTATGTTTGGAACATGCCCACCGGACTTGTCTGATAGGGCATTTAGGACGGCCGGATGGAAATGATCAGGCTTTCACCCTCACTCCGGTGTACGAAGAGTTAAAAAGACTGATAAATCAAGATATTTTATTTATTACTTCGGGTTTTTCTCCAGGGGAGTGTTGGACAGGGGAATCTCCCTTTGCGTTAATGGAGAACATTAGGTTTGACCCCCGGGAAGAAAGCATGGATAGGGAATTCGGACAAGTTTTAGCTCAAGGAGCCGATGTTTATGTTTATGAAGCTTTTGCTTCTTATAACCCCTCCACCAGTCTGCGAATAATACCCGAATTACTCCCAACCCTCACAGGACAGCAGTTTGATCTGGAGGTGACCAAGCTTGGTTCGCTCCTAAAAACCCCCGACCACCCCACCTTGCTTTTAGCCTCCGGCGCCAAATCTGACAAGCTCGAAATAATCCGTAGAATCGCTCCCAAATTTGACCAGGTCCTTCTGGGAGGCAAATTTGCGCTACCTGATCATCTGACTTCCGACGGTCTCGATCTGAACGAAAGCGCCACTTCCCTCTTCGTCAAAGCCATATCCGAAGCAAAAACGATCGTTCTCAATGGCCCTCTGGGTATGTTTGAAGATGGCGTCCACTCCAAAGCCACTAGAGCCGTGTTCCAGGCGCTCAAGGATAGTAAGTCTTACACGGTTCTTGGTGGTGGTGATACCTTGGCCGCTATACCCGCCCTAGGCTTCAAATACTCCGATTTTGGCTTCGTGAGTACCGGAGGCGGCGCCATGCTCGAATTCTTGGCTACTGGGACACACCCCCTTCTTGAAATCCTAAAAAAGATGTAAAATATAGGCTATCTTAAATTTCAGGAGAAGATACCTTGAAAATTCTCATCGGGCTCATATCCACATTCCTAGTGACCTTGCTTTTTACCTTTCTTCTTCCCTGGGCAATGGCAAAGGCCATCCTTGGCGTCATTTGCATGCTTTCAGCCTTGGGATTGCTCATTGTGTATGTCTTGCTGATTACTGGCGGCCTAAAAATCTAATCGCCTTGCGCTCCTTAGTCGGAGCGCCTTTTTGTTAAATTGGCCCCATAGTAATGAAATTTCTAACTTTTTATGATATTATTCTCACAACTGGTCTTCATCTGAAGATCAAATTTCTTTGACAGAGGTAAAAGATGGATAATAATGAACCGGGCATTGTGGAATATTTTATTAATCTTGTCGTCGCTCTCCTTCTTGCCTTGAGTGCCTGGGTCATGACAAAGGGGCTGGGTTGTATCGGTGCGGTCTTTGTATACGCCCTTTTAGGGCTTGGGCTATCCTGGCTCCTCACCACTTTGGGAGTGATCACCTTAACCTGGTGGCAGGTAGCACTTGGACTCATTGTCCTCCGATATGTCATCAAGTTCTTACGAAAATAGCTCGCAGCTCCCGTTACAGGGAGCTTTTTTGTTGCCTCCACCTTATTGTGCTAAAGTTTAATTAGTTACTCTTTACTGCCCATATGCAAAACTTCAGTATCAATGGCTTTGGCCGTATTGGCCGCTCGGCTACCCGTGTCTGGCTCTCCAGCCATTTAGACGACTCGAACCTTGCCGTTATCAATACCTCCGGCTCCCAAGGAGTTTCTGGGTGGGCATACTTACTTAAATATGATACGGCCTACGGACCGCTGCCCTACCCCATTTCTTCCGAAGAAGTCCAAAAACCTGATCAAGTTACCGATGAAAATCCTCTGTTGGGTTATATTACTGTTGAACATCCCAAGCGAGCCATAAAAATCCCAATTCTTGCCCAAAAAGATCCTGCCAAAATTCCTTGGAGAAACTATGAGGCTGAAGTGGTCATTGAGTGTACTGGGGTTTTTACCTCATTAGAAAAAGCCACTCTTCATCTTCAGGGTGGTGCCAAAATGGTCGTTCTTTCCGCTCCTGCCAAAGGAGAGGGTATCCCTACTGCCCTTATGGGTGTCAACGAAGAAGAAATTATCGGAAAAGATAAAGTAAACACCATTTCTGTCATCAGCAATGCTTCATGTACCACGAACAGTATCGCCCCCGTCGCTGATCTTCTTCATGAAAAACTCGGCATATTAAAAGCAATGTTAACTACGGTTCATGGATATACCGACGATCAAAATCTCCAGGATAACTCTCACCGTGATCCTCGTCGTGGCCGGGCTGCCGCCGCCAACATTGTTCCGACGAGCACTGGTGCCGCCATTGCCGCCACCCAAGCCATTCCGGAATTAAAAGGGCTTTTCGATGGTATTGCACTCCGCGTTCCTGTTATCACCGGTTCTATCACCGACTTTACCTTTATTACTCAAAGATCCACTTCGGTCGAAGAAGTTAACCAATTATTTCTGGATGCCGCCAACACTCCCCGATTTAGAAATATTTTAGGTGTTACTGATGAAGCCATTGTGTCCTCTGATATTGTCGGCCGGTCTGAGTCCAGTATCGTCGATCTGAAAATGACCAGGGTAGTCGATGGTACTATGGTCAAAGTTTTGGCTTGGTACGATAACGAATGGGGCTATGCTAATCGCCTTATCGAGGAAACAATCAAGGTTTGCAAGGCTCTAGAATAACCCCAGTCGGGAGAATCTATATTTTGAGGCTCCCTATTTTCTGGTGCTGAGATATTCAACGTATTTTGAATATTTGTATTTCAAACAAGGAGCATCTTCCGAATTTTCATAAATAAATCTGGAGACATCTTCGGCGTCTTTACTGTTATATGTAAGGTTGTACGTTCTACGATTAAAATATATACCGAACTTTATATCCTTCAAGAAAGTTTTAATTGTGTTACTAATTTGCTCTAAAAACTTTTTACTTCCGCTTGAAAAAATTATTTTTAATCTCCTTCTCGATTTTTCAACGTGGATACAACCATCTCCATCGAAGTATCCTCGAAGAAAAAAATGAAAGTACTGTCTCGGTATTTCAGGTAGCTCAATAATCAGTGACTTTTTTGGACATAGTCCAAAACCAACCAAATCAGCATAAATTTTTTTGTTTCCAATTCTAAATACGTAACGTGGTTTGCAGAGATAGTCTTTACCAAAAATGTGATTTATTTTTGCAGGAATAACTTCGAATTGATGGCTCGCTGACATTGCTGACCGTATCTTTTTTAGAACTTCCAGATCTGTGTTTGTTATGCTTGTGTAGCAAGTTCTTGAGGATTGTCTACAATCTTCAATCATTCCGTCAGCATAAATAAAACCAAGTACGTACGCCATCTTTGGTGACCATGTTTTGAAAAAATCTTCGTTCACTCTTTTTCTATTATGTCCTCCACGTGGGTCTCGATCCATATACCCATTATTACCGAACAAAACCCAAAAAACAACCTGATTATGGTAAAAATTACAAGCTTTATTCAGATCATAATGTTAAAATAGTGCCTGTTATACGGCCGGATGGTGAAGCGGTAACACCCTTGTCTGCAAAACAAGTATGCGCGGGTTCGATTCCCGCTCCGGCCTCAATTCTTTATTCAAACGGATTTTTTATTAATTCGTGCTAAACTAAAAACATTATGAGGTCAAGATTTTTACGCACACTGCCCATTCTATTATTCTCTATTTTCCTTGCAGGCTGTCAGCTAAATCCTTTCGCCAAAAAAGCAGGCATCCAGGTCACATCTCACCCGGACGCCAACGTCGTCATCAATGGCAAGTCCGTTGGTAAGACTCCTTACTATGTCGAAAACACCGATGCCGGCAATGCCACTATTCAGATGACAGCCGTAGACTCTGGTCAATCTTGGGAAGGCAA
>Ga0075742_103_pt1 | contig 35487 bp, 38 predicted proteins | sample RifGroB1_FD_68434 | JGI IMG/M metagenome (GOLD analysis project Ga0075742, IMG submission 68434) | Microgenomates (Collierbacteria) bacterium GW2011_GWB1_44_6 | reverse complement strand
GGACATCTTACCGGCGAGCGTAGAAATTACCGCCAGTGATCCAAAGTCGTTTTCAACTATAGCCTCTATCTTGGAAAAAACAGAGATAGTCAGTCAGACCCCACAAGGGAAAAAGGAAATTGATTTCCCCCAGGATGTAATTACCGAGCTCACCAAATGGACCAACGCTATTAGAACAGCCGGCCTGGTCCTTATCATTGCCCTTACCATGGTCTGCGTTCTGACCATCGTGATTATCATTTCCATGAGGATTTCTTCCAGAAGAATAGAAATAAGTACTTTAAAGCTTCTCGGTGCGCAGAATTTCTACATTATCAAACCATACATCACCGAGTCTATTATTTATGGTTTGGTTGGGGCATTGTTTGGCTGGATTTTCTGTTACATTACTTTGCTTTACTCCACCCCTTTCCTGGCCCCACGTCTCGGCGGTATTATTTCCTTCCCTGTTAGGTTTGAAATTGTTCTAATGCTCTTAGTGGCCCTACTTATCTTTGGTTTTATCCTTTCATTCATTTCCAGCCTCTTTGCCGCTGCCAGATTCGTCAAGAGGGCCAAATGAAAAAGATAGTTACAGCCATACTCATACTTATTTATTTACTGCTTCCCGGCAATCTCACCGCCTATGAGTGTGTGGAAACAAACTCTAGTATGTCTCCCCAAGATCTTCAAGGCATTCAACAGGCTTGTCTGGAAACGCTCAACAACAATAAAAACGAACAAAAAACTCTTAAACAGGCTATCAGCTCCATCAATACCAAGGTCATCCTGGCTCAAGCTCAAATAAATCAAACCATTTCTCAGATTAATACTCTCGAAAAAGAAATCACCGTTCTTAGTGGGGTGTTGGAAACGGTTAATCGGTCGATGGACGATTTGGGAAAAATATATCAGGCAAGGGTTCGGGAAAGTTACCGCCGCTCAAGGGTCACTTCTATAGACATGGTTTTTTCGACCCAATCTTTTGGAGATTTTTTAACGAAGTTAAAATATCTCAACACCATCAAAACTAAAGATCAGTTGATACTCTCCGAGCTTGAAAATTCCCGCTTGGACTATGACCAGAGAAAAAACGACAAAATAACCAAACAAGAGGAAATTGAAAAACTTAAATCAAAATTAATTTCACAAAAAAAGGTTCTGGATGGGCAAATTTCCGAGAAACAAAACCTCCTCTCGTTAACTCAAAACGATGAGAAGAAATATCAGGCTCTTTTGGCTAAGGTTAGAGCTGAACTCGAAGCTATCGAAAGCATTATTGCGGGCAAGGGAACAGAAACATTTGTCCGCGATATTTCTCCGGGAGAGCAAGTTGCTTCGGTCATTCCCGGATCATCCGCTTGTTCTACTGGCGGCCATCTTCATTTTGAGGTCGTCAACGGTGGCTCTCATCAAAATCCAGCGGCATATTTAGGCCAAAAGGAAATTACTTGGGACAATTCTCCTGATGGCCCCATCTCCTTTACTGGTTCGTGGCCCTGGCCTCTGGAGGACAAAATTCGGATCACTCAAGGTTATGGACACACCGCCTTTTCTTCACGCTATTCCGGAGATATTCATACGGGTCTAGACATGGTTAATACTGGAAATTATGGAGTCAAAGCCGTCCGTAAAGGCGGACTTTATCGTGGCTCAATTGCTTGTGGGGGAGGTACCCTTAAATATGTTCACGTCAAGCATTCCGAAGACTCCTACGACACCTTCTACCTCCACGTCATTCCGCACCCTTAAAGGAGAACCGATGGAATATACCAAGTTCGCCGGAGTAGTAGGTTTTGCTCTCTCTCTTGTTTCTGCCGGAGTGGCAATATTCTTGCAAGCCACTCTTTCCCAGGTTCTCGCCACTACGTGCATCGTAATCGGCGTTGCCTTGATGGTTGGTCTGGTAATCGACTATATTGTAAACAACTAACCATCTTCAAACTGAGAGCCATCAGGCTCTCTTTTTTTGGGTGTATAGTGAATTAAAGTGAAACAAATCCTGCCCTTGTTGTTTCTTTTGTTACTTTTTTTCGTCTTTCCTTCTCCCTCATACTCGGCCATAGATTTTCACATCTCCAATTTTGAAAAAGTAAACGACTATTACTCAGTCGACGCTCAAATTACCGGAGCGGCCACTGGCTCGTCCTACTATGTTCAAGCAATGTTTACCAAACCGGATCCCAGCAGCTACTTCGGCTTTACCTGGAGTAGGACAGGGGAGTGGTTTCCTTATGTCTCCTCTCCTGAACCTACATACATCAAGACCAATTTTCCCTCTTTAGAAAACGGAGTCACACAAAAAATACTTTTAAAACCGGATTTTATGAGTTCCAAATATACCGGCCCTGGTGAATACTATTTGAAATTAAAACGTTATACCGGAGAAAGTACATCTGGCACTTATTCCGATACCTTGAGTATTACTTTGTCAGAAGTCACCCCATCTCCCGAACCAACTCCAACATCTACTCCCGCAACTCCATCGCTAACTACCGCTACGCCCACCGTTACCAATACCCCCACCAGTCAGCCAACGAGCACTCCAATAAAAACAAATATTCCCACCAAAACCCCATCACCCACACCCACACCAACAAAAACTCCTACACCGAGACCGATAGCATCGGCCACTCCCACCAAGACTATCACGCCATCAAGTTCCGTCATTCCTGCGCAGGCAGGAATCCATCAAATTTCTCAACTTTCCGGTTCTTCATCCGCCCAAATCCTCGGCGACTCCACCACGTCCGGACTTGTTGTTGAGATCGTCACTCCGTCCGTCATTGCGCGTCAATCCACGCTCCCCACCTCTTTTTATAAGTACACCTTTATCATTGGAGCTATCTTATCCGCTCTTTCGGGAGGTTGGCTTTATTTTAGGCATAAAAAAGATTAGAATAACCCCATGAGAAAATTTCTATTTAGATATCTACCCGTGGTTCTCTGGATGTCCCTCATCTTCTTTTTTTCTTCCAAGACTGAGCTGCCTGTCAGTGGTACGGTTACCGAGGATTTTTTATCCAAAAAACTCGCCCACGTCCTGGAATACGCCATCTTAATGATTCTGATGTACCGGGCTGTAGGAGAAAAAAACTCTGCCAAAGCGTTTCTATTTGCCCTGGTTTTTGCTTTTTCGGACGAAATCCACCAACTCTTTACCCCCACCCGTACTGGTAAACTCCGGGATGTCGGCATTGATGCTATTGGTATGGCCTTGTCTGCTGTTGCTATCATCAAATTCCAACTATGGAACACCTTTTTGTTTCCGGCTCTGCCGAAGAAACTCAACAAATAGCCTCAAAATTGGCTTCTGGATTAGAAAAGGGGGCTACTATTTGTCTTTATGGTACTTTGGCCGCCGGCAAGACAACTTTTACTCAAGGCCTGGCTTCCTCCTTTGGTATTTCCCGTTTGGTTTCACCTACTTTTATAATCATGCGCGAATATCCGGTAGCTGCCCACCCCATCATCAAAACCCTCTACCATCTCGATCTCTATCGCCTCAATTCGGTGGAAGAAATCAAAGCGTTCGATGTCGAGGAAATCTGGTCCGATCCGGCAAGTCTCCTGGTCATCGAGTGGCCGGAAAAATTTGTCGATATCCTCCCCAAAAACCGCATCGATATATACTTCAAAGCCACCTCCGAAAACCAACGCGAAATTAAGATTGTCTCTTAGCCACGATCTCCTTTCGACCTCTTCCTTTTTGGTTTGAATCCAAGCCGTACCCCTCAACCCATCTGTCCTCAATACTAAATCCTAGAAAATCAATCGGAACTTCCACCTCTCTTCTGGCGGCTTTCGAGAGCAAAGCACAAGTCTTTAGTGATTTGGGATTTCTGGCCAAAAGAACCTTTAATAGTTTTTCAAAACTATATCCCGTATCCACAATATCTTCAACTATCAGTACCTCCCGGCCTTCAATGTCAGTGTTCAAGTCCTTTTCAAACCTTGGTGCTCTGGATGATATCTCTCCTTCTCCGTAACTACTTAGAGCAATAAAGTCCACTTCGACGTCTGGTAAATAAGTACTGATCTCTCTCAAAATATCTGCAGTAAAGATGAATGCACCCCTAAGAACACAGACTACCAATAATTTTTTATCGACGTATTGCTCAGCAATTTCCTGTGCCAAATCTCGGATTCGACTCTGGATCACCTCTTGGCTAATCAGTGTCTCCCATTCCGGTTCGTTGGTATATCCACCCATCTCATGTTTCTGAGCCATAAAATAATTCTACACTGAGACCACACGAATCACGCAACCTTTTGTCTTTGGGCATAGTCATAATGCGGAGCGTTTCTTATTGCGTTTGCAAATTGATGAACATTTGGATCTGAAAGAATTTCACCTGATTTAACTTTATCGCTCCAGAACTTCAACCATATTTCGTCATAATCTTCCACCTTATCCGCATCTTTTCCATCAATTGTTTCTTGAAACTCTAATACCAGGTTCGCCCATGAGTCTTTAAAAGTCTGTTTAAAACTTTCATCGTCGTCAAGCCACTTTCCCGTTAGACCTCCTCTGGTTAAAACGTATGTAATTTCTGGCCTTACGGTTCTTTTGTTTCCTCCTAAAAAAGGTTGAGAAATGTAGGTCAAAAGTGAAACTGCTGCTGCCAACTCAAAATATTCATCACTCACTCTTTGTGTTACCTGAATCCGATCTTGCAGCATCGTATTAAGTTCGTTTATAAGTTGGGTCGCTTCTCGAACTCTCGGAATATCATAAACGACTCCTTTCCGGCCATGAGCAATAGTAAGCCTGCTCGACATTTCTGGTCGAAAATTACCCGAGGTGTAGTCGGTTTCATTTGCAAACTCCACACTTTCAAGTTCGGCCATTGTTCTCTTCCAGTTCACTTCACCGATGGCAACCTCGTGGATTTTCTTAAGCACCTCTGGTAGTGACTTTTCTTGTTTGGCGCACTCCATGGCAATATCAAAAGACTTCGCATACGCACTGGCTGATTTTTCAGAATCACGATCATTAGGCGAGGGAAGATCGTCAGTATCAAAAGCATATTTTTGAGAGTCACTTTCTTCACCGAATGTAATCATTTGGATAAAGTATACCAATTTACGGACGCGTCTTGGGTTAAAATACTCTTACCATGAAACTCTATCTCGACTCCACCGACAACACCCAAGTAATTATCCGTCTGGACGATAAAGAATTTATTAATAAGGTTGATTCTCCCCGCAACCAAAACGTTTTTGGCTTTCTTTTATCTTGTCTGGAAAAAGAAAATTACAAACAAGAGGACATTACCGAAATCGAAGTAAATGCCGGCCCCGGCTCGTTCACCGGCTCCCGCATCGGCGTTTCTATCGCCAATGCTCTAGGTTTTGCGTTGGGTGTCAAAGTAAACGGCCAAACAAATCCCATCGAGCCAATATATTCTTCTCCACCTTCCATAACCAAACCATCCCGTTAGTTTTCGTACACTCATCTCTTCAATTGCCTATTGACAACTGTCTTATAGAGTGGGATAGTCTCGGTAGATTATGAATACTATCTACTGGTATTTGCGGTCATTTTTATCTTCTTTCCCATATTTTTTTATATCCAAATCTTTTAAATTAGCAATCAATGCTGATTTAAATAGATAAATATAAATTAAATATGCAGAAAGAAGGTGAAAAAATAAATGAAAAGAATTCTATTAAGTTTGGTAATGATCGTTCTCGCTTCCTCCACAGCCGTCGGTGCTACTCGCGCATACTACTTCGACAATGAAACGAGTAATGGCAACCAATTCACTGCTGGATCTTTGGATCTAAATGTTGATGGTGGAGATGAAAACGTTATTAAGTTCACTGTCACAAACATGCACGTGGGTAGTCAAAATATTGGTACATGGAGACTCAGAAATGTTGGAAGTCTTCTTGGATATCTGGATTTACAAAACATCGTCGTCACTAGTAGTGAAAATGGCATAAACGACCCTGAGGACGAAGCGGGAGATACTACAGTAGACGTGGGAGAACTCCAAGATCAGGTTAGTCTATCTAAACTATTTTGGGACAACGACTGTGATGGTTGGGTTGGAACAGGTGAGACATCGGTTTATGATGGAAAGGTTGGATCAATTGCATCAAACTACGAGACAAACAAGGCTCTCGCAGCCGGCGCTGAGCAGTGCCTTACTGGCCAATTTAACTGGTGGAATAATGGTGCTAGCGACAATTTAGCACAAGGCGATTCCTTCACGTTAGACATGACTTTTGAGTTAGGTCAAACAACTGCACAATAAAATCTATTTGTAGATTTTGATTGTTTAGAGGTTGCATAAATGCAAATTTGTGCAACCCACTAAGCTAAAAAAGCAAACCAGAGTTTGTCATCCTCGCGAAAGCGGGGATCCATCCCCTCTGGAAATAGTTACAAGAAACAAACAATGAAACAACTTAAAAAACTCGGCAACTTTTTCTATGGCCTCGTCTTCACCGCACTACTTCTAGTCGCCGCCATCATTACTTTCTCGACTTTCGATTTCCCCGGCAACTACAAACTTTATTCAGTCATGTCTGGCTCTATGGAGCCGGCCATCGGCGTAGGATCGGTCGTCTTGATCAAGCCACAAGAAAGCTATCTCCCCGGCGACGTAGTCACTGTCAAAGATACAGAAAACCCGAGAGAGCCAGTCACTCACAGAATTCAATCAATTGAAGAGGCCACGGGCGGTGCGATAATCGTGACGAAGGGTGACGCAAACGAATCAGCAGACTCCGGCCAAAGACTGCAAAAAGATATCCTCGGCAAAGTCCAGCTATCTGTCCCGCATGTCGGCTACATTGTCTCTTTTGGCAAGACTCGTGATGGTCTTATCTTCCTCGTGATCATCCCGGTCACCATCATTATCTATAGCGAGTTACTGACGATAAAAAATGAAACGATTAAGTTGTTACAAGAACGAAAAAAGAGAAAGCTCACCCCCAAAGAAAAACTGGAAGTAGAAATCGGCGAAGAAGAAATCAAGATCGAAAAATGGTATCACCGTCTGATAAAAAAGATCGTCGGCAAATTGTCCTAGCCCTCGCCGTATTTTCCATTGGCAGTACCAACGCGAGTTATTCCGACATCGAGTCTTCTGCCTCCAATTCATTTTCTTCCGGCTCGGTGGATTTGTCCCTCAGCGATGCCCTTTTAGATTTCGGTGGATTTGTCCCGGGTTTCTCAGAAAGCCAATCAGTCACTCTCAGTAACCTTGGTTCTTTGGATCAAAATTATCAAGCAGCCATCAGCCAAACCGGTGGCGACACTACCTTTTGTAATGCGCTGGGTATAGATTTTTCGACCGCGCAGTCACTTTTGGTATCCGGCAATTCAATAAATTTTCCCGTCCAAGTTTCCTTTACCGATCATTCTCCATCACTTCAGAATAAGTCATGCGAATTTGACATTACTTTCTCCGCATGGCAGGTCGGAAGCGATGGCGCTTGGGGCCTTAGAGACGTGGAGGTTCTTAGCCTTACACTCTCTTCCGGTAGTTGGGACGAATCTCCGCCGGTCATTTCGGGTATCAATCATCTTCTGGCTACGCCAGGTGAAAGCAACCGGCCGGTAGCCACCATCACTTGGAATACAGATGAGTTGGCCACGAGCAATCTCAAATGGAGGATCGCCGGTAGTAGCTCTTGGACATTCCTGTCAGACGACGCTTCCGCAGATAGTCTCAGCCACAGCCGGACGATAGAGGGACTCCTGCCCGATACCAATTACCAATTCCGCGTCATAAGTAAAGATGCTAGTGGCAACGAGAGAACTTCTGCCACCAAAGCATTCCATACCGACGGTATCAGAGATGAGATTTCCGGTCTTTCTGGTGTCGTCATCAACGAATTTTTACCAAACCCCAAGGGACCAGAAAATGCCCTCCGTCCTGGGGGAGAGTGGATAGAGCTATATAACAATGGTACCGACACGGTCTATCTCATGGGCTGGTATCTGGAAGACGGGCAGGGACATGGACTTACTCTGACGAATATAAATACTACACACGAGTCCATAGCACCACATGGCTTTGCCGTAGTTTATCGAAATGGTAACCCAAGCTTTAGTTTAAAAAATACCGCCGCCGGGGACACTCTTTCTCTTTTTGACCATGTCGGTACACTTCAGGACTTCCATATCTATTCAGCAGCCTTAGGCGACAGCGTCATTGAAAACAAATCCTTCGCCCGCTACCCCGATGGCTCACCTACTTGGTTCGACCCCATCCCCACGCCGGGTGATAACAATATTTTGGATCCTATACTAGATTTCTGGATTACCTCGAATCGTAACTTTGTAGGCTTCAATTTGAAAAATATCCAGCCGTTTACCGCTCTCTCCTACGACCTCGTCTACGGCACCGACGGGGCAGATCAGGGCCTAGACGGCTCCGATCTTCTCGATCATCAAGATGAATATATCAAAGAAAATCTGATTCTGGGCAGCCGCACTACCGGCGGGACACCCACCTATCATCAAGGCATTCACAATCTGCAACTGACAGTCACTTTATCAAACTCCGAGGGACTTGAGTTAGTTTTGGAAAAATCTCTAGAATAATATGAAAAAAGTCTTCGGGATTATCCTCTTCTTTTTAGCCGCCCTGTTTAGTCTTTCTCCAGTCCTTGCCGCCGACAAAGAAATTACCTGTAACACTCTTGGTTGTACCAGCCCCACCTCCACCGCCATATTTCCCACCAGCGAAATCTGGTATCCAGGCAAAAGTCTCACAAAATCCATCCGGGTTATAAATCAAGGTGTCGATCCGCTCACTGTCTCCAATATTTCGGTAAATTTTTCTAACACCAAAGGTTTGGATACGGTCATGGACCTGAGAATAGTTCGATTGCTCGACAGCTCAACAATTTTCTTTAACACTCTCAATCATTTTTATTCTTCAGGGACTATTGGCCTTTCTACACTAGGGACCTTGTCCAGTGACGAATATCTCTACACCGTTACCATGAGGCCAGAAGCGGGGAACGAGTATCAAAATGCTTCGACCAAGTTTGATCTTCAGTTAAATTTTTCCGGCGGCAGTCCTGACGAAAATAGAAGTATCGGTGGAGTTTCCGGCAGTTCCGACTCATCCTCTGCCCCCGTTTGTACTGCCCAGACGTCCTCGGCTCTGACCAATTTGCAAGTCACCGGCACGACGGCAAACACAGTTACTCTAGTCTGGAACTCCGTCTCGCCCGTTACTCATTACGCCTTAATTTTTACGAGGCTCCGTGATGGCGAAAAATACGGCAGTACCAATATCGGCAACGTAAATACTTACACTGTCAGAAATCTTTCCGGCGGTGAAAGTTACGAATTTGAGGTCTTTGGTGTCAACGACTGTGCACCTGGACCTGCCGGGAAAGTCATTCATCTTGTCACGGGTGGCACAGTCACTGGTCGTCCGACTGGTTTAGATGGTGAGATTCTTGGTGTCGACACTTTACCGGAACCAGCCCCACTCGAAACAGTTATCACTTCTCCCACACCGTCAGTGATGGGTGATACAAACTGCCAGGAACTTTGGTGGAAAACTCTTTTTATCATCGTCACCATTCTTTTGCCCATAATTGTTCACGGAAATATAAATAAAAAAAGATGGAACAAAGGCTTTCTTACATTTACCATCACAGGTATCGCATTTATAGTTGACAGACTTTTCTTTTGCGCTCATTCGCTCTGGCCACTATATATTATCTTATCGCATATTATTGCTAGTTTTATTTTTCAGATATATCAACCAAACAAGAAGAAAAAAAATAGTTGACAAATTAGTTTCCAGGAATACAATTCTTTTTGGAAAGCAAAAAAATAATGAGACATAAAAAAGTTAGGAAAATAATTTCGCTTATTTCTTGTTTTAGTATTTTTTTACAAACACTCTTCCCACTTTCTTTAGTCACTCCTGTTTACGCCGAAGACTCCACCCCCTCTGCCGCTACCGAAATTACGCCAACACCCACCGTTGAAATCACTCCTTCACCCACCCCCGAACCAACACCGACAGAAGCAATATCTCCCACCCCGGAAATAACACCCGAACCCATCCCCTCTCCCGAACCCACCCCCACAGCCATCCTCACTCCATCACTAGAAATTACTCCCGAACCAACGCCAACTGTAGAAATTACTCCTGAGCCGACTCCCACCACAGAGCCAATAGCAGATGAAGTTCTAAACAACTCGCCTCCAGCAGAGCCTGAACCGTCCCCGGCCTCTCTTCCAGAATCGCTTACGGTCGCTTCTGATCTCGAACAATCAATTGCTCCAAAACCAGCCCTCTCTACCGATAAGTCCGATTACTTTCCTACCGAAATTGTTCACATTTCAGGCACTGGCTTTACCATTGGGGAATCCTATTTGCTGCACATCACTTCCTCAAACATGCCCTTAGTTTCTTTTGAAACAGAAGTGTTAGCTGACGAAAACGGCAATCTATCATATGCATACCAGCTCGATGGACGCTATCGACCAGCCTACAGAATTGATGCCGTCAATCGGAGCGAAGAAATAGTCGCTACCGTGACATTTACAGACCCTCCTGTTCTCAGTTTGGTCATCAATGAAATCGACTACGATCAGCCAAGTTCAGACGACTCAGAATTTATAGAAATAAAGAATGTGAGTGACACCTCGATAAATCTAGACAACTATGCGCTTCGTCTTATCAACGGCAGTGATGTTGTCACGTATAAACTTATCGAGTTCTCTGATGTTAATTTAAATGCCGGTGACTATTATGTAATCTGTTCTGATGCTTCAACTGTTCCAAACTGTGATCTAAATCTATCTTCTTTTACCATTCAAAATGGGGCGCCGGATGCCATGGTTTTGTACGATGGTGATTTCCCCATCGATTTTGTCAGTTACGAAGGGAGTGTTCCCGGTTTCACCGAAGGAACCGGAGCTGTTGAAGACGACGCTGCTTATACAGGAAGAGGTTTGTCTCGATACTCCGACGGGTATGACTCAGGAAACAATTCTACCGATTTTATTTTTAGTTGCGCTACCCCCGGGCTCTCGAACGTCAACTATCCTGACTGTTCCAATCCTCCTGCAGATGCGGATAATGATGGAGTACCAGACACCACGGATAACTGTCCCAATAGTAGTAATCCAGGACAAGAAGATTCTGACGGAGACGGTATTGGAAACGCTTGCGACAACTGTGTCTCGACCGCTAATGCCGATCAGCTGGATCGTGACGCTGATGGTGTTGGAGATGCTTGTGACAACTGTATGAACAATGCCAACTCAAATCAAGCCGATGATGACGGAGACGGAATTGGCAATGTGTGCGATGCCTATTATTGTACTGCCACTGGGGCCGAAGTTTGTGGAGACGGTATTGATAACGACTGCGATGGTAATCCTGATCCCGTTTGTGACACCACTCCGCCGGTCGCCTCCTTTATTTCCCCGACTCCGGAAAATAATACTGTCACTACGAATAACGATCGTATTTTTTCTGCCGAAGTAAGTGACGATACCTTGTCATGCAAACTTTATTACGGCGTGGTCAACACCGCTACTTCTCAGGTAACTTGGAGCCACTCATATCCTGAAGACACTTCTGGGTCCTGGACTTTTACCTCACCCACGGGAGCTATCTATAATTTTGCGGATCGATATCCTAATGCCGGACCTGGTGGAAATAGTTGGGTGTCACCGGTTATTTACGATATGTCATTAATCTTCCACGGACTTCAGCTAAATGGAGACTGGAGATTGACAATGAGTGACAATGTAGGTCGTGATAGTGGCAGTATCTCAAACATTAACCTTATTCTAAATGGCACTAACTACCCCTGGAGTGGCTATGCCGGCATTTGGGATTATCACACCACCATCGTCGATATTCCCGTTTCCGGAAGTGGATCCGGTTTGTCAGTTCTTGACATGACTATTTATGATGGAGACGGTTACAAATATGCGCAGGTAAATTACAACGACATTCCAGATGGTAATAGTACCTACTATGTCGAATGCCTCGATGGTTCAGCCAATTCCGGTATTTCTGAAAGCCGCAATCTGACCATAGATACAACAGCTCCTTCTGGAACTGTTCTTTATTCAAATACAAACTGGACTACAGATAATGTCACTGCGACTCTAACCCCGAGCGAGCCGGTAACAATCACCAACAACGAAGGTTCAAACTTTTATACTTTCTCAGAAAACGGCACTTTTACCTTCAACCTCACCGACGCCGCCGGCAACACCGGCTCCGTTACGGCTAACGTAACCAATGTCGATAGAACTCAGCCGGATGGAGAAATCACTAGCCCTTCAGATCAGGATGAAATATATGGCACCCAAATATTTGACATGACAGTTACCGACACCGGCTCCGGAGTTTCTCCCTCTAATATCAATTTAATCGAAAGTGACGGCGTCACGGAAAATGTGATCTGCAATGGTGTCGACAACGTCGGTGTCAATAATTACGAATGCAACTGGAATACGGCCAACTTAGTTGATGGCACCTATTCCTTTTATGTCAGAGCTGTCGACAACGCCGGCAATACTTACACTTCGGACTCAATTAGTTTGTCTATTATCAATGACACTCGCCCGGGCTCGGTGAACAATCCGGCTCTAATTACTTCCTGTCAGGAATTTCAAAATATCATGAGTAATCCGGACTGGTACTACTACTTGTCAAACAATATCGATTGTACAGAGACCAGAGATTGGAACAGCGGTCGGGGATTCTTACCCATTGGTAACTTCTCAGGAGAGCTGGATGGCCACAATTATTCGGTTAAAAATGTTTTCTCGAATGCTGAAAACACCGGCGGAATTTTTGCAGACAATGGCGGAACGATAAAAAATATTAATTTCAGAAATGTGGATATTTCCGGCAATGGTTATTTGGGAGGACTTACAGACTACAATCACGGGACAATCACCAAGGTCTCCATTACTGGAAAAGTGGTCTGTAGTTATCAGCAATGCGGCGGTATAGCCGGTATGAACTCCGGAACTATTTCCCAGTCTTGGACAGATCTGGATCTCACAGGACCTAACTATGTTGGCTCAATAGTTGGTCACTCATATGGAGGTCAAATTTCCAATTGTTATGCTTTGGGAACCATTAGTAGCATCAATTACAGCGGCGGCGTCGTCGGGCTTATTCAGGATTCCACTGTCATAAATTCCTACTCAGTAACTCCCATGAGTGGTAGCAGTTATATCGGAGGTCTAATAGGATGGCTATATCAAAATGGTAGTTACAGTCGTTCCTATTGGGATACGGAAACGTCAGGATACGACAACATGTGTGGCAGTACCGAATACAACGGTACTGTTTGCGACGAAACTTTCGGCCAAACAGATGCCGAAATGAAAGTTCAAGCCAACTTTGAAGGATGGGACTTTGAAACTATCTGGGGTATCGACGGTATAAATAATAATGGCTATCCCTATTTTCTTTGGCAGAGTTTCGATCTTACGCCACCGGAGATTACACTTCTCGGCGACGCGGTAGTAAACATTACCGTCGGTGATACTTATACCGATGCAGGAGCCACAGCCTTTGATAATGAGGACGGCGATCTTACGCCACAAATCGTTACCGATAACCCAGTCGACCCAAACACTGCTGGCTCCTACTATATCGAATACAATGTGACGGACGAAGCCGGCAATGCGGCTCAGCATAAAGGCAGAACCGTCAATGTTTCCGAAAAGCCGGCCGACGAAGAAGAGGAGTCTCCCGGGCCGGATACATCCACCCCTCTTGAACCATATCACCCTCCCATGCCCACAGCTCCTGTGTGCACCGAACAAAAGCCTTCTTCCGCTCCATTATTACTCTCAGCTGTTTCCACCGGTCAAAACGAAGTTACCCTCACTTGGTCCAAATCCTCAAATCCTGTTACCTACTATTTGGTCGCATACGGTACCAAATCCGGTGAAATGCTTTATGGCAACCCCAATGTTGGGGGAGTGGACTCGACCACTTTTACCGTCAAAGGATTATCTGGAGGAAAAAGATATTATTTCCAAGTCCGCGCAGGGAACAACTGCATGCCGGGAGACTATAGTAATGAGCTATCAGTGTTTGTCTCAGGAATTACGCTCTCTGGAGCGGCTTCGAACTTCATTGAGGGAGTTTTGGGTGCCACGACAGATGCGACACCTTCCGGCTCGCCAGACGCTGCCACGCCCAGTGCCACACCCACCGGTGAAGTCTTATCCGACACTTCAACTACGGACACCAACAGGGACTATCTCTGGCTCCTTCTTTTTATCCCCTTGTTCTTTGGGACTAAATACTTCTTGAAGAAATAATATTAGTCAGGCCACCAGTTATACTTAAGTTGTGAACACTGTAAATAAGCTATTGGCACTTAGTATACTTCTCTATATTGTCATCACCATCGGCAAAATATTTACCCCAGTCTTGCAGCAAGAGATTGGCTACGATCTTAATAAAGTTCAAACATTTTCGGAAGCCAATTTAAAAGTCATTCAACCTCTTGACAAAGATTTTGGCATCGTTATCGACAAAATTGGCGCCAACGCTCGGGTACTCAAAAACATTGATCCTTACGACGAGAATTCTTACGAACAAGCTTTCACAGAAGGTATTGCCCACGTCGACGGGTCAGCCTTGCCTGGTCAAAAGGGTAATATCTTCCTTTATTCTCACAACTCTTCAGATAGCTTTAAGTCATCAAAATACAATTTCGTTTTTTATCTTCTTGGCAAGTTAGAAAAAGGTGATCTCATAACGCTATATTACGAAAACAAACCTTATAAGTATAAGGTTCAAGACAAGCAAATAGTGGTCAGAAGTGCCATAGATTACTTATCGGATAACAAAACCGAAGAAACACTTACTTTAATGACCACTTGGCCACCCGGAACTTCACTAATGAGATCAGTAGTGCACGCTTCACGTCTCCAATAGTAAAATTCAACGGTAATGATTGATCTACTGACTATCCAAAAAGAGGTTCTCAAAAACAAAATCGAGAAAGGCTTTAATACGACGGATATCTACAAGGAGTTTTGTCTGGCCCACGAGGAGCTTTCGGAGGCCTGCCGAGCATATTACAAAAAGTAGAATATCGGGGAAGAGCTCGCAGATGTCGCGATCTATACTCTTTCTCTAGCCGAGCTTCTCAAGATAGATCTTGAATCAGAAATTGTTCGTAAGATAGCCAAGAATAAGAAACGCGTTTATCAAAGAATTGATGGTGTCATGACCCGCATCAAGGACGCCTAGTTTTTTTCTTAATATCTCTGTGACATAATGAAATAAGATATGGCGCATCCTGCCCACACGCTTTTTTTACCTCACCCCCATAACAACCACAAAGCCAAAATTCTCTGGCCAAGATCCGTTATGGTTCTCATGGGTTTGTACATCATGGGGCGATCCATCATCGACATTACCGTTGGGCTACTACCAGGAGTTCTTGGTTATGCTTCACAAATCGACCCTGCCAAAGTCGTCGAACTTACAAACAATCAAAGACTTAATACTGGCTTGGAAATACTCAGGCAAAATCCCGAGCTAGACCAGGCAGCTGCCGCCAAAGCCGCCGATATGTTTGCTGACAACTATTGGGCCCATGTCTCACCCAGTGGTACCGAACCCTGGTACTTTGTCACTAACTCAGGCTACAAATATCAGCATGCCGGAGAAAATCTAGCGAGAGATTTCAGCAATCCCAAGGACATTGTCTCTGCTTGGATGGCCTCTCCCACTCACCGGAAAAATTTACTCGATGGCCGCTATCGGGACATTGGTGTTGCAGTTATGGACGGTTACATCAATGGAGTTGAAACTACCATTGTGGTTCAAATGTTTGGCACTCCCCAGACGTCGGTGGCCAGAATTGCCTCCGCCGATGTCGTCAATCCAAAATCCGCAATTGCTAGTGAAAAAATTATTCCCTCGTCAGGCCTGTCTCCTTTAGACCTAAATAAGTCTTGGTCCTTAGCCTTTGTTATCCTTATTTTGGGAGCCCTGAGTATGGACTGGATATTCGTTCTCAGATACAACATCGTCCGTATCTCCGGCGATACTTGGGCTCACCTCACCTATTTTGCCGGCATGGCAGTCATTCTCATTATCATCCGCCAAGGCATTGTAATATGAAAAGACCTATAAGAAAAATAATTGACTATTTTGTACTTAGTATTTTTGTATCGATTGCCATAATTCTCGTGCTTTTGTTTAACGGAAGTAAAGTTTATCAGGCAATTACGGTCATCTGTGTGTCCCTATTATATATTCTATGGGGTATTCTACACCACTTAAGAGAGCACACGTTTCACCTCAATATCATGCTTGAATATCTCCTTTTTGCCCTCCTCGGTTCGTTCATTGTTATAGGATTACTATAGTGGAAATAGTTGCCCTGTATCGTATAATATAGTCTGTTATGAAAGCCATTATTCCAACAGGTGGTATGGGTACCAGAATGAGGCCGCTTACTTTTACGGCCAATAAGCACCTCATTCCAGTCGCCAATAAACCACTAATCCTATACGCCATTGAAACCGTAGCTGACACGGGTATCAAAGAAATTGCTCTAACCTACAATCCTGGTGGGTTGGATATTATTAAAAATTTTCTCGGAGATGGATCCAAATGGGGAGTTAAGTTCACTTATATACTTCAAGAAAATCCCAGAGGTGGACTCTCAAATATTTTTCAAGTCTGCGAAGACTTTATCGGCGGCGACAATTTCTTGATGCACCTAGGAGACAATATTTTTACTGGGGGTATTCAAAATCTATACGATCACTTCATGAAGAAAAAACCCCATGGATTGGTTGGGCTTGTTCATCATCCCGAAAATACCAGGCTCGGTGTTCCTTACTTTGACGAAGAAGGTCATTTGGTCAAATACGTTGAAAAGCCAGAAAATCCGCCTCACGACTATGCTGTCCCTGGACTATATTTCTTCGACAATATAATCTTTAAGTGCTTCAAAGGTAAAGACAAGATAGTTCCGTCGGCCAGAGGTGAGATGGAGATAGCTTCAGCATACCAGTGGCTAATAGATCATAAATACCAGGTAGATACTTTGGAAATCGAGGGAGCATGGTTGGATCCAGGAAAAGTCCAGGACTGGCTCGAAGCCAATCTGTTCTTGCTGGACTTAAATACCAAGACAAAAATAAATTCAAATCTAGATAAAACCGTAAGGATTCATGGTCGCGTTACCATAGGAAAAAACTGTAACATTACCAACTCTCATCTCAAAGGGCCACTAAATATAGGGGACAACGTTACTATTACAAATAGTACGGTCGGACCTTTTACTTCGGTTTACCACAACTGCATGATCATCGACAGCACGATAACCGACTCGGTTCTGATGGAATCGGTCATTATCGACAAAGTCCGTAAGAATATCGAAAACAGCATTATTGGACCAAATACAAACATTTCCCAAAGCGATCACTCTGAACATTACTGCGAATTATTAGTTAGCGAGCTAAGCAAAATTTCGTTATAGACTATGAAATTATTAATTACTGGTGGAGCCGGCTTTATAGGGTCAAACTTTATCCACTATTGGCTAAAGAATCATCCCAAGGATCAGATAATCAATCTCGATAGTCTTACCTACGCTGGACACTTGGATTCCCTTAAAGACATATCCCATCGCCATCACTATACTTTTATCAAGGGAGATATCAACGATTCTGATCTGGTTGACTCACTCATGTCCCAGGTAGACACCGTTGTCCACTTTGCTGCCGAGACACATGTAGACCGTTCAATTGTCGACCCTATGATTTTCATCAAGACGAACGTCATTGGAACGCAAACCCTCCTTGAAGCAGCCAAAAAATATCAAACCAGGTTCCACCACATCTCCACGGACGAAGTATTTGGGGCGTTGGCGCTTGATAGTAAGAAAAAATTTCATACAAAGACCAGATATAAGCCAAACTCACCATATTCAGCTTCCAAGGCTAGCTCCGACCACTTGGTCATGTCCTACCACACCACCTTTGGTGTTCCGGTTACTATTACCAACTGTAGTAACAACTTCGGGCCATACCAAGATACTGAAAAATTCATTCCCAGGGCAATTACCAACCTGCTTCAAGGTAAAAACATCTTAATATATGGTGACGGCAAGTACGTTAGAGACTGGATGCACGTTGAGGATCACTGTCGAGCTATCGAGATGGTCATATTAAAAGGAAAACTTGGAAACAGCTATACCGTAGGTGGCATGAGCAAAGACATTAGCAACCTGGACGTAGCCAAAAAAATCCTAAAAATCATGAAGCTTCCTGAGAGTCGAATTGAATATATCAAAGACAGGCCTGGTCATGATCGTCGCTATGCGGTCAGCTGGAAAAAAATCAATAAAGAGCTCGGCTGGGACCCTCAAGAGTCTTTTTTCATGCGTCTAAGGCAAACAATAGACTGGTATCGCGCCAACGAGTGGTGGTGGAGGGACATGAAGGTTAAGTCGGAAGATTTTTATAAAACAAAATAAAAAATGGGACTAAAGAAAATCAACTATTCCAAAATATCCCTGCCCAAAAAAGCGGAACTCTTTCGACAGACTTATGACAAAGCTGAGGTTATTGGTGGTGTAATTGTCTGCAAAATTAACACTTTTGCCGATGATTTTGGTGGTTGGTTCAAAGAAGCCTTACGCTTAGATGAAGATGGCAATGTCGTCGCCCTAAAGGATTTTGGTGTCGATTTTCGGCCAATCCAAATCAACGTCTCTTATCTCGCCTCAAAAACTAAACGGTTCTGGCACATCCACCCTCATCAAAACGAAATCTGGACCACCACAGGCACCATTCTTCTAGGTCTGATTGACTTTCGCAAGGATTCGCCAACCTACGAGAAAAGGATGAAAATAATTCTTTCTCCGGATAAAATGGTTTATATACCTTCCGGTATAGCTCATGGCTTTATCAATCAAGGGCGAGAATTTGTGACCCTTAACTACTTTGCAGACCATCACTTCTCGGCCGATGAAACCACTCAAGAATGCCGGATAGATCCAAAAATAGTCTCTTACGACTTTGTCAAATCAGAATTAATGTAATTATGCCCAAAAAAATAAAAGTCCTTGTCACCGGCTCCCAAGGTCTGGTTGGTTCCCGTTTTGTTGAAATGTCTCCTCAATTTGATTTTGTCACCCCCGAACTACCCGAATTTGACATGACCGATGAAAAGGCGGTTAAGGAGTTGGTCGATAAGGAAAACCCAGATTGGATTGTCAATTTTGCCGCCTTTACTGATGTAAATGCTTCTGAACAGCAAGCGGGAGATGAAGCTGGAACAGCATGGAAAGTAAATGTTGAAGGAACCCAAAATCTTGTCAGTGCCTTCAGGTCAAAGAACTTTATCCATATCTCAACCGACATGGTTTTTCCTGGAGATATTGGTCAGCCTGGTCCATATGAAGAAACTGATATCCCACCGGAAACCAATGAAAAGCTCACTTGGTATGGTTGGACCAAGAATCGGGCCGAAAAAATAGTCAAAGAAAATGGTGGCACCATCCTAAGAATAATCTATCCGGTCAGGGCTAGCTTCGATAGGAAAACAGACTACCTTCGAGGCCCCCTTAAGAGATTTGCCGAAGGAAAGATATACCCACTCTTTATGGATCAGCAAGTATCTATTGCCTATGTTGATGAAATCGCCGAGACACTCCAAAAGATAATCGAGACTGATTCTCATGGGGTTTTCCATTGTTCTTCGGATACTACCACACCATACGAATTGATTACGTATGCAATTGAGCAATTGGGACACGATTCTTCCATCATAAAGGCTTGCTCTGTTCACGATTTTTTAAAGACCCAAACAAACCCTAATCGATACCCGATTTATGGCGGTCTAAAAACCAAGCGGACTGAAGAGGTGCTAGACATCCATTTCTCTTCTTGGCAGACCATCATCGAGAATCTGCTAGGTCAAGGTCTTTCTCTACCAAAAGCTTAATCGGTTATACTATCAATAGATGACATTACAACGGGTCATTCCTGCGAAGGCGGGAATCCATCAAATCTCACCATACATTATTCTTTCCATTTTTTCATTTTTTGCACTAATTTCCCCCTCCTTTGTTTCCGCTGACGCCAAATCGGACTATGATTTCCAGTACGGGCAGTATCGCCAAAATTACCCGGAATACGCCCTTCTCAAGGCCGACTATCTAAATACTCCCAGCTTGGATAACCAACAAAAAGCCATGCTTGCCGCAAAGCAAACTATTTATTCACGCGATCTGGTCAAAGCCTCATTTGCCTGGTATTTATTGGATCTCATCAATAGTTCCAAGGCTAACTACGAACCTGTCCAGCCGATTATCACCTCTCTCTCTAACAGCAGAGAATTTTATATGAAGGAAGCCCAAAAGTCTCAGTCTATCGTGACTCAGGAAGATCTCAAAAAATTCACGGCAGGCTACCTAAAAGACGTGATTCATCACGATAGAATGATCAAATTTGGTATCCTGGCAAACAAAATAACTTCTCTTGTCAGAATTCAGCTGGATTCCAAGAAAGCTCTCGATACTTTATCTTCCAAACTTCCGGTCCCTCAGCCAGCGATACTAGCCGAGAGAATCCAGGAGTTAACAAATTCCTCCAAAGCGATTGATCTTAAAATTGACACCATTGCCAAAAATTTAAATATTGTCGATGCTGAAGAAGAAGCCGACGCTGAAATTTTCTTCAATTCCAGAGTTGAAAAAATTGTTGAAATTCAAACCCTTCAGCTCGACTGGATCAATCGGCTAATTGATATTGATAAAAACTATGCCCAGCCCAATCGATAAAATCACAAATCCTGAAGCCCTGAAACTCATCCACGACATTCAAAGTGGGGTTATTTTTGCTCCTCTAATAGCCAAGATCATTAAATATAAGTGGTACATTATCAGTGGTTTCATCTTACTGGTACTAATCATTGCCATATCGTTTGGAAGGGCTATTTTTCGTAGATCTCAAGCCCCCATTTTCACTCCTCCGGACATTGGATTGCCGGAGCCCACTGTCGTCGAAACTTTCACCTCGGAATATGAATGGATACGTCAAAATATTATAGACTTTGGTACCGAGCTTCCGGATCCTGTTCTTCCGGCACTTGATAACGCCATCGACCTGGAAAGTGTTAATATATAAGGCAGGCAATTATTAAAAAACTTCTTCCATGAAAGAATCAAAAACAAATGCAGGCAAGTCCGTTAGGGTTATTAAAAAATTGCGGTCAGTCTCCGAGATGCCAATGGATGAGATAAAAGAAGCAAGACGTTCTCCATATGGATTTATCGCAAAACTAATTCTAGTTGCCATTTTGGGTACGGTAATTTTTCTATTAGTACAGAAATACCGTGGGCTATTTTTAGCCGGAACTGTAAATTCGATGCCAGTTACCCGCCACGAACTAAATCAAAAGATGGCCGAAAAATACGGCAAACAGACTTTTGATGAAATCATCTCTGAAAGAATACTCTCTCAGGAAATAGAAAAGAATAACATTGTTATTTCTGACGAAGAAGTGGCTGCCGAAATGGCCAAAATAGTTGCCGACTACGGCAGCGATGAAGCCTTCAAAGCCGCCCTTTCTCAGTATGGTCTTACCGAAGAAAAAGCCAAAGAATCCGTGAAACAAAGTCTAAGTCTACGAAAACTAATCGAGAAAAACTACAAGATCGAAATAACCGATGAAGCAGTAAAAAAATATTTCGACGACAACAAAAAACTTTTCGAAGGCAAAAAATTCGACGATGTCAAAGCCGACATCAAAGAAACTCTTTTCCAGCAAGAAGTCTACACCAAGACCCAGGAATGGTTTACTGAAGTCAAAAAAAATTCTAAAGTAGTAAGCTTTATCTAGACGTGGAAAAAACTGCCCAAAAGAACAAAGCTACAAAAGACAAAGGGATCATCTTTAAGCGCTGGTTAATTCCGGCGCTTACTGTTCTCATTGTCGCGGCATTCGCCACTCTTTCTCTTACCAGGAAAAAAGAGGAACCGACTATAAGTCATACCGAGCCGGCAGTCGCCATACTCTCGGCAGATAACCTTGCCCTCCCCAAGCCTGAATTGCGGAGTAGTAATTCACTGGAAGCAGTTCTAAAAAATCGCCGTAGCAGGCGAGAATTTATTGATAAAGAGATTACCCTCAAGCAGGTATCCCAAATGCTTTGGGCTGCGCAAGGAGTAACTGTAGATTGGGGAGGTAGAACGTCCCCTTCGGCCAAATCCACCTATCCTCTGTCAGTTTTTCTGGTAGCAAATAAAGTCGCTGGTTTAGATGCCGGGGAATATCAATATATTGCAGGCGATCGCACACCGGTACACGAATTAAAACCCATTAAAAAAGTCGATCTTCAGAAAGCGCTTTATGAAGGTTTAAACGATAGTGCTTTTCACAACGCTCCTGCCGTCCTAATCATCACCGGTAACATGAGTAAAATGGCTGAAGCTTTTGGCGGCATTCCCCACGACAAAGAGGTTTATCTTGAAGCCGGCCATGCCGCTCAAAATCTGTATCTTCAAGCTGAAAGCCTCCGGCTGGGAATGGTGACGATAAGTACCTTCAGCAACGCAATAGTAAAAGACCTGGTGACGATTCCTCCCGGAGACACTATAATTTACCTGATTCCCTTCGGAATCCCAAAACTATGACAAAAAAGACGGACAGTGGCTGGTCAGTTGATGTGGCGGATCAGACAAGAAGGCTCAATTACATTAATGACCTGAAACAACTTGATCGAGGAGCATATGATGCTTTATTAGCCTCAGTCGACAAATATGGGAAATTTAAAACCGACGACCAAAGACGCGTCGCAAGAGAGCTAATTGCAGAGGGCAAAGCGGTAGATGCAGATGAGGCCTATTCTTTAATGAGCCAAGAGGGCCTTGAACCCACCAATGACGCTTACAGTAGAAGATAGCTATTTCCCCTTTCTCCACTTTTCGATTTCTTTATGATTTCCCGAAAGTAGGACCTCCGGCACCTTCCAGCCTTTATATTCAGCCGGCCTGGTGTACTGCGGATACTCCACAGCCATATCTTCGCTATAACTTTCTTCTTTCAGTGACTCAGGGTTTCCTAGAACTCCCGGTAGCAAGCGGCAAAGACTATCCACCACCACCATCACCGGCAGTTCGCCTCCACTCAGGACATAAGGCCCGATGCTGTACGTTTCATCGGCTAACTGCTCATGAACTCTGTGATCTATGCCTTCAAAGTGCGGAGCTATAAAAATCAAATGTTCCTCAGCCGTAAGTTTTTCTGCCGTTTTTTGGTTGTACATTTTACCCTTTGTATCCATCAAAATCACCTTAGTCTTGATTCCATTACTTCCTGATTCCTTGAGTTCTTGGATGGCTCTGTCAACGACGTCAACTTTCATCACCATTCCGGCTCCACCACCAAATGGGTGATCGTCCACGCTCTTGTAGTTATCATCACTCCAGTCTCTTAAGTTATGAACTTTAATTTCCACAGCTTGTGTGCCCACCGCCCGGCCGATTATGGAGGTCTTAAAAACCCCTTCAAACATCTCCGGAAATATAGTCAAAATATCTATCTTCATATCCCAATTATATCCTCAAGTCGTATAATACCTCTATGCCCAGACTGGTAACAAAAACTGAAAAAGCGCCATTTATGGTCGGAAATCAAAATATCTGTATGTGCGGCCTGTCAGAAGGCCAACCTTTCTGTGATAAGTCCCATAAAAAGACGGAAAAAGAGGACGACGAAAAACTTTACTGGTATGCGGACGGCGTGGCAGAAGAAGTAATCTCAGAAGGTGATAACTGCACCGGCCAATGTCGTGATGGTGGTTGTGGTCATTGTGAGCATTAAACTATGAAAAAACGCCCTATTGCTGTAGTCGTCATTCCCACGTTCAACGAAGCAGGTACCATCGGCATAATGATTGATTACCTGGTCAAGGCTACTTTCCCAAAAATAAAAACCTGGGACTGTCGAGTGATGATTGTGGACGGAAAGTCCCCCGACGGCACTTGGAAGATTGTCGAAGATAAACAGAAGCACTATTCCAAAGTCGACTTATTGTTGGAAACAAAGAAGGAGGGAATTGGAGCGGCCTATGTCAAAGGCTTTAGGCGGGCTATGTCCAAGCACCATGCCGACGTGGTTATCGAGATGGATGGAGATTTTCAACACCCCCCCAAATTAATCCCGGAACTGCTCCAACAAATTGACGATGGATTTGACTATGTCTTGGGTAGTAGGAAATTGAAGGGCGGTAGCAATCCCAAGGGGTGGGGCTTTAAAAGAGTATTTTTCAGCGAAGTCGGAGGCCTCGTCGCCCGCTTCGTTCTTTTCTTTCCAACCAAGAATTTTTTCAGAATCACCGACCCTACCGGAGGATTTAAAGCGACCAGGGTCAAGGGTTTCATCGACACCATGGACATGGATCATCTCTATTCCAGAAGCTTTGGCTACAAGTTGGAATTCCTTTATAAAACAGTCCAACTAGGTGCAAGGGTCAAAGAAATACCTTTAAAATTCGGTCTGAGAACCACCGGCGAATCAAAGATAGAACCTCAAACAGCCAAAGATATTTTTCGGTCTGTATTTCTTCTCAGGTGGCATGATCCAACCACTCAAAAATTCATCAAATTCGGTACCATCGGTCTTTTTGGCTTTGTGATCAACAAGGTTGGTCTCGACATTTTTGCCGGTCTTCTAAAAAGCTTCATTCCCGGCGTCGGCCTGCGGAACACGATCGCCAATGCTTTGGCTGCCGAGGTTTCGATTATTAGCAACTTCACTTTTAACAATCTCTGGACCTTCAAAAACGAAAAACTAATTTGGGGGCTAATAATGCTAAAGAAATTCGCCACCTTTAATCTAAGTTCGGTAGTCTCTGGAATAATTCTCCCCAGCCTTGTCATTGGACTCGGAACCCAATTTTTCGGCGATCAGTACCGTACTCTATTCTTAGTTATTGCCGTATTTTTCATCACCGTTCCCCTCAACTGGTTTATCTACAACGTCTTTATTTGGAAAAAGAAGTCTTAGAGGTACGGTGCCCAGTCGGCTACCGGGGCGGTATTGTTCAAGAGGAAGGTCCAGGTGAAGAGCAATATCGGAATAATTAAGACAGCCGCTACGATTTTGAATTCCTTCTTCTGGATCAAATTATCCCAGCCAATAAGTACAAATGGCGCGGCAGGCAATATATATCTGCTTATGTCTCTGTGGGCGACAAACAGGGTCGAAAGGAAAAACAATCCCGCAAAGTAATATTCAATCTCAAGTTTCTTCTCTCTAAGTTTCATAATACCTACCCCAAAAATCAACCACGTCCAAATCACGTCTTCCAGCCAAAAGTTGCCCACCCAAGTTTGCCCGGGTGAAAAAACACTAAATGGTGGCCAAAAGAGGTGAATGTTGTCCCCGCTATGAAAATATGCCCAAAGATCGCCAGTTCTCATACCATAAAACCAGAACAAAACCGGGATCACCGCCAGCTGAATCAAAAGCGGCCAGTATTTCCATTGAATTTTCTTCGCTTTAATTGATTGAACCAAAGCATATATCCCATAGGCCGCCAGTAAAATAATCGCTGGACTCTTGGTGATCTGAGCGAGTGCGGCAAGTAATCCTGCCAGCCAAAATCTTTCTTTTTTAAAGTAATATATGCTGGCCAAAATAAAGAATATAAACCAAGGCTCAGGTGAGCCTATGGCTCTCACGGCCACCCACCTGGCCGGTAATATCAAGAAGGTCAGACACAGCCACAGGGAATTCTTGCTGATTTTATTATCCTCCAGGTATTTATACAGCATCCAAAAACAAAGCATGCTACCAAGAAGAGTGGCGGCAAGCATCGCCGTTGGCCCCTTAAGAAAGATATCAAAGAACCAAATAACGGCCGGATAAAGAGGGAAGTGCGCCGGAAAATATTCCGCTGATTCGGTAACTGAGAACCGGGTCTTGATATCTTCTTTGTTGTACCAAGTTTTCTCGACGATCAAATAGTTTGGGCCGTCATAGTTTTGCCACAAGATCTTAGTCCCCTCAGAAAAGTCAAAATTCCACCCAGGGAGTTTTGCTTTGATCGCAAAAGGCAGTAAGACAATTAAAGAAAACAGGATAACAACAGCCAACAAATACGCTCGTTTCATTATCTCTAGTATATACTTGTGAGTATGTCGCGACAAATAGAACAATTGTCAGTTTTCCTGCCGGCGTATAACGAAGAAGGTAGCCTTGAGGGTACTGTCAAAAGCGTTGTCAGCAACCTCAAAAAGAACGTGCCTACCTGGGAACTGATCATAGTCGACGATGGCTCAAAGGACAAGACGGGCAAAATTGCTGATCGGCTGGCGGATAAGGAAAAGAGAATAAGTGTGATCCACCACCACCCAAATCGAGGTTATGGAGCCGCCCTCAAAAGTGGGCTGTATGCCTGTAAATATCCGTGGATATCCTTTATTGACTCAGATGGACAGTTCGACTTTTCGGAAATAGATCGTTTTTTGGACACCCAAACAAAAACCGGCGCCGAATTGGTCATCGGTTACTACAAAAAAAGGAAAGTATCTTTCATGCGGAAACTAAACACTTTTGCTTGGCAGGTATTTGTAAATCTTCTCTTTGGACTGCATGTCAGAGATATCGATTGCGGATTCAAATTAATTTCCAAAAAAGTTGTCGATAAGATAGAACCACTTCAAAGCGAACGAGGTGCTTTCATTAGTAGTGAGTTCTTAATTAAAGCCAAAAAAGCAGGCTTCAAGATCGTTGAAATTGGCGTGACCCATTATCCCAGGCGACAGGGAGAGGGCACAGGAGCCAATTTGGATGTGATTGTTCAGAGTTTTATCGACCTCTTTAAACTATGGTACAAATTAAAATAACGAACCTTTTGTCATTCCCGCGTAGGCGGGAATCCATCCAATGAATACCTTATTTAGTTTCATAAAAAAGAACCGCACCGAGTTCTTTGTCTTGCTTGGAATAATTCTTCTCGCCCTCGTTCTTCGTCTGTATCGGATAGACGAATATATGACTTTTTTAGGTGACGAAGGCCGCGATGTCCGTATTGTTAGGGACTTAATCACCACAGGTAACCTAGTTTTTATCGGCCCCCAAACCAGTGTGGGGAATATGTACCTGGGTCCACTCTACTATTACATGATGGCCCCCGCACTGTTCCTTTCCGGACTAAATCCCGTCGGACCCGCCATTATGAATGCCTTGTTGGGAGCTGCCACTATTTTCCTCACCTACTTTATTGGCAGACGTTGGTTTGGGAAAAGTGTCGGCCTGATTGCCGCCATCCTCTTTGCCATTTCACCGGTTGCCATCATATATTCACGCTCTTCCTGGAATCCAAATCCCATGCCCTTTTTCTCACTACTTTGTGTTTGGGGTATTTATGAAGTTTGGAAAAACAACAAACATTCATGGCTACCTCTAGTTGGCATTTTCTTTGCCTTTGCGTTGCAGATGCATTACTTGGGCTTGCTCCTCATCCCAACCTTAGGGTTATTTTGGCTCCTGACATTGCGTCAGCTCAAAAACGAAAAAAAGCAAAAAACCATTTTCGTCAAAAAAACCCTCATAGCCATTTGTTTGTTTTTAATCTTGATGTCACCATTACTACTCTTCGACCTTAAACATGATTGGATGAACTTTAAAGCTTTCCAATCTTTCTTTTCAGACCGCCAAACCACAATAAATCTAAACCCTGCCCGCTCCGATCGGTTCCTACCAGCCATAGAATCCATCATTTCAGAGCTACTCCTCGGGCGCCAATTAACCTATGCTACTTTAGCCGCAGTCATTATCGGTGTTCTTACCTTTTTAGCTTATTTTGGAAAAACTAAACTATCTTTAAAAGAATTTTTCAAAACCAAGAAAGATCCTGCTGTCTCTGCTCTCCTAGCCTGGATTGGTTTTGGTATTCTTGGGTTAGGTGTCTACAAGCAGCATATCTACGCTCATTACTTTGGTTTCCTTTTTCCCGCGGTGTACCTCCTGGTAGCTTTCCTTCTCCTTTTTCTATGGAACAATAAAAATATTCTCATCAAATTCCTAGCTCTCACGTTCTTTGCTTGCCTCCTTTATCACGGAGTTTATTACTCCCCTTTAAAAGATTCACCCAATCGTCAAATGAAACGCACTGAAGCCGCCGTAGATCTAATGATTAAAGAATCAAAAGGGCAACCATTCAACTTTGGCCTTATAGCCAAACAAAACTATGATGAATCCTACCGTTTCTATCTGGAAAATAAAAAAGCGAACCATTTCAGGGGTGAGGAGAGAGTCACTGGTCAGCTTTTTGTAATTTGCGAAGATGGCGACAAATGCCAGCCAGAGGGAAATCCGGCCTATCAAATCGCCATTTTTGGCCCATCGCATATAGACCAGCAGTGGCAAGTAGACTATCTAAAAATCTATCGTTTAATCCACTCCATATGAGCTCTACTATCCCTCAGTCTCCCATGGTTTGGCTTGATCTGGAATTTACTGATCTAGATCCCAACAAAGGGACCATCGTCGAAATAGCCACCGTTATCACCGACGGGGATTTGAACATACTTGCCACCGGTCCTGATATTGTTATCCATCAGTCTGAGGATATTTTAAGGAATATGGTCAAATGGAATCAAGAACATTTTGGTGAGTCCGGGCTCACGGAAGAGATCCGCCTTTCCGTGGTCGGATTGTCTCAAGCCGAAGAGGAAACTATTAGTTTTCTAAAAAAATACTGCACCCCCCACACCGCCCTTCTCGCCGGATCATCAGTATACATGGATCGTGAGTTTCTCAGAGTCTATATGCCTCGTCTTTACGACTTCGTTCATTATAGAATTATCGACACCAACACTCTCAAAGAACTGATGCATCGATGGTATCCCCACATTCCTGACTATCCCAAGATGGAGCCTCACCGGGCTAAGGGGGACATTTTAGAGTCCATAGATGAGTTAAAATACTACCAGTCCCAAATCTTCAAGCAAAGGACTCCTTAATGAAACCAAAGCTCTCGGTCGTCGTCAGTAATTACAACGAAAAAGCCAACCTCGAAAGAGGAGTCCTGGAACAGATGGCCAGCTTCCTTTCCAAGGCAAAATATTCCTGGGAAGTTATCATTAACGACGACGGATCCACTGACGGAGGTGACCAGATAATTGCTGGCTTTGTCAAGAAACATCCAGGCTTTAAAATGATCAGGGGGAATCACGGCGGCAAAGCAGCCGGTATCTGGAACGGCATTCAAGCGGCCACAGGAGAAATTGTTTTGTACACCGACATGGATCAGTCCTCTCCTCTTAGAGAAGTCGAGAAGCTTCTTCCTTGGTTTGATAAAGGTTACCATGTTGTCTTTGGTTCTCGGGGAAAAATGCGAAAAAACTTTCCCTTATTGCGCCAGCTGGCTTCCTGGTCATTTAGATTTATCAGAGGACTAATGTTGCTTCATGATGTTGTTGACACACAGTGTGGGTTCAAAGCCATGCGCCTGGAAGTAGCCATGAACATTTTTCCCTCTCTCTCTGTCATAAACAACAGGTCAAATTCCAAAGGCTGGACGGTCTCTGCTTTTGATGTTGAACTACTCTTCTTGGCCGAAAAATTTGGCTACAAATTGAAAGAGGTTGATGTCATTTGGAAAGATGAAGACACGTCAAACAGTAAGCAAAGGAGTTTTGTGACCGAATCTATTGACATGCTCAAACAGATTACCCAGGTCAAGATAAATGACCTTTCCGGAAAATATGACAAAAAATAAAATATTTTGGATTGCTGGCCTGGCACTAACTGCCCTTGTATTATTTTTGTTTTTCCGGCTCTATCAGTTGCAAACAATACCTGTTTTTGTCGATGAAGCCATTTATGTTCGCTGGTCTCAAGTGATGAGGGCAGAGCCAACCTTGCGCTTTCTGCCACTATCGGACGGTAAACAACCCCTTTTTATGTGGGCCACCATTCCCTTCCTCAAGCTCATTTCTGACCCACTGATAGCTGGCAGGCTACTTTCTGTGGTTGCCGGTTTTGGTTCACTCGTTGGTATTGGCCTTTTGGCATTTATTCTTTTCGGCGACATTTTTATTGCTCTTTTCACTTCACTAATTTATGCCGTTATTCCGTTCACCATGTTTTTTGACCGGATGGCTCTAGCCGATAGCCTTCTTGCCATGTTTGGCCTGTGGACACTTATATTTGCCATCAAATACACCAAGTCGCTCAAGACGGAATACGCCATGTATCTGGGTTTTACCATCGGTGCAGGCCTGCTTACAAAGTCTCCCGCAGCCATTTATTATCTTTGGTCCCTAGTTACTCTTGTTTTTTTCTTTCCGCACAAAAATATAACGTCTGTCAACCTCGGAAAACTGATTTGGGGTATCTTTCTTGCCCTAATTATTTCTCAGGCCATGTATGGTATTCTTCGGCTTGGAGTAGGCTTCCAAATGATAGGCTCCAGAAATCAAGACTATGTTTACTCATTAAAAGAAGTATTGACTCACCCGTTACAGCCACTAATCGAAAACCTCAAAAAGACTGCCAATTGGCTATTTCTCCTCTTTACCCCCACCGTTTTATTGCTTAGTGTCCTAGGGTATCTAAACCCCAAAACCAGAAAATCTTACCTGTTCCTAGTCCTCATTGCCCTAGCGCCTCTTGTGTTTCAGGCGGCAATTGCAAAAGTCTACACCAGCCGCTACGTACTTTATGCGGTAGTGCCCCTACTTCCTCTGGCCGGACTCGGCCTGGGGTGGCTTTTTAACCGTAAGGGTATACTGATCAAAGCTTCCATCACTCTCTTTGTCTTACTTCCTATTCTGATGACCGCGCTTTACTTATTCACTCCTACCATCGCCCCTATGCCATTTGATATGCGTAGCGGCTACCTGGAAGAGTGGACGGCTGGCTATGGCCAGAAAGACATTGCGGACTACCTCTTGGCCAGGGAAGCGGAGGGAAGCAAGATTGTTGTCTTTACCGAAGGCACTTTTGGAACGCTTCCGGATGGACTTCAAATATATACCGAGGGTCACAAAAATATCACTATCGTGGGATCATCACCAAATATTTTTGAAATCCCTTCGGGCCTTCTAAGCACTAGCCAGGAAAATCTTCGCTACTTCGTGCTAAACTCTTCCAGAAATCATCTTCCTGCCTCCGAACTAGCCAAGTTGGAACTAATTGGGGAATATCCCAAACCATTTAGGCTAAACGGCACCCACGAATCGTTACTTTTCTATCGCCTCAAATAGATATATTCCAAGCTATAATAAGCTAATGTTCAAGTTACTCTGGCGTTTCCGTTTGGGAATAATTCTGTGCTTACTCTTTCTTCCGGCGATTGCTGATATTTTTAAACCCGGATACTTCCCAATGCATGATGATCTTCAGGTCTTCCGTCTTTACGAAATGCACAAATGTACTCTAGATGGTCAGTTCCCTTGTCGCTGGGTGCCTGACGCGGGCTTTGGTTATGGTTATCCATTAATGCAGTTCTATCCTCCCATGCCATATTACCCCATGGAATTAATGGTGATTCTTGGTGCGGGTTACTTTTTACCGGTCAAGATTATGTTTGCCTTAGCCTTTCTGCTTTCGGGCTTGGGTATGTATCTTTTTGCAAGAGAGTTTTTTGGCAAGTGGGGCGGCGTACTTGCCTCGGCTCTCTACGTTTATGCACCCTATCACTCTGTCGATATCTACGTTCGGGGGGCGATGAATGAGGCCTGGGGGATGGTTTGGTTTCCTTTTGTCCTCCTCTACATTTACAAAATAATCACCCGCCGTCATTCCCGAGATTTTATTTTCCTCAGTGCCGCCTTGGCTCTTCAGCTCACCTCACACAATGTTATGACGCTGGTCTTCGCCCCTACCGCCATTATATGGGCAATATTCTGGATGTGGCGGGAAAAGAAATTTTCAAAAATTAAAAATCTTCTGCTGGCCGGAATTCTAGGAGTAGGACTTTCTGCCTTCTTTTTTTTACCTGTAGTTTTAGAACAAAAATTCGTGCATGTAGATTCCATGATGGTTGGCTACTTCAATTATCTGGCTCACTTTGCGGACATCAAACAGCTCTTTTTCTCCCGTTTTTGGGGCTATGGCGGCTCTACCTGGGGGCCGGAAGATGGTATGTCGTTTTCTGTTGGGCACATTCAATGGATCGCCGCCGCCATTGCCTCTCTAATTGCTCTGTTGAGAATAAAGAAAGAAAAAACAATTTCAAAAATGATATTAATGGTCGTTGCTTTTGGTATGCTCTACGCCTTTCTTACTCATAGCCGGTCAAACCCCATATGGGAACGTGTCAGTCTTCTGCAATTCGCCCAATTTCCCTGGCGACTAGTCGCTCTTATAGTTTTCTATTTTTCATTTGCAGCAGGCTATCTAGCGACCATCTCACTTCCCAAAATGGTAAAACAGTTTTTGTTCACCGTGCTTCTATTGGGAACAATATTATTTAACTTTCCTTTCTTCCGTTTCGAAAGACACGTAAGAATCACTTTTCAGGAAAAAATGTCAGGTTTGCAGTGGGAAAATCAAGTTACCGGCGGTATCTTTGATTATCTACCCAGATCAGCTCCCAAGCCTCCTGGAGCACCCGCTTTCCGGATACCCATATTTGTGGAGGGAAAAGGTGGTGTCACAGATTTTAGATCGGGTACCAACTGGATGAAGTTTGATGCCCACGTTTCGTCAGCTTCGGCCAAAGTCATGTTGCCACTCTACACTTACCCCGGTCTGACAACTAAGGTCGACAGTCAAATAGTTACTACCGAAATCGATCCCGACTTGGGTAGAGTAGTTGTTTCGGTCGACAAAGGACTTCACCATGTAGAATCAAAAATCGGTTACACTTTTGTTCGTTTGTTCTCTGACCTGCTGACCCTTCTTTCTATTATTGTATTAACAAAATTAATTATCGATGATCGAAAACACCCCTCCTGATGCTCCATCGGTCATAGAAATCCAAGAAGTTAAACGACGCTCGGTATCCGGTGTCATGGCTCTCATTTCCCGTACTTTCATCATTCAAATTATTTCTTTTGTCGCGACTCTCGCCCTTACTATCTTTCTCGATCCAAATACTTACGGTATTTTTTATCTGGTTTCCTCGGTAGTCAACTTTCTCGCCTATTTTTCCGACGTCGGTCTCGCGGCTGCTCTTATCCAGAAGAAAGAGAGTATTACCAAGGAAGATTTATCAACCACTTTTACCGTTCAACAACTGCTGGTAATTTCTCTTCTCATTATTCTTTTTGTTATTTCTCCTGTGATTCGTACCCAATATCAGATAGACCAGACAGGCATGTATCTTTTATACGCCATGGGTATTTCTCTTTTTCTCAGTTCCCTAAAAACCATTCCTTCGATTATGTTGGAAAGGGAAATCAAATTTAGTAAGCTTATCCTCCCTCAAGTTCTGGAAACTCTGACCTTCAATGGAATAGCGGTCTTCTTCGCCTGGAAAGGTTTTGGAGTTACCTCTTTTTCTTTCGCTGTCTTGGGTAGGGGAGTCGTCGGCCTCATTGCGATGTATCTTGTATATCCCTGGAGACCAAGTCTGGGTATTCATAAACCCTCATTGAAACATTTACTAAGTTTCGGTCTCCCGTATCAAGTTAATACCTTTTTGGCCGTCCTCAAAGACGACGGCATGACGATTATTCTCACAAAAATTATTGGCACTCAGGGTTTGGGCTACATTGGCTGGGCTTCACGCTGGGCCGGGTTGCCTCTTAGGATCGTCATGGACAACCTTACCAAGGTATCTTTCCCCACCTTTGCTAGGTTGCAGCACGACAAAGAGAGGCTTTCAAGAGCCGTTGAAATCAGTCTCAAATACATGTGTCTCTTGGCTTTTCCTATCCTAATCGGCATGGGATTTTTGGCTTTGCCCATGATCGGACTAATTCCCCGTTATTCGAAGTGGCTTCCCGCCATCATTCCCCTCTATATCTATTTGTATAACTCAGCCTGGGCAAGCCTGAGCACCAGTCTCACCAATCTACTAAATGCGACTGGCCATATCAAATCCACATTCAAGCTGATGCTAATGTGGACCGGTCTCACCTGGGCAACCATGCCTTTTTTTGCCATAAAATTTGGTTACACCGGAGTTGCTTACGCTACCGGTATCATTGCCACCTCTTCTGTCCTCACCATTTTTATGGCAAAAAAATATGTCGACTTTAGTGTCCTTAATATACTCAAAACTCCCATCATAGCAGCGCTCCCTCTGTCGCTTTGGCTCTTTCTATTTTCCGTAACCATACACTCTTTCCCTTCATTGATCACCCATTGTCTTATTTCGGCCGCTATTTATTTCCTGGCTATCTTTATTCTTGAAGGTCAAGAATTTATTACCCAGACCCTTAATTACTTTAAGATAAAACATGCTTAGAAAAATATTTATTACTCTGTTTCTGCTACTAGTATCTTCCGTCGGGGGTGCTCACGCTTTCAAAGCCGAGACCTTTGTCACTTTCGGTAATCCAGTAAGAGGTCCAGAAAACTGGCAAAACCCCAAACAAGATCCGCTCGCACTGCCCATGTTTCTTTATCGCGAATCCACTCCTTCTTCATACCCCATGACCTGGTTGCTCCGGTACGACGCGGTGACGGACGCTACGATGTCTGCTTACTTCAATGATTTAATCGAAACAGATTCCACACAATCAATCGGGGCCTTTCTAGAGATAACTCCAAGCTTGGCGGAAAAGACCCGCACACTCTATCCGGCAGGAGACTCGGTGTTCAATGCCAATCGCATTTTTCTTTCAGGATACTCTCAAGAAGACAGACGTCTTCTAATCGATACTTACATGTCGGCCTTTTTCGATCGTTTTGGTTTTTACCCTAAGTCTGTCTCCGCTTGGCATCTGGATAGTTACTCGCTACAATACCTGGAGTCAAAATATTCCGTTTTGATCGCCATGAACTGTGACGATCAGTACTCCATGGACCACTACCGTCTCTGGGGTGGGTATCTTGGCAGTCCATATTTCCCTGACAAAAACAACTCTCTAATACCCTCAAGTACCAGAGCCAATCGCGTAAATTTAGCCATGGTCCGGTGGGCCCAAAGAGATTTGTTCAACTTCTATGGTGCTGGCTCAGAATCTCTCTACTCTGTTCAGGTAAATGATTATCTCGCTGCCGGGCAGACTACAAAGTATTTTGAGAAGTTGCTCGCTCAATATGACAACAAAGTTCTCAACGAATTTACTTATGTAAACATCGGTTTAGAAAACGACTACGATCTGGGTCTGTACAGAAACGAAATAAAAAATGTCTATAAATCGCTAAAAAATAATCGTGATAAATTTAACCTTCACCCTATTTCCATGGCTGATTTCGGTGTATGGTTTATGGGTTTCTATCCGGAAAGTTCACCCACTTACTTTTATTCCGCCGAGAACTCCCGCGTCGTTCCACCCAAGTTGGCCACGACACCAGGAAAAGTCTTCTGGTATCAGTCACCTTTCTACCGTATAGGATTTTGGTCTGACGGCGGACGAAC
>Ga0075742_115_pt1 | contig 40889 bp, 38 predicted proteins | sample RifGroB1_FD_68434 | JGI IMG/M metagenome (GOLD analysis project Ga0075742, IMG submission 68434) | Microgenomates (Collierbacteria) bacterium GW2011_GWB1_44_6 | reverse complement strand
CAAGAATCATCGCTGAGTATAGGGAGAATATCCGTTTAGCTGAAATCTGCGGAGCAGAACTTGAGGATGTTTACTTTGCCAGAAATGAGCTGAAGTGGCAAAAAGGTTATATCGAACAGAACGCTCTCAGCTTCAACGCACGTATTTTTAGTGAAAAGTTCAAGAGATGACTATACGGTTGACATACCGGTGAGCCGAAAGGCCACCGGTTTTTTGTGAAGTGACGATGGGATTTTACTTGACCTTGGATTGCTTTGGTTCGGAGTACCGAATCGCGCAAGGACGAAATTATTTACAGTCTTTTTTCAGATAGAGGCAGATGTTTTTATTGTGCTGTTCGATAGTGTCGGCATAGTGAATGTTGCCGTTTAAATCGTGAAGATAAAACCAAGCTGAGCTTTTTTCTGGACTAGCTGCCGCCTTTAGGGCATCCCGACCTGGATTGGAAATGGGGGCAGGAGGTAAACCGGTATTTAGATAAGTGTTGTAAGGCGAATTGAAGCGAATGTCTTCCTTGGAAAGATTGTCCTTCCACCAGTCACAATCTAACTGCTTACAACGCACAGATCCCAGAGCGTATTGAACGGTGGCGTCGATCTGTAATGGCCAATCAGCTTCGATTCTTTTAATCATGACTCCTGCCACTTTTGGCATTTCTTGCGACGAAGCGGCCTCTCTTTCGAGTAAAGAGGCCAAGATAATTATTTCTTTTAGATTATTTTTTGAGATGTCGACGGTAACCTTTTCGAACTGATCTGTCATACGACGAATTATGTCTGAGGCAGAAGCTTCGGGAATAAAATCGTAGGTATCGGGAAACAGATGTCCCTCTTTCCCTCTGGATAGAGAGGTGAATTCACTAGGGTTATACTGATTGTCTTTAGTTTGACTAAAGGCTTTCTCAAGAAGTAAATTGATTTCTTCACTTCGCAAACCTTCGGGAATGGTCACACGTACCTGGCGGGCGTAAGCACGGGTAAGAGCTTCGGCCAAGTCGGTGGCATCCATACTTGGGGTAAGCTTAAAATAGCCGGCTTGAATTTTGCTGGCTATTCCCAGGCGAATAACGGTGATTTTGAAGGCGACCCGGGAGCGAATAAGACGAGAGACGCTTAGATCATTTGCTATTTGATCAATGCCGGTACCGGGCTTGATTTCAAAATCAACCGTGGGAAGACGCTCTCGGGTGACAGGCTGGATGGCTTGAAAGTACCAGGCGAAGCCGAGCATGGCCAAAAGAGTAATTGCAATAAAGAAACGCTTTAACATGTTTTTTTAGACTTCACTGAGAAGTGCACGACGATAGGTGTTTGTCTTCGGATTGTAGATAAAAATTCGGCCGCACTTATTACAGGTAACTTGGTCGGTATCTTTGACCTTGGAAGAAGGTTTTTTGTTGCCTTCTGCAAGAGGTGTACCACAGCCAACACAGATTCCTCGAGACAACAACCAGGCTTGAACAGGAGCGATAATATTCTTGAACATATTTTGATTATATACGATGGGTTATTACTTTGGATTGCCGCGGTTTTATAGGGAATCTAGATACTCTTGAAGAATGACGGCGGCGGCGGTTTGATGCTCTAACTGTTTCCTTTTTATGAGAGTCTTCCCGACTTCTTTCATTTGATGACGGGCCTTGCGGCTGCTGAGATCTTCTTCAAAGTAGATAATTTCTCCGGAAAATACTTTTTTGAGTCTGCCTCCAAGGTCCTGAGCAAAACTTTTTAGGGGACCATGTTCCGGAGTGCCGAGGATGACTTTGTCTGGGTTAAAGCGAACGATAAAGGGAAGGAGACCCACTACTAGCTTATCAAGATCTTTTTCATAAATAGTATCAAGTGGGTTGGCGAGTTCTCCCTCGTATGATACGGCAATACCTGTATGGGCAGTACCGGGGTCAAGACAAAGAATAATGGGCATGGAGGTATTATAGAGGATGACGAGTACGTCAGTTTTGAATGAGATCGCCTTCGACAACTAAACGCCGGAGGGTGGTGCCGGGGGGGACACAAGTAATGAGCTTTAAGGTCTTGTCCGAATATTCTTGACGGAGAACCCAAAGCTCTTTGGGCATGACTTCATAGGTCTTATTAATCCGATAAGTGTACTCGGTACCGCTGTATTTGACGATAATATCAGAACCAATTTTAACTTTGGGGAGGGTGGAAAAAATCGTGGTGTACTTTTTTGGGTCGAAGAGCTGAGGCAACGTCGAGTGGCCAAAGATTACAGGGGCTCCAATTTGTCCCGGTAGAGCGGTTTGGGGATATTGGACCAGGTGCTTGGTTAAGTCTTCATCTTTGAGTGCGACTTCGGCGTCGAAAATCCCGAGAGAAGGAATGGAAATTGAATAATTGTCAGGAACCTCTGCCTCTAAGATTTTTTTTGAGGCAAATAGATCATTTTGTGGTGTGCCAGGGAACCAACTGCTAGCCTTGGTATAGTCGGCACCCTGTATGACGATAGGGTCTCCGTTATTGTTTGCCTGAGATTCGTAATAGATGGGTGAAAGAAGACCGGAATCAGCAATGCTAAAAAAACTTAATCCTTTCAATTGATAGCTCACTACGGGGTAGGCTACTCCGGCAAGAATACTTAGTCCCAAGGCAGACACCAAAGTGGGGACGGTTTTCAAATACAGGGGTATGCGCCGCCCAGGGTGAGGATTGTCTTTGGTGGCTTTGCGGTAACTATAGAGCATGTCAATTACTGACTAACTCAAAGTTTATATTCCGAAGAGGAAATATCTTGGTAAGCATGGGTACAGCAGGAGTCATCCTTACATCAACACCGGTGAAGCCGGGGATGGGCTCAAAAAAGTGGCGCGTGCCAGCGGCCACTTTGCCTTTAATAAATTCTGTTAATTTGTTTTTATCGATTTCCGGGTAAAGTGAAGCTTCTACATTTAGCTTCGATAAATATTTTCCGTCTGATTTGTTGGGATTTTCAAGGCTGACTTTGGTGGATTCTTTTTTCGTGACGGAACCAGAAGGAATTTGGCCATTGAGCTCCTTGACGGCCAACTCGTAAAGACTGTCTTCTGAATAGACTAAGGCATCCAGCGAACCTTCCAAAGTCAGACTAAGAGTAGTAGCCTCTTCTGAAACATTATGATCAAACTGCTTCTTGGTAAATTGAATTTCGGAAAGTGGTAAAGTTTTGAACCCAGGGTTTTCTGTTTGAGTGTCAGTTTGGACCTTGGCTTTTATCTTTTCGATTGAAGCAGCTAGTAATTTTTCCTGATCAACTTTGGAAACAGCGTTGACTGTGCGGGAAGTGCCTCCGGTAAAGTCTCCCTCGGCAACGGCTGCGGCTATCGATTTTGAAAAATTGTCGACGGTAAAGATCGTGTCTTTGGGAAGATTGAATTCTGCTCCAATTTTTGCTGCCGTGACCGAGACTCCTGAAACTTTTCCGGAAATGGTATCCAGAGAATCGGCACTGGCTGAGGCAACTGTGACGGAATTCTGAAGAGTGAAAGAATATTTACCAGTATCGCTAGTGATTGTGGTACCTGCTTTGAGAATGATTGGCGCGACTGATTTGTTTCCAATCGTGATGCTGCCCGTAGCTTTGTCACCGACAGTAGCCGTACCAGTGGTGGAGGCGGACTCTACTGCAGTGCCTGAAAAAGTTTTCTTGGTGGCTATAAGCGTTGGTATCCCCTCTTGTGGAGTTTCAGCTATGGCAATGCCAATTTGTTTGGTAATTTTCTGCGGAGTGAAATGAATGGTGATTTGAGCTTTTCCAAAATATAAATAGCTTAAAACTCCCAAGATCAAAAGCAACGGTAGGGTAATGAGGATAACCAGACTCAGACGTGGTAACTTTGGTAGGGTAATTTTTGGAAGTGTTGGAACGGGGAGCTTGAAATGAGGTATTTTTTTAGGCGAGACAGTGTCGCTATCTTCCTTAAAGGCGTATTCGGGCTCATTTTCTTCGTAAGTCTCAGACCCCTCATCACTCATTACCAACGGAGGACTAACTGGTACGGCCAGGGGAATTGTCGATGGCGGAGAGGTCTCCTCGTAGGAAAATCCAAGTTCCTCCATAGAAGAGGGGGGTTCCTCTGGTATAACCAAATTGGCCTCATCTTCTTTGACCTCCAAGCCTAAATACTGGACTGCTTCGATGCCCCCAGTAAGAGCAATTGATTTGATGGAAAAATCAACAGGAAGGATTTCCACCTTGGGTATGTGCTTAAAGGGAAGTCTGTCTGTCCAAGGGAAGGCGGTGAGTTGCTCGGACTCTTCTTCCAAGCCTCCACCATTGGTCAAAATAAATCGTGCTGGGTAATTGGGCAGGTCCATTCGGGTGAGCCCTTCCTCGACATCGTGCGCTAGATCGCCCGACCTGGCCACCTCTTCGGTTTTGGTTACTACACCCAGATACACATAAGAAACGGCCACCTTACTGGTGTACACCTCAAGAAGGATGACAGTGGGAGGCATACCCTCTTTCTTTTTTAGGTAATGCGCGATTGCCCTATTGATGGTGACTACTCCAATAGGTTCCAGCCCCAGCTCTTTGAATAAGTGATTGATTAGTTTAGTTTTGGAAGAATGGATTTTTTCGTTTTCCATCCAAGAGTCGGGCAAGCCAATGATTGTCCGCTTTGGCTGACTTTTGATGACTTTTATGGCCTGATCCAATGAGGAATCAACGCCGTTTATAAGAGATTCTTCTTCGGTCCACGACTCATATGAGCCCACGTTCACCACCTCAGGCTGACCTTCTAATACCTCCCACAGAGCAGTTTTTATCAGTGATTCGTGAATTTCGATAGCCAAGAAATATTCCGGCTCGGGATTTTTTGATTTATTGCCAAATAGGTTGACTAAGTTCACAGATTCTTAATTGTCAAACAAACTGTAAGTAGAGACGACGCGTGGTTGCGCCCAAGGACTCTTGTTTGACTATATTTATCTTAGCAAGTTCTGCAAGACTTTCCACATGTGGACCACCACAGAGTTCTTTGGAGAAGAAATTGTTCTTTGGACCAATGGTATAAACGCTGACGATTTCGGGGTATTTTTGACCGAAGAAAGCGAGAGCTCCTTGCTTCAAAGCATCTTCTTTGGGCATCTCTTCGCGGACAACTGAGAGTTTTTCGGCTATTTTTTTGTTTATAAGATCTTCTATAGCCTTTATTTGTTCATCGGTGATTTTTTCCGTATAGGAGAAATCAAATCTTAGTCTATCTGCCGTTATATTACTGCCTTTTTGCTCAACACGATTTCCCAGGATCCGGCGGAGTGAAGCGTGTAGTAGATGGGTAGCGGTGTGATAGGCGGTGACAACTTGAGATTTATCGGCCAAACCACCCTTGAACATACCAGCAGAAGAAGTCCTTGAGAGTTCTTTGTGTTTTTCAAATTCTGCTTGGAACTCTTTCAGATCAACTTGCTTACCCATTTGCGCCAAGATTTCAGCGGTAATTTCCAGCGGGAAACCGTAGTTTTGATATAGATCAAAGGCAAATTTGCCGTCAACTTGTGGGTTTTTTTCAAGTTCCTTCAGACCGCGATCTAAGGAGTGACTAAATTTGGAAATTTCGGTAGTGATCGTGTGCTGAATTGAAGGGTAATCCTGTGGATCAAAATATGGATGAGCATAAAAATCGGTAATCACCCGGACGATTTCGGGGAGCTTGAGAATTGATTCTCTGTCTGAGGTAAGGAAGTATAGCTTGATAGCAGCGCGACGGAGCAAACGGCGGAGGACATAGCCCTGACCTTTGTTGCTTGGGAAGACACCGTCTTTGATTAGAAAGGAACCGGCAGTTAGATGGTCGGCGATAATCCGCATAGAGGACCGGTGTTCTTCCACTGAGTAAGAATGTTCTGATAATTTTTCGATCTCTTGAATAACCGGTGCCAAAGAAGAAATATTAAACATGTCGGGGTCGTCTCTGACGGCGGCCTCGAGACGTGTGAGCCCTCCACCAAAGTCGATATTTTTTTGAGGAAGTTCTTTTAGAGAGCCATCGGCTTGTTTGACATATTGCATAAAAACAGAGTTACCGATTTCCATAAAACGGCCACAGTCACAGTTTATGTGACACGGTTCGTCTTTCCATGGGGAAAGTTCGTGAAGCTTATTCTCCACACCAAAATCGAAGAAGACTTCACTATCTGGGCCACCGGGTTCTCCGGTAGGCATCTGGTCCGGGGTGCCGGAGCGGGACCACCAATTTTTCTTGGCCGGGTAGGGAAAGATATGAACACCTTCCTTAGCTTGAATGCCGACAGTGGCAAAAAGATTTTGCCAAATTTGAATAGCTTCCTCATCTTTGTCTACTCCCGATCCTCCAGCAAAGACGGAAACAGATAAGCGATGTGGGTCGAGACCCAGTCCTACTTTTTTGTCAGTCAGAAAAGTAAAAAAATATTTTAGTTGTTCTTTTTTGAAATAATCTCCTAGAGACCAGTTCCCCAGCATTTCAAAAAAAGTAGTGTGGCGATTGTCCCCCACCTCATCAATATCTTGAGACCGGAAACATTTTTGACTGTCTGCGAGTCTGGCACCGAGTGGATGTTTTTGTCCCAAGAGGTAAGGCATCATGGGCTGCATGCCGGCAGAGGTAAATAAAGTAGTGGCGTCGCCTTCCGGAACCAAAGACGAGGAAGGAATAATTTGATGTCCCCTAGCCTGCATAAAATCAAAATACTTTTGCCTGATGTCGTGTATGGTCATTTGTAGTCAAATTATAACAAGCCTAACGTGTCTTATGTGATTAAGGAAAAAATTCGGCTAGCGAGAGGGGGTGAAGGGCTCGGGGCGGGTGGGGCGAACGTGGGGAGCAGGTGGAGGTGGGGCTTCGTAGGTGGCATGATGCTGGGTCTCTTCTGGCTGGATTATGGGCATAGTTGAAGGTGAACTGTGGGCGGGCTGAAGGGGGGAAAGATTCAAGGGGTTTTTGTATTTTTCCGGAACGGATTCCGCAATTTTTTTGACTATTTTTCTGCCCTCTTCCGTGCCAAAAAGAAAAGCGGCAGCAACACCAAAGAGAACACCGATACCAAAGGAAGAGAAAGAGGTGTTGCCTGTTTTCTCAGAGGGAGTTGTCATAAGCGTCGATATCTACTGGTGGCTTGGGTTTGTCTCTGCCCAATAAATGAGAAATAGTTTCGATAATTTTGCCACTTTCTTTAAAGCCCTCTAAGATGGCAAAAATTCCCAGTGCAGGTTGGGAAATCTTTTCGAAAGTGTCTGAGATGGTGTCAACTGTTTGGTTGACCCTGGAAAGTGTGTCTCGAAGTTCCTTAAGTAAATATATGAGTTGAATACCGATGAAGATAGCCATAGTGGTCAATAACACTATGGAGATCATGGAAATAATTTGAGGAAGAGTCATTGATTTATATTAACATTTTCTGGATTGCCACGTCGGAGTACCTTCTCGCAATGACGATTGGGTTACTTAGAGATGATGGTGATTTTAAGGATTTTCGAGGATGAGCGGGAAAAACGGTTGGTGGCCTTTATTCCTATTTCTGTCTCACCCACGGGAAGATTGATGCGAGTAAAAAAATGTCCCGAAGAATCCGGTTTGACTTTAATTTCTTCGTTTATGTAGACAAGAGCATCGACTGCAGTATCACCCGATATCTCGACCGGGGAGACTAAGACGCTGCCGTCTCCAGGTTGAGAGATGGTTAGTTTCGGAGGAACGACAATGGCACGGAATTGAAAAATCAAATAAACGATGAAGGCTACGCATCCCAGAGCAAAGGGAAGAATCTGAGATGTAATGCCTTGCAAAACAAATCTTTGATGACGCTTGGACGGTACTTTTTGTTCCGGATGTTTGAAGTCACGACGAAAAATGGCAACTAACTCGCTCGGGTTAAGATCTAACCTGAGACTGAGGTTTCTGATAAACCCTTTTGCGAAAGTCTCTGAGGGAAGACTTGAGTAGTTATCTTGTTCCAGAGCATTAATATATTTTCCATCAATCTTGGTTAAAGATGATAGCTGATCAATGGAGAGGCCTCTCTTTTGCCTAGCGGTACGGATAATTTGGCCGACTGTCTTCATGCTTATATATTGTCTTCGCCGGGAAAGACCTCGTTCAGGCTGCCAACAATCACTTCCCTGGGCTTGTTACCTTCAGCGTGAGCAAGCACCCCGGCTCCTTCTAACTGATCTAATATCCTGGCAGCACGAGCGTAGCCAATTTCCAGACGCCTCTGGAGCAATGAGGCAGACCCTTTGCCTTCGGCAATGACCAGATGAGCTGCTTCTTCAAATTTGTCGTCGACATCGCCAAGGTTTTGACCACTCGCAGAGAGGGTGCCTTTTTCTTCTTTAGCCTTGATAATATTTTCATCTAGCTGTGGAGTGACTCCAGTACGACGGATAAAGTCGATGAGGTTTTTTATTTCTTTGTCGGACACAAAGGCTCCTTGAATACGTTTGGGCTTGGCAATATCGGGGGGAACATAGAGCATGTCTCCCTTCCCCAGAAGTTTTTCGGCTCCTGGGGTGTCGATAATAACTCGAGAATCGATCATGGAAGTTACCTGGAAGGCAATACGGGCGGGGATGTTGGCTTTAATAATACCCGTGAGGATGTTGACGGAAGGACGCTGGGTCGCAAGTATCAAGTGAATACCGACGGCTCGAGCCATCTGAGCTAAGCGAACAATTTTTTCTTCGATCTCCCCAGCATTCTTGGACATCATAATATCGGCCATTTCATCCACTATAACGATAATGAAAGGCATGGCCTGAAAACCGCTCATTTCGTTATAGCTCGCGATATTTTTGACGCCCATTTCTTCAAAAAGACGATAGCGTCTTTCCATTTCTGCCACTAACCACCCCAGAGCGTTACCGACTTTGGTAACATCGGTAATAACCCGAGTAAGTAAATGAGGAATATCGTTATATGGTGTAAGTTCAACTCTTTTGGGGTCGACCATGATGAATTTGACCTCTTCGGGGGATGCGCGGAATAATATGGATGAAATGATGGCGTTGATAAGGACAGATTTTCCGGAACCAGTGGTACCGGCTATCAGCAAATGAGGCATTTTTGCTATATCGGCCACCACTTCCTGACCTGAGACATCTAAGCCTAGTGAGAAGGCTGTTTTTGCGCGGTTTTCCTGCATAATTTTCTTGGATAACATTTCTCTGAGAGAGACAAATTCTAGCGATCTGTTTGGGATCTCGATACCGACCAGATCCCGCCCAGGGATGGGGGCTTCGATACGGATTTGTCCTTGTGGGGCGGAAAGGGCTAGGGCCAAATCGGACTGAAGTGCGCTAATCTTGGAAAGCTTCGTGCCCATGGTAATGGTGAGGGCATATTGGGAGACAGCTGGACCTTGGTGGACTTCCATCACCTTGGCTTGTATACCAAAAGAGGCAAGGGTGTTTTGAATTATTTCTATGTTCTTATTAATATCCCCACGATCGGCTTTGCCTAATTTTTGATCACTCAGTAAAGTAAGGGGGGGGTATTGCCAAACTCCAGCAGTAGCTCCTTCGGGAAGTTTCTTGGTTTCAATAGCGGTCTGTGGAATTTGTGATGTTTCTTTGGTGACAATTTTAATTGACTCAGCTGCGTGATGTGGGGCAGAAATAACTGGGGTCTCTTCTCCTCCGGTAATTTTGACGGTGTTACTTTTACTTAAAAAAACAGGAGTTCTTCCTTTGATCCCCGGAAGGCCTTTAAACTTGCCAAGGGTACCAGTGAGAGTGCCAAAGATGTCTTGCACAATAACCAAGAGATCTTCGATGGAGGTTTCGAAAAGAATGAAAAGGCCAATGACGGTGCCGACAAGATAAAAGAGAATGGCTCCGGGGACGGAGATGAGCGAGACAACCGACTCCTTGATACCAAACCCAAGACTGCCAGTGCCGAACAAACCAGAAAGAGAAATCATAGTGATGACACTTCCCAGAAGGACGTGAGTGGATGCGATGGCCAGCTTCGTGTGAGTGATAATCAGGCCACCAACAATAAAAATGAAGGGGAGGAAAAGCAATGGCCAGCCGAAGAACTGCTGACCGATTTCGTTTATCTTCGTCAGAAGTTCGCCTTGTTGAGAAAAAGAAATAGCAATCAGACCGCCGACACCCATTAAAGCCACCGCCAAAATGGAGTTCATGGTATCTTTCTTGAGATTTAGCTTATATGGTTTGGAGCGGCGACCTTTTTTACGAGCCATAGATACTTATCATTATAGATTATCAGACTTACAAAAGGTGGCGATTAGTTCTAGAATTATTTCCAAATTAGTTTCAACATCTTTGACTGAGAATCTCAAAAACTTTATACCTAAACCCTCGATTTGTTCTTGACGGAGTTTATCGTGTTGAATTTGATCAGGACGTAGGTGAATACCACCATCAATTTCAACAGCCGTCTTTGTTTCGGGACAGTAGAAATCAATAACATATGAAGCGACGCTATATTGACGCCGAAATTTAATTTTGTGGAAACGACGATCTCGAAGCTGAGTCCAAAGTATTTTTTCCGAACTGGTTTGCCTCTTTCTAAGCAATTTCCTTTTTTCTAACTGAGAAGATTTATTGAAGTAGATGGTCACACAACTATTTTATTACCTCAGCCCCTGGCCCCTCTCCTTCTGAAGGAGAGGGGAAGCGAATCAGTATCGCTGACGAGCGGGGTGAGGTTATACCTCAATCAAGATGGAGATGACTAGTGGGCGGCGCTGGGTGTGCGTGAAGGCGAATTTTTCCAGTTGGCCTTCGATCTTTTTGCGAAGGAAACCCCAATCCGTAACCGGCCCTTTGATATCCTTGAGACATTTCTGGACCTCTTTGCGAGCGTCTCGGATAAGATCCTGGGATTCTTTTTGGTAGACAAAGCCTCTTGAAATAATTTCGATATCACCAGTCGACTGAGAATTGTCCCTTCGCAGAGGTACGATGGCAATTAGAATTCCATCTTCAGACATAACCTGACGGTCTCGAAGGACGACGGTGCCGACGTCCCCAATACCCAGACCATCGACATAGACATTTTTTGTTTCGAATTTTGGACCCTCTTTGACCACGTGGTCTTCGAGAATGACCGATTGACCTTCTGGAAGGATCATGACTTTTTCCTGATCAAAGTTCATGTCAGTCGCCAGCTTCTTGTAAAGCATCATGTGACGGATATCGCCACCGATCGGGATAATGTGTTTGGGTTTGACTAGCTGAGCAAGCAAAGCGATGTCACCGCGGTAACCATGTCCGGAAACATGAAGGTTTTCGGAAGTGCCGGAGTAAGTCACGTCGATTCCATTTTTGTAAAGAGTATCCATGAGGTCAAAGATATCAGCATCATTGCCGGTACCAGGAATGGCGTTGGAGCTAATGATGACTTTGTCACCCTTTTTGAGTCTTGCCAAACGGTGTTCGTTGTTAGCCAGCCTATGCATGGCAGAGCCGGACTGTCCCTGCGAGCCGGCGACAATGATCGCCACCTGGTTGGCCGGGAGATTGGTAATTTGTTGAGGCTTGATCAGGACTCCGGCGGGGATTTTGATAAAACCGGTTTTCATAGCCGCTTCCAAATTCTGTTCGACCGAGCGGCCGATGATGGCGACGCGGCGATGGTACTTGATACAAGATTCGATAGCCATTTGGAAACGGGAAATGGAAGAAGACATACCAGTAAAAATTAATTTACCTTGAGTGTCGCGAATTTCGTTGTCGATCGCTTTTTTGAGAGACCTTTCGGACGGACAGAAGCCTTCTTTCTCAATACCCAAACAATCGGTGAGGAGAAGATCGACTCCGTTTTTCCCGGCGATGGCCATAGAGGCCATGTCTGGCGGGAGATTGTCGACCGGGGTAAGATCGAACTTAAAGTCAGCACCATGATAGACAGTGCCGGCGGGAGTTTTGATTAACAAATGGAAACAGTTGGGAACAGAGTGAGTTGAGTGAATGAATTCAATATGAAAAGGTCCGAGATCTAAAGTACTACCTTCGACCGGAGTCATGCGATTGGGAATGCCAAACTCACGAACGCGGACTTCGGCCATGGCAATAGCTAGTTTGCCACCAAAAACTTCGACATCTTTCAATCGAGGGAGAATGTATGGGAGTCCACCAATGTGGTCCATGTGAGGATGGGTGAGAACTATGCCGTGAAGCCGCTTACCGGGTTTTTCCAGATAACTAATATCGGGAATAACGGAATCAACGCCGAGGTCACTGCTAGAAGGGAAACCCATTCCGCAGTCGACGACCATTTGGTCATCGCCGAACTCATAGACGTACATATTTTTAGTAACACCACCAACACCACCAAGAGGAATCAACTTAAGCTGAGACATATTTGTTTATAATTTATTTTCCTAAATAATATTGTAGCTCACTGTCTAATGACAGTAAGGTGAGCGCCGGAAAAAACGCTAAATGATCCAAAATTTACGGGTAAGTTTCTCAGACTGGGAGGTAAAATCTAACTGATCTTCTTCTTTCTCACAAATCACTGTTGACAACGTTTCCGTGGACTGAGGGGTAGTATAGCAGACTTATAAGGCTAAAGCAACCGCTACGCATGATACAAGCCCAAATGAGCCATATCTTTACAAATGGAGAGAGGCGAGTAAACTGTAAAGGAAATGAATAAACCTAAGAAACTTACCCAGTCAGATAAGCCTGGAGGAAGTAAAAAAGAGCGCGTGGTTCGAATATTTAATTTATCGGAGGACGTATGGCCGTTTATTGAGGCCTATGGAGACAAGAAACTGCAAAAATGGGAAATAGATGAGAATGCTAATCTGTCCGACAAGGACTTGTTTTCGATGGCCGAAGAGTTTGAGTTTACCTTTATAACCGCCAAACCGCTCGATCCCTTGTTTGTAGAGTACTATAAGAAACTATGTGAGGTGCGTGACTTGGAAATATTGGTTCCAGAGAAACACACTGGTCAGCTTTGTGAGGATATTAAGAACGACGGGAAGATAATGAAACGACTGTTGCGACTAGGAAGGGAGTACTCTCGAATAAACATCACAGCATACTCTACAACCCCAAATTTTCTGGACTTGATTGAAATATTGAGATCTAAAGGGGTGGACGTGCGAACTCCTGAGGCACCGGACAGGTCTGACGCTTGGACGGTAAACTTTTATGGAAGCAAGTCCGGGATAAGACAACTAACACAAATAAATGGTGCGATAAGGGCAGACTTAAAAATGCCAGACGGGGTAATTAGTTCCGGGATAGTAGACACGGCCGGAATAGCGGCAAATAAATACATTAAAGAAAACGGGGTGGTAATCAAAACCAATAAAGGGCACTCAGGGGCAGGGGTACTAATTTTCCGGAAGGGTGATTTACCGAAGAAGTTTGCCGAGTGTGAAGAAAAAATTATTAAGATATTAAACAAAGATGCCTACTGGGAAAAATTTCCCATTGTAGTGGAGTCTCTTGTTAACCCAAACCCAAAAATCGGAGGAGGTTTCCCAAACGCAGAATTCTTTATCAGGAGAGATGGTGAGGTAGAGTTTTTGTATGCCTGTGGAATGAGGGTGAATGAAAAGGGCGAATTTGGAGGAGTAGAGATAGGAGAAGGTGTGCTACCAAAACGAGTGGCTTCAAGAATTACGGACATTGGATACCTCATTGGCGAGCAATACTCGAAAGATGGCTACCGAGGATACTATGACGTGGACTATATAGCCGAGAAGGGGGGAGTTATTTGGGTGAGCGAGTCAAACGTGAGAGTGACGGGCGGAACACATGTCTATGAAGCAGGGAAAGAACTAGCCGGAAGGAACTTTACGAAAAAGAGTTTTGTCCTCTCAAACAATATGTTTGGAATTACTCCGAAAAAATTTACGTTTAGTAAACTTCATAAAATTATGACACCAATTCTTTTTTCCAGAAAGACAAGGGAGGGCTTGGTGATTTGTTCGTCAAATCTACTTCACGATGGATATATGTCGTACATAATTTTTGGGAAAAATAAAAAGAGAGTAATTGCGATTGAGGAGGAGATGAAGGAAAAGTTGAAGTTGTAAATATTATCTGATCGGTTGATTCTGAGGTTCGAAGTTCTGAATTACAAACTCATTATATTGAGCAGGATCAACAGTTTTAAAAATAGGTTTAGTGTGCTTAACAAATGTTGTGTGTTTAGATAAGGTGTCAACAATACTTGCGTCCCTATCTGTGGTTTTGGATAAATTGATATATAAGTCTCCAGAAACTTCCCCCATATATCCCTCAAAGTCTATTTGTTTTTTGTAAAGTCCACCAGATTTATTTGTGTTAATCGCTGATATTTTTGATTTTCCTGATTCGGTAAAAACTAGATTGAGATAAGGAATTATTTTAGTATCACCTAATATATTTGTTGACCCTGATGCTTGTAGTGAAGTTAGGGAAAAATCTTCCCAATTTAAGTTTACAATTCCTCTTGAATGAAAAATCTTTAAACCCTCTTCAGAGATTAAGGTGTAGTTTTTTCTATTACGCAGAATCTTTCGTAATAAGGAAACACTTAGCGTCACATATAAGAGTGTTAAAGCGATTTGAATCGTTGCAAAAACAGATTCACCTTTAACAAATAAATACTTAAATGAAACTGAAATTGTCAGCAAAAACAATGCTGGTTGATGAAGAATAGATATTTTATTTATATTTTGCTTCATATTTTTGAATTTACCACTTAGGGAGGAAGGATTTGATGTTGTCCGGCGTGAGGTGAACGGTTTGTGCCTGGCCGGTGACGACCATGGCGGCGACTTTACGAACAATGCCTTCGATGGTGCGGTTTAGCGTGCGAATACCGGCGTCGTAACCCAGAGGGCGGATGATGCTCGGCCAAAGAGCGGGGTCGATGGAAATAGTGGATGGATCCATACCTCCGGCTTCGAGCGCTTTGGGGAGGAGGTACTCTTGGGCAATGTGAGTTTTTTCTTCGTCGGTGTAGGAGGGCATTTGAATGGGTTCGAGACGGTCCATAACAGCGGTAGCTAGATTGCCGGTGTTGTTCGCCGTCGCTATAAAAAGAACTTCGGAAAGATCGACCGGATAATCAATGAAGTGATCCAAAAAACGATCGTTTTGGCTGGGGTCCAAGAGCTCCACCAAAACACCCATGATATCCATGCGGGCTTCTTCGGTGACACGATCGATTTCATCCAGAAGAATAATGGGGTTTTTGACTCCTGAGGTACAAAGGGCACGGGCGACGTAGCCAGGTTCCGCTTCGATGTGCAGACGAGATTCTCCACGAAGATCGCGGGCAGAGCCAAGACCACCGAAGGGAATGCGAGCAATGGGGCGACCGAGCGCCTCTGAAAGGGCGTAGGCAAAGGTAGTCTTTCCGGTACCGACCAAGCCGACTAAACAAATAATGGGTGCCCGGGCAACGCCAAGATTTTTTGAAGCACGGAGTTTCAGGACGGCCATATATTCCAGAATTCTTTCTTTGACACTGTCCATACCATAGTGACTCTTGTCCATAGAGGCTTTGATGCCTGCGAGGTCGATAGGGCGGTCAACACGTTTGGTCCAGGGGACTTTGATGATCCAGTCGACATAGTGAGTAACTTTTTCAAACTCTTCGGAATAAAAACCCTGAGAAGACATACGCTCTAGCCTGGCGATCATGTCTTCGGCTTTGAGCTTTAGTTCGGGAGGGAGCTCGACTGCTTGAAGCTTTTGTGTCAGGGCATCGAGATCTCTTTTGGCAGCTGTGTTCGAAGTAGGGGCAGAGTTATCCATCTAGAGTCATTATATATGCTGGACAGCTGTATGAGAAAATATAATCATGAAATATAAAGCGATTGGATTTGATTGGAATGGAGTTATTTTTGGTTTACCAGGGTCAGTTTTTTCTCAAGGGGCGGCGGAAGCAGTCGGAATAGATATTGCCGCTTTTAGACGATCATATTTTGACAATAACTATTTAAGAAATAAGGAAGGAGCCTCTAATGAAGTATTTTGGAAAGCGGTGTTGGAAGATCTGAAGGCACAAAGTAAACTACCAGTACTTTTAGATTATATTAATAGTTTTCCCGGAGGAACAATCAACAAAGATGTCATCGAAATTATAAAAAAATTGAAAAATAACGGCTATAAACTCGGTATAGTCAGTAACGCAACGATCGAAGGAGGACAAAAGATAAAGGATAGCGAGGTGGCTCAATATTTTGATGAAATATTGATTTCGTCAGAAGTGAGAATGATGAAACCTCAAAAGGAAATGTTTGAGATGATAATCAATAAGCTGGGAATAAAAGCAGAAGAATTTATCTTTATAGATGACGCAGAAAAAAGCTTAGAAAAAGCTCCAGAAATTGGATTTACTCCAATACTCTTTAGGGACGCCGCAGATCTAAAAAATAGACTCACGGAGTTAGGCGTGTATAAATAACGGAATGACGACAAGAGTTAGCGAGTGTCGCGGAACTTGGAGAAGGAGGGGCGTCCGCCCGGTCCTCCCGAGCGACCACCAGGTCTTCCGCCGCGATCTCCTCCACCACCGAAGCTGCGTCCACCTCTGTCGCCACCACCAAAGCCGGTACCGGCGGGACGCTCTGCCCGGATGGGAGATTCGCCTTCGTCAAGCATGGTGAGATTTACTCTACCCATAGAATCGATTTCGTAGCAACGGACGGTGACTTTGTCACCATTTTTCATGGCCTTGAAGGTCTCGGGGTGGACTTGGCTAACGTGCACCAAACCATCTTTGCCGGGAATAATGTTGACGAAAGCGCCAAAAGCCTCAATACGGACAACCGTACCTTCGTAAACTTTGCCAACTTCCGCTTCGGCGACCATTGAGTCGATGTAAGCGATAGCTCCGTCAACTTTAGCTTGGTCCTTGCCGGTAACTGTAACAGTGCCATCTTCTTGAATATCAATTTCACAAGTAAAATCTTCCTGTAGTTGACGAATCATCTTCCCACCAGGTCCAATAATTTCACCAATCTTTAACTGTGGAACTTTGGTGGAAGAAATCCTTGGAGCATATTGAGAAAGTTTGGGACGGGGCGCTGCAAGAGTCTCATTCATGATATCAAGAAGCTTCATACGGCCTCGCCTAGCTTGCTCCAAGGCTTTGACCAAGATGTCTGCATTGACCCCGGTAACTTTAATATCCATTTGAAGAGCGGTAATTCCATCAACTGTTCCAGCAACTTTAAAATCCATATCTCCAAGATGATCCTCAAGACCACTGATGTCGGTGAGGGTAATGAATTTGTCACCTTCGGTGATAAGTCCCATAGCCACTCCGGCGACCGGCTTCTTGAGAGGAACACCGGCGTCCATCAAAGAAAGAGTAGATCCACAGACTGAAGCCTGAGAAGTCGAACCATTGCTGGACATAACTTCGGAAACGACACGAATGGTGTAAGGAAAAACATCAGTTGATGGCAGCATCGGGAAAATAGCTCTTTCGGCAAGCGCACCGTGACCAATTTCTCGGCGTCCTGTGCCGGGACGACTAACCTCACCGGAAGCATATCCGGGCATGTTGTAGTGATGCATATAACGCTTGGTGGACTCACCCTTCATCCCATCGATCAACTGTTCTCTGGAGGGAGACGCGAGAGTCACGACAGACAAAACGTGTGTAAGACCTCTTTGGAAAAAAGCGGAACCATGAGTACGAGGAAGTAGGCCTACCTCAATGTTAATTTTCCTAATCTCTTCCATGTTGCGACCATCTGGCCGAATATTTTTATCAACTATTCCGGCACGAGCGAGCTCTCTCAGCATACCATCGGCCACTTCATTGATTTGATTAGGATTTATCTCTGGATGAGCCAAGGCGATAGCGGCGGTGTATTCAGACATCTGTGTGCCAGTTTTTTTGGCCTCATTTTCGAGAATTTCGTCAATGTTTTTGATTTCATCTTTTACTAGCTTAACCACTTCGGGACTGATTTCCGAGAATTCTAAAGTTCTCTTTTTCTTTCCATTTTCTTTGGCAAACTTGTCGATCGCTTCACAAATAATATCAGTGTTTTCTTGAGCGAATTTTAAAGCTCCGATCATTTTTTCTTCGGATACTTCAATGGCTCCGGCTTCAACCATACTGATTCCACCTTTAGGACCGGAAACAACGAGGTCCAAAGGAGAAAGAAGTTTTTGTTCGGCCGTAGGATTGACGAGATATTCACCATCAGGAGTCATACCAACTCTAACAGCTCCAACAGGACCCAGCCAGGGATAATCAGAAATGGAAACAGCAGCCGAAGCGGCGATAACTGCCAAAATTTCTGGTTCTTCTGAACCATCGATGGACAGAGGATAAACCATGATTTGAACTTCGTTGCGGCTTCTTTGATCAAAAAGCGGGCGCAGGGAACGGTCGATGACACGGCCGGTTAGAATTTCGTTTTCATTTGGTCTGCCTTCACGCTTGATGAAGCGACTAGAACTAATTAGTCCTCCGGCGTAAAGTTTTTCTTGGTAATCAAGCGAGAGTGGAAAATAGTCGATCCCCTCTTTGATTTTTTTGGAGGCCACGACTGAGGCGTTAACCATGGTGTCACCACAACGGACAGTGACAGAACCTGAAGCCTGGGCACCAAAGCGGCCGGTCTCGATAGTAATTGTTTTACCACTCAGAACTATGGTGGTGGATGGATAGGTCATATCCGGTTTCCTTTCATATTGCGCGCTCGACCACAGGTCTTGAGAAGAAAACAGAAAGAACCAAAGAAAAACAGATTTTCTCTATTTACTCCTCAAGCTAAACCCAACTTATTCGGCTGAGCGCAACTGGCTAGTAATTTTAAGTGACTTGGTAATGTCTAAATAGTCTTTTGGGTTGGATTTGGAAAGGTAGTTGAGAAGACGGCGGCGCTTGGAGATGATCTTGAGAAGGCCACGGCGAGAGTGATTGTCTTTTTTGTGGACCTTGAGGTGGCCGGTGAGCTCCTCGATCTGAGTGGTGAGGAGAGCGATCTGCACTCGTGGCGAGCCGGTGTCCTTGGGACTTGCGGCAAATTTCTTAATGATGTCTATTTTGGTGTCTGATTTTAGGGCCATATCAAGGGGTATTGTAGCAGAAAGATCTGTTTTTGCCAACAGGCATGTTCCGACCTTCGGCTAGTCGTTCTATAAATCGGTGGCGCGGAAGATTTTGGGTTATGTAGTGTGATATACTCTGGGGTATTCTCAGTTCACTAATAAGCTGGAGGTAGTTATGTTCGAGGTTACCATACATGAAGATAAGGGTAGAGTAAGAGTGTGGATAGATGGCTCGGGGAGAGTGTTGGAAGTATCAAGCGAGGCATTACATGAAGGTGCCGTCTTTGGACTTCGGGGGGATGGCATTTCGGCCGTGAGAATCTGGGCCGGAAAAGGTAGTTTGTTTGTACTGAATGTTTTCTCCTGTGATGTGGCCTGGCCGCAGGATGTCTGGGAGTTTCCGTGTGAATTTACTGGTTGGGCTAAGCCGGTAAAGGTCACTCAGCTCCACGATTACCTCTCACAAGGGCTCGGAATTCCGGCTATAACGGAAATTGTGTAAGTCTAACTGCCACCCCAAATTGAGGGGTGGTTTTTTGTAACTACAGGTCGGTGGCGCGGAAGATTTTTGGCTTGGTCCAGTCGTTGGGAACCTCTTGATCAGAAAGATTGGACGGAGGAATTACGTAAGGTTTGTTCATTGCGGCGGATAAATTTTCTTCGGTCGGGAGAGGAAATCTGGGGATATAGGCTTGTTGGTTCGGGAATCTGGCTCCGTGGCGCATGAGAAAAGCGATAGCGGAAAAAGTATCAGCGGTCATCTTCGGGCTCGTGAGGCTTTTTGTTTCTTCGTAGAGTGAAGTTAAAAGATTTTTGGCGGCGTCCGGAGAGGGTTTAAGATCAGTGTTCTCCAGAAGTCTGGCCACCAATTCCGTAAAGGCAATAGAGGTGAGATGAAGAAGATTTTGGGTAAAAGTGGCAGGGCGGGGGGTAATATTCAAACTTAGGACTTTGGCTTCATCTAAAAATGATTTTTCGTCGGCGTAGATTTTGCCTAGCTCTTCGAAAGAGTTAACACCAAGCGTAATGACCAAATCGGCTGAAGCACCGGAATAAGAGTATTTCACATTGGAGACATCGGGAATGGGAGCTCCCTGCTTCGGTTTGATCATGAGGTAAAACTTGCCGTCAGGACGGACATCATAATCTACTTTCTCTAAGTCGTCTTCGTGATAATCAAAAGAGATGACTAAGTTTTTGGCGCCAATACTGTCGGCGATCTCACCGGCCCCCAATAGCGATGGTGGAACGTGAATTTCACTGCCGCAACCAATTTGGGATTTTTTGCCGGAGGCGACTAAGGCCAGATGGAGGCTGAGACCGGCGGCGACTAAATCTCCGGAAGGATCTGGAGGCAAAACTACGATGAATGAACTGGCAGACTCGAGGAGTTTTTTGATTGGGGCAAAATGATTTTGGGCTTCCATAGTTACATCTGTTTACTGGCAGGCAGGGCTTCGATATTCGTTGCGGTCATTATATCACCAGGCTTGAGCTCAATATTCGGTACTAAGGTAACACCAAATTCCTGATCTTTTTTTACTTCATCTACATTTGCTTTGCCAAGTTGAATGGATGCAATTTTGGAATTTTGTATTTTGTCTCCGAGTTTAAATTTTCCGGAAGTTACCAGACAGCCGTACACGATGGTGCCACCAAAATTGAAGACTTTTAGAACAGTAGCGGTTCCGGATTCAATTATCTTAGGTCCCATGGCAACAGTTTTTTTCTCTTGCAACTCCTTTAAATAATCAAAGAGTTGGTAAATAATCCGGAAATTGGTGAATTTTACCTTTTCAATTTCTGCTAGCTTGACGACACTGCTCGACAAGCGGACGTTGAAACCCAATATTTCGGCGCTAGCAGAAGAAGCTGTTTGAACATCGGTGTCAGAGACATTGCCGACAGAAGACGCAATAATATTGGCCTGATCTTTTATGGTTCCCAGAATTGCCTCCAAAGATCCTTGAACGTCTGCCTTAAGGAGAATGTTGGGTTTTTCGACATCGGTAGCACTGACTACCTTTCCTGAACTACCTCTATCAAGAGAAGAGGGAGAAGCCGGAGAACTCGTGAGGATATCTCCGACACTAGGAACATCGGAGAGACCGATAACTTGAAAAGGGGTAGAGGGGCCGGCTTCTAATATCGATTTTCCACGATAATCGATCATGGAACGGATCTTGCCGATATTTTTCTTTCCGGAATATAAACTATCATTTTTTTTGAAGGTGCCTTGCTTGACGAGTAGAGTGGCAAGAGGACCTATTTGGGGATGTAGTAAAGATTCAATAACTAAATTAGAGGCAGGAATGTCTTGAGAGTTGTCTCTTAGCTCTTCCAGCTCGGCCAAGAGGAGAATAATTTCCAAAAGATCGTCGATGCCGGCGCCGCTTTTGGCTGAAATATTGACCAGCGGAACATTACCTCCATATCCCTCGACGTAGACCCCGTTATTTGCTAGATCGGTTTTTACCCTATCGGGGTTTACTCCAGGAAGGTCCACCTTGTTGACGGCTATGACAAAGGGAATTCCTGCAGACTTGATATGCTCGATGGACTCTATGGTCTGAGGCATGACGGAATCATCGGCGGCAACAATAAGAACAGCAACATCAGCGGCCTGGCCACCACGGCGGCGCATGGCCGAAAAAGCCGCATGTCCCGGAGTGTCAATGAAAGTAATCTTCTTCCCTTTGTAATCTATCTGATATGCGCCAATGGCTTGAGTAATACCACCTATCTCACCTGCGGCAACTTCGGCGTGACGAATACGATCAAGAAGAGAGGTTTTCCCGTGATCAACGTGTCCAAGAATAGTAACCACGGGCGGTCTCGTGGACAGAGTGTTATCTGGCATAGGATTTAATTAGCTTTTGTATGAGGCAAGCTGAACTTTGATTTTCTCGAGAGTCTTGGGCCCAATGCCTTTGACTGTGTCCAGTTTGTCTTCCGTGAGATCTTCAATGTGTGTGAGCCCTGACTCAACCAAGATGTTCCTGGCTTTGGTGTCTAGGCTGAGCTGATCGATTTCATATTCTTCAGTTCCAGTAGCTACAATGGCTGATTCTGGAGAAGCTTGATCAGAAATGATTCTAATCTTGGTTCCCGTGAGTTTAGCGGCGAGCTTGACGTTTTGTCCACCACGACCGATGGCCAGAGAAAGCTGATCGGAAGGTACGGTGACCGTGGTCTCACCTGACCGCTTGTCGAAAGAAATATTAAGTCCTTCGGCAGGTGCTAAAGCTGACTTTATAAACTTGTCTTTTTCCTCTGAGTACTGAATGATATCGATTTTTTCGTTGTTCAATTCGTTGATGACTGCTTGGACACGAACACCTTTTTGGCCGACACAAGAACCGACCGGGTCGACGCCTGCTTGGGTAGATTCCACGGCCACCTTTGATCGTGAACCGGCTTCACGGGCGATGGCCTTGATAAGGACGGCTCCGGAGCTGACCTCGGGCACTTCTCTCTCAAAAAGGCCGGCCAATAGACGATCATCCGAGCGGGAAACGATAATTTGTTTTCCCTTAACTGTCTCAGCAATTTCTTTGAGGTAGACACTAAGACGTGAATTTAAGCGGTAATATTCGGTGCGAACCTGTTCGTCGGGGGGCATGACTGCTTGGCCACGACCCAAATCTATGACGACATTACGGCCGTCCATTCTCTGAACCATGCCTGTCATAACCTCACCGATGTGCTCCTGATAGTCGGCGAGGACGGAGTCTCTCTCGGCTTCACGGATAGTTTGTAGTATGACTTGTTTGGCGGCTTGGGCGGCGATGCGACCAAATCCAGGAGGGGTAATTTCTTTGAGATCTTTTTTCTTGGCGTCTTCTTTGCCGACAAATAGCTTGAACTGACCGTTGTCAGAATCCACGTCTGCTGAAACAATTAACTCTTCTTCTTCAAATTTGAGGGCTTGTTCGGGGTAGTCTTTCTTAAAAGAAGCCACCAAAGCACTGTTGATCGCGTTTAGCACGGTTTCCGGAGCGATTCCACGCTCGGAACAAATCTGGTTGATAGCGGCGGCGAATTCGGTCCTAGCTGATAAAGTTTGGGTGTCCATGTTGATTTAGGTCTCAGATCTCAGGTTTAAGATCTCAGATAGTTTGTATTTAATTTATAAGTTTAGTTAATTTAGGGTGTGATTTTATTAAAAAGAGCGACCCGAGCCGCTCAAACTAAAAACCACATTCCATGGGTGATTATAGCGCATTTGCCAAAAAAAATCTCGGCCATCTGGCCGAGATTCGAGATTTAGAGAACTATCTCTGCAACGTATATTTTCCCTTCAGCCACAGCCACTTCCTTGGCCGTTAGACTTGGAAGGGTGGAAAACAGGCTCTTGGTGTCGTACAGACCCTCTGGCTTAGATTGGGGATCCATTGCATCCCAGTTTTTTGCCTTGAGCACTCTTTTGTCCGGAAGGACAATCTTTTTGGAGTATCGAGCCAAATTGCTGACCTTATATTTCTTACCCTCGAATTCAAATTCAATGTCCATTTGTGACTCCTGTCAATGAGATGGGTTTAATTGTATCATTATTTGCGATAAAAGCAAGTTATAGGCTAATGAGCAGTGTGGTGTAGAATATGGGCTATGGAAAATGAAAAGTTGGTTTATCTACTCTCGCCGGTGAGACAAGTTACACCGAATCAGGCAAGAGAAATCGCCGAACATGCGGAAAAATTGAATAATGAGGGTGTCAGGCTGTTTAATCCGGTAGAAGACGCGCCACAAGATGATGAAACTGGATTCAACATTGTGATGGCGGAGTTGAGCTTTTTACACCGGGCGGCCCGGGAGGGTGGAAGAGTGGATATCTTGTGGAATGCAGGGGGAACACCATCGGAAGGATCAAGAGTGGATTTGGGAATGATTTTGGCTCTGGAACTGGATTTTAATCTAGTAAACACCTTTAACGAAGAAACACCTACCGGCCCACAAATGGGACTTCAAATTATTAAAGAAGCAATGGCAAAAAATCTAGCCAACTCACCCCATCTTAGAGAAGTCGTGTTTACCCTGGAAGAGATAAGAAGGTCGAGTGAGGTAATCATTGATTGGGACATTGAGATGACTGGCATTGATCAAGAATGGCAAAGGATTTATCTGGGATTAGTTTTGGGCTGTATGGCACAAATGCCAAATCTGAAAATCAAACTGGGAAAGTTGTACGGAATCGATCCAGTCGATAAGAAAAGCTACATAAAAGTAATTAAAGAAATAGAAAAAAACGGAGGGGTTAGCTCCGTTTAGGTTTTCTTGCTGCCTTTGGTTTTGATGCCCGAGCAAATATCTTTTGAAATTCGGTCTCGTATTTCCCCGCCAGAAAAGGATCAAAAATCACCAACAGATTCTCGTCATTCACCTGAGCGGCATTACTGCTGAAGTTATAAGAACCAAAGATCACAAGACGGCCATCAATAATAAAAACTTTGTGGTGCATGGTCCTCGGATTTGCGTCCCTCATAACGGCGGCGCCTGCTTGGAGAAGTTTGGAATATTTTGAAGACGACCTATGCGATCCTCGACTCTCAAAAACTCCAGAGACACTAATGCCAGCGGACATCATTTCGATTAAGGCATCTGCCAGTGAATCATCCGTAAAAGAAAAGGCGAGAAAATGAATGTGTCTCTTTGCCGTCCTGACCAGATTAATGATATGGCCAATGACTTCGGCTTCTGGGGCGAAATAGTTCTCAACCCGGACTCCTCTGATGGAAAAAATATCATCAGTGTTGTCAGGAGAAGTCTTACCAAACTTACCGACAAACATTTCCTCAAATTCTAAAGAATAGTTTCTGGCGAGCAAACGATCGAATATTACGACAGCGTTCTCGTTATTTCGATAAGCTGAATTTAACGAAATGTTAAATGATCCTGTCCAAACATATTTACGGTCGAATATGAAGAACTTGTTGTGCATATAGGCCGAGCGATTATCTGGGACAGTTGCTATCCCTGCGTCGACCAAGGACTTGATGGTGAGATAGTCGGAAAACTGATTGTCATAGACCAGACGAACCCGAACTCCCCTTCTATGAGCTCTAATCAAAGACTGAGCGACGTTTTCTAAGTCAAACTCAAAAACAGCCACATCAAGTGTTTTTTTGGTATTGTCGATTAGTCTTATCAAATCTTCTTCAATGCCACCCTCAAAGATATTATCAAAGGGAATTTTTGGACTAGTGAAGTAAACGGTGTGCCATTTCCCAAATAGGTTATTCCACACATGACCTCCAGGTGTAGCAGAAAGTTAAAGAACAACGAGGAAAAGTATATCAGACGTTAAGAAAGGTCCTCGAATTTTTTTAGAAGTTCTTTTTGCTTACCAGAAAGACGTGTGGGGAACTTGATAACGAACCGAATATAGAAATCGCCATGGCGGCTGGATTGGAGGTGTTTGATGCCTTTGCCGGAAAGACGGAGGACAGTTTCCGGTTGAGTGCCGGCACCAACACGGATTTTTAAATCTCCAGTAAGGGTCTGTACCTTGGTCTCGCCTCCCAAAATAGCTAGAGTAAAAGGAATTTCGTGATTGACGATGACGTCGCTACCTTCCCGCTTGAAGGTGGGGCTATTTTTTATTTCAAAGCTAACGTCAAATGCGTCATAACGGATACGGTTGCCTTCGTCGATGCCGGCAGGAACTTTGACGGTGTACTGTTTTCCTTGGTGAACAATAGTTTTTTCAGTACCATTCACGGCTTCCATGAAATCAAGTTTCAGTGTATAGCGGGGTTTGGCTTGGCGTCTGCCGGCTCCTGCTCCACCAAAAAAGGAGCTAAAAATATCGAAGGGGTCGGAAAAGCCTCCTCGACCGCCAAAGAGATCTTCGAAGTTGATGTTGCCTCCGGTGGAGTAATAAGAAGAGAAAGGATTGCCTGAAGATTGTTGGCCAAATGGATTGTAGCCGGTGCCACCACCGAAAGCCGCATGACCGAATTGATCATATTTGGATTTCTTTTCCGGACTACTAAGGACTTCGTAGGCCTCGTTTATTTCCTTAAACTTTTCGGTGGCGTCTTTTTCTTTGTTGCGATCCGGGTGCCACTTGAGAGCCAGCTTCCTGTAGGCAGATTTAATCTCCGCCGCAGAAGCGGTTTTTGATACTCCCAAAATATCGTAAAAGTCTCGTGTGGTAGCCATGTTATTTTGTCATCGCGAGGATGTACTCCGACGTGGCGATCCAGGGGATGGATTGCTTCGACTCTATACGCGTCTCGCAATGACGATTGGTTTACATTAATATTTTACTGGACAACCTCTCCTTCTTCTGCGGATTTTGTGTCAGTTTTGGTTTCTGATGTTTCGCCTTCGGCTTTTGAGTCCTCGGCTGGTTTGCCCTCCCCGGCGGGTTGGTCTTTTTCGCTAGCCGCTTTGTAGAGAGCTTCGGCGTGTTTTTGAACAAGTTCGGTGGAAGCTTTTAGCTTGGCGTCAAGAGACTCGACTGTGGCAGCTTCGTTCTTGAGTTCTTTTTCAAGTTCGTCGAGTGACCCAGTCATCTCTTTGGCAGCATCGGCGCCGAATTTATCGCCGGCATCTTTTAGAACTTTGCGAGTTTGGATTATAAGAGTGTCCGCTTCGTTTCTTTTGTCGACCAGTTCTTTTTTCTTTTTATCCTCCTCAGCAAATTTCTGAGCATCTTGCTTCATTTTTTCGACTTCAGCGTCGGAAAGGTTGGTGGCGTTTTTTATGGTAATCTTTTGCTCTTTGCCGGTAGCTTTATCCTTCGCCGAGACGTTCAAAATTCCGTTGGCATCGATGTCGAAAGTGACTTCGATCTGAGGAATACCTCGAGGGGCAGCAGGAATACCATCGAGGATGAAACTTCCAAGCGTCTTGTTGTCACTCGCCATAGGACGTTCGCCTTGAAGAATATGAATTTCGACTTGGGGCTGGTTGTCCGAGGCAGTTGAGAAGACTTGTGACTTACTACTCGGAACGGTGGTATTTCTTTCGATGAGAGGGGTCATCACACTCCCCATAGTTTCAATTCCAAGAGTTAATGGGGTGACGTCGAGTAGAAGAACATCTTTGACATCTCCGGAAATGACACCACCTTGAATGGCGGCGCCGAGTGCGACGGCTTCGTCTGGATTAACTGATTTGTTGGGTTCTTTGCCAAAAAAATCTTTGACCACTTGCTGAACTTTGGGCATACGACTCATACCACCAACGAGAATAACTTCCGCGATAGCGGCTTTTTCTATCTTAGCGTCGACCAAAGCTTTCTTACAAGGTTCGATGGTTTTCTGAATCAGATCATCAACCAATTCTTCCAGTTTGGCCCGGGTGATCTTCATGGTGAGGTGCAGGGGCTGGCCGTCTTTCTGGGTAATAAAGGGTTGATTAATTTCTGTTTCAGTCGCACTTGAGAGTTCAATCTTGGCTTTTTCGGCGGCGTCTTTAATACGTTGAAGCGCTTGTTTGTCTAGAGACAGATCAACGCCGGATTCTTTTTTGAATTCGGAAACGATGTAATCAATTAAGCGATGGTCGAAATCATCACCGCCAAGGAAGGTATCACCATTGGTGGACTTTACCTCAAAGACCCCATCACCGAGCTCGAGAATGGAAACGTCAAAGGTTCCTCCTCCTAGATCGTAGACAACAACAGTCTCGTTTTTGCCTTTGTCTAGGCCATACGCCAGAGCAGCTGCGGTTGGTTCGTTGACAATTCTTTGAACGTTGAGTCCGGCAATTTCCCCTGCCTGCTTCGTGGCTTGTCTCTGAGAATCATCAAAATAGGCGGGGACGGTAATAACAGCGTCGGTTACCGGCTGCCCCAGATAGGCTTCAGCGTCGGCCTTGGCTTTTTGAAGAATTTTGGCTGAAATTTCTTGGGGGGTGAAAGATTTACCTCCGAGATTTATGATGGCCATACTGTCTTTACCTTCAGCTATTTCGTATGGTGCCATTTCCTTGGTTTTTTGAGCTTGCTTCCCGGAGAATTTTTGACCCATGAGGCGTTTCACACTATAAATGGTGTTTTGTGAATTAAGAACCATCTGGCGTTTGGCTACATCTCCCACCAAGCCCTTGATAGGCTCTACGATGGAAGGAAAAGTGTTACGGCCTTCAGCGGTAGGGATAATTTTCGCAGTGCCACCCTCCATCACGGCTATGGCGGAATTGGTTGTACCCAGGTCGATACCGATTATTTTTGACATATTATTTTTATTTTTTAATTAATTTTTAAAACGTATTAGTTGTTTGAGATCCCTCGACTACGCTCGGGATGACGGTGTGTTATTAATTCCTGAGCCGACTTTGACTTTAGCAGGTCGGAGAACCTTGTCAAAGAGAAAGTAGCCAGGCGCAACAGTTTCGACCACTTGATCTTTTTTCCCCGGGACTATTTCGGTGCAGTCCATGGTGATTGGGTCAAAGTCATTACCATCTGTCTCGATGAGAGCCAAGCCTTCTTCTTTGAATACAACCATAAATTGCTCGATGACCATCTGCAGCCCCTTATCTTTGAGATGAGACTGAGCTAGTTGTAAGGAATCCATGTTTAATAAAAGTTTTTCGAGTAGGGAGGCCGAAGCCATCTTGATTATTTGAGACTCTTGCTCTTTATGGCGGCGCTGTTGATTTTGATAATCAGCCAGTATTCTCAGGTATTTTTCTTCTGTAGAAGCGAGCTTCTCTTCATTTTCTTCGAACCGTTTTTCAAGCTCAATCAGTCTGGAAAGATTATTAAGCTGAATCTCCTGAGCTGTTTCGACGCGATCAGGGTTATTGACGTTGGATTTTTTATCTTTTTTTACCATTCTCCGGCTATTTGATTTACTAAATTGGCAACATATCGAACAAAGGGTATATTGCGATCGTATTCTTGTCGGCTCGGACCAATAATTCCAAGGCTACCCCTGCGACCACTGACGTGAATGTCGGCAAAAACACAACTCACAGGTTGAAATAGACTGACTCCCATTTCATCCCCTACCAAAATATGTATAGGGTTGTTCCCGGCCGCGCGACCAAAGATATCCATAAGACGTGCTTGCTCGTCTAAAAGATAAAAGATTTCTCGAGTGATGTCCAGATCTTTGAATTCAATAGCATTAAAAATATTGGCATAACCAGAATGGAAGCTTTGCCCCTCATCAAAAGCGGCGACACAAAGCGCCTTGGTTCTTTCTGCCAAAACTTTGGTGGCTTCATGGAGCAAGTCATCCCGATTAAACCGGTGATCCCAAACCCGAGATTTGACACCAACTTCTTCGGCCACACTAAGCTGCTTTTCTTTCATGAGCTCGTTGACATAGAATTTGATGGCAAGAGGAGTGGGAATGCGACCTGAAGAGGCGTGAGGTTGAGATAAGAATCCTTTTTCTTCAAGACTCGCCATTTCGTTTCTGAGAGTAGCCGGAGAAACCCCTAACCTGTATTTATTTTCCAAAGCAACAGAACCAACGGGCTCAGCTGACTCGGTAAATTCTTCGACAATAGTCTTGATGATGAGAATCTGGCGCTCAGTTAGATCCATAGTTAGCAGAATGATAGCATGAGTGATAAGAGGCAGTCAAGCGACTCATGATAAAGTTAATTAATGGCTAATCGAAAAAAAATTCTTAGGGGGTTAACCCCGCTGATTGTCGGACTATTGGTGATCATTGTGGTAGTAGTGGCAATTCCATCAGCAGTTCAATTTGTCGGTAAGGCGGCTGGATTCCCTGCTAATTTGGTCTTTAATTATGAAGGCGTACTTGGGAAAATGCCTCAACCATGGAGAAACATAGGGCAAGGGGGGGAAGAGCCCAAAGAAATGCTTGCGCCCGTAGTGGATGCGGTCAAAGCATTGAGGATGGAATATATTAGACTCGATCATATATATGACGCGTTTAAGGTGGTCTCCAGAACTGACGATGGGCAACTTACCTTTGATTGGTCAGGTCTGGACCAAGCGGTGGATGTTATTTTGGCAACAGGAGCAAAACCCTTCTTATCTTTGTCATACATGCCGCCTGTTATGGCGACCAGCGATATAGTATCTCCGGCAAAAGATTGGAGTGAGTGGGGGCAGCTAGTCCAGGCGACCATAGAACACTATAGCGGCCGAAGTCAAAAAAATATTGATGGGGTGATCTATGAAGTATGGAATGAGCCCGATTTGTTTGGAGGATACAAAACCTATGGTGACAGGAATTACCTAGAGATGTATGCCGTTTCGGCACGAGCTGCGGCTAGAGTGAGAGGGACAAATCTATTTGAAATTGGTGGACCCGCAACGACTGGCCTCTATCAAAACTGGGAAGAGAGACTAATCAAGTATGTGGACGCAAATAACCTTCGACTCGATTTTTTGAGCTGGCATCGGTACGCTTACGATTTGGAACAGTATGAGAAAGACGTGCTACAGGCGAAAAGGTGGGCGGAAAATATTCCAGCCCTCGTCAATCTAAAATTTTACGTCACCGAATGGGGACATAATAGCGAAATTGACAAGGGCTATGACGGAAGATTTGGTGCAATTCACACTCTGGCGGGCGCACGGGCAATGATGGGGGTCGTGGACAGAGCTTTCCTTTTTGAAATTAAAGACGGTCCCGGTACAGAAAAATACTGGGGTAGGTGGGGAATTCTGACTCATGAAAAATATGGTGCTCCGGAAAAGAAACCGAGATACTTCGCGCTCCAATTTTTAAATAATTTGGGACCTTACCGGATGAGTGTGGCCGGGGAGGGAAGCTGGGTAAAAAGTATTGCCTCCACGGACGATAAAGGAAATCTAAAAATTATGGTGGTTAATTATGACCCAAAAGGTTCTCACTCCGAAGCGGTGCCGATGACCTTTGAGAATTCACTCCGAAGCGGTGCCGATGACCTTTGAGAATTTACCGAAACTAAACTTTAAGATTACGAGGACTGATTTTCTAGGTGCAAGCCGGACGCTTACGGTAGCGACCACCTCGGCGACTTGGAAAACTTCGGAGTTTTTTGGCCCAAACACGGCTGCGATGTTTACCGTAGAGTTTTGAAGACGTGACACGCCGCATCAGTTCCGCCTAGGATTTGGCGATGGCCAGGAAGGCTTCCTGGGGCACGCTGACTTTGCCGAACTGCTTCATGCGGGCTTTGCCTTTTTTCTGCTTATTGAGGAGTTTTAGATTCCGGGTAAAGTCTCCCCCATGAAGCTTGGCATCAACATCTTTGCGGTAGGCCTTGATGGTTTCGCGGGCCACGATCTGGCCGCCGATGGCAACCTGAATAGGAATTTCGAATTGTTGCCTAGGTATAGCTTCTTTTAACTTCTCGGCTACCTTTTTACCTTTTTGGTAGGCTTTTTCTCTAACCGTAATGACACTCATGGGTGCAAAGAGCTCGTGATTGAGTAAAACGTCGAGCTTAACGAGCTCCGCTTCTTGCCAACCGGCTAATTCGTAGTCCATGGACGCAAAACCCTGTGAAACGCTTTTGAGACTGTCGTGAAGTGCGGTAATGACTTCAATTAGAGGCAAAAAATAATCGATTTCTACCAACTGGTCTAGATAGGAAACGTTAACTAAATTGCCACGAAGATCCTGGCAGAGTTCCATGACAGCGCCCACGTAAGGAGAAGTAACGACGATATTGACTGCCGCCATAGGTTCGTAGCCTTGGACTATTGTGGCAGGATCGGGAAAATCGGCTGGTGAACTAAATATTTTTTCATCACCGGAGCGAACTGCTACCTTATATTCAACTGAAGGAGAAACGGAAATAACCGGAAGATTAAATTCTCTCTCAAGTCTTTCACCGACCACCTCGGAGTGAAGCATACCCAGAAAGCCAACCTTGACCCCTTGCCCCAAAATGGGAGAGTTTATTCCTTGAGTGGTAAGAGATGAGTCGTTTAGTTTCAATTTCTCCAGAGCATCGAGCAAGTCTCTATACTGAGAACCTTCGGCGGGATAGAAATCCAGAAAGACATTAGGGTGAATTTTCCGAAAGCCAGGAATTGGGGAAACCAGCTTGACTTGATGGGAAAGACACAAGGTATCTCCGACGAGCACATTACGGATGTCCTTCAGCCCGGTAATGATATATCCGACACTACCAGAGGTGAGTATTTTTTTCTCTGTTCTGCCTGGAGAAAAAATGCCTATTTCCTGAGAAGTTAGAGACTGGCCGGAACTTAAGAAGGATAGTTTGTCACCAGCATTTAAATTTCCGGTGATTATTTTGACAAAAGCAATGACTCCCAGGTGAGTATCAAAGGTGGAGTTGAAGACGAGGGCTTGAAATGGTGCGGTGGAGTGGGATCCCTCGACTACGCTCGGGATGACAGATGTTTTTGGAGAGGGGAGGTCAGAAATAATTTTTTCCAATAAGTTTTCGACGCCCTCCCCTGTTTTGGCGGAGACAAAAAGAGGGTCACTCTGTAATCCAAGTAGAAGTTTTATTTGGCGGGTGGCGGCGGGGACGTCGGCCAAAGGAGCATCAATTTTGTTGATCACAGGAATGATGGTCAGACCAAGGTTTTTTGCCAAGCGGAGATTGGCGACCGTTTGCGCCTGAACTCCCTTAGTGGCATCCACTAATAATATGGCACCTTCGCAGGCCTGGAGGGCTCGCTCAACTTCGTAGTTGAAATCGACGTGGCCAGGAGTGTCAATTAGGTTTAAGCTGTAGCCATGATAGGTCATTGATACGGGGGCAAGTTTTATGGTGATACCCCGTTCTCTCTCAATCGGATTACTATCCAACAATTGCGGGGTCATTTTATCGCCCTTTACCGCACCGGTAATTTCCATAAGTCGATCCGCCAGCGTAGATTTTCCGGCGTCAATATGAGCAATGATAGAAAAATTTCTGATTAGACTTGACATAATTTAGATATTGTTGGGAGTGGTTTCGAGAACCTCATCGCTACTGGCGAGTATTTTACGCCAATTACCAACCTTTTTCACAATGTATATCACATCCTTAAGCTCTTCTATCTCAAACAACCAACAGAAAAAGAGATAAACACAGAAGCCAACACTACTAACTACTAAAGTTAAGATGATTAAAGGAAGAGTCCTCGTGGTATCAAAAACTAATTGATCGAGAAGTCTCATGGGTAGCCAGAGAGAAACGGCGGTAAAAAGACTTACGATGACCATTTTGAAGATGCGGGTGGAAATGCCGAGGGGGCCTACTTTGATGCGGACAGCCCAGTAAGAGAGACCAAAATCGAGAAGATTGCCAAGTGATAGGGCTAGGGTGATGCCGGCGACGTTCTTTTCGGTACTCAAGCCAAGGAGATAGGCTGAGCCAATGAAGAAGACCATGGTGATAAAGCCAATAACCAGTGGAGTTTTTGTGTCTTTTAACGCGTGAAGTGCCCGGGTAAGTGAGTTGGTGACGGCTTGAGGAGCAATAGATAAACTAAGAAAGGCCAAGGCCTTGCCTGTAAGCAAAGTTGCTTCCCAAGGAAAGTTCTTTGCACCAAAAGCCAAACGCACCAAAGGAATGCGCAAGACGAGGACAAGGACGCTGGCGGGTAGAGCGAAGAAGAAGATTTGGAGGATGGCCTTTGATAGAGTTGATTTAAATTGGGTCTTGTCGGTAGATAAAGCCTCCCTGGCAAGTGAGGGGAAAGAAGCCTGGCTCAAAGAAACACCAAATAAGGAAATAGGCAGAACATAGAGCTGGCGAGCAAAATTGAAGATTGAGAGAGATCCCGCAGCTAGGAGTGAGCTCAGATTTACCGCGACCCACCGCTCAATTTGATCTAGACCCAGAGACAGAGCCCGGGGTGGCATTAGGCTTATCATCGAAAGAACACCTGGATGTTTTGGTTGCCAACGAATACCCGGCCAATATCCTAAGCCTTTGGCGGTGGGAAGCTGGATGGCCATGTGAAGAAAAGCTCCAAAGACAACACCGATAGCGGCGGAGTAAATGCCATATCGCGAAGAGAGAAAGTATATGCCCAAGATAGTACCAATATTGTAGAGAAGAGGAGCAATGGCCGGTATCAGGAATCGGCGCTGTGATTGCAACACCCCAGTAAGAAAAGCAGAGACAGCAAACAAAATTTGAGCCAGGGACATGAGCCTGATAAGGCCAGCCATTAAGTCAAGTTTTTCTGCAGGAAAATGAGCCAACAAGCCGGCTAACGGGCGGGCAAAAATAGCAATCAGGGTGGAGATAATCAGTAGATAAAACCCTACCGTGGTTAGGGCTGTATTGGCTAGCCGGTGTGCCTCTTCTTCGGATTTTTCAAAATACTCCTGATAGACAGGAATAAAAGCCGCAGATACCGCTCCGACCACCAAGAGTTGAAATACCGTGTCAGGAATGACAAAAGCGGCAAAGTAGACATCCAGATCAGTCTCCATGCCACCAAAAAAACGGGCAGCAAGTAGATGATTTTTGACTAAACCCAGGAGAGCTGACCCAAGGTAAGAGACACCAATAATGGCAGCCGCAGAAAGGATGCTATTGCTTTTACGATTGAAAAACTCCTGAGATTTGGAAATTATCTTGTTTACCACTGGGTTATTTTAATTCAAGTGACGAACTTGTGCCAGACTAGCTCGAGCATGATAAAATAAAGGTATGCCTATAACCAAATCCGCAATCAAAAAACTTAGGGCCGACAAAAGAAAGGCCACTTTCAACAAAGCTACCAAGACGAAGGCCAAATCAGCTATTGATAATTTTAAGAGTCTTCTTACCCTGCCAGGTTGAGTAAGAAGGTCAAATAAAAAGTTCTTTGTGTTTGAGGTTTCCATTTGATAAACTGGAAGTGTGGCTGCCCAGCAAGGTGTTTTTCAGATCAATTTAATACCGAAAGATAGTTTTGAGTTTTCCCCTTTGGGAAGATTCTTATCGTGGGCAACAACCACCGGAAGGGTACTGGTGGTTTTGACTGAGTTCGTAGTACTGCTCGCATTTGGATCCAGATTTTATTTTGATAAAAGAGTTAATGACTTGACCGAGGAAGTGGAACAAAAACAGGTTCAAATCGAAACTTTTGCAGAAACGGAAAAACAAATGAGAAAGATTCTGGCCAAGCAGTCACCTGTAAATACCTATCTATCCGAAAACCTTACTTTCGGTCAAAAATATGACAATTTATCTAAGACAATTCCCCGCGGAGTACACCTGGAGAAACTAACTATCAACGATACGGGAATGGGTATGGTCGGAGAATCCGAGTCAGAGTTGGGATTTGCACAATTACTTCGAAGTTTGAAAAGAATGGAAGGGGTGGCGAATTTATCAATGAAGGATACTACTTTTGAACAGACTTCTGGCTCCGTAAAATTTAATATTCAGGCAACTTTTAAAAATGGCTCTAATTAATAACGAAAAATACTCTCTTTATTACCAGAGGATAAATCTGATCTATCAAAGACCAGAGGTAAAGGCGTCGCTAGAAATAATTCTCTCAGTTTTTATGGTGACTATCCTTATCTTGGCTGCCATCAGACCGACCTTGACAAACGTGGCCTCTTTGCAGAAAAGGATCGAGGATCTAGAATCCGTAAATAAAAAAGCCGACAATAAAATTGCTCAAGTCTTCAATGCACAAAACCAGCTGAATACTTATCAAGATAGACTCCGGCTGTTTGATGATGCTGTACCTGATGGATTTTCTTATCAAAGTATGGCGGGAAGAATAGAGCTGTTGGCCAGGAGGAGAAATTTGACCGTACAAACTATCCAGATGCCGGGAGTACGGCTATTCGGAACGGGGCAGGCCGTCGGGGACTGGTCAACCAAATTAATTAAGGCGGATGCAACCAAAATAATAAAGACCGATCTGACCTTTACCGTTACCGGTGAACCCAGAAATGTTAGGGGGTTTTTATCTGAGATTGAAAACATGGATCGCGTGACCATCCTAAATACGATTGTTTTATCAACTGAGACGGGACCTGGGGGGGCTAACGTCAGCTTGAGAGCTACTGGACAAATATCATTTTACTTCTTTGACGAAAATGAAACCTAGAAAGACACTTTCAATTTATGTATTATTGGTAGGAGTGATGGGACTATCCATCGTCGGGGGTATTTTGGCATTTCAGGTTTTTTCCGCGTCTGTAAAAAGCCAGCTAACGGTAGCACAAACAGAAGTAGTAAAGCCAATAGATGGTGTTATCAGTCAAGAGGTGATGCAGAACCTCCAGCAAAGATCTGTCATAACCGAATCAGATTTCATATCAGTGTCTGTGCCGGTGCCGACCCAATCATTGGGACCTGTGCAGACAGCTACGGTGGCGACGGCAACAGCCTCTCCGACAATTGAAACAATACCTATACAATAAAGTAAATGGCAACAAAAGGATTAATGAATAAGAGAATACCGACTTTCTTGGGGATATTAATTCTTTTGGGTGGTTTGGTAGCGGGTGTAATACTCGTAAATAGCCGCCAGGGTCTAGAATCGCAAGCTGGCCCCACTGAAAGCCCTAAGAATGTAAAAATTTCTAATAGAGGTGCATCGACCTTAAGTGTAAGCTGGACAACCGACATTCCCCTGACAGGCCTAATTAAATATTCAGAGGATCCAACAAAAATCACCACTCCGGCAGGTGACGCAAGAGATCAAGTGTCGGGGACGTCTCAGGGATACACAAATCATCTGGTCAACGTGACTGGTTTGGGGGCAAATAAAACTTATTATTTCTTAATTGTTTCCGGGTCAGGAACCTATGACGAAAACGGTAAACCCTTTCAAGTACGAACGGCAGCCCAAGCAGTAGTTCCCCCGGAAGACGTGATTTTTGGAAAGATAATAGGGGCTGCCGGGGAACCGGTAAACGGGGCAATTACTTTCGTGGAGGCCGAGGGCGGAGAAACACTATCAACCATCACCAGGACAGATGGTACCTGGAGACTTAATATGGCAAATTCTAGAGATAAAGATGGACGGGTCTTGACTTATGATCCGCAATCAACTTTATTATCAATCTTTGTCCAGGCTGGAACAAGCGGTACAGCTACGGCATTGACAGACACGAGCAAGGATACACCAGTACCGGATATTGTGATGGGAAAAAACCAGAGTTTTATTGAGACAGGTTCGCTGGCAACTAGCTTGGTTGCTACAGAATCTGCCACTGCCCGAGCAGGTTTCCAACTTGTGGAATCCCAGCTTTCACTGTCAGAACAACTAGAGGCAACAGGTGAGGCAAAGATTTTGAATCCTGCAATTAATGGAGAAATTATTGCGACGGACTTGCCGCAGTTTATGGGAAAATATACCGCAGAGAGTACCATTAAACTAACAATTGATAATCCATTAAATACTCAGGTAGTTACAGCTGATTCTGACGGTAATTGGACATGGACCCCTCCACAGAAACTACTGCAAGGAGAGCACATACTTACCGTAGAGTACACAGATGCAAATAATCAACTCAGATCAATTATTAGAACGTTTACCGTTTTATCCAGTTCACTCCCGGCGTTTACAGCCACTCCATCTGCGACACCATCGGTGACAGAGACTCCTACACAAACACCTACACTGACGCCGACTCCGACCGTTATTACCACCATGCCACCCGCAGAAGAGGAACTAACAGATGCCGGAGGACTCACAACTTCAATGGGTTTGGTATTACTCGGAATTATCCTGTTGGTATTTGGTAGAGTTACAAAAAATAGATTTAAATAAATACCGTGTTGACGGTGATTAAAAAAATAGATATAGTGAAATAGATGGACGACAAAAATAATCCTATTGTTCCTGCGCAAGATAACTACAGCTCTCCTGAGCCGAGCATGACTCCTCCGCCATCTGCGTCCGCGGAACCTCTACCCATAGCTCCCTATGCCGAACCCACACAGATTACGACGACAACGGTGTCTGCTCCGGTAGCGACAACTCCGATTCCCGGGCCAACTTCAGATGCGACCGTTCCCCCTGTACCAGTAACGACGACAACGACAGCCACCGAGTCTGCGGAAACGACGACAACAGTGGCGCCGACTGGAATTACCACCACTACCGTGACTCCTCCTATCTCCGAGGAACCGAAGTGGCCGGAAACAAAACCTAAGAGCCAGATGCCGAAGATTTTGGGTGGAGTGTTAGCAGTTCTTTTGGTCGTCGGGGCGGCGACCGGGGCTTATTTTGTTTCGACTAGAGTATCCCAGCGTCAAGCCGTTGCTCCGACTGCGCCGGAAAGTGAACCACAAGCGGCGGGGAGTCTAGGCGGGTCAACGACAAAGCCGCCGGTAACAGTTAAGCCAACAAAGAAACCTGATAAAGAGCCTGAGGAGACGCCCGTGGCAATACCGACAAAGATTGATGTTAAGCCGTCAGCAACGCCAACAAAGACAGATGTTAAGCCGACCGTGACACCTTACAGTGGTGGTTGCATGTCCTGTGTTGCAGGAAGTTGTGTTGTAACTGATTATGTTGGCTGCTCAAATACGCTAAACTGTACGGCTTCGTCGTGCGGAGCATCAAGAACATGTCAGACAACTCCTGATTGTCCTTCAGGACAGTCTTGTGTTGGGAATGTTTGCCAAGGGACTATAATTACCACAACCCCTCAAAAGACATGCCAAACATCAGCAGATTGTCCATCAGGACAAACTTGTGCTGGCTTAAAATGCCAGCCCACGGTTCCCGCCGGGTACTGCACAATTGATGCTGATTGCGCTAGTGGTAAGCAATGTATTGGCGGCAGATGTGCGAACCCCGGAGAAACAACAATAAATTGCGGAGGAATACTATGTAGTCCCAACAATTGTCATTGTACCGGAGGGGATGCGTGTACCGGCCACGAGTGTGTTTCTGATACTTACATTGCGAATGTATGCACCTCTCAAGGCCGGTCTTGGTGTAAAAATCAAGGTGGAACTGGAATGACGTGTTGCGTGGCCGGTTATGTGTGTGGATCTGGTAACGGATGCTATCCTGCAACAACGACTGATGGAGGGGGTGGTGGTGGAGGAGGCGGGGGTGGTGGAAATGTTACACCAGTGGTAACGGCTACCGTGACAGTGGCACCGACACCGGGAGTAGCAGGGGCTTGTATGGAAATAAAACTCTACTCTCAGAAAGCAGATGGAACATACAACACGACCGCAATGACCGTAGCCCAAAGAAACGCCGTAAAAATTGGTGACAAAATCAGGCTGGTAATTGTGGCGAGCAAGGCAAATTTAAAAGCCAAATTCAGAATTACCGTTGGCACCGATACTCCAGTAGAAAACAATAGTGTGGGCTATTTGGATGCGAGCACTAACAAGAATTCTTATTTCGATTTTACAATTACCAAGACTGGGGCTCACAAATTTGAAGGACTAGTTAGCACAAAGCCATAAAATGAAAAACTCAAGAAAAAAAATTGTAGCTATCGTTTCGATAATCTTGATAGCCCTACTGGCCGCAGCGGCGGTGTTTGTTTCTTATCGACTTAGCACTCAGGAAGGGTTGGCACCAACTGGCCCGGCAAGTAGTCCCTCGGCTTGTGATGCCCAGTGCCCAACTGAAAGTGATCCTACATTGCTATATAGCTGTACTCCATCCGCAGACGGGTCGCTTGTCAGTTCATGTAACAGAGCCGGCAGGGTAGAGTCTTGTGGAGGACAAAATTATTGTTGCCCATTTGTGGGTGGAAACTGGACCACAAGTATGACTGCTTGTCCGACCGCAACGGTTACGGTAGCGCCGACGATAGCAGGAACAGGAGTTGAATGTTCTGCTTGTACTTCGACAGCAAATTGCGCGGCTGGTCTATCTTGTGATCTGGTGGATGGAAGATGTAAGAAGACGGACGGTACGTCTGTTTGCTACGAAGGGTCAGCGGCATGTACGGTGACATCAACTAGTATTTGTGTTGCTTCGGAGGCGGTCACCTGTTCCCCCGACTGTCCTACGGCTTGTGGAAATCCTGCAGGTACAATATCTACTTGTTTGGACTCTTGTGGGGTAGCAACTACAAAAGCGTGTCCCGCGACAACTGCTTGTGCCACGGATATAGATATTTCAAAAATCGCATACAGAAATGAAGACTTAAGCACTTCCAGGAGCTATGAGTATGAAACAGCAATTGATACAGTGTCCAAAGACCAGACTTTTATTTATGCGATTTATTTACTAAACAACGGAGAGGTAAGCGTGGGTAACATAGTATTAACCGACACGCTTGACGGAGACCATCAAGACGATTTGACCTACCTAGATGCAAATAGCGGATGTACATTCTCACAAAGTAACAAGAAGGTGACATGTAGCGGAATCAGCATTCCAGCGGGAGAAAGAGTCGTCTATGCTTTCCGGGTGAAGGTAAATAGCGGCGCGGTAAATGGAGACATAATCAAAAATACAGCTATTGCAGTAATTGGTGACACAAGTATCAGCGATGATTACTCGGTGACAGTGAGCACTGTTGTGGGATGTAACAATACTTGCACCACGGACACCGAGTGTTCAACTGGCCTGGTTTGTGACACTGCTTCCAGTAAATGCCGTAAGGAGGCATGCAGCGAAGATGATACCTGTGTTTGCCCTTCAGCGGTTGCAATTACCGAGGCTCCAACAGCAGAACCAACTGCGGTAAGAACAGTAGCCCCAGTAAGAGTGGCCACAGAGGCTCCAGCGGGTGCCGCAGGAGTAGCCGCAGGAGCAGTTGAGCCAACAATACTGCCGGAGACTGGCATCCTTGACTTCCCAGGAGTGGCCGCCTTTGGAGGAGGCTTGCTTCTAGCCATAGTTGGAATTCTATTAGCTCTATAAAGCGTGAGGAAGCGGATAGCTGTAATAGGAGGAGGGTTTACTGGACTTTCCTGCGGAGTATCTTTGGTGGATGAGGATTTTGAGGTAGTCATTTTTGAAGCTTCTGATAAGTGTGGAGGTTTAGCAAGCGGGTTTAATCCTTCGACGGGCTCAGGACAGGTCCACTGGAAGTGGAATCTGGAATCTTTTTATCACCACATCTTTACCGGAGACAGAGAAATAA
>Ga0075742_101_pt1 | contig 48344 bp, 52 predicted proteins | sample RifGroB1_FD_68434 | JGI IMG/M metagenome (GOLD analysis project Ga0075742, IMG submission 68434) | Microgenomates (Collierbacteria) bacterium GW2011_GWB1_44_6 | reverse complement strand
TTTATCAATAAATTTGATTTCTCGTCGACCACCAAGGCACCTTCGTATGCCGTGACCTCTCCTCTCCATTGTGGTAAGTCCGGGTGACTAAAAGGTACAGCATCAATGGCGTATTTTTCCATTAATTCATGCTTCTCCCCTTTCTTACGTAGCAAATCAAACTCATTTTTTAATAGGTTATCAACCGCTGAGTTAAGAGTGTACGGAGGGGTGGAGGGGCGCGAAAGGCCAAGGCGGACATCCATATAGAAACATCTTGGGCACTGGATAAACAGATCTATTTTTGAACGGCTGATTTTATAGGGTTCCTTGGATTTTGGGTCGAAGACACCTCTGGATTTCTTGTAATACATGAGACCCATGTTACCATAGGTATATGACTTCCAAATTAACAAAAATAGTGGCGACACTGGGTCCGGCAAGCGACTCAGAGGAAACAATAGAACGGCTGATAGAGTCAGGGGTGAACGTCTTCCGCTTTAATACAAAACATGGTACCTCGCAGTGGCACGAGGAAAGAATTAAGCGTGTCCAGAAAATTGCCGATAAAATGGGAAAGAATATTGGGATACTCATGGATTTACAGGGTCCCGAGATACGTCTTGAGACGTATGACAAGCTGCCCGTCAGAGTTAAAAGTGGAGAGATTGTCAGGTTTAGCCCGTCATTTACACAAGGAGAATCATCGATATGCATACCGCACGAACTAATATTCAAAGCTTTGGCCAAAGGGGACCAAATATTGATCGATGATGGGGCGGTGGAATTAAGAGTTGAAAATGTAAGCAATGATCTGATCGAGGCGAAAGCTCTGGATGACGGTGAAATCGGTCACCGAAAAGGAGTTAATCTACCAGGAGTCGCAATAGATCTACCTTCCCTAATCCAAGAAGATTTGAAAAAACTGGACTTGGCTTCGACAAACCGAGTGGACTTTGTCGCTTTGTCATTTAGTAGAACGAAAAAAGATATTGAACTATTGAGGGAGGAGATGGAAAAAAGAAAATTCCGGGCAATGATAGTGGCGAAGATCGAGAGCATGCAGGCCCTCAAGCACCTTGACGAACTAATAGAGTCTTCTGACGCAATAATGGTGGCTAGAGGCGACCTGGGTGTAGAAGTCCCTATAGAGCAGCTCGCCTATTGGCAAAAAATTATTATCGCCAAGTGCAGAGAGGCCAACAAGCCGGTGATTACGGCGACACAAATGCTACAGTCGATGACCGGCAGTCCAAGACCAACAAGAGCTGAAGCCACGGACGTAGCCAACGCTGTGTTGGATGGAACAGACGCGGTAATGCTTTCCGGTGAAACAGCCAGTGGGAAATATCCAGTGAAAGCAGTGCAAGCCATGTCAAGTCAAACAGATATCGTGGTCAACGCAACCAAAGAACTGCTAAATCAAAAATTTGTCGAGATAAAATTAATTCTGGTTTTTACGAGCTCCGGTAAGACGGCCAGATCCATATCGAGACTAAGGCCGCATGTACCAATTGTTTCTGTAACCTCAGACCAAAAAGTAGTTGAAGAATTGACACTGTCATATGGCGTAGAAGGACATATATCCAACTTGAATGAAGGAGTGTTCAAGTTACCGAACAAAACCACAGACGAACTAATCGCTTCCGGAAGACTGCAAAAAGGAGATACCATCATTGTTGTTCACGGTCAAAACTACTACAAAGAAGGCTCAACCAACGCGGTTGCCCTACTCGAAATATGAGACTAATAAGGTCTATGCTTCGAGGAGGTCGAGGCCTTTGACAGGAGGAAGGGACTGACCGGCTACTCCTTGGATACTGCCATAGATGCCGGCCGTGCTGGTAATAATTCTGGCTGCCTGAGCTTCCCTTTCTTTCCAGATTTTTTCGAAGGCTGTTCTTTCTTTCTGGATTTGGAGCTGCATGTTTTGGTGGACTTCGATAATACTCTGGATCTGCTGGACAAAAGAGTCACTCGTCAGGTAGGAGTAGATCATGTCTGCCTTGGTGCCGCGGTCCTGACCGTTGTGTTTTTCCCTGGCGATGTCAATGAGATTTTTACGAAGAATTTCCACTAGTGGCTGAATATATTTTGGTTCGGTGATCCAAACCCCCATGTAGAAGCCGAAGCCTGATTTTATTTCCTTGGGAAGAACTGAGGTGACGATAACAGGGACATTGGCCTTGGACGCGCGCAGATCGTCTTTTAGCTTGACTGCCCAGTCATCCACCCAAGCTTTGGTTCTTTTTGATTCCCAGAGAATGATGCCGCAGGTAGTCCCCAAACTGGTCCGAACCACTTGACTAATGTCCGCTCCTCTGACTCCTTTTCCCACGGGGTTAATCTCATCATGAGGAAAGGTGGAGTGTAGATATTCTTCCAGATCCAACTCCTGGACTTCTCCCTGTAATTGTTGAGAACTCTGTGACGCTTTTCGCTGAGCATCTTCGAGCGATTTTTTGAGATCATTGATCATTTTTTCCTTTTCTAAATCTTTCAGGCGGTGGGCGTCACTGGCTTCGAGAAGCGTCTGTTGTCTAATTTTCTCTCTTTCTATATCAAGTTGTTTTTGTTTATCCAGCTCAAAAGATTTTTTTTCGTCTTCGAGTCTTAATTTTTCTTGGTGGAGCTTGAGGGACTCTTGGCGTGACTCTTCAAGCTTTTCGTTCTTAAATTTGAGCTCCGCTTCTATAAGTTTGAGCTTGTCGTCCGACTGAAGACGGTATTTTTCCTCAAGTTCTTTTTGAATTTTCGTGGTAAGGTCTTTTTCAACTTCTTCTCTGATATTGTGACTAAGAGCTTCGGAGATTTCGAACTCTTCACCGCATTTTGGACATTTAATTTGATTGGGCATGGTGTCATTATACCCGCGGGTTGCAAGTAGAATGTTAGAATGTATCCATGAAAATAACGGTAGATAGCGGAAACTGTATCGGATGTGGCGTTTGCGTGGACATAGCCGAGAAGTCATTTGAGATGAAGGATGGGAAATCCCAGCCGATAGAATTAGACAGCTCAACTTCGCCAGAGATAGAAGAAACGGTCAAAATGGCCGTGGAGTGTTGCCCCGTTCAAGCTATCGCGACTCAAAGCTAGATGGCAAAACTAATTGAAAAATTAACCGTAGTTTACTGCAAAGAACCCAAAAAGGATGAGCCTCGCCGAGCCTCTTGGATTCCCCAGAAGCTGTCTGAAAATCCGCGAAGTCAATTCCTAGACGAGCAGACACTTCTGGCGGGGGCAAAGCTGGAAATCATAGAGATTGTTGAAACCCACTTGTTGGACACGTATGGTCCAAGAGAAATCGACACGAAGCTAGCTCACTTTTACGGATCGTTTGACAAGCTATACCAAAGACATGGAGCTTATCTAGTGAAGGCCTTGAGCGAACTACTGGACGGAATGAAGTTCGTGGGGCACGACGGTTTTATAAGAAAAGTAATTGTCAGGGACAAGGTCGTCGAAATTAGAAAAAGGGAGAAGAATCAGTAACCCCGCATTTTTTCGATATATTTTTTTATTTGTCTTTTGGCCTGGTTTCTTACCCGTACTACGCCATCCATAAGAACCTTGTGGGTATCTCTAATATTGATCGGGCAGCCGGGAAGGTTCATGTCAAACTTTATTTCATATCCAGATCTAGTAACTTTTTCGATGGCGAGCGATGCCACTTTCAGGTCTTCTTGATAGTTTTTTAATAGCTTTCCCAGGCCTTGATCAAACTTGGTTTGAATCCGTTGCCTAAATCGGTCACTGAGTGATAATTTTTGGGGATTAAAAATTATGTTCATTAAGCCATTCTATATCCTGTCTGCCAACTTTGCTTGGAGCAAGAATTGCAAATGTATTTTATACTTTAGTTAGTGAAAATTTTTTTAAGGTTTCTTTTGTGGGTTTTGGCAATTGGAATAATTTTTTACGGATTTAAGAATATACCAATCAAGAAAATTGGTGAAGAAATTGGACAAAAAATCTATGTGGAGAGAAATGGGGTAAAATTTTTTCCCGACTGGACAACAGAAACTCTTTTGTCAGAGATAAATGAAGCCAGGGAAAGTGAGGGGTTGATGAGAGTAACTGTTAATGAAAAACTAAACCGAGCTGCCTTAAGCCGATTAGCTGTGATTATCACGGAGGACGATTACTCCGGAGCAGTTACCGGACTGACTAGAGAAGTGGCTGTAAAAAATGCCGGATACAATGCCAACCTGATTGGGGATTTGCTTTTGTTAGACTTTTTTAAAACAAATGACGCGATAGAAAATTGGTTTAGTAGTGAGACCACAAAAGCAACCCTCCTACATACGGATTTTAAAGAAGTTGGAATTGCAGTGAAAAATGAAGACGACACGGTGAGTGCATATATCATTTTGGTTTCTCCGGCCAAGAAAATTGCTACGGCTCCCACCAAGACAGTGTGGGGAGGACCTGAACTATGGGAGGTGGTTAACAAAAGAAGGGTGGAGCTAGGCGTAAACCCTCTAGGGAAAAGAGACGAATTGTGTACCTTGGCTTCGATCCGTCTGAATCAGTTATTGGAGCTCGGAAAACTAGATGGACACGCTGGTTTTGTGCCACTATTAGAGAGATCTGATCTTAAGTGGATTTCAGAAAAATACAACATCAGTGAGTTTCTGGCTGCCGGATATGCTACACCGCAAGAAACAGTCAAGGCTTGGGAAACAACTCTGGGACACCGCGCACTACTGGCCGGTGGGGAGTACGTCTGGGGATGCATCTATGCGCAAAATACTTTTGCTGTGGCCGTTGCCGCGTACTAAGACTAGATTTCGGTGATCAGATGATGAAGCTGTCATCTGCCTCGTCGCTCGCTGGAAGGACTTCTCTTTGAATAATATATGAGTCACGGTGGCCCATCTCCCCCACCTTTTCACCCTCCCCCCGGAGCAATCGTTCAAAGTCGCGGCAAAAGGGGCAGCCATCACTCCCGTGTGGACAGGCAAATTTTTCAAGCTTTCTGGATAGCTTTATTTTCCGGCCAATCTCAAGAATCTGTTCGGTGGCTATCTTTATATTTGGAAGATCTTTTTCTTTTGGGGTATCCGAGAAGTCCAAATACCAATAGCTGGCCTTCGAGACAGGTCTTTGTTGGCAATTGGTGACTAGTAGGTGGTAAATCGGAAGCTGAAATGAATCGGTCGTTTCTTCTTTCTTGCTTGTCTTGAAGTCGATAATGTGAATACTGTCTTCGTCTTTGAAATATTCTAGCCAGTCAATTTTTCCACATAAAATAATGTTCTCGTCCTCAGAAATAAAGTAGTATGGCAAGCTCTCTCTGATCTTAACCGCTAGGTTTTGTAGGGGACCAGGGTGATCCATTACCCGCCGAAGCATGGCTTTACCTCGTTCTTTGTGTTTGTGCTCTTCTTCCAGATCTAGAAAACCGCCTTTTTTTCCAGAGTATTTATCCCAGATTGCATCGAACTTAAGCACTAGCGAATCATGGAAGCGGGTTTCCGTGGGCAAAGTAGAGAGAGATTCAAGTACTTCATGAACAGCCGATCCGAGGGCAAGGGCAGGGGTGACGATCTGAAGCTTGTTGCCAGTACTTCTGTCTTTGTATATATTTTTTAAAAAATAGGCTCTGGGACAATGAAGATAGTCCGCAATCGAGGTGTGTGATATCCAAACGGCAGAAAATTTATCTTTGGGCATGATGATATGAGTTTAACTTACGAACAGTATGTATGAACAGGTATAGCACTATCCCTCCGAGTAAATATCCTCCGATAGTATCACTCAACCAGTGTACTCCTAGGTAGACGCGGGAAAAGCTGATTGAAAGTATAAAAACGACGGAAAATGCGATCATTAATATTTTTATTAAGGGATGTTTTACGGAAGTAAGTGAATAGTAGGCTATAAAGCCAAAAAAAATCGTGAAGATAAGCACATGCATGCTGGGGTAGCTCATATCTCCAAGGCTATAGAAAACATTCACCGTTTCACTTCCTGGTCTGTCCCGACCAACAATGTTTTTGATGATAGATCCGATGGCTGCCCCCAAGGCGGGGAAAGTGAACATCGCAAGGGCTTCATTCTTTTTACCACCTAACAAGAATAAGGATGACGAAACCAAAATTAATACTTCAACGTATGGACTATTTCCCAAAATACTGACGAAATTCATAAATAGTCTGAGCGGTCTAGAAGCGAAACTTTGTGCAAATCTACTAAAGCTAATATCTATCTGCGAAACAGGCGTAGTGAAGACAATAAGGCTAAGTAAAAAGAAAAGTAGTACTAGCATAATAAAAATTTTGGCTTTCATAAGCTAGTACCATGATAAACCATGAGGACGACTAAAAGAACTGATGATAAACTGACTACATGGTCGAGGAGAAAAAGAACATATCCGCTAACGTTGTGGTTCTGGGAGTGGTTAGTTTTTTAAACGATGTGGCGTCAGAAATGGTCTATCCGGTGGTGCCGATATTTCTGGTCACCGTCTTGGGGGCGCCTACATATGTGGTTGGACTAATTGAGGGGTTGGCCGATGCTTTGTCAAAAATTCTGCAATCATTTTTCGGCATTTTTTCCGATCAGTCTCAAAAGAGAAAACCCTACGTGGTTTGGGGATATAGCTTCGCGACTCTCTCCCACCTGATGATGTGTCTGGCTAGCTCGTGGCCCTTGGTGATGGTCGCAAGAGTGATCAATCGAACGGGAAAAGGCATTAGAACATCTTCAAGGGACGCCCTGATCACAGAGAGTACTGATAAGCTCGACCGTGGTAGGAACTTTGGCTTTCACCGTACACTAGACTCTCTGGGGGCTGTAGTCGGGCCACTACTCTCCATTTGGCTACTAAAAATCTTGCACGATAACTATCGTCAGCTCTTTTTTATAGCGTTTTTCCCGGCACTTATCGGGGTAGTGCTGTTAATTTTATTAATTAAAGAACAGATAAAAAGTCCACTTGGATTAAAAGGTCTTCATTTTGAATGGAGCAAGGCAAACGACTCTTACAAGATTTTTTTGTTGATCAGTTTTATTTTTACCTTGGGGAATAGCTCTGGCGCGTTTATGATTCTGAGAGCTCAGAATTTGGGACTATCCATACAGCTCACTATCCTGACTTATGTACTACTGAATTCGACCTACGCTGTATTTTCAATGCCGGCTGGTATTGTGGCGGATAAGATCGGAGCCAGGAAGGTGCTGTTTCTGGGATTTCTGGTTTTTGCTTTTGTTTACCTAAGTTTTGGAGCCATTAATAACCCTTGGTGGATTTGGGTTCTCTTTCCAATTTACGGCATCTTTTTGGCCTTTACTGATGGCGTAGGAAAAACTTATATATCGAAGCTGATCCCTCACGAGATATCCGCATCCGCTTTTGGTATTTATCAAACGTTAATGGGTATCGCAACTTTTTTTGCCTCAACCATCGCCGGGTTATTGTGGACACTGGGCAACGCTCGACTTCCTTTTTACTTTGGAGGAATTATGGCAGTTATCTCTGCCCTCCTTTTCCTAGTCCTGACAAAAAGGATTAGAGTTCAACAGCCACTTGCCTAAGACCTTTCAGAAAGTCGGAGACGCGCGGATCAGTGATGATGCTTTGATGAGTTATTGGCCGGATGAGTTTTAGACCAGACATGCTGGTACAACGACTGAAGGCGACGTAAGTTTGTCCGTGCGCAAAAGCGCCCCGGCCAAAGTCAATCGCCACCCTTTCAAAAGTTTTTCCTTGGCTTTTGTGAATGGTGATGGCCCAGGCAAGCCTCAAAGGCATTTGCTTAAAACTTCCAACCTCCTCCGTTTCAAGTGACTTTTTATCCGGATTGTAGATAGTCTTGAATGATTTCCAGGTAACCGGTTCTATTTTTTCTACTTCACCACCATCGATCTTGACGTAAGCACAACCGGAATCGACCCTCCACAAGGTCCCGATAGTACCGTTTATCCAGCGGTTTTGCGGATCGTTGTTCAGCAGCATCACCCGAGCTCCTGTTTTCAGAGATACTTCGTCAGCGGCCGGAGCATATTGTGGTGAAAAGTGGCCACTTCGGACTGCCCGAAAGGTATGGTTTGGACCTTCGATCTCACTCAACCTAGCCTCATTAATTTGATCTGCCTGCTGATTGATGGCGGTAAGGATAATATAGTTTTCAAGACAATCCCCTTCTCCAATTACCTGCCGATTTAATTTTTCCAGGTCTTCATCGGTGGTTTGTTTGTTTCTTATCCGGTTTAGAAGGTCGATAAAACCTTTCTCGGCCTGACGATAGATGGTCTCCAGTTCGATAAACCGGAGCTGAGAATACAATCCGCCAAAAAGGCTGCTGAACACTTGGGACGAGAAGAAGTATGGAGTTTCATAAAGGTTGTATATGACATCTCTTTCCTGACTGGTAACCACTGGGGGTAGTTGGTGAAGATCACCGACCATAATGACACGCACTCCACCAAAGGGTAGTTTCTTTTTTCTGACCACCTGCAAAAATACATCAATACTGTCCAAAAGGTCGGCTCTCACCATGGAGATTTCGTCAATAACCAGTGTTTCCAAGGCGCGGTAGATTTTGGCTTTCTTTGTATACTTTCCTTCCTGCTCTGCTTTCTCGATAGTAATACTAGGGGGAAATCCAAAAAATGAATGTATGGTTTCCCCGCGGACATTGACAGCGGCCACACCTGTAGGAGCAACCACAGCAACATTTTTTGTTGTCTTATTTCTAAAGTGGTCCAGCAAGGTAGACTTGCCTGTTCCCGCATTGCCAGTAAGGAATATATGCTCTGATAGATTCTCCATTAGATCAAGAACTTTTTGTGATTTATCGTCAAAGGTTGGGTGCATCTTAAAGTGTCAATAATAAATGATTCCGGTGCAACCACCGGCGGTGTTCTTTGTACTTTGGATCAAACTTGGCTACGAGACCCCAAAAACGACTACTGTGATTTCTGTGGACCATGTGGCAGACTTCATGAATAACTACATAATCGACTACCTCGTGAGGGGCCATGACCAATTTGCGGTTAAAACAAAGTCTATTGGTGGGTGAGCAACTGCCCCAAATAGAAGATACTTTCTTGATATCAATCTGGCTATACTCGACTCCCAATTGGGACGAGTAGAGATTTACCTTTTCGGTTATTACCCCGATACCTACTTCCAAATAAAACCGGAGTATGGCTTCTTTTATTTCATCGTGCCGCTTTTCTTCGGCGTGTCCACTGTAAACAGAAACGGAAATGTTTTCTCCGGCTATTTGGGCCTCTGTCCGTCGTAGAGCGTCACTCGAAATGATGTTTAGTGAATATTCCTGACCAAAGTAAAGATGTTTTTCTCCTTCTAAATATGTTGTAGCCGTGGTTGGTGTGGGCTTAATCTTGGATAAATGTTTTTCAATCCAGGCCCTTTTTTCTTCAACAAATTTCCTAATAACCAGATCAGGAACCCAAAAGGGAGCCCTAACCCTTACCCCTTTTTCGGGATGAATACTCAAGCTAAGACCAGTAGTTAGTTTTCTAGTACGGGAAACTGTATATTGAAACTTCTGCACGCTGTCTATTGTAAACCAGAACTAGTTTTCAATTATTTCTAAAGAATATATGATGTCATCTGATAGTGAAAATAGATTTGACCCCTCTTTCTGTGGCGTTTTGTTGATCACCAACAAGTAGTGAAAGCCTTGAGGAATGTAATAATATGTGACTTGTTCTCCTTTTTCTTCTGAGCTGTAGGTGACACCAGTGTCTAGGCCTATGGCCACTGGGGAGATGCTTTCCGCAAGAACAAATTGATCACCAAGTTTTTCCATCTTCCAGTTGATATCCCGCTCGGCAATGGTGTTGACCGTATCCTTTGACAAGAGACTTTCTTGGGAGATGGATATGTTTAGATCATCTTTGGAAAAGGTGACCGATCCATCTAGGTTTCTTTTGACCACTATCCCATCTTGGTATTTGATCCTGAAACCTAATTTATCGTCCGTGAATATCTTGGATGAAGCGGCCAGAGAGGAGCTGGTGGCCACGCCAAGAGTGATTGGTTCTTGAAGTATTCGTTGTGGTGATGGCGTATCCACAGTAGCGGAAATGAGTGTATCAGGATCCCTTTTTATAATGATTAGCACAAAGACAACTGCTATTACCGCTAGCAGAGTCACAAGTTTGATCATAAGTGGTCTATCTTACAGTCATTATACACCGGAGCGGGATAGGGGAATCGGACCCCCTTCTCATCCTTGGGAAGGATGCATTCTACCGGTGAACTAATCCCGCATGGATAGATTTTAGCATGCTAAAATACAGCCATCGCAGCTTAAAAGGAGTGAATTATGGCAGAAAAGATTGGACAAGATGTACTAGAATAGGAGCATGGCAGGAAGATATAGAACCAGTAAAGAAAAAAACCGATCAAGATTTTATATTTTATTGTCGATTGTTTTTGTCGTGGTAATGATTAAGTGGGGAGTCCCCTTCTTTGTTAATTTTATTGCGGGAAAAGGTGCGGTGAGACAAAGCCAGGACAAAGACATCATCCCCCCTCAAACTCCAGTACTATCCGCCCTCCCTGAAGCAACCAATAGTTCATATCTTACAGTGGAGGGCTATACAGAAGCTGGTGCCTCACTCGATTTGCTTATTAACGACTCCATTTCTCTAACGGCCAAGGCAACCGAGGATGGCTCTTTCTCTATAGCAGGATCCTTATCGTCTGGGTCAAACAGGGTTTATGTTCGAGCTACGGATGAGGCGGGGAATGCTAGTACCTCCGAGGTGAAGCTCGTCACCTTTGACGACAAGCCAATTGAGCTGACCATTATTTCCCCAAAAGACGGAAGTGAATATTTTGGAAAGAACAGCCAAGTAGTTGATATTTCCGGAGAAGTGAGCAAACCAGATTCCCAGGTGATTGTGAATAATTCGTTTGTGGTGGTGGAGAAAGACGGCAAATTTGTTCACCGATACCAGCTTTCCGGTGGTAACAACGAAATTAAAATATTGGCTTCGGACAGGGCGGGTAATACAGCCGAAAAAACAATTAAGATTCTTTATACTCCCTAGAGGGAAGTCCCAATATCACCCAAAAAATAAAGTAGATCCAGATATACAACAGGCTATTGTTGAACAAGCTGTGAGCCAGAATAGATATGAGAAAAATTCTTTGTGGTACGGATTTGGCGATGATAAAAATTGCCTTTAACAAATTCACGAAGGTGGCAAGTCCCACTATGCCAGTAGTGGCAGCAAGATAGAGAAAACTATTATCAATCTGGAACCTTTGTCCAGCAAGACCCCTGAGAGTGTTATAACCCCAGCCGAAAAACGGCTTTTGCAAAAACAAGTCAATTCCCGACCTCCAGCTTTCGAACCTTGAATAAATGGAGAAAGTCCGAGCAAGATTGACACCTTCACCAAATGGTTTAGGAATTAGATAGACCGCGACTACGAGTATCAAAACAAAAAATAGTAAAGTCTTTTGTTTCTTTAGATATAGAAGATAAAGGAGACCGGCAAAGAAAACCAAGTATGAAGCTCTGGAAAAAGTAAGTGCCAAGAGTATTAGGGGGAGTAGAGAGAAGAGCCAGTGCCCCAAACCAATGAGCATTAGAGCGCTCCCCGCGAAGACAGCGCCGGTAAAGTTCGGGTCGAAGAATGATCCGATGAGGCGGAAGTAATGGTCATCGAAACCCAACAGTTTGAGGTAGCGCATGTCGGGCAGGAAAAAATATTGAAGCGCGCCGAAAGCGCAGAAAGTGGCAAAGGAGATAAGAATGTAGGGCAGTAATCTTTTTATTTTCGACTGCTTGATGGCAAAATAGACAGCGGGGTAGATGCATAGCCTGGCGAAATAAAACAGTGAAAAATAAAGCCCGCCTTCTATGACTAAATTTAGGTTAAAAAGTAGAGATAACAGAGCCGCGGCGAGAAAATACATCAAGGGTTTGAACAAGGGATCCCCGATTATTATCAGTCTGTTCTTGGGAGAGATTAGCATAGAAAAAGCAAGTAGAGCACAGACCAGATCAAGGGGGTAGAGCGTCAAAGAGGCTTCAGGTAACTGCCAGTTTAGAAGCTGCCCAAAAGGCCAGATAAAGAGTGCCAGAATTAATAGTGAATATGTCATGGATTAAGTTTGAAAATTTGAATTCCTAGACTATTGGTATGGATTAATGAGCCGGATACTTTTTCCGGACTCTCCCCTATTGTAACTAAATAGTCGTAGCCTGATTTTTCCGTCACCCATGAAGTATGGTCAAAGTCACGGGGAAAATAGTATAAGTTGTGTAGCTTGTCTACCAATATTTTACTGCCTTCCGGAAGACCCCCGACGTAACCGTCTGCATCTAAGAATGTTCCAGGGAGTCGACTTGCTTGGGAGACTAAGAAACTCCGGCTGTCCAGCTGTCTCATGAATAATGGAAGATATTTTTTCATAGCATACAGACGAAGGGCGAGGATAAAGAACCCTGAGAGAATAACGGACAAGACAAGCAGCTTTTTGGGCAACTTGCTTTTTAGTTGGCTGACGAAGAGGATAGATGAAACAACAAGGGTGGGTAAATAGGGAAGGACAAAGCGGCTTGAAGGAGGGTCAAGGGTGAGAGCTATGAGTGAACCTACTACACCAACGAGAGCAATTTGTCGGAACGGCTTGGTGAACTTGGTGAGTGCGAAGAGGGAAATGAGGAATAACACACCGACTAGAGGCGAAATGAAATCGTCAAACGGCCTTGTGAGGTAGATGGGTGAAAACACTATGTGTTTCAAGATGTTTCCGATATCTGAAAATGAATTATTTAGGACTCCACTAAAAATGGGGTAAACCGGGTTGCCGGTAAAGTGAAGGGCAATAAAAAACCATGGAAGTGCAACCAGCATGGCCGGAAATATTATGTGGGCACCAAAGATAAGAGAGTAAGCCGCCAAGGACCCAAGAGCGAGCAATTTTGTCCCTATAGCCAACCCTAAGAACAAGCCACCGATTTTCCAAGATCCTCTGATAAGAAAACAGAGCGCGAGACTTTCCAAAAAAGTCCGGACAAGATCGATGTAAGCACTACCCGACTGCCAACTGACTAGCCAAGTGCAGTAAAAAAGCGAGACGCCGGATAGTCTCATTAAAGTAGATTGCTTGAAGTGGGTCAAGATTTTCCAGATGACGTAGCCTGTGCCGATGCCAGCCAGGTACTGAACCAGTTTGGGGCCAATGGTGCCGGTGAAGTGTATCAAGGGAATATAAAGAGTTTCCACCAGTCGGGGCATGACAGAGTAGTAAAGTAATCCCCCGGGGAAGTACCACTGATGTTTAAATAGCCAGAGCTTGGGTAGCGTCAGATGGTACCAGAGAGCGTCAAAGCCCATTTCGGGGGTGAAGACGAGTAGAAAATTTAAAAACATCAGCAAAACTATGGGCAATACCAGAAGTATAGGTGACAATAACTGTTTCCCCAAAACAGTTCTCAGTTTTGGTTTTCCCATTGAGCTACGCGGACAGTTAATGATTGAACGGCCATTAAATAGGCGAGGAATAAGCCGGCAGTTCCATCCAGAAAGCCCCGTTTAAAAAGATAGTTTAAATTGAATTTGGCGATAGGGAAGAGTAAAAGCCTGAAATAGGAAAATGGTTTCCCCTCTTTTGCCAAAGCAAGAGAATCTATTTGGCTATAAAAACTCATTTTCTCGATAAAGTCGGAGACTAGGTGGTCTTTGATATGGTAAAGTGGTGATTGAAGCTTGCCTATCTTCCCTTTTACTTTCCATACTTCATGAACCGGTCGAACAAATCGTCCGGCGGTGCGCCTGGCTAGCCTGAGAATGGCGATTTTCCCTGTTTCACCATGCTTCAGCGGCTGATGATATACCACGTCTTGTCGTCTTATGTAGTAACCAGAATAGCCGGGGTTGTTCACCTTATCAAGAATTTCTCTTTGAAGTTCAGTACCCACATATTCATCATCGTCCACAAAAAAGATCCAGCCCCCCTTCGCTTTGGACAAGGCATAATTTCGTTGAGAAGAGAAGTCGTCACGCAAGGCATGGAAAAGATCTTTTATTTTTTTATTCTTTGGTGTTATTTGATGGTTTCCTGCCTTTGCAGGAATGACGGGCGCATCGACGACGACTAAGATTTCGTCGGAGAAGGACAATGACTCCAAAAGCTGTTTGTTTAATTCCTCCTTGTTAGTGATGACAACGGCTGTGACTTTCATTTTTTGACTATTTTCTGACCAATGGTGTTGGCGAGAGTTGACGATGGCTGCTCCACGAAGCGGTGAACAAATACAGAGATGTAGACCGCAATAAGAAGGGAAAGACCAAAGAGTAGAGAATGTAAGGTGATGTAGTGACTAGCGTAGGGGAGGTTGGGAAGAAAAGCAAACATGAGCCGAGCAAGTATGTACAAAATGGAAAAATGAATTAAATAAAGACTGTAGGAAATTTTTCCAAGGAACTGAAAGATCTGCTTGTTGAGGAAATCAAAGAGCCTTGTCTTATTACTGTACACAATGATACCGATGATGAACCAACCGATGACGGTTTCGACGACTCCTCCGATGTACTCGTCCGTGACATAACGGGAGGCGAGGAGAGCCAAGGTCACCGGAGTAGCCAGAAGACTTATAGCCCTGGGGGGAAGATCTGCCAGAAAAGATTTGAATTTGGGTAAACAAAGACCGGCATAAAACATATAGAGATAGCGGAGGTCGCGGAAGTCAGGGATATTAAGAACGGTGAAGCCGGCCACCAATAGACCTACAGTAATTAGTAAATCAAGGAATGGTGTGGTTTTCCGATAAATCAGATAGAAAGCAGGGAAAATGAAGGAAGCAATCAAGATAACTCTCAGAGTCCAAGTAACCCCGCCGAGATAGGTGTGAATAAAGAAAAAATTGTAAATAAATTCTTTTAGAGTCATGTCGAAATTCATCCACCAGTTATACCAAGCTGAAGCCATAGGAAAAGTTTGGTAAGCAAAGCCCAGCTTCATATAGACTGCAATCAAAAGAATAACGAAGGCATACACCGGGTAGAGTCGTAAAATTCTTTTTGTATAGAAACTTGTCAGCCCTCTGGTGGAGAATTCAATTCTAGAAAGTGATTGACCCAGCACTAGACCGGAAAGAATAAAAAATAAAGTGACGGCGACTCCCCCATTTCCCAAAAGCATAAATACTTGCTGGAGCTTACTTTGGAGATCGTAAAACTCCAGATAATTTTGACCCCAAACATTTGCGTAAGAAGGTATGGCGATAACAAGAAAAGAATGATTTAAGGCGACGATAACAGAGAGCAAGCCTCTGAGCCCATCAAGCTTGGTGTAGCGCTCGTTAGACATTTCTATATTTTATTCCGTGATAAGTCCAAAGAAGATAGAGATAGGGGTACGTCATTAGAGCATAGAGATAGGGTATTAGCCGTTTCGTAGTAGGAAGCCACTTTTTGATAAAACGCAGGTGGCTCTTAAAACTTATGAATAGTTTTTGAGTTGGCTTTTTGAACGACGAGGAGGTGCAGTGAGAGACGATAACACTGGGATCAAGAATGATTTTTTTACCCTCTTTACCGGCGGAGAGACAGTAGTCAACATCCTCAAAATACATAAAGTAGCCTTCATCCAGTAAGCCAGCCTTTTTGAAAGTATCTTTGCTGATCAAAACACAGGCAAAGGTGACAAATTCCGCCGTGATTGGACCCAGATTTTTTACTTTGGATAAGTTGCGGTGTTCCGGCTTGGCATATTTCCAGTCAACTTTTCCCTCTAGGCCATAGATTTTTTTGCCTTTTTGGGTATGGTAGACGGTCGGAGCAACTATGCCGACAGACTTATCCTTGAAATGCCTCAGCAAGGGAACAAAAAAACGATGATTAACGGTGGCATCGGGATTGATAATTAAAAAGTATTCACAGCCAGACTTAAGACCTTTCCTGATGGCCTTGTTGTTTCCCGCCGCAAAGCCAGGGTTAGTTGGTGAACTGATGTAATGGACTTTAGGAAACTTCTTTTTGAATTCTTTTTCCACTTCTGCGTCAGGCGAGTTATCAACAATGTAGTAATCCAGAGATTGGCCCATATCGGCCTTCATAAGGGCTTGGATACAATGGATGGTATCTTCCGGGTGCTTGTAGTTGAGGATAATGGCTGATATTTTTTTGGACATCTGCTATATTCTAACCCAATGACCAAGCCTCTTCGAGCGGCAGTTGAAGTAATCAAGGATAGTATCGGAATTCCGAGGAAGGTTCTGGAGGTCGGATCACGCCAGGCATATAACCAAAACGAGCTGGCGGATGTCAGAGATTTTTTTGAAAAGAGTACTTATGTAGGCTTGGATATGCAAGAAGGTCCTGGAGTAGATATAGTGGCAAGTGGAAACAGTATGCCATTCCCCGACAAGTCTTTTGATCTGGTACTGTGTTTGGAAACGCTGGAACATGCCGATAAACCCTGGCTGGTTTGCGCCGAAATTGAAAGAGTGCTTCGACCGAAGGGTATAGCGATTGTCTCTAGCCAGCAAAATTTTCCAATACACAAACACCCCTCGGATTATTTCCGCTATACACCCTTTGGTCTGAAATCTCTATTTCCAGGACTTCAGAGTAAACTTGTATTCTCAATTTCTCCCCCTTTTGACGATGAGGTAAAACTCAATCCTCAGCACGTAATTGTCGTTGGTATAAAAGGGGAAAATGAGAAACTGTTGAAAAAAATCAAAAACAACTTAAAAAAGAATATTCAAAAAATATCAGTACACAAACCATACACTCACCGCATACACGAGATAGGAAGACTGCTGAGGCGTGCCGTGAGTGAACTGTTTTTTAGACAGGAGATAGAATTTTTTTCATGAAGTACCACTATGACGAATTTAACAAGAATGAGTACGAGTCTCACCGGCTAGCGCTTGGCTGTATTGATCCGGGATCGAAAATACTGGATATTGGCTGTGCCACAGGATATTTTGCCCGTCAGCTGACCAAAAAGAACTGTGAGACCTGGGGGGTCGACAATGACAAACTAGCACTCAAGAAGGCAAGCAAATATTGCAAAAAGGTAATTCTCAGTAACGTGGACGAGGTTTCTAGCTTGACTGTTCCCAAAAAGTACTTTGATTATATTGTCATTTTGGATGTAATTGAGCATTTGCGTCAGCCAAAAAACATCCTATCTTTGGCAAAACACTACCTGAAAGATGGCGGAAAAATCGTAATCTCTGTTCCAAATATTGCTCACGCGTCTATCCGGTGGATGCTACTAAAGGGTGAGTTCAGATATACCACGACCGGGATATTGGACGAAACACACGTACACTTCTACACCCAAAAAAGTATTATAGATCTGCTGAAAAAAATGGGCTACAAAATAATTAAAATAATTCCAACCAATGGTATGTGCAAAGTGCCTTTACTTTATATAATTACGGATAGACTCCCCACTTCCTGGCAGTATAGATTGGTCGAGTTGATTCCGGATTTATTTTCCTATCAGTTTATTGTTGAGGCGGATCTAATTTCTTGATTTCCCGATCTAGCTGCTTCCAGGTAACGATGAGAATCGCCGGGACAGTAAAGCAGACACTGGCCAAGTAAGCATAGGCTACTCCAATGACCCCAAAAGAGGGAACCAGTATCAGAGCAAGGATGATTTCGATAGCGACGGTAAGGGCACCGAAAAATGAAGGTATTTGAGGTTTATTTAGACCCTGAAGTAAGGCCGTGGGGACAGGAGTTAGGGAGACAAGCAAGAAATAGAAACTTAATACCTTTAACACCGGAAAGGCCGTCTGAACAACAATTTGGTCTTTTAACCACCAGGTTAAAAATTGTTCTCCAATGGTATATGAGAGAGTGACAGCGAGAATTCCGCCAACTAGGGTAAGACCCTCAATTCCCATGACTAACGACTTTAGTTTCTTGATGCGGTCCTTCTCCAAGAGTGAGGCGCTTAAAGGGAAAAATGCCTGAGCAAATTGGGAAATAACCCCGGCTCCTTTGGCCACGATACTTTGAGGAATACTAAATGACGTGACCGCTTTGGCGGAGACAAGAGCACCGAGAATAAAGTTGCTGAATTGGTTTTCTATCTGGCCCGCCAGCGTACCAATGAAGTTCCTTAGGCCAAATGAAAAAAGTTCTCGACCAACTACCCTATCGTAAGATGGGGAAAAGTCTCGACCCGGAAAAAACTTTATGGCATAAAAAATCATATAAACAAAGGTAAAAAGATGAAACACTAGCTGGACAGAGTAAAGCACTGCGATGTTTGGGTAGAAACCAGATACAACAGCACAAATAACGGTGTTGGCCGTCCCAACTAGAATAGTTTTGGAATTGAAAATGTCGAAGCGCTGTTCTGCTTGGGGCAGATTCAGAAAATGAGTGTTTAGGTGGTTAATAAAAACAATAATGGCCAGAAATACAATCGACCAATTGATGGTACTTATATCTATATGTTCGAAAATGGGCATCGAACGGGAAAGATAGAGAAGCAAAGTAATAATTCCGATAAACAGAATGAAAGCTAGGGAGAAAAAAATGGCAAAAGAGGTTTTCCAGGTTTTAACCTTTTCTTCCTTGGTTGTCTGTGGCAGAGAAAGTTTTCTAATAACAGCGTTGGATATACCAAAGTCAAATACAGACGCTAAAGCAATAAATGACGTCAGAAACAGGTAAACGCCAAAAACATCTCTACCTAGATTGTTCAGGAGAATGGAGATAGAGAAGAAGCTGGCTAAAAGTAGGTAAAAGTAGCCGGCCAAGTTAAAGCCGGTATTCTTAATTAAATTCCGTTTGATAGACATAATTGACTGGATCTAATTATAGACCAGCAACACGTATTGCTGATGTAAAATTGGGATCTGTATATGAAACTCAAATTTCTGCTAATCAATGCGATTGACATCTCCAAGTCATTGCAAACCTCCCTCCCCCCACTCAGTCTCGGGTACCTGGTGAGCTCACTACGGAGTGAGTTTGGACATGATTTGATCGATTTTAAGATTATAGACCGCGAGATTGAAGAGACGATTAAGAGCTACAAACCGGATATTGTCGGTATTACCTGTGTTTCTCAAAACTACAACTACGCCATGAAATATGCCAAATTGGCTAAGAAACGTAACATCCCCGTCTTGATTGGCGGTACTCACATTACGGTTTTGCCTACAACCATGACCAAAGATATGGACGTGTCAGTCATCGGCGAGGGCGAGGCAGCGATCAGAGAACTGTTCTCGATATTCCTGAAAAATAGAAAATTTACAAAGAATGAATTGAACCAGCTTAAAGGGATCGCTTTTTGGTCCGGAAAGAAAATTGTTCAAACGGAAAATCGGACACCGATAGTACCTATGGATAAGCTTCCAATACCGGCTAGAGATTTGATGAAAATTGAGAAGTGCACTCATGTATTTTCTTCAAGGGGGTGTCCGTACCGCTGCATCTTTTGCGCTTCATCGAGATTTTGGAATAGTACCAGATTCTTTTCGGCTGAGTATGTAGTAAAAGAAGTAAAACACCTTTACGAAACATATGGCGTAAGAGAAGTTGATTTTTGGGACGATCTCTTTATCGTCAGCAAACCAAGAATTAAGGAGATAATTGCTCTACTTCGGAAGGAGAAATTGTTAGGAAAAATTTCTTTTAGCTGTGCCGTACGGTCCAATTTGGTTGATGAAAGTATGGTGCGGCTCCTCAAAAAGCTGAATGTTAAAGGAGTGTCCATGGGGCTTGAATCGGGAAATCAGAGAGTGCTGAACTCACTCAAAGGAAACAATATCAACATTAAAGATCATATGAGGGCTGTGCGCGTACTAAAAAAGCACGGTATTGAACCGAGCGCCTCTTTTATCATTGGCTCACCGGACGAGACTAGAGAAGAAATTATGGAAACCTTTAAATTTATTAAGGATAGTAAGTTGCGTGGTTTTGGAATTTATGTACTGACTCCCCTTCCCGGTACGCCTATCTGGGAATATGCTAAAGAGAAGGGTGTGGTGAGTGAAAAAATGGACTGGTCGACCTTGAATGTCGAATTTCTGGAGAATCATCAAGATGCGATTATCCTGTCCGAAACCTTATCCCGAGAAGAGCTATATAAGCTTGTTCTTATGTTTAAGAGAGAACAGAAAAAAAGATACTATATCGACTTTATTAAACATCCGAAGAATATCCTGAGACACTTTTATCACTTACTCAAAAACAAAATAGCCGAAGAGAGGAACCTTCACCGCGCGGCAAGTCTACCGTAGAGCTTTTGGATTTGCTTGGCCACTTTTTCGCGGTCAAAGAGGTTTTCTGCCCGTTCACGAGAAAGAGAACCTGTTTTTTGTCTTAAATCTTCACTGTTTATTAGCCTTTCTAAATTGTGCTGCAGCCCCGAAGAGTCCGAAGACTGACTATACATGGCGACATTCCCGCAGACTTCTGGTATTGCTCCGGTAAAGGTGGTAACGACGGGAAGACCACAGGCCATAGCCTCGATCAGAGCCATGCCGTATTGCTCTTGCCAGGTTTTGGTAGCTCTACTGGGAAGGCAAAAAATGTCAGCTTGCTGATATTCGTTTTGGATTTGGGAATAGGGGACTACTTTAAGATGAAGGTTCTTATATCCAATTAAATCATGCTTAAGAGGGCCACTGCCAACCAAAGTAAGGTGGGCGTGAGGATTCTTTTCCCTTATCCTGAGGAAGGCCTCCAACAAATCTTCTATCCCCTTCTCCGGTACTAGACGGGCGACACAAAGAATATTGATTGCCCGGGCTTTCTTTTTTTTGTTTATTGGTTTAAATTTTTTAAGATCGATACCGATGGGAATAACGGATATTTTTGATTCTGCGACCCCCTCCTTTATCAAAGCTTTTTTTGCCAGTTCCGTGACGGCTATGAAATGATCGATATTTTCCCTGGCTAATTTCTTATACTCTTTTCTGCCTTTAATCCCTTCGTTGCTATGAGGGAGAACTTCCCAAACAGTACTGACAATCTTTTTTACCCGCCCTCCCCTCTTGGCCAAAATAGCCTGATGAGTATAGCCGTAGTATGTTTCGGCCACATGAACAATGTCAGCGCCGTCGATGACTTTTTCTAATCCAAACAATTGATGCGCGTCGGTATATATGCGGTTTAATACCGGAAATTTGTAGGGAAAATTCGGTAAGTCTGTCGGCGACCAAAGTTTGATCAGAGGCAATTCAATTTTGTCCGAAATCGGGAATTTCGATGATACCGTCTTGATATCAAATTTTTCTTTTAATGGAGAGTAGTTTTGAAGCTCAAACGGATTCAAAAATCCTCCACGAACGATATATATCCTTTTCATTTCATGAACAATTTGTTAAGCAATATGTATACGTCATCTAATAAAAAGACAGGCTGGATTAGAATATTTGTTAGTAGATTAAAGTTCTTTAAATAATAAAGCTTTCTGGAGAAAAGCCATGCTGAGTGGCGGATTCTGTCTTTGTTGTTACTACTTCCCCCACCAAAATGAAATGTTTTAGCATCATTACAATGGGATACTTTGATACCTATTTTTTTTGCTCGAAGGCAAAAGTCCACATCTTCGAGATACATAAAGAATTTTTCATCAAAATATCCATTTTTTTTGATTGTTTTTTTTGTTATTAGCATAAATCCTCCTGTAACAACATCAACAGGAAAACAGGCGCGGTTTGAGGAATCTCTATCAAGATAATAAAAATATTTATGCCAGTAGTCTGTTCGATCAAATTTCCTCAGGTTTGTAAAATCGAATAACCCCACCCACAAGTTTGGAAACCGAAAGAAACTTCCGCTTTGTGCCTTATTACTATCGTACGTAGTTCCTCCAACTATTCCCGAATCTGACTTGATGGCACAACGAATCAAGTTAATTATTGATGATCCGTTAATAATCGTGTCTGGATTAATTAACAAATAATAATCTGATTGCTTTTTCAATCTGATACCGAGGTTTACCGCTTTTGCAAAACCAAGATTTTTGTTGTTTTGAATCAATTTAACCGAAGGATGTTCAGCTTGTATTCTCTTTATAATTTTGACAGTTTCATCACTTGAGTTATTATCGATTATTATAATTTCGTAAAGATTTTTTTTGGAAAAGTTGTTCTGAATTGCGTTTATACAATTGGATATATACTTTTCGGAATTAAAAGTTACAATTATTATTGCTATACGGTTATTGTTCATTTTATGTGAGGATAACATTAATAATTTAGTTTAACAATGAAAGCACCTGCATCCTTTCGTTGGTTTTGTCTCTTTGTTTATTTGTCACTCCAACTGATTTTACCCGGCAAGGCTCTAGCTATAGAGAGTATTTTCTCCGAAGATTTTGCCAGTTTAGATAACACTCATTGGCAATTTAATCCAAACACAGGTGGGGATATTAAAATAATTAATAGTACCCAACTTAGTCTAACTTCAAACCCCGGCGTTTACTTTCCATATATGTTTTTAAAAAACATTGAATTACCCGAGAAAGATTTTGTAATTGATTTGAGACTTAAATTTTCAGGACCATTGACTTATGGAAATGGGGCGATTTTCACAGATAAATTACTTACGAACGGAACAACTTCTAACCTAGCATCGGGCGACTTAATATTTGCCGTATGGCCAGTAAACAATAATATTGTGGATATATCAACCTCTCTGTGTCTACAAAACTCGTTGAGCTGTACAAACGGATCGTACACGCATATTGCCTATGCCGCATACGGCGGTTGGATTGATATCAGTATTGAAGAAAAAGAAGATCATTATGTGCTGACTTTTAACGACGACTCTTTTGAAACGAAAGATAGCTCAAGAAAAATTTCACAATTTTGGATTGGGAACCCTCAAAGAACAAGCCAATCACAGACGTGGTCGTCTATCCTCGTTGATTATTTTCGAATCTTTAATGCGAAAGAGAGCAAGGTCCCCGTGGTGGTTATCCCTGGGTTTGGAGGGAGTTGGGATGAGTTGGCGATTTTGACGGGGACTGAGGGAAACAACTGGAAGATACCGGATTATGTCAAAGTATATGATGGGCTTAAGCAGTCAACAATAGACGCTGGATACGAGGAAGGAAAGGATTTGTTTGTCTTTGCATATGACTGGAGGAAGCCACTGGACCAATTGGCGGATGATTTGAAATCATTTTTGGAGGAAAAAAATCTTGATGAAAAAAAGAGTAATTTTATTGGCCATAGTATGGGTGGACTGGTGGCGCGAGCATATGCCCAAAAATATGGACTTGAAAAGGTGAACAAAATAATCACCGCCGGATCGCCACATGAGGGTACTTTAGAAGCGTACAACATTTGGGAGGGAGCTTCTGTGTGGGGTGATGTCTGGTGGGAAAAAGTATTACTTGAAACTCAAGCGCAACTCCACCGCAAGCCTGGAGAAACAAAAATAGACGCCATCAGACGCATAGCACCATCCGTCAAAGATCTGTTGCCCACTACCGACTATATAGCGAAAAACGGTGAACTTCAGCCGTGGGACTCGCTGAAACAAAAAAATCAATACTTAAAAAATCTTAATGGAGCCAGTGCTGTGGTAAACGAGATCTTGCTTCCACTTTGGAGTAGCGATGAACAAACCAGAGCGGTTGTAAATGCGGAGAAGCCTAGTACATATGAAAAACTGTTTGGGCTTTGGGAAGATGGGAAGCCAGCGTACGCTGACCCGTATGAGTTTCAGCCTGGGGACGGCACGGTGATTAAAAACAGCGCCAAGGGACCCTTCACAACTGAAATACCAGGAAACGGAAGTCATGCAAACCTGGTTGCCCACGACCAAAATATCAGGAAAATTTTTGAATCTTTGGGATTGGCGACTGATGACATTGTCGGTGGCAGTACGACCAGTGAACAAAACGCCTTGGTGGCGGTGTTGCAGTCCCCGGGAACGATAACTGTCTGCAATGCGGACGAAAGCTCGTGTAATCTTTCCGGAGGAGTTTCACTCGCAGACGGAAAACTCTACTTTTTACCCGGGTATGACGGAAGCAAAGTAGTGGTGAAAGTAATTGCGAATGAAACCGGCAAATATAAATTACATTTGGGAAACATTACTTCCAATGGCCAGTGGGAGACGGTCACGGGTGATTTAAAAAATATCGGACAAACAGACAAGTTTACAGTGGAAGGTGGTTCGGTGAACGTGGTGGGTGATGATCTTACTTCGGCCAGATATTTACTTGAAGCAAAAAAGAAACTTAATGAATATTCGCCAAAGTGGGACACAAAAGGAAACATCGAACTATTGGCTGATCAAACGGCAGCTATGAACAGACGTATACTGTCAGCTACAACTTTGCGAGTTAGTCTTCGAGATGAATATAAAAAAGCAAAAAGAACAACAAATTATGAATATTTTGAAAATGCTATAGATATGTGGAACGCCATTGATCAAGTCATGGAAACTATTTTGGCAAGCAGTCCCCTGCCAAACTCCTTAAACGGAGCGGGTGTAAATAAACAACTGTCTGAGCCAAAACAGAAACTTAGCTACTTTGGTTCTGCTTTGGCCGCTTTGGCATTGGATAGATCGAGCGAGTCTAAGGAAGTTTCCAATTCAAAGATGTGGGTAAAGCTAGACAAACAAATCCAGGCAGATATCCTAATGGGATACGCCTTGCAGATTAAGTAGTGTGGTGTGGACCCTGCAGGAATCGAACCTGCGACCTCTGCAATGTGAATGCAGCGCTCTAACCAACTGAGCTAAGAGTCCATGATTGTCGGCTTGAATAATTATATCAGCCAAGCTAAACTGAAGAGATGTCTTTCTTTCGAAAGTTGGTTCATGTTGTTTACGAGTTTGTCGAGGCTTTTGTTATATCAGCGTCTGTATTCGTGGTAGTTTATTTGTTTCTTATGCAGCCACATCAGGTCAAAGGGAGTTCGATGTTTCCTACCTTTAAGGATAAAGAATATCTCCTGACAGACAAGGTCACTTACAAACTAAGGGCGCCAAAATACGGAGATGTCGTTGTTTTTAAGGCTCCCATCAACGAAAATTACGATTTTATTAAACGCGTGATAGCCACACCGGGACAAACCATAAGCGTTAATGATGGGTTTGTCTACATTGACGGTCAAAGGCTGGATGAATTTTATCTTCCAACTGAATATACAACAGCACCCGGGCAATTTTTACACGAAGGCGAAACATATACCATACAGGATGGAGAGGTTTTTACTTTTGGAGACAATAGGGATCATTCGTCCGATAGCCGAGATTGGGGTCCAGTCCCATTCAGAAACATTGTAGGAAGAGTATTTTTCAGGTACTGGCCGCCCGACACTGCTGGACTCGTGATGGAGCCGGTAAAGGCAACTGAGTAAGAAAGTTTAGGTTTTTCCTAGTATTCGCGGGGGGTTTCTGTGGCTGGGTCGGCAGTGACCGGGGCGAAGGCGTCAGAAAAGGGTTCGAAGGGATTTGAGTAGGTGTTTTCGACGGACTCTTGAGTGTCGGAGATTGCTTCGTCGCTATCGCTCTTAGCAATGATAGGAGTTGCGCCCGGGATGACGAGTGAGTCGTGAATTTTTTGAATTTGTTTTTCTGTTTCTTCGGGATTTCCCTTGAGGACGATGTGGATGGCGGTTTCCAATCTAGAACGACGCATCTTGACGTGAGCATTCTCGCCAATGGAGCCTTGAATTTCTTCAGCCATTTTATCGATAAACTCGTTGACTGTTTTAGTGTTGTAACCGTCACCTGGTTTGGTACGGTTCATGGTCTTTTTGAATCTGCGGGAAAGCTCTTCTGCGCGCCTCACAGACCCACCCTCACGGAGAATGATCTTATACGCCTCAATCATGGATTGAGTGTCTGGGATGGCAGCTAGGGCCCTGGCGTGGCCTTCAGAGATGACACCAGAGATTAGACCATCCTTCAGGGCATCTGGAAGCTCCAGCAACCTTAGGGTATTGCTGACAAAGGCCGGACTTTTACCGATTCTTTGGCTAATGTCTGAGTTTCCAAGATTGAATTCCTTAATTAAGCGTTCAAATGAGTTTGCCCGGTCAATTGGGTTGAGGTCCGTTCTTTGAACGTTCTCAACTATCGCCATTTCGAGCATACCTTGGGGTGATGTCTCTATGATGCGGACAGGGACCTCTTTGAGTCCGCAGAGTTTGCTGGCACGCCAGCGGCGCTCACCGGCAATTATTTGGTAGCCGGCAGGAGTGTGAGCTACAACGAGTGGTTGAATAATACCGTGGGTCTTGATGGAATCAACTAACTCGGAGAGAGATTCGGGGGTGATGACCCCTCTGGGCTGAAGAGGATTGGGTTGTAAGTAATCTATTGGAAGAACTGCAATCGGTTTGTCGTCCATTTATTGTGAAATTACGTCAACGTAATTTACTCCATTTAGTTTTCTGAATTTGACGACTCCTTCTGCTAGGGCAAAAAGGGTGAAGTCGCGACCAAGCTCGGTATTTACGCCGGCATGAAATTGAGCACCGCGTTGCCTGACGACAATTTGGCCTGTCTTTATGGCCTGACCACCATAAATTTTGACCCCAAGTCTTTTACCTGCTCTCTGAGCGTGTTGCCTGGTAGCTCCACCAGATTTAACGTGTGCCATATATTTTTATTTTTTTTGTAAGATAACGATTTCGCGTTTTACGTCCGCACCGGGGCGTGAATAGAGGATCCCGCGTTTGTGGAAATTGTAACTCAATTCCAGCTTCCCGTCAATGACACTACTTGTCTTATAGACTTGTTTACCAACTTCGAACCAGGGAAAAACCATGATTACGTAACCATGAGCCTTCAAGACCTTGAGCCAATCCTTTAGACAACCTAGATAAAGTTTTTGAAGGCCAGGTATAAGGTATTTAATTTGATCCGGGCGGAGATTGGGTTTACCCAAAAATGGCTCTGTGACTATAACATCGACTTCATGGAACTTTTCTGAGAGATGGGTAGCGTCAAGGACGTCCGATTGGACCTCAAAACCCAAAGAGGAGAGGTTTGCCTGAGTTTCCCGAACCTGCTGCGCAGAAATGTCAGCGCCGCCAACGAGATAGCCCAGCTCGGCAGCCTCAACCAAGACGCGACCTGAGCCGCAGAAGGGGTCAACCAACAGCTTTCCTGCAGGGTCTAGAGGGACGAGGTTTACCATGCTTCTAGCTATCTTGGGTGGCAGGATTCCGGCTTTGGCATTGGCGAAGGGCATGTGCCGATCCTTTTTTATCCAATGCTCAAAATCGTGAACCCAAATAGTTTGCCAAACTTCGTCTTTTTGGGAATCCAGGAAGAATTCATCTATTTTGTGCTTTCTAAGTAGGATTGGAGAAAGCCCAAATTGATCTTTGGGAACTATAAACCTACCTCTTTCCAGGAGGTTTTTGACATCTTGATTTATTTTTGGCGATATCGAAAAGTCATTTATTGATGTGATTGAGAAATTTTTATGCGTGATGAGATCGGCAATCGATTCATTTTGAGCAGCGACACCGGGGAGCTCTTTGGCTAGTTTTATGCTGCAGCCGAGCCTTGAAACGGTGTTTTGCGCATCGACTTCAGAATCAGACTCAAAAATGTAAATGTTATCCTGAATAAGTCGAGCGTCTTTGATTTGGGCGCCCACCTCAAATTCCGCCAGTGTGTTGCTGGCTCCAACGAAGAGTAAAAAGCGCATAATATTAGAGTTTTATAGCTTTGACAGTAAAATGGCTGCCTAATTGACGGTGTCCCATGACTCTGCGATAACGGGATTTGGCCTTAAACTTGGCAACGAGAATTTTTTCCCCTCTCTTGACGCCTTCGTTTATGAGTTCCACGGTAGCGTTTTCGACATAAGGTTGACCTATGGTGGTCTTAGTACCGTCGTACCCAAGAAGCACTTCTTTGACAGTTAAAGTTTCCCCGTCTTTTAGATCAATTTTTTCAGCCACGACCTTGTCGCCTTCTTTAATAAGATATTGTTTTGAGCCAAGTTGAATGACCGCGTAGATATTTTTGTCTGCCATGGGCGCAATTATATCTCAAAGAGAGCCATTAAATCAAGCTGACGGAGGAGCAGTCCTATAAAAATCGCAAAGCTGAGAAGCGAGCTTCCCCCATAAGAAAATAGGGGCAAGGTGATCCCAGTGACCGGCATAATTCCAAGGTTCATTCCAATATTGACGGCGAACTGAAAGAGGAATACGAGAAATATTGACAAGGAGAGTAATATCGAAGAACGGTCTCTGAGACGCTTAAAGCTTACTAGACAATATCGAAAAACGACGCCATAGGAGAAAAACAAAACCAAAGCTCCAATCAGGCCAAACTCTTCTACGAATGAAGCAAAAATAAAATCAGTATGCCTTTCGGGTAAAAAATTTAAGTGTGATTGGGTACCCAGTCTAACTCCTTTCCCTAGGACTTTTCCAGAACCGACTGCGATGGTTGCCTGTATCACGTTGTATCCGGCACCTTTGGGATCTCCATAGGGGTTAATGAACGTCTCAATTCTTTGCCGCTGATATGGTTTCAATATCTTTGACTCTAAAGGAACGAATATACTAATAAAAACGACTCCAATTAGGAGGAGTTTCTTTATTTGTCCCGAAAAAGCCAGTAGTGCCAAAGGTAAGAAAGTTAGGGTGAGGGCAGAACCAAGATCGGGCTGAACCGCAACCAAGACGATGGGGGGTAGGGCGAATCCGAGAAATATCAAGATCTCTTTCCAGTTAATCTTTTTTATCCTCGAAAGATAGGCCGAATAATATAGTGCCAGGAGAGGTTTAACAATTTCTGACGTCTGAAGATTAAAGAAACCAAGGTCAATCCACCGAACTGAGCCGCGGATATTCCGGCCAAGGAACATCGTAACAATTAATAGAATCAGGCTTAGTAAGTAGAACAAGGTAGAGAGACTAAACAGCATCTGTAAATCGATCTTCGAAAGTAAAAGGACGATGATGATACCGGCGACGACAAACGAAAGCTGAGTTAAGAATAGCTCAGGAAAGGTGCTCCAAATTGTAACCAAACTAAGAACCTGAATTAATATCAGAGCAGCTATCAGGAGACCCTTGCTTTGACGCATTTAGGATCTAATTATTTTGATCGTCTCCCCTTTTTGGAGATCTTTTACCAAAGTTTTCTGTTTGATGATATTTTCGTACTCTGCTGGCCACTCCGGAAGGATGACTGAGACTACCTCGTCCAGACGGCAGCCGGACAATTTTCTGGCTTCCTGAATTGCACGAACAGTTTCTCTTATCTTCCCTTTGCTCATAAGTTCTGGTGTTAGCTCTGTGTCCAAGTCAACTTCAACCTCTTTGGAAATCACAAACTCTATAGCCTCTACATTTAATTCGTCTTTAATAAGTTGAAGCAGTTCGTTTTCATCTTCGATGCCGGTCCTCGGACCAGTAATGATGACTTTCGACAATGGCTGTTTGACGGCGATACCCTTACTCTTCCTTACGGAATGACCCATTTCACAAATTTTTCTTAATATACTCATCGTGCTGATAAGTTTTGTGTCTATTACCTCCGGAGTGTTTACTTCTGGCCAGTCCGCCAAGTTTACCGACTCATTACCCGAAATATTGATATAGATCATCTCCGACATAAAGGGGATAAAGGGCATGCAAATTCTCGAGAGAACATCGAATACTGTCCTGAGAGTTCGATAGCAAACTTCTTTGTCTGCTACATTTTCGGCCGAGGGACCGATGCGGTCTCTGGAACGGCGTATATACCAAGTAGATAAGTCAGAAACAAAACCTTCAATGGCCGCAGAGGCGCTAAAAGCGTCATAAATATCGAGACCTTTTTCGACTTCGATAACGGTCTGGTCCAGACGGTGTAATACCCACAAGTCTAATTTACCGGGTACCGTATCAATTTCAACTTTAGGTTCCCACTTTTCGAGCGAGGCATAACTGGCGAAAAAACGATATGAGTTCCAAAGCAACATGTGGAAAAGACGCTTGGTGTCAGCAGTCATTTTGTATCCAAAAAGCAGATTCCTTTCTGGGTTGTGGCGGACAAAAGACCAGCGCATGACATCCACTCCGATCTTGTCGGCGCCTTCGTTGAACTCGATAGAGTTTCCCCAAGATTTGTGCATGGCGCGCCCATCTTCTCCCAACATACTGGCAAAACCAAGAACCGTTTCGAAAGGATTGGTGTCCTCCAAAACAGTACTCATAGCTATTAATGAGTAAAACCAATTCTTAAATTGACCAGGAAAAGATTCAGTGATGAAATCCGCAGGGAACCATTCTTTCCAATATTTTTTGTCTGAAGTGTAACTGACTTGTTTTGTTTCGGGATCTACTAAAGTTGAAAAGGGTACGATTCCTGCATCTAGCCAAGGATTCCCAACATCGGGGATGCGAGACATGGTTCCTCCGCAAGTGTGTTTTATTTTTACTTCATCGATATATGGTTTGTGAGGAGAACGTCCCTCAAACTGGTCCCAACCAGAAGAAGCTTTGTCTTTTAATTCTTCTTTTCCTCCGATTACCTCGAATTTACCACACTTGTCACAGACCCAAATTGGTAAGGCCAAACCCCAATAACGATTCTTCTTGCTGATGAGCCAGTCGTGCATGTTATTAAGCCAGTCGAGTTCCCGTCCGAGTCCAAATTCCGGTTTCCAAGAAATCCTGTTTGCACTATCGATCATTTTCTGACGAAGAGTTCTGCCTTTTTTGTCAGCTGGATCAATTTTATCCATCGCAACGTACCACTCATCCGCTACTTTCCAGACTAGTTCTGTCTTACATCTCCAGCAAGCGGGGTATCTGTGAGTATAGTTTTCGATTTTGAAAACCCAATTTTCTCCTTTGTTTTGTCTCTCCATCAGGTAATCAAGAATTACTTCGGGGTGTTTCTTGGCATTTTGTCCGGAGAGCCAGTCCAATCCTGGAAGATAATCGGCATTGTCTGCAATAATCGGGATCATCGGTAAGCCGAGTTTCCTGCCAAGAGCAAAGTCCTCGGTTCCGGCACTAACGGCAGTATGAACCAATCCAGTACCTTCCGTATTACTGATCGGCATGATTAATGAGTCGGTCGGGACGACGGTGTGGAATTTGTCCGGGTTTTCTGAAGCGACTTTTTCGATGGCAGGAATTATGTCGAATGGACCGGTGTAGTGAAGCCCCACAAGCTCTTTACCTTTGACAGTTTTAACGATACTACGGTAACTTCCTTTAAAAACATTCTCCACCAGATCTTTGAGTACCCAAAATTTGTGACCCTCACTACCTTCGACTAGGGAATAATCCTGTTTTTCGTCAACAGCGACAGCAATGTTGGCCGGAAGTGTCCATGGTGTTGTAGTCCATACAAGCAAAAACTCATCATCCCTGCCGGTAATGGGTAGCTCAAAGAATATTGATTTGTGAGTTAACTCTTTGTAGTCCTCGGTAAGCATCTCGTGTTGAGATATGGCTGTTTCACAGCGAGGGCACCATGGTACTGAGTCGTGGCCTTTGTAGATCCAACCCTTTTCGTAGCAGACTTTGAGAAAATGCCAGATCATGTAATTGTTTTCGTCCGACATGGTGAAATAGGAATTTTCCCAGTCCATGAAATATCCGAGTCTCTTACTTTGGCCAGTTTGAATATCAGAGTATTTGACTACCCGTTCCTTACAGTGTTGGATAAAGTTAGCCACACCGTACGTTTCAATGTCTTTTTTTAGTTTGAAGCCTAACTCTTTTTCTACCTCTACCTCTACCCATAAACCCTGACAATCAAAACCGTTCTGGAATCTCTGCTTGTAACCCCGCATATTTTTGTAACGCTGCCAGAGATCTTTATAAGTTCTACCCCAAGCATGATGAACTCCCATGGGGTTATTAGCCGTGATCGGACCATCTTGAAAGTAGAACTTTTTGTGTGAATTGTCGTTCTTGTGAAGGTATTTTTCGACGATGCCGTCTTGGTACCAGTGATCAAGGAGTCTCTTTTCCAGCGCCGGAAAATCAGGGGCTGCTTCGACGTCTTTGATTTGATATTTTACGTTGGCCATATAAATAGGTTACTTACCGAACCCAAACACCTTTAGATTATTATACCGTGTAATTTAAATGGTAATTAAGGGATTACCAAGAGCCGATAAGGTGTTGACAACTATGTAAATAAGTTCTAAAGTGTAATTAATCCCACATGTATAAGTGTAGGAGTAAGTTACAAAATTACGAGCTCTTTAACTTTTACTGGTACACCGCTCTTCAAAAAATGAGCAATACAGCCTAGGGATCCTGTCCTTCTCTGAGGTACGTGTATTGGCTGCCATAAAAACAATGGATTGTAAGAATCCATCCAACTTATAAGCTAAGATATCTAAGTATTTTGGTACTTGGTGGTCGGTGTAAAGCAGAGAAAAAAGCCACCTTTTCTTACAGAATGGTGGCTTTTTATTGGCATAATTAAGTGACTTTGGAGACAGAGATCTTTAACTGACCTTCCTCATAGTCAAAGTGGAAGGTAACAGGCTTGTCCTGATTATTCGTAATATACAAGTTCTTTCTGGCGCTGGAAGCCAAATTACCTGGATCCAAATAGATGGCGACTCCATATTTTTTGGGGACTTCAGGAATGGTGGCAAAATCATGGTTGGTGAATTGCTCCACTTCCAGTTTGGCATCTCTGGCCGCCCAGTTTATGAGTGAGGCAAGTTGACAAACTCCGTCTCCATAGAGATAGCCATCGGTCTTGAACCCATCTTGCTTATTAAAACGGGCATTGGTAGTGACCACAACCTTGTCCTTGTATTCGGGCAAAATAACATCATGATAGGCAAAGGATTGGTTGGGTTCCAGGGTAAATTCGGAATGGAAAGGTTTGTTGACTTCTTCCCAATTGATGTCTTTAGCGGAAGATACCCTGCCGTCCATGTAGGCAATGTTGAGAAGTATATTGTCCTTGAAGATATTGCTCACAGAAGAAACACGATAACGGTAGTCCATGTCAATTTCCCTGCTGGACAGGATTTCGGGGTCGGTAATGACGACCATTGAAGCTACAGGTAGCTGAGACTGGCCCACGATTAAAGCGATAAGGAGAGAGAGTATGTATTGTTTCATAGTGGGGTATTGTATACTATTATAGGCTAAATGTCAAATCACATGACCCTTAATCCCTAGCCTTAACCTGGGCTCGAGTTGTGCCTGGTTAAAATTGGCAGTAATTGGTGTAAGATGGGATATTATCAGTAAACTAATAACCATGGTAGGATTTCACACAAACATTGAAGAGGATACACTAAACAACGATAATTTCAGAAAGGTGCTATTTACGGCACCACACTCTCAGCTGGTACTTATGAACCTGGTTCCTGGTGAAGAGATTGGAGTGGAAGTTCATCCTGACAACGATCAATTCTTCCGTTTTGAGGCCGGAGAAGGTAAGGCCATCATAAATAACAAGGAAATTAGCTTTAAGGCAAACGATGTATTGATTGTTCCTGCAGGCACAAATCACAACATTATCAATACCTCCGCAACTGAGCCGCTGAAGCTGTATACAATCTATTCTCCCGCCCACCACCCAGATGGGACTATCCACAAGACCAAGGTGGAGGCTACATCTTTCCAAAACTGATCCGGTCACGGATGATGCCGCCGGTATTAGCCATGATGGCCGGAGTAACAATAAAGTCTCCCCAGCGGTCGTTGACATCGTCGATGGCTTTGACTAAATTTTCTTTCTTCAAACGGTCTTCAAATAGCCCAAGCTGTAAAGAGGCTAGATTCGAAAGATTAAAACACGAGACAGCTAGGTTGCGGACAGGCAGCCGGTAAGGAGAGTGGGAAAGAATTCTGTAGGCAACCCGGTAAATATCCTGACTGGAAAACAAGGGCTGATCCAGACTCATTCCCTGATGCCAGTACTGATGATCCCGGAAGAGTAAGCTCAAATGAACACCTTTCGCCTGGTAGTCTGATCCCCGCATCCTGAAACCTAATTTTTCGACTAATTTGGAAAGAATAGGGGCAAGCTCTTCCGGCTTGGTTAGGAATTTTGGCAAAGCGTAAGAATGACCAAAACTTTTGACACCCCAATCAACATCATCTATTTCCCATCCACGCAAACGCACAAACCAATAGTAACTTGCGATAGAGTGAAAGGCTGAGCGCAAAATATGAAGGTCCGCATGATAAAAATCCAAAACGGTATAAATGTCAGCGGCATTTAGGCGGATGGCATTTTGGCGGGCAATCCCCGTAAGATCCGTCAGGACCAGATTTTTGTAAATATTTAGAAAATTATTTTTATTTATTTCATCTAGCCCATCCGGCTTGTGGAGGTTGCTGGCTGTTTTGGCGAGAAAGCGGTTGGGGCCCAGTCCTACGGAAACAGTTAGGTAGTCTCCCACTTCTTTTTTGATGCGGTCTTTTATTTCTTGGCCGATGACAAAGAGTCCTCTCTGAAAGGCCGGTGTTCCGGCGAAGTTAAGAACAAATTCGTCAATGGATTTAGGGACTACTTCGGGAGTGTAATCCGAAAGTATTTTTTTTAACCCAACATGAACAGCTCGATATTTGTCCGGGTCCGAGTCCAGAACAATCAAACCGGGACAAAGCAAACGACCATCTTTGACCCGCATGCCGACTTTGACACCAAGCTTTTTTGCCTGGACGGAGGGGGCGAGAATGCAGCCGTTGGGAGTAGTATAAGCTGCGACAGCGATAGGTTTGTCCCGGAGGAGAGGATTGGCTTGCTGCTCTATAGTAGCAAAGCAAGAGTTTAGGTCGATGTGCATAACGGTAGAGGGAGAAGAGTTAAAGTCGAGCCCACCCCGGCGGGCAGGTCTAATCGGCAAGCCCATCGGAGATTTCTTCCAAAGTCCAAAATAATGAATCGGTATCAAGTCTCAGCCGGAAAGAAAGATTTTGCGAAACTACAGAAAAAATATGGAATAGAGTTCTCCCTTCCCGGAACGTATGGTGCAAACCGACCTGGGCAATACGGAAGATACGGCCGTCCCAAAAAATCTGGCGGGGAGAAACTGTTCTTTTGCGATGATCGAAAACTGTCTGGACTGAAACGGGGGCTGATATTTTTTGAATCATTTTTATTTAACCGAATAAATACCGAATACTTTCATTAAACCAAATAAAACGCGAAAGTCAAGGTGCAAAAATCGCCCTCAAATGAGAGCGATACCTAGCGAAGCGACTCCAAAGAAAACCAGAATCGAGTGGACCAGGGGATATATCAGGACTGCGAGAATCAGTAGAACAATCAAAATACAAATAATTAAAGAGAATAGTTGGGCAAATGCCTGAAGTTCTTGCCCGAAAAACCCTAAGCTTGCAAGCATTAACAGGATACAAACAACGATCATTATTCCTCCACCCAGAGATAGATTTCAGTAGGTAACCACTCTGGTCCACAGATGTTTACCATTTCCCCTCCAGTGATCGGGGTTTGAATTTGAATTTTGTCCGCCATTTCTTGTGGCAGCGGGACTGCGGCATAAAGAGTGCCCTTATCATTCGGCACAGCAACACTGATGCAACCGCTCAGAGTCCAGGCTCGGGGATAGCTAATGATTCCCGAAGCATCAACACTGGGCACATCAAATGGGTCAACCGATGAAGGGTGGGTCACAACCCCGCCATGAAGTGAAGCTCCTTCAGCTATTATGGTAATAGATCCACTATCAATAGCCTTTTTGAAATTTGACCTTTCCACAATGTCAACGTATACATACAACCCAAGAACGACAACTATGGCTACAAGGAGAAGAATTGCGGAGTATGTGGCTAGACTCTGACCTTTTTGCGAGATATTATTCATGGTTCCTCCAAATCAAGGTGCTTTCTGGGACATTTTACCACTTTTATAGTGAGATGGTTTTTTACGCAAAAATCCCGACCAGATGGCCGGGATGAGAGACTAGTGAGCATCGAAATAATATTTATCTCCAAGGGTACAGAGTGGTTTTACCACTAGAGTGCCCATGTTGCCCGGTGTGGGGGGTAGAATCTCCACCCGGGTAATACTTGCGGTGTCATACCTTACCAGGGTGGCCTGGTGGGTACCCTCTGGGATCTCAAAGGTCAGCCCGTTGAGACCGCAAGTTCCAGTGATCTCAAATTCGTCCTTGATCGATAAGCTTATCCAGGTGTTTAAGTCTGGATTAATGACCCCATCGACCATGACCAGGAGAACTTTGACCTGTATGGTAGTGGGGGTGATAGTGGGCAGATTTTCTGGCCTTTCAGGCAGTGCCCGAGCTTCTGGTAGCGTGGGAATGGCAATCGTTGTGGGAGCAAATGAAGTGATCAGGCCGAAAATGGCCATGGCCGCCACGAGTACGACCACTCCCAATACGACGATGAAGCCGCTATTTGATACTTTTTGAACGGCTCCGTCCAAGGCTTGTTCAGCCAGGTGGACGGCATTGGCCATCCTCTCATAATCCTCTGGTTCTAACATGCTTACCTCCTTTTTCAAGATGCTAAACTTAATCCTATAGATTTTACATTATTCGAGTCTATGAGTCAATATAGGATAGTTTATCTCAAAATTTGTTCCTGAGGAAGGTGGGAATATCGAGGTCATCTTCGATATCGACCTCATCGTGTTGAAGCTTGTATTTGCCGACTGTTTTGGGAAGGTTGGAATGAGATCTCTCCCGCCCAGGCGGGTAAACTCCTTCGCTCGGGATGACGGAAGGAGAGGGCTGAACCGGCTCTAAACCGGCTGGCTTAAAATAAGTGGTGGATTGTGTTGGAGAAAAGTGACGTATGTTATCAAATCCTGCCGCTATTACAGAAATTTGAATCTCATCTCCCAGATCTTTTCTTATGGTGGTACCAAAAATAATATTGGCGTCTGGATCTGCCGATTGAGTAATTATGGAAGAAGCTTCGTTTATCTCATTCAGAGTTAGATTTTCGTTTCCGGCGATGTTATAGATGATTCCTTTGGCGCCTTCGATGCCTATTTCCAATAGTGGTGAACTGATGGCAGCGTTGGCGGCGATAATAGCTCTCTTATCTCCACTGGCTTTTCCAATACCCATAAGAGCTGAGCCGGCGTTGGACATAACCGACTTAACATCGGCGAAGTCTAGATTGACCAGACCGGGGATGGTAATTAAGTCGGAAATACTTTGGACTCCCTGACCTAGTACCGAATCGGCAGTTTTAAAAGCGTCAAGCAAGGTCTGATCTTTCTTAACAACATCCATCAGTCTTTGATTGGGAATAACGATCAAGGTGTCAACATTTTCTCTGAGTTTCTCGATTCCTTCTTCTGCTTGGACTCGTCGACGAGCCCCTTCAAAAAGGAATGGTTTGGTGACAACAGCTACAGTTAAAGCGCCGACATCTTTTTTGGCTATTTCGGCGATGACGGGAGCGGCTCCGGTTCCGGTCCCCCCGCCTTCTCCGGCGGTGACGAAAACCATGTCGGCTCCCATAAGCACTTCTTTAATTTTTTCTCGAGATTCTTCGGCAGCTGCGGCACCCACCTCGGGATTAGAACCGGATCCAAGCCCTTTTGTGCTCTTCTCGCCTATTTGGAGTTTGATATCAGCATTGCTAGCAATCAATGCCTGCATGTCTGTATTGATCGCCACAAACTCAACTCCCTTTATTTTCCCCGAAGAGATCATAGAATTAATGGCGTTGTTTCCGCCTCCGCCGACGCCGAGAACTTTTATCTTGGCAAAAGTATTTGTATCTGGTTTTACGAGACCCACTTTATGGTAAAAAGGATTTTATAAATTCAATTATCTTTCCGGTAACTTGCTTTCCGGGAATTCCCTTTATCATACCAGAGAGTTTAAATCCTGAAGCGGGTATTTCATCTTTTCTTTTGTAGCCATATAGTACCAATCCAACGGCGGTGGCAGATATTGGTGAAGATATTTCTTCGATCATACCCGACAAACCAGTAGGTGTTCCTATTTTTGCTGGTAGTTGTAGAACTCTGCGGCATGCCTCGGTGCAGTTGACTGTGAGAGAGCCTCCACCGGTAAGGGTGACTCCGGCAGGTGTCTGACCATCAAAACCAGATTGTTTAATAACTTGGCCGACCAGTGAAAAGATCTCATTTAGCCTAGGACGAATAATACCCTCGGTGATTGTTTTTCGTGAAACTTTTTTGACATCCTCACTGATACCCAATTTCGCCAAATCAATTTCGTCTGCATTTTTTTGGTCATCTTCGTCTCTTTCGTGCTTTGGTTTGCTGACAAAATGCTTGATTTTTTCCGCACTATCGACACTGACCTGCAAGCCAATGGCAATATCATCACTAATTTTTTTGGCACCTACCGGAATCACAGCAGAATATACGCAAGATCCTTCAAGATAGATGCAAACGCTCGAGGTGCCACCTCCGATATCTACGAGAATAACACCGAGCTCCTTATCGGTATCAGTAAGGACCGATTCAGCGGAAGCGAGCCCCGTAAAAACTAGGCCGGCCACATTTACCCCCAGTTCGCTGACGCATCGAGTAACATTTTTTATAGCTGGAGTGAGACCGGTAATCAGATGGGCCTCTGTTTCCAGGCGGACGCCGGACATGCCAGTAGGGTCTTTTATTCCTCTCTGGCTATCGACAACAAATTCACTTGGTAAAACGTGAATGATCTCTCTGGAACTAGGCAAGGAAACAGCTCTGGCTGCCTCGATAACCCGAAAAACATCTTCTGATGAAATCTCCTCATCGGCTTCTCGGATAGCAACCAGGCCGTGAGAATTTTGCGACTGGATATGTTCACCGGAAATTGAGGCATATGCAGAATCGACACCGACACCGGCCATGCGCTCGGCGGACTCAACACAATCTGTAATCGCACCCACACATTCTTCGATATTCACAATCTGGCCCTTACGAACTCCCCTACTAGGGACCGTGGCCACTCCGACGACATTAATTTTTGTTCCATCTTGCGACGGTGTGGTTACCAAGCAAGTGATTTTGCTGGAACCAATGTCAATTGCGTTTATGCCCTGAATTTTGGCCATATTATCTTAGGATAGGGTTTTTAAATCTTAAATCTATAACCTTCGTGTCTTTTTTAATAGTAGTCAGGTATGCATAAGATTGCAACGCCTGCGCCAAAGTGTCCTCGTCGAAAGGTATATTTATAATGATATCAGGTTGATTGGATTGCCTCAAGAAAACTCGACGATCAAGGATAAGTATTTCCTCAATATCTAAGTATTTATCGATTAGGGCAGTGAGACTATAGAGTGATTTTAGGATTTCGATTTCGGGTTTGCTGGTAAACAACAACTTCAATTTGGATTCATTTGACGCAGTGGGGGTCATCTGCCCGTTGCTCCAGAGCTCAAAGCTAATAAAGTTGACTGTTTGGATGAAGGCACTGATTTCTTCGGTCGGTTTCTTCCACGAAGATGACTCAGTTGATCCCAAAGTGCTGTCCAACTCCAATGAGGGTAGACTATTAACCAAGGAGACTTGAGCGTGTGCCGAGGCGGAGCCACCCTCCAACTTAATTTTGAGAGTATTAAAAATTTTGAATCCTATGTTAACTTTTTCAACAGGGTATGAAGATTGGATAGAAGAAGAAAGTTTTTTTTGATTTAACAAAAGAATATTTGAAGCTCTGTATTTCAGGAGCTTTTCCATAATTTCTTGAGGACAAGATTCTGAGCCAAGTGTGCATTCTATCTTATTGATGACAAAAAGATTGTAAACAAGGAAAATAGTAAACAATAAAATAAATACAGGAAAAACTCCAGTGATTAAGTTTTTTGCGCTTAGAATCAAATTTCTAAGCCGCCTCGATAACTTATTATATGGTTTTGCGGATAATATCCGCGATCTCTTCCGCAGCATGGGTATTCAGTTTAATGGTAGGCTTTTTTGCAGGTTTCTTGGCCAGATCAATGATAGCTTGATATAGGGACTCTGGAGACAAATCTTTTTCTTCCAGAACACTACTGCCAATTTGACCCTGAGCCAAGCGGGCATTCAGAAGTTGTTCGTTGTGTGAAACCCAAGATATGGGTATAAGGACAGCTTTCTTTCGCAAGAGGAGTAGTTCGTATATGGTGTGTGCCCCCGAGCGACTGACTACAATTGAGGCAGAGCGGATATAAGTAACTGCATCTTCGGAGAAGAAATATGGAGCGAAAATATAGCGATCCTTGTCCACTCCAAGCCGCTCCTTGATCCTCCTCGCCCTATCCAGGTCTTTGGTGAGAGTACTGGATCCAGTTTGGTGGACAATAGTGAAGGTCTTGGCTAGCTTGGGGATGATGGGAAACAAGGCTGAATTGATGATGTGCGAACCCTGTTTACCGCAAGTAATATAGATAAGCTTAGGGGTAAATTTTTTGGAATATTTTTTGCTCAGAAGTTCCTTGCGGATGGGTAGGCCCACCACTACCGATTTCCCCTTTGGGAAGTTTCCCGCGGAAGTATTGTGAGTCAAGAGAATTTTTTTGACAAAAGGAGCGATCGCTTTATTTGCCCATCCCGCCACCACCGTCTGCTCGTGGGTTATCGAAGGTATTCTCAAGGCCCAGCCGGAAATGACAACCGGCACGGCCAAATACCCACCGGACGAGTAAATAAGAGATGGACGATAAGTTAATAGATAGACGAAGGATTGAAAGAAACCGAAAATAATTTTCAACCATTCCAAGGGGTCGATTTTTCGGTAAAATTTCCCGGTTTTCAGTTCCAGAAATTTTATTCCTGCACGGGTGATTTCTTGATATTCCGCGGACAGGCTTTTTTCCCCCCTGGCAGTGAACTTATGGCCAATCCAAATTAACCTAAGGCCCTCTTTTTGAAGAACCTTAGCTACCTCCAAGGCACTGTTATGATGCCCACCCGTAAAAGCGATTAAGGGTATCATACCCGTTTAGCGATATTTATTAAAAGACCTAAGGCAATAAAGTTTGTGACGAGTGAAGAGCCACCGTAGGAAATAAATGGCAAGGGTACACCGGTAAGAGGGATTAAGGCAACCATAGAACTAAGATTTACCAAAATTTGGATTATAAATAATAGCGAGATACCACTGGCCAATAGTTTATCAAATTTATCACCTACACTTTGAGCAACTTTGAGTGAAGCGGTGAGTAGACCAACTAGTAATAAAATCAGTATAGTACTGCCGAAGAAACCAAATTCTTCGGCAATGATAACAAAGATAGAGTCTGTTGTAGCTTCCGGTAGATAGGCGTATTTCTGACGTGATCTACCGAGACCGACTCCATAAAGTCCACCCGATCCCAAGCCATATAGTACTTGATTGATGTGATAGGAGGCGCCGAGGGGGTCCTGGGTGGGATCCATAAAGGTCTTCACGCGATTCATGCGGTATGGAGACGCAAAGATGAGTCCACTAATGGCTACCAATAATATTAAACAAAAATAAAATATCTCTAAGATTTTGGCACCGGACAAATAGTAAATCATAAAAGTCATGCCAACGATAATGATGGCAGTTCCCAGATCAGGCTGTAGCATGATCAAGCCGAGATTGATTCCAAGTAAGATAAGAAAGTGTTTTATCTCTATGCCTCTCTCCAGCCATTTAGCTAAATATATAGCTAGGGTGATCTTTAGTAGCTCAGATGGCTGAATAATTACCGGCCCAAACACAAGCCACCTTCTGGCACCCAAGAAGCTTGAACCTATGCCGGGAATAAGGACCACAAGCATCAAAAAAAGTGATATACCATAAAGCAAGGCCGCATTTTTTTTTAACCAGGCAATTGGGATATTGGCCGTAATTAGTGCGATCACAATACCCAAAATAAGCCAGGTGGACTGCTGTTTTACATAATGAAATTTATCTGAAAAAGTTCTGTAGGCGTCAATGACCGAGGCGTCGTAGATGGCGATGAGCCCCAAACTGGCAACTAGTATCCCAAAAAACAGTATATACAGTGGAAGTTTATGAAGGTGAGATCCTCGTTTCATGCTAAATAATGGCCAACCAGATGCCAAAAACAACAAGCATGATGCCAACGAGCCAAGCTCTTTGAACTATCTTTGGCTCACTCCAGCCAATTTTTAACAAGAGGTAGTGGAGTGGGGCTATGGGTAATATTCGACGATGGAAGATTTTGACCCAAAGAATTTGGAGAAAACTACTAAAACCGTCGACAAGAAAGGGTAGACCAATAATCATTAGGGCAACCACCTTGCCTGTGAGAATGCCGACCGTGGCAAAGGTTGCGCCAAAGGCCAGAGCTCCAACATCCCCCAAAATGATACGGGCAGGAAAGACATTGAAATAAAGAAAGGCCATTAAGCCTCCTAGCCAAAGAGCAATAAATATAGATAGTGGAGTATCAAGAACTGAGGTGGAAAGAATTAAAAAACCGAACAAAGAAATCATCAACAAGCCGGAAGCTAACCCGTCCATACCGTCGGTAATATTTATGGCATTGGCAAAAGTGACCACCAGAAAAGCTGCCACTGGAATAAACCATATCCCAAAGTGAACGACACCAAAAAAAGGAATGTGGATAATATCTATACCGAGATTGACATACATCATTGCACCAATAATAAATCCCAGTATTGCTTGGATGAGAAACTTGTAGCCGGTCTTTAGTCCCGTATAGCCCTCCTGACGATCAAGCTCAAAAACTTTCACAATATCATCGTAAAGTCCTAATAGTCCAAAGGAAATAAAAGTGAAGAAAATTATATTGATTTCGTCATTTATCGGGTACACATGTGTAATTTCGAATCCCAATCTTTTCATAATCGGTAGGATGATGGCAAAAATTAAACTGGTGATGACAAGGATTAATAAACCACCACCCTCAGGAGTGCGGGCCTTGGACCTGATGTGAACGGAGGCTTCATCAGTTTTTTCTTTGGATACGGCAGACCTGTTTTTGAAAAACTTGAGACCATAAAGAAAGTTAACAAAAGGTACAATGCTAAAAGCGTGGATAATGAAGGAGATGATTAGTATTCCTAGTAATATATCCATTTAGGAGAGTGAGATTAATATTTTGGGTAAAAAGACAATCAAGGCGATGATTGTGGCCAGCACCGCCGAAACCAGGACCATGCCGGCGGAAACATCTTTGGCAATTTTGGCGTCCAATCTACGCTCCAAAGTAATGAGATCAACTACCGACTCGATGGAAGTGTTAACCATTTCTGCTATCAATACCATATTGATAGTGAAAACAATAACCAGCCACTCTAGGGCAGAAATATGGTAATAATACCCCAAAAGAATCACGGAAATTGTAGCTAACAAGTGAAATCTAAAATTAGGCTGCGTCTTGATGGTGTGGACAAAGCCGTCATAAGCGTGCTGCAATGATACCCGGTGAACCCTTAATCTATTTAGCATTGAATACATTTTAATCTTTCTAGGGCTTTATAGCAAAAGCTGTTTGGCCAAAGCAAACCATAAAGGGGCGGCAGTTTCTGAGCCCCAAGGGGAAGTTTGAGGCTCCCTTAGGGAGACCAGCATGGTGTATTGTGGCCTATAGGCTGGAAAAAAACCAATGAAACTCGCAATTGTTTTTTCTGGGTCGTAATGACCTTCAATGGGAATTTGAGCCGTACCTGTTTTTCCAGCGACTGTAAGGCCTTTAGGTCTTGCCCATTTAGCCTCGCCGCTTTCAACTGCTTGGATCATTATCTGAGTCATTTTTGAGACCGTTTCCGGACGAAGAACACTCCTTGTTTCGGGGGAAGGTTCGCCTTCCACCAAGGTAGGAGATATATAAACCCCGTTGTTGGCAATAGTATTTAGGGCAGCAATTAGTTGTACGGGGGTGACAGCAATTCCCTGGCCAAAAGAGTTGGTCGCCAAATCGATGTCACCATAATTATTCGCTTCTCTACCCACCCCTGATACTTCTTCTTGAAGTTGAATTTTGGTTTTTTTTCCAAAGCCATAATTCTTTATGTATTCTGCGAATTTCTCTGGACCAAGTTTTCTGGCGACAAAAACCATGCCGGTGTTATCCGAATGAACTATGACATCTGTCATGGTGGTCGAAGCATGATACTTCTCGTCCCAAGTCTTGATTGTATATTTTCCTATATTTATAGGCCCGGAACAGATATCGCATTGTGTTTCCGGCGTGATTAAGTTTTCGTTGAGGCCAGCAGCCATAACCAAAGGTTTGAAAACGGAACCAGGCTCAAAAAGATCGGCTACAGCCGGATTTTTATAGACTTTGTTATCAAATTCCGAGAACTTCCCAGGGTCATAATTAGGATTTGAGACCATGGCTCTTATCTTGCCGGTCGCAGTTTCCATAATAATGATAGTCCCAGCGGAGGCTTGGTATTTTTCAAGCCCTTCTTTGAGCATGGCTTCTGATAGATACTGCATCCTCTTATCGATCGTTGTTTTCAATGATTTCCCCTCAATCGAATGAAGAAACTGATAATTGCCTATAAGAATTGGGTTTCCTTGAGCATCATTTTCTGTTCTGATGCGCCCCTCTCTACCCTTGAGCAGTCGATCAAAATATCCCTCAAGACCAAAATAACCCTGCTCTTGTCCAGCAGCATCTTGACCAACAAAGCCCAGTATCTGTCCGGCCATGCTGGCATCGGGGTAAAATCTGACATATTCGTCTTCAAAACCGATACCGGGAATTTTTTCAGATTCAACCTTCTCTTTTTCCTCGGGGATCAGATAATGCTTTAAAGAAACCCAGTTTGAATCGAGCGCGAGACGGTTTTGTAAATGGTCCCTAAGTTCTGCTTCAGTACTAGCTTCTTGGTCGAAAGCCAAGTGAGTTACCAGTTTTTCTACAAGATCGTTATTGGAAATAGTTAATTGAGGTTTGTAGACGAATAGGTGGTATAAATTTTTTGTCCCGGCCAAGACACCTCCTTCAGAATCAAGGATATTTCCCCTTTTTGCCTTGAGAATAGTCACTGTCTGATGCTGACGGTTGGCCTTGGTCTGCAATTCCGGACCCCTGATTACCATCCAGTAAAATAATCGTCCTACTAGAATTAGAAATATGATGGGGATGAGGAAGGTAATAACCTGGAGGCGGTTACTGGTTGTTCCCTGGGTTTTTAGCATGAATTATCTGGAGGCAAAGGTTGGTGGTGACGGGACAAATACGATGCTCTTTGATCTGATAAATCCGTTTTGTCTGGCAGTATCTTCTAGACCTCCAAGTCTGACCGCTTCCTCTATCTTAACAGAGAGCTGTTGATTTTCTTTTTCCAATTTTAAAGTGTGCGTCTCTGCTTCACTCACCGCAATGCCTTGGGTTGAGAGAATGTTGGTTCCGATCAAATTCATGACAGCAAGAATCATAAACAATATAACCGTAATTACGGATATTAATTTGATGTTAACTATATTTTTTAGCGAGTCTAAGTTTGGCACTGCGGGTTCGTTGACTGATTTGTAATTCTTTGTCCGAAGGTTCAATTGGTTTTTTATTAATAGCGCGAAGTATTTGTTTGTTTTCCATTTCCTCAAAATATTCTTTGATTATTTTGTCTTCACCGGAATGAAAACTGATGACGCCAACCACCCCCCCTTTGTTCAAAAGTTCAGGAAGATGAGGAATGAGTTCTCGGATGTTATCTCTTTCCAGGTTGACAGCCATACGCAGAGCCATGAAGACTTGAGTGGCAGGGTGAATCTTCCCTTGGATTCGAAACCTTTTAACTTTGCTAACAATTTCGGAAAGTTGTTTGGTGGTTACGATGGGGGTAATTTGTCTCTGTTTGACGATTATTCGTGCCAGGGGTTTGGCGAATGGTTCATCGGCAATGTCAAAAAGATCAGACAACTCCCCTTCGTTTAAAACAGCCAAAAGATCGGCAGCGGTAACTCCTAAATTCTTATCGAGTCTCATGTCCAGTGGCTCGTCTACAGAAAAACTGAAACCGCGACCAGGTGAAAGGACTTGATATTGCGATGGACCCAGGTCGGCCATAATGCCGTCAAATTTTGGTAAAGCTAACGACTTGACTATTTCTGCGACTTTGACAAAATTGCTTTTAATTATTACCCAGGTGAAAGCTTTGGGGATATTCTCAGTAACTTGCTCGGGGTCGATTATCAAAGGTTTATATTTTTTGGGAACAAAATCAATCGCTCTTTTGATTGCCTCAGGGTCAACATCAAAAGAAACGACACGACAGCCGGCGGAAAGAGCCTCCTCCGTGTGTCCACCATCACCTAAGGTTAGATCCAAAAAATGATAACCAGGTTTGAAACCATAGAGTTTGGTGAGTTCACCTTTGAAAGCTGAAAAGTGTCTGTCAATTATTTCACTCATATATCTAGGGAAAGAAATGATTCTCCCCCTTCATTTACTTGTTGCGCTATTAAGTCAAGGTGCTGGTGATATGTATCGCGGTCCCAGATTTCAATTCTGGTCAGGGATCCGGCGACGACCACTTGCTTTTTTAGATTGGCTTGTTGTCTGAGATATTCGGGAATCAGAGTTCTTCCTTGGCTGTCGAGATCGAGATCGGCGGCTGACTGCACCAAGAGACGCGTCAAATTCCGCGCGCTCGGATTGGTTAATGACAGGGAGGCCAGCTTTTCGGAGAACTTCTGCCAATATGAGGCTGGGAAAAGAAACAGACACCCATCCAGACCCCAAGTGATGACTCCACCGGATACTAGTTCTTCCCTGAAGACCTGAGGTATAGCCAGACGTCCTTTGGCTTCGATCGAATGGTAATAGCGTCCAGTAAACATAATTCATAGGCAGGCTCAGTGGTATTTATAGGTTACTTCACCACTTGTCACCACTTTTCAGTATATACAAAATATATATCGTGTCAAGTCCTAATGTAGGTTGTGTAAAATGTGCGTGAAATGTTGACTTATGGTTCTACGCGGTGTAATATTCGTCCCATAATCTATTTTTCTTATAGATAGTACTCTAATTTTCCAAGGAGCAAAAAATGAGGCAATTCAAGATAAAGACGGTTGTCTTCCAAAATAATTTGGTCGAGTATAGTACGGAAGCCGAATTTCAACGAAGAACTGCTACTTTCGAATTCCCCCTGACTGACTTCGATCAGGCTCAGATGGCGGCCCAGCATGGGGTTGGGGTGACATGGATGCTGGCGAAGTTCGCTTTTGTGAAGGGGGTCAAGAGGATTAGTGTAAGCCAGCATTCGATCATGATCGAAATGCATGAGGGTTTCGTCTGCAACGCCAGTGTGTATTTACTGGTGGCTGAAGCCATACGGACTTCTGCCATGATCGAAGAATTAGAGGAAAAATAGCTGTTGAACGCCCCCCAAAAAGGGGCGTTTTTATTTGTATAAGACTATTGGGCCGAGGAGATAGAGTGTGACGGATTCTTTACTACCCTTTTCGTCGTCACGGACGATATCGGCCTTCATGGACCATGGTTTGTGGTTGAGGGCTATAGTAAGAGAGTTGTCTTTAATAGCTATCTTTAGGTCCTTATACTCAGTGCCGTCGTAGATGGCCGCGCCAGTAACCCCTGCTTGGTTAATGGTGAGAGTGCCGGCAATTGTTTTGTCGCTTGTCGATGAAAGAACAATTGGATACATTAGGGTTTCTTTTTCGACTGTTTTGGGAAGTCCAAAGGAGTTGAGCAAAATCAAATTGTCTTTAGCCGTCGCTTTTGATGGTTCATAAATTACTTTCCCATCCGGAAGATTTTTTTGGCCGGAAACGAAAGTGAAGTCCCCCTTTAAGAGATGGGTAACGTCTTGGCCGGGAAAATGAAGTTTGTACTTGAGGGTACCAGACTTAAGGTCAGTGTCAAAAGTGCACTTGCCACCGGTAGAACAACTACCGAGGATAATGGCTTTAACGAAGGTGTTGGAGATGGGTGCTTCTAGGGAAGCCCTGGCCCCCTTTAGCAAGTCCCCGGACTGGTATTCCAGATCCAGAGTGGCGGCATCGGCTTTATCTGCACCGATGGTAACAAAGGTAAAAAGACGGTTGGTGGCGTGAGGCACTAGTACCGTAAATGGTCTTTCGGCAAGAGGAAGCTCGTTTATCAAAATTTTGGTGGTCAAGGGAGAAGGTTTTTTGACTTCGCCGGATGGATCCTTTTTGCTCCCTTTGGAGACAAAGAAGATGGCAGAAATTAAGACTACCAGGATTCCAACAACCAGGAGGATGATTTGATTGCGTTTCATAGCTTGGTAAAGTATCCCAAAAAAGACCTTAACCGTCAAGTTCACGCTCAAATGAATCCTATAACTTGACAAATCTGTTGATTTAGAGTATATTGCTATAAGTAAGTCGCACCTAAAAAATCTGAAATCTGCTAAGGAGGCAGACAATGAAAACCATATTCAAAACACTCTTCGTCCTCGCAATTGTGGCCACGTCTGCTCTCCTGGCTCTGAAACCGGATAGAGTAGCCGCCGAGAATCAATACTGCGGGCCCTTTCAATTTTCTGACGTCGCTGTTAACGGTTTGCCTGATGGTGCAGTTGGCCATATTGACAACTACTCCTTTGAG
>Ga0075742_102_pt1 | contig 65089 bp, 58 predicted proteins | sample RifGroB1_FD_68434 | JGI IMG/M metagenome (GOLD analysis project Ga0075742, IMG submission 68434) | Microgenomates (Collierbacteria) bacterium GW2011_GWB1_44_6 | reverse complement strand
ATGGTTCTTTGGGCATTTAACCCTCTGGCGATATACGTCAGCTCCATGATGGGTCAGGTAGACATCGTTATTGCTTTATTCATTACTTACGCGCTTTACTTATACAAAGAAGACAAGCTCTTCATTTCCGTCATCTTCCTTGCGCTCTCCGCCCTCATCAAACCAGCTGGTCTAATTCTCATCCCCTTACTAGCACTTCACAACTTTGTTACAAACAAAAAAATTACTGAGTCTCTATTGCTGACACTAACAGGTCTTGGTGTCTATCTTCTGGGGGTTTTACCTTACCTTGGTTCCATCGCCTATTCTCTATTGCCTCAGGCCACGACATCCCTTATTTCTTCATTGCTTACACCCTCATAGTTCTTTTACTCTGGCAAAGGCGGTTTACGTTCTTTCAAGCTGTCGGGACAGCCTTGCTTTCTTCCCTTGTTTTTTCCCACTTTCATCCACAATGGCTAGTCTGGGTTATGCCCTGGTTGGTTATTTATTCTATTGAAAAGTCGGACCCTCTTATATACCTAGCCATCATCGCTTCTTGGTTTGGAGTTCTCTTTTCATTTGACGCCACTCTCCATATGCAAATATTCACTCACTCAAAACTCTCTTTGTCACCCCCTCTTATTTCCTCGGCTTACTTCAAAGAGCTTGTTCAGCTGTCTCGCGCCGGTCTAATAGCTTGTTTTATCAGGTTCGTGAGCGATCATGAAAAAGCTTAAGCCTGTATTCTTTATATTCTTTGCCGCCTTGCTTCTAAGACTGATATTTCTTTTTCCACAGTACTCCGGTGATGTCAAAAACCATTTAGTTTGGGCCAATAGTTTTTTACAGTACCCTGTTGGTTTTTATTCCCGGCACTTTCCGGGTTTCAACGATGCTAATTATCCCTCATTAACGATCTATTTTTTCGCCATTTCTCGCTTTATTTATCTAAGCGTTACTTCTTTATTTTCCTACCTCAACCATTTGCTTCCTGTCTTCCCCTCATTTTTTGTCCCACTTTTTGAACATGAAAACATGCAGCTGGGTTTCATGAAACTGCCCGCAATTTTTGCCGATTTGGGAATAGGTATCTTTCTTTTGAAGATATTTCAAAAACTCAAATATCGGAAACCTCTTCTAATAACCATCTTGTTTCTCTTTAATCCGGCCATTCTCTATGTCAGCTCGGTCTGGGGGCAGATAGAGTCTCTTACCACCTTCTTCTTAATCGTTTCCCTATATTGCGCGTATTTTGCTCAGAGGAAACATTTCTATCTTTCAATCTTCTTTTTTGCCTTCGCTGCTCTCACCAAACAGACCGCTTTGTGGTTCACTCCTTTTTATATATTTCTCTGGTACAAAGAATTGAATCCCAAAGACTGGCTTGAGGGAATTATTTCAAGTTTGACTCTTTTTGTATTTAGTTATTTACCTTTCGGTTTAAATCCTTTGTCTGCGGCGGCCAACTATCTCTCTACTTTGTCGGGTTCGTCCGATTATGTCTCGGACGCCGCTTACAACTTCTGGTGGTTTTTCTATCCGACACCCACTTCCGATTCTGTCAGGCTAGGGATATTTACCATCCGGCAAATCTCAATCGCTCTGCTAATTACAATTCTTTTAATTACTTTAATTTATCTGAGGAATAAGTATTCAAAGAAAAATTTCTTCATGGCTCTCTTCTTATGGTCTCTAGCTGTTTTCTTTCTCCAGACTCGCGTGCACGAGAGACATCTCGCACCTGCTCTGGTCTTTGGGCTTTTGTCTTTTTCCGCCAATCCTTATTGGTGGCTCAGTTACTTTACCCTAAGCACTTATCACTTTCTAAATCTGTTTCTTACATTAAAAATCCCCTTTATTTAAATGAATAAATACCTTTCCGTAATTTTAGTTGTCTTGGCTCTATTTATCACCGGCCTATTCTTTTCCTACAGGATTTTGGAAACCCCTCCTGGCATTACGGTTGATGAAGCCGCCTTTGGCTACAACGCTGTCCTGCTGGCAGAAACTGCCCATGATCAGAATGGCCGTTTCATGCCGGTTTTTGTCCTCTCCATAAATGGTGGGGATTGGAGACAGCCTGTCTCCCAGTACTATCTCACTGCTATCTTCAAACTCTTCAGTCCTTCACTTCTCTCGCTTCGACTTTCCACAGTAGCAGTTTTACTGACAAGTGCCTATTTAACGTATTTTTGGTTATCAAAAGTCTTGGACAAAAAAGCTGGTCTTATTGGCTCTTTAGTCTTCTTAACCACTCCTCTCGTCATGATCCAGACTCATATGGCCCTCGACAATATTTTTCCGGTACCTTTCACTCTACTCTGGCTGATATTTCTCTGGTACTTCTCCAAGACCAAGAGTCTCAAGTACTTGGTCCTGGCTGGCATCTCCTTGGGAATAAATTTCTACACCTACAAAGCCATGAGAGCGACAGTTCCGATTTGGTGTCTATTGACAACTGTCTACTTGTTCCGCGGACTTCACGGCCGGTATACCAAAAAAGACCTTCAGATATTCTTCAAAAGAACGCTTTTCTTTTGTCTAGGAGTACTACCCTTTTTTGCCATAATTCCTTTATTAGAACAAAAATATCCCGGGGCTGTTTTTAATTCCCAGGGTTTTAAGTGGACCTCGGTTTACGATTTTCTCTATCCATATCTCTCTAGTTTTGATCCTTCCTTCTTGTTTATCAGAGGAGACGAGACCGTCTATCACTCCACTGGTGTCCACGGCATGCTATTGCTTTCAACCTTACCTTTTTTTCTCATTGGATTATATCGAGCCGTCCAAAAAAGAGGCTTTTGGACATTTTTCATTGCCGTTTTTCTGGCAACACCTTTACTTTTTGGTTTTGTAAACAGTGTTCATCGCGCCTCCCGTCTAATGGCATTTATTCCGCCCTTCGTAGCCATCACTACCCTAGGTCTCCTTTCACTCTGGGAAATAAGGAATAAGCTCCTCCATGGTGTACTAATTGTATCTACGATTATTATGTTTGCCATTAATTATTTTGATTTTGTCAACTACTACTGGTATACCTATCCCAAATTTGTTTCGGAACACTTTTTACCTGCCAACTCCGTGGAAGATGCTTACAAGTACCTCTCTCAAGTGTCAGCAAAAAATTCATTGACCCCATACATCGAAGTCAGTTCCAGAAAGGCAGACGGGGAAACCGGTAATTTTTTGGAAGCAGCTTATTTTGATCAAGTCATACTGCGGTGGCAGCCGGGAGACTCTCTTCCGGTTGGCAGTATCCTCATGGCCAAGTTGGAGCACCAACCCAAAATGAAAACCATCGGCAATTCAATTCACGGTTATTATTTTTTCCTGAATGAAGAGGAGAATATAATTGATCTATGATCGAAGTATTTCTCGTCCTCATCATAGCTCTAGGCACTTTCTTCCGGTTTACTCAGCTAACTTCTTTGCCGATTGCCCTCTTTGGGGACGAAATTGATGTTGGTTACCAAGCCTGGTCACTTATATCCACTGGACGGGACTACATGGGGCACCTTCTACCTACTTATATCCAAAGCCTGGCTGAGTGGCGCGCGCCACTACTCATGTATCTCACCGCTCCTTTCGTCGGTCTGTTTGGCACCACCGACCTGGCTATCCGGCTGCCGGTTGCTCTCATCGGCTCACTCAGTATCTACTTGATATATCTACTGGGGAATACTCTGTTCAAGAACAAAACGACCGCCCTGATATCCACTTTACTTCTGGCCATCACTCCTTGGCACATTCACTTTTCCCGGGCTGCCTTCGAGGTAGTTCCTTTGACTTTTCTTACCATGCTGGGCACGTATCTTTTTTTAAAAGGCAAATATTTCGCCAGCCTCATCCCTTTCTTTCTCACTTTTTATGCTTACTCAACCGCGGTAGTCTTTACACCGTTATTTGTTCTCGCCCTTCTCCTTATCGAAAGGCCAAAATTATCCCTCGGGAAAAACTGGCCTCGTCTCTTTTTGCCTTCACTTCTCGCTCTCCCTATTGTTTACAATATTTTCTTCGGCCAGGCTGGTGGCAGGTTTGGTTTGATAAGCATCTTTAGCGACCTCAAGCTTATTGAATCTGTTATTCTTCAAAGAACTGATCCATGGGTCCAAAAGACTTTCTTTGAGGTGTTGTTTCACAACAAATATTTGGCCATAGCGACCGCATTTTTTGATAATTACTTGACCTCATTTTCACCCCAATTCTTATTTGTGAACGGAGACCCATTTTTCCGCCACTCCATCTCCAAAGTAGGGGAGCTACTGTTGCCCACACTGCCCCTGTTCCTTGCCGGACTCTATTTTATTTTCAAGAATTTTTCACAGAAAAACTCAAAACTACTCCTTTTCTGGTTATTACTTTCTCCCATCCCAAGCTGTCTCACCACAGGCGGAGGCACCCATGCCACCAGACTCTTCCTCATGGTCCCTCCACTTATCTTAATTTCCGCCCTAGGGGGTACCTATCTATTTAGTCTATTTGGTAAAAAATTTATCCGACCAACAATTATTCTGTTTATTGTTTTTCTGGGACTTTTTTTCACTAGCTTCTGGCATCGTTATTCTTCTCATTACAAATATGAGTCAGCGTCACTGTGGCACTATGGTTTCAAAAATATCTTTACCGATCTAAAGGCACTGGCACCAAATTTCGACAAAGTCTATATCAACAATACTTACCAACCTTCTTTGCTGCTCTTTCTTTTCTATACTCAGTACCCCCCACAAGATTTTCAAAAAAACTTTGTAACCGACAAAGTCGACACTTATCAAACCAATTCTTTCCATGGATTTGTCTTTGACCAAAAATACTTTTTTGGGGAAGCTCCCAATTTGGATGAACTAAAACTATTGATGAATGACCGAATGGTTTATCTGGCAGTGCAGGGTAGAGAAGGCCAAGGCGATTGGGACTGGAGCAAAAATCCGCTGGACAACACGACTGTTCTCGCTTCTCAAAAAAACATTTTTGGCCAGCCCCTGTTCTACCTGATGTCGGGTACTTTACCTCCGAAAAACTAGTTTACTTTATACCAGTAGTCCACGGTAAACATACCTGCACGAAGTATATTCGAATATATGACCAGAGAAAAAAGAACAAACATGGTTGCGTAGACAGCCCATTTTACTTTCGGATTTGCTTGGTCGGTCATAAGTAGGGATAAAGCACCTATGATTAAGGCCAAGCAGCTGAGCCTCCACGCCGGAATAAGCCAAATCAATTTGTGTACGTCAAAATATTTTTCCAGATTGATACCGAGTGGAATCAGAAGGGTCACGACCGAGACTGCTGTAAGATGCATATTCCGTATAAAGGCGGTGGTCAGCCATCCCGAGACGATTAGTAAAAACGGCAAAAATGGAATCCGGTACCAGCCAAAAGGCTCACTGCCAAAGAACAAATAAACGGCCAAATACGAGAAGATCGGTAGCCAAAGATACCAAGCCTTGTTCCTCAGATCCATCCTGGTCAATATGGCAAGTCCCAGCCATCCTGTGAGAGGCCAGCCATCAGTCAGGAATTTTACCGCTGTAATTTTCGTATTGGTAATCAGATCAAAAAGAGCACTTAGCCCGATGCCGTATGCTCTACCAGAATTTGCCAAAAATACTTTAACGAAGGTGGAGAAGTCCCAAGCTAAAGCCGATATTACAAATATTCCGAAGACGGATAAGGCAATTACCGAAACTATCAAGCCCTCCTGCCATCTGGTCGCAGAATTTTTCTTGACATTGGCAAAAATAAGTGCCAGAGCACAGAAGAGTAGGGCGACAGCCGAAAGCTTAAAAAGCATTGCCAGACCTATTGTCATCGAGAGCAGTGTGAGAAAAGTGTAACCTCCTTTTTTCTCATACCACCAGAGTAAGATCAAAGACAGCAAAAACAAAGGGGTTAAGCCATTCTCCGCTTGTACCATGCGGCTATTTATTACCATCAGGGGAGAAGTGGCGATTATCGTGGCAGCAGCGATCGCCGTTTCCCAACCAAAAAGTAGATACGCTAAATAAGCAGCAAGTCCAATGGTGAGGGTCGACATCAAAATCACCGGTTTTCTGATTGTCACGGCAGTCGTGTCTTCGAACACTCTCGCCCCCTTGAAGTAGCTAAAGCCACCGGTTATTAGTCCCATCATTGGAGGGTGGTCAAACCAAGGGTAACTCATCTGCATGGTATTGCCGTTTGCTGTTGTTTGGAAAACTCTGTCAACATTAATATATCGACTATCTTGGACAGGGTACCCCGGAAGTCCTGACATCCCCACCGGCACCCCGAGCCGGATCATACTTAGCCCCACCCAGGCGTTGCTATATTCATCCAGTGATTCACCGGGGAAGGGGATGCTATTGAATCCCGAAAGTCTCAGTTTATAGCCCAGAGCCATAATCAAGATAACGGCCAATACAGGTAAAGCTATCCGTTTAAATAGTTTCATAATATTTGGCGATTTCTTTTTCGGAAAGTCCCAGGAAACAATCAACCGTCGCCTTCGATTCCAATTTCTCCTCAAAGCTCACGAAAGGCTTTCTGTTTAATTTGCATATCCAGTTGTTGCGGTTTCCGGTATAGCCATTTATTCTGGCCAGTTCTGTCAATGCACCACCCACCGTTTTTTCTTTGATAGCCCGCAGGTCCATTGAATTCAAAGATTTTGTTCTACCGCAATATATATTGACCTTGACATAGTTTGCCTGTGCCGTCGTCGGCTCCCCGAGAATAGCATACTTACAAGGATCATCAGTTTTATCTCTTAAGACCGAGACGGTCGTCAACATCGTTTCCAGAGTATCCTGAGAAAAATTTGCGGTCTTATACCACCGCAAGACAAAAAATAAAACGAGGGCCAAACCAAAATATATCAACAGATATTTAGATATAAATTTTCTGGTCTCCTCCCAACTCAGTTCCATGACTCAAGTTTAACATTGTCACACCGGAGATTAGTATAATATACTCATGAAGTTAAAACTTCTGGCTTTGATCCTTCTTCTCGGACTATCGATCCGCTTAATCTTTCTAGGTTCAATTCCTGCAGGTTTCTCTCCCGACGAAGCCAGCCAAGCCTACACCGCCTACAGTCTCCTTCAAACAGGAAAAGATGAGTGGGGAATTGCCTGGCCGATTGTTTCTTTCAAGTCCTTCTTGGATTACAAAGCCCCTCTTCAAACGTATTTGATGATGCCAAGCATTGCACTTTTTGGGCTCAATGAATTTGCCGCCCGTCTTCCCAGCGCCATTTTTGGTACTCTAGCCATCCTTGCCGTCTTTCTCCTTGCCTCCGAACTTTTCCCCCGAATCCCACACGTTTCCAAAAAACGTGTCATTCCCGACCTGATCGGGAATCCATTCAATAACCTTCCGCTTTACGCCGCTCTCTTCCTCGCCCTCTCCCCTTGGCATATCCAATTTTCCCGGACTGCTCTGGAAGTAAACCTCACCTCCTTTCTTTTTCCCCTTGGCCTCTACTTCTTTTTGCAAGGTCTGAGGGACCACCGCCAGTTTGTCTACGCCAGTCTCCTTTGGGGCTTTAGTCTCTACGCCTATCACTCCACCAAAGTTTTTGTCCCGCTTTTCGCCATTTCCATGGTTTATATCTATCGAAAACAAATTTTTGATCGAGGGCTCCGTCCCCTCATTCCCTCCATCATGCTCGTCGTTATTCTGATCAGCCCACTCGGATTAGATATGGTATTCGGAAACTCGGCCAAAAGGGGAGGGGATCTCCTGATTACCAACCTGGACACTGTCAATCTCAAACAGATAGATGACCAGTCCTTTTACTCGCCTCTCTCCAAAGTTCACCCCAAAATCCCCAGGCTCTTTCACCGGAAAATATTTACAGTCACTTCTCAGTTTGCCGAAAACTATCTCAGTTATTTCTCACTACCCTTTTGGTTCACAGAGGGAGGTAGGGAAATCACTTATTCAGTTATTCCCGGAAGGGGACTTTTATACTTTTGGATGCTTCCCTTGGTATTGTACGGTTTATTTTTATTAATACGGAAGAAAGACAACCAAGATTTTGACGCCCGTCCACTAATTCTCTGGCTCCTATTGGCAGCCATCCCCGCCGCCCTTACCAAAGAAGGTTATCGTCCAAATAGGGCCGGTTCCTTTTTGGTTGTCTGGGAAATTATCGCTGCCTTTGGAGCTGTAAACCTTCTCGAAATAAAATTTAAATTCCGCAAATTAATTTTGACAACCTTTATTATCTTCGCTCTAGTTTTGACTATTTTTTATCTGGAAGACTATTATTTTAATTCTAGAGTGACTTTTCCCAAAGCAATTTCATATGGATGGAGAGATGCCATGAAGGTAGTCTCGGAAATAGAGGGAAATTATCAAGCCGTCCTAGTTGAAAAGGGCACCCAGTCTCAGGTCTATGTCGCTTTTTATCAGCATACTCCCCCTGAACAGTTTCAGTTAGCTACCCAAACCTGGGACATAAAGATAAAGAAAAGGCCCATCTCTTATCTGGACCAGATGGACCATTACCGACTCGGCGACAAGTACATTTTTGAGACTCTAGACTGGCAGGAAGATAGGAACGAACACACTTTGTATATTGCCCAAAAAATTGCCCCCTTACCTACCGATAGGCATACAATCTATCAGGTTCTAACGCCTACTGGTGAGATAATAATGGAAGTCTTCGATTTTAAGAAATGAAAAAAACTCTACTTTATATACTGCTAATCACTCTTTTTGGTGGCTTCCTGAGATTTTTTCTACTGGACAAATTTCCCGTCTCTCCCAACTGGGACGAGATCAGTCATGGTTACAACGCCTACTCCATTTTGCTGACCGGCAAAGACGAATGGGGAGTCAAATTCCCTTTGATCTTCCGTGCTTTTGGAGATTACAAACTTCCCTTATATATCTATCTCTCTGTAATCCCTGTTTGGCTTTTTGGTCTCACCACCTTCTCTCTCCGTTTCATTTCCGCCTTGGCCGGCACTCTTGCCATCCCCGGTATCTTCCTCCTCACTCGTGAACTCTTTTCCTCATCTGTCATTGCGAATTTTTTGCCCAAACAGAAGCATTTTCTAAATCTCCCATTACTCTCAGCCTTCTTCCTTGCTCTTCTTCCTTGGCATTTCTTTATTTCCCGCCCGGCGCTAGAAGCCAATCTCGCACTGACTCTGATTATTTTCGCTACCTATTTTTTACTCACCGGTCTAAAAAAATCTGTATTATTTATTCCGTCTGCCTTTCTTTTTGGTTTGTCACTGCATACCTACAATACTGCCAGGGTCTTTGTCCCGGTCCTTCTCCTAGCTTTCATCGTCATTTATTGGAAAAAAATAAAAATCACCCGCACTCTTTTATTTTCTATTTTTATTCTCGGAGCCTTCGCCTCTATTGTCGCTTATCAAATTTTTGCCGGCACGGGTACTGCCCGCTATGGCAAACTTAATATCATCACGGAATCGACGGCCTATACCCTTGGCCAGAAAAGAATCGAGAGCGGCTTACCACCTCTTGTCGCCAAATTTGTCTACAATCGCCCTGTCTATTTTGTTCAAACATTTATCAATAATTATTTTGGCTATTTCACCACTGACTTTTTTAATCAGAGTAGGGGAGCTCAGTTCCAGTTTGCCATTCCCGGTAGAAATCTTTTAGGTTTTCCTGTCATGGTTTTGTTTATCGCCGGTCTATTTTTCATTATTAAAAACCCGGGTGAAAAATCCCACCAACTGATCCTTTCCTGGTTTCTGCTCTCCCCTATCGCTTCAGCTCTTACTGTCGATCCCCCTCAGGCCCTACGTCCAAATCCCATGATCCCTGCCATGGTAATTATCGGCGGCTTGGGACTACTGTTCTTGCAGACCAAGCTATCTGCCACCACCGGAAAAATTTTGACTGCAGTTATTTTCCTTCTCACTATTGGCAACTTTGCCATCTATGCAAATGATTATTTCGTGACTTACGCCAAGAGCTACTCAAAATCTTGGCAATATGGTTACCGGGAAGTTTTAGATTTTTTGAATACTCAAAAACAATATCCGAAGTTCTTCATTTCCAAGTTTTATGGAGAACCACACATTTTTTACGCATTTTATAACCGGATTCATCCTCAAGTGCTTCAGCCCGGAGGTGATAATATCCGTTTTGGGAAGTCGGACTGGTTCTGGACCGATAAGGTAGGTGACTATTACTTCGTAAATGACTGGCAAATTCCCGTGGAACAATTTACTTCTCTCACTCTCGAAAGCGGTGACATAATGCCCACTTCCAAGAGCCTCTTGGTCGCCTCCCCTGACCGCATCCCTGCCGGTGCTAATGTTCTCAAGACTATTAATTTCTTGGACGGATCTGTCGCCTTCAAAATAATCGAACTTCCATGAAAAAATATTGGTTATTAATCTTTGCCATAGTTATCGGTTCTCTCCTCAGACTTTATCAGCTGGGTTCACTACCCAACGCTCTCACCTGGGACGAAGCTGCTTTGGGTTACAACGCTTTTTCCATTATAAAAACCGGCCGGGATGAATTCGGAAAGTTCCTGCCCATTGTTTTTAAAAGCTTCGGTGATTACAAACCCGGACTTTATGTCTATTTAGCCATTCCTCCCATCGCCATTCTGGGTCTCTCCGAGTTCGCCACCCGTCTCCCCAGCGCTTTGGCTGGTATCTTAGCCATCTACGGTGTCTTCTTATTGGTCTCTGAAATTGTTAGAGAAAACAAAAACAAGACTCTCTTGGCGTCTTTTTGTGCCCTCTCTCTAGCCCTTATGCCCTGGCATATTCATTTCAGCCGGGGAGCCTGGGAAACCAATATCTTCGCCACTCTGTTACTTTTCTCTTTATATTTTCTGATTCGCTTTATTCACTCGGGTAAGTACCTCGGTTGGTCCATTGTCCTGGCCTTGCTTACTTTTCTGACTTATCAGGCCGCCAAGCTTCTTACCCCCTTAGTTCTCTTACTTCCGGTCATACTTTTTTGGTCAGACTTTTCTACAAACTTCAAACAATACACCTCAGTCAAATTCAATAGAGCGCTTCTTGCTTTTTCGATGGCCTTCTTTTTGGCATTTTACCTGTCAACTGCTTCCGGAGAAGCGGGAAATCGGTTAAAACGTCTCAGCATCTTTGGTTACCGTCCGGGAATTAGTCAGGAAATAAAAAACATCGACGAGAATAATCCGGTCAGTCTAAATTTATTTCACAACCAGTTCCAGCTCACTTCACGTCTTGTCGCCAGCCGCTATCTCAAGCATCTCAGTCCCAATTTGCTCTTCTTCGAAGGCACCGATATCGTCGAACGAGGTCACATTCCGGGCATGGGCATGCTTCTGCCTTTTGATATAGTATGGTTCTTGCTTGGGTTAGTCTTTCTTATAAAATTTTCTCATCAAAAGAATTCACTGCTCATAGCCGGGCTACTGTTACTCGCACCCATTACTGGCTCACTTACTTTGTCAGAGTACTCCACCGTCAGGGCCTTTTTCTTGACCATTCCCTTAGCCATAATTTGTGGTTTAGGGGCGTTTTACGCTTTTAGCAAAATTAAGCTGTTCTTCTTTATTAATCTTCTCGCCACCCTAGTCTTCTTCGTTTATTTTCTTGATCTATTATTTGTCCATACAAATTTTACTTACGCCAGAGAATTCCAATATGGCTTCAAAGAGGCGATTCAGTTTGTCAGTGAGTACCCGGAAAGCAAAGCGGTCATTACCGACGTCTTTGGCCAGCCATACATCTTCTATCTTTTTTATTCCCGCTTTGACCCCGCCACTTATCAAAAAATTAATGAGTTCCAGTCGGGGGGGCTAGACGTCGGCAAGGTTGCTAATGTTGGCCGGGTAGAGTTCCACCAGTCAGGGCTTTCCGAAGTACAAACCCAGCCGGATACTATTTTTGTGGGTACTATTGGGAACTTTCCCGAGGACTTCGATTTTTCTCTACCCACCATTGATAAACACATGGACGTTTTATATCCCAATGGGGAAGTTGCTTTAAGAATCATCAAAACCAAAGCTCAGTGAAAAAACATTTTTTCATCATCGCCATTGTCATCTTAGCAGCCTTACTCAGACTGCCTTTTCTGAGCAGTTTTCCCGCTGGTCTCAATGCTGATGAAGCGGCGATCGGCTACAATGCTTGGAGTCTTATTGAGACGGGCAAAGACGAACACTCTGTCGCCTGGCCTCAGGTCTTCCGTTCCTTTGACGATTACAAACCCCCCGTCTATTTCTATCTGGTTCTGCCCTTCGTCAAATTCCTCGGCCTCACCGTCACGGCCGTCCGTCTCCCCTCCGCCATATTGGGAGTCGCCAGCGTCCTCCTCATCTACCTAATCGTCAAACTATTATTCCCCCCCGTCACTGCTGTCATTCCCGCGAAGGCGGGAATCCATCCAGTAACTACAACATATAAATACTTTCCTCATATCTCCGCCCTCCTCCTCGCCATTTCCCCCTGGCATCTTCACTTCTCCCGGGGTGGTTGGGAAGTAAACGCCGCCACTTTTTTCATGCTTCTTGGGGTCTGGGGTTTTTTGAAAGGGATTGAAAAAACTTTACCTGCCGGGAGGCAGGCAAACTATTTCTTTCTCTTTGTCACTTCACTCGCTCTCAGTCTCTATACCTATCATTCCGCCAGAGTCATCTCGCCTCTACTTTCTTTATCCTTGGTCATTATCTACTGGAAAGATCTATTCTCAGGTACTGTTGTCATTCCTGCTTTATCGTCATCCCGACCGAAGTGGAGGGATCTCACTCCAACAACCACCAGAACCTTTTTCTTCTCCTGTCTCCTCGGCCTCCTTCTTTCCCTTCCAATTGCCACCCAACTTCTCTCCAAAGAAGGCCAGTCGCGTTTTTCAGGTGTCTCCATTTTTGCCGACACCGGGCCGGAGTGGCAGGCCACCAATTACCGGCTCCAGCACACCGATAAAGATACTCTTCCGGTCAGGCTTATTCACAACCGCTACCTTTCATATTCGCTCAGATTTATCGAAAACTATTTGTCGCACTACTCTCCCGATTTCCTTTTTCTCAATGGTGACGCCATAGCCAGAAGCAAGGTGCCGGAAACCGGTCAAAGTATACTGGTCCTTCTGCCCGTCTTCGTTCTAGGATTTATTTCTTTGATAAAGTTGGATTCTTCTGGCAAGAAACTAATTTTCGCTTGGTTCCTCATTGCACCCCTGGCCGCCTCAATTACCTTCCAGTCCCCTCACGCCCTAAGAGCAGCAAATATGGCTGTCCCACTGATGATTATTTCCGCTCTTGGTCTTGTTGAGTTTTTTGTGTTCATCAAAAGTCACCTTCCCAAACTACTTCCCATTTTCCTAGCCATCGCAACCTTATTTATCTCTTACGACTTTTCCCGTTATCTACATATGTATTACGTCCACTATCCCAAAGAGCTTCCGTATGCTTGGCAGTATGGCTTCGATCAAATCGCCGTTTACACCAAAGATAATTACGACAAATACGATCACATTATCGTTACCGACCGCTACGACCAGCCATATATTCTGATCGCTTTCTTTACCCAGTATCCGCCGGCGGATCTGCAAAGAGATATTGTTATGTCTTCCCCCGACCACTTTGGCTTTGCCACCGGCCGCAAACTAGGCAAGTATGAATTCCGGACTATCAATTATGAACAGGACAAGTTGCTTCCGAATACCCTCCTGATAACCGCCGAAGAGAAAGTAGATGACAACAACGTCATCGGTACAGTAAAATCTCCTTCCGGAGGCACCATGTTCAAATTTATCTCCACCTCCCCTCCGCCATTGCGAGGAGACGAAGTCGACGAAGCAATCTCAACCATCAAAAAATGAAAACAAAACGCCAAACCATTTCTGTCACTCTCGCTACATATAATGAAGAGGCGAATATTGCCGCCTGTCTGGAATCGGTCAAGGATTTTGCCGATGAGATTGTCGTCGTTGATGGCTACTCCACGGACAATACTGCTGAGATCGCCAAAAAGCTGGGGGTCAAAGTTATACTGCGGCCAAATAATCCTGTTTTCCATGTTCAAAAAGATATTGCCAATCGATCGGCCAAATCAGATTGGATTCTGCAAATGGACGCGGACGAAAGAGTGACCAAAGAAATGGTCAAAGAAATACTCGGCATCTTGGAGGGATCATATTTCGGTTATGACAGTTGGATTTCTCCCCTCAAATCCTCAATAAATAAAATAATAAAGATTTTTTCTGAGCCACAATTGCTCAGATCCCCGGCCTCCGCATACTACCTACCTAGAAAAAATTTCTTCCTGAATAGATATCTCGAGAACGCCGGCCAATACCCCGATCCGGTCATCCGCCTATTCCAAAGAGGTAAAGCCAGACTTCCTGCCAAGGATGTTCACGAACAAATGATAGTCAAGGGTGTCACTGGTTGGCTCATGTCTGATCTAGACCACCTTGCTACGCCAAATTTTTCCCGATATTTACTCAGAGAAAATTCTTACTCTAGCCTCCATGCCCACCAGCTCAAAGATGCTGGTGTCAAAGTGAACCTCTTTAATACCTTAAATTATTTATTTTTCAAACCCCTAGGTACTTTTCTGAGCTTGTACTTCCGCTATCGTGGCTTCCTAGATGGTTTTCCTGGTTTTGTTTTTTCCCTTTATTCCGGTCTTCACCATGCTTTCTCCTACATGAAGCTTTGGGAGATCTACAAAGACGAAGAATATAAATAGAGGCAAAAACATCCACACAGACTTGGAAAGCAAAATTATTACATTACTACTGGGTGGAGGTCCCCACATACCGGTTTCCAAAAATCCGGCATATCCAAGTAGCAATGTAATTTGTAAAAACAGAATGGATGTAACCTGTCCTTTGTTTAGTTTCAGATAAGGTAGACAAAAATAAATCCAGCTGTAATACCAGGGTAAGTTACCGTGTAAAATCAAATATCCCGCTATTACCACTATCGACAGAGTAGACAGTATGGTCTGCCATTTTTTGGATAAGAATAGAATCGGCAGCAAGGGCGCCGTCAGATATTTGGTTCCCACAGACAATAGATAAGCCAAGACCGACAAAGTTGTTTTTGAGTTCTGTTTCCAATATATTGCCAGCCAGAAAAAAACAATCATAAACAAGTCATTGTGTCCATTGACTAGCATTTCATTGATAATGAAAGGGTTAAGTATCCAAAGAACAACTACCAAATTTCTGTTCTTGCTAATCTTCAGAAAAAGCCAAGACCCCAAAAGAAAAAAAGTCAAACTCACGAGTTTAACAAAAAATATATTTACGAGTAATTTTTCTCCTCCGGCTATCAGCATAGGGACTATCGAAATTATCAGCGCCGTTGGCCCATATGCGTACACCCGGTCAACATTGTGGACAAACCCCAGCCACAGATCGGTACTGCTGTTGACCAAAGGTACTATCAAATACGGATTCTGATGGTGAACCAAAACCATCTTGGCATAATACAAATAACTGAAAATATCCCGACTGACCATCGGATAAGCAAAAACCAGGAGTGAGGGAATGATTGTCGCCAAAAACAGTTCTCTTCGCCCTATTATTTTTTTTGAAAAAGTCAGCATCACTTGAATAGCGGCAATGACAGCTATCAGTGCCAGTCCTGTCTGGTTGACCATTTCTCGTGGGAAACTGCTTTGCAGGTGCGTTACGGCCTTCGATACACCGGATTTGCTTTGACCGATCAGAGCCAAGAGAGCACTATCGGTAAACACATAAGAGAGAAATGCATCAAACGCACTTAGTAAAATTCCTACAAACAAAGAAAATATCAACACTTTTTTGTTCAATCTGGTTCCTATTATCCTCCAAAACTGTATAATTCGAATAGACATCCATGAAATCAATCAAAGTTCATATGGCCACAGGAGGACACTCAGCCGGTAGGGGGGTCGGTGTCTATGCCGAGAATCTATCCATGTCTCTTGCACACCTTCCGGGTATTAGCCTTACCGACAAAGATCCGGACATTATCCACTATCCTTTTTTCGATCTTTTTTATCTCACCTTACCCATGAGGAAGGCAAAGCCAACGGTAGTTACGGTTCACGATCTCACCCCGCTAGTCATGTCCGGCAGATACCCTAAGGGCGTCAGGGGCACTATCAAACTTTTTTTACAATGGCTTTCCCTCAGAAATGTTTCAGCCATTATTACCGACTCAGAAAATTCAAAGAAGGACATCGAAAAATATTTCCGGATATCTCCCAACAAGATCTTTGTCACACCTTTAGCGGTAGCTGAAGATTACCGGAAGGCCCCCTCTATTTCTAACCTGAAAGAAATAAAAGAAAAATATCACCTTCCAGATAAATTTGTTCTTACTCTCGCGGCCGGTCCAAATCCCAACAAAAACTTACCCACCCTCGCGGAAGTTACCGATCGTCTAAATCTTCCCTTGGTCATTGTTGGCGGTGGTATGTTGCAGGAAATCAAAAACCCGGTCCACCCCGAGTTAATTGATCTCGTTCGCTTACAAGTCTACAACCACATAAAATATCCTGGATACGTTTCGAATCAGGATTTTAATGCCCTCCTACACCTTGCCTCCCTATATGTTCAGCCGTCATATTATGAAGGTTTTGGACTCCCTCTTCTGGAGGCCATGACCACTGGCTGTCTGATTGCCAGTTCAAACACCTCCAGTCTCCCGGAAGTCTATCACGAAGACGCCATTACCTTTAACCCCCGGAAAGCAAAATCCATGGAAAAAGCCATCCGGAAAGCTCTCCACCTTTCTCCCAGTGCAAAAGCCAAACAGATTGAACTGGCAAAATTGCGCTCCAAAGATTTCAGCTGGAAAAAGACCGCCAATCTCACCGCCGAAGTTTACAGACAAGTACTCAATCAGGAATAATAATCGTCGTATTCGTCATTGCGAGTAAAAAACGGGGCGCTTCTCAGCAGAGCTAAGTACCGAAAAAACTTTCGGCCAATCTCATTCCACCTAGGAATGTTCATTTTATGCACATTACATTCATACAAATTCGATCTTCAATTTCTTTCCTAGTGCCATTGCGATTTTATTAACTGTCTTTAAAGACGGACTAACAGACCCCGATTCTACCCGAGAAATTACAGCTTGGGTGGTATTGGTTCGCTTTGCGAGATCTTTTTGAGTTATCCCATCTTCAAGCCTGGCCTTGATAATGGCTCTTTCGAGCTGGTATTGTGGTTCCAGCTTTTCCATTTCCGCCCTAAAGTCAGGGTCTTTCAGCTGTTCTTTAAGGAAATCTTCAAAGTCGATCATGTTGTGTTTCATGGGTAAAATATACCTTAAAAGATATATTTTGTCAAGATATCGTCTTGAGCCTGGACAAAGAGATCAATATCTCCGAAATACGTGTTTTTTGGCTTTTCTTAACAAATACATGGATAATACAAATGCCATACTTCGTTTCGGTGCAAAACAGACGAATGTTATCTCTTCCAAGAATTCTTAACTCCCACAGTGACGTCTTTGTCAGCTTCCTAAGTGATTTATTGTGTATCGAAATACCAAACTCAGATAAATGAAGAATTTGTCTACTCACCTTTGATCCTTGAACTTTATTCAGTTTTTTTATAACATCTTCGACCGGTGAATCACCGTTTCTATCCCGATATAGCCATACTTTATATTTTCCCATATATCCATTTAACACCAAACAATACCCGAAATCAACAAGTCCACCGTTTTGAATTTTCGAGTTTTTGAGTTTTTTTAGTTGTTATAATCATCCTTACCAATGTCTCTCAAAGAAATCCTTAAACTTGTTCTTGGCTGGAGACTCCTGATTGTCATAGTGGCTCTCCCGGCCATGTTCCTCCTTGCACCACGCACCCGTTTTACCAATCTTACCCCCACCCCATCAGTCGCCAATGTCTTCTCTATGTGGTCAAATTTTGACGGACTCCACTACTTGGACTTAGCCGAGTTTGGCTATGGTTACCAGCACAAGACCGATATGGACTATGCTTTTTTCCCAGTCTACCCCTGGGCCATAAAGACTTTCAATGTCTTCGGCAACTACCTTGCCTCCGGTCTGATCATTTCCCACCTCTCATTAATTTTGGCTCTTTATTTCCTTTATAAATTGGTCGCCATCGACTTCAAAAAAAAGATCGCCAAAGAAACCATTATCCTAACCTTACTTTTTCCCACATCTCTATTCTTTGGTTCGGTTTACACCGAATCTTTATTTATATTACTTGCCGTTCTTTCCTTTTACTTCGCCAGGAAAAACCAATTTTTCCTTGCTTGCACTTTTGCGGCCATTGCTTCGGCTACCAAGATAACCGGCATTTTTCTCTGGCCGGCACTTATTTACGAATTTTGGCTTGCTCACGGGCAAGACATTCGGAAAAGCCTAAACCTCTCAACCATATGGCTTGCTATCCCACCTTTAGGGCTGATCTCCTTTATGCGGTTTCAATATATAAAAACAGGCAACGCCCTCTTTTTTGCCACTCTTCAATCAAATTTTACTGGGAGGTCCATGGACAAACTAATCCTCCTTCATCAAGTTTACTTCCGCTATGCCAAGATGTTAATTTTTACGGATCACCTTGACCCATTATTTTTTACGGTCGTCTTGGAACTCCTTTCCGCGTCCCTGATCTTACTTGTTCTCATCTTCTCACTCAAAAAAATCCGACTTTCGTATTGGCTCTACTCTCTTTTATCCTTTATCCTGCCAACCCTCACAGGAACTTTTATGAGTGTTCCCCGTTTCACCCTAGTTTTGTTCCCTGTCTTTTTATATCTTGCGCTATTTTTTGAAAAAAACCACCCCTATTTCCGCTATGCCTACTACACTCTCTGTCTTACTATGACTCTTTTCAGCATATTCTTCTTTACCCGTGGTTATTTCATTTCGTAGAAATCTTCTTAGGTCCCCTCACTGTTTTAATCATCCATTCTTTACTGACAGTATTATTTTTTATGGTTAAGTCGGCCAGAATACCCGAGACCAACAGCTGTATCCCCGCTAAGAAACTTATCATGCCAACCAGTGGCCAGATCTTATCAGATAGACTATAGCCATAAAAAGTTTTCAATATTGCCAGAGCCGACAATAACAATACTGAGGCAAATATAAGGGACAGACCGACCGTGCCAAATAGATGCAACGGACGGTTGTTGTATTTTCTAGTAAACCAGATTAGAAGCATGTCAAGAAAACCCTTTATGGTGCGGCTCATTCCATACTTACTCTTTCCAATTATTCTTGGCCGATGGTTCACTTTGAGTTCAGTTATTCTAAAACCCCTCCACCTAAGAATCGCTGGGATCATTCGATGCATTTCACCGGCCAAATCTAAGTCCGTAAAACACACCTTGTTGTATACCCTCAGAGTACATCCCGCGTCGTGCACCTTGTCATCGACCAAAACGGACCTAAGCCTCCTTGCTCCTTCAGAAATAAATTTTCGTATCCAGTTATCCTTTCTGTTGTATCGCCACCCGCATACCACATCGTAACCCTGGTTCAGTTTTCCAAATAGCTTGGGTATGTCAGCCGGGTCGTTTTGACCATCTCCGTCCAGCGTAACGACATACTTTCCTTTGGCAGCCTTTACGCCTGCATCCAGCGCCGCAGATTGCCCAAAGTTCTTTCTAAATTGTACGATTTTTACCTTTCTCAACCGTTTCAGTTCAACTCCTGTGTTGTCCGTCGAGCCGTCGTTTACAAATATTATCTCAAAACTCCCCAACCTAGTCATCACTTTTTTTATTTCTTTGAATAAAGGTAAGACATTACCTTCCTCGTTATAGACGGGAATAACTACAGAAAACAAAGGATTTTTTGTTTTCATTTTTTATTTGTTACATGTTCTTCGAGCAAATCCGATAAAATCCATGGCCTCATTTTACACCACAATGCTAAACTATCCCTGTGACAGTGAAAAGAGCCAAACAAACAGTACTACCCATTATTATATTTGCCTTATTGTGTGTACTTCGTTTCTGGAAAGCGGCAGACTGGTTTTCTTTCAATTTCGACGAAGAATATCAAGCTCTTATATCCTGGTCTCAGGTAAAGGACTTTCACCCTATTTGGATCGGCGTGAGTGCCAGCAACTTTGGCTTCTACCTAGGTCCTGGCTTCACTTATCTCAATGCTCTTTTGTTTTGGATATCAAAAGGTGATCTGAGTATACTGGCATATTTCTCATCTTTATTTGGTCTGATTACAACGCTTAGCTTATACCATGTCTCCTCAAAAATATTTTCCAAGAAGGTTGGAATTGTGTCATCGCTAATATATGGCTTCTCGGCACTGCTCATATATTTTGACCATCGTTTCTGGAATCCTACACCAATCATGTTTATTACAATTTGGCTGCTATTTTCCCTTTATCAAGCAAAAAATGATTCTCGTTGGTATATTCTGACATCGATTCTTATGGCCACTGCCCTGCATGTACATCTCTCCCTCGCTGTTTACTGGCCACTGATCTTATATTTATTAATCAGAAGCTTCAGGAAAATTAGCATAAAAACCTGGTTTGTGGCTATAGTCTCCTACGCATTGGTGGTTTTGCCACTAATAATCTTCGATATTAATCATAATTTTGATAATATCCTTGGTCCTCTAAAGTTTTTAGCGGGATCCAACAACTCCGATTCCTCTTTTAGTTTCCACAAACTATTCACCCATGCAAGAAACATATTCTCTTCTACCAGCCGGTTAATTTTCTTAAACTTCTATACCAATATCCAAGAAGAACACGGACTCGGAGCTCACGGTGCATTTATGACTAGACCAAACACATTTCTTTCTCTCTTTTCCTTTATCGCCTTTGTTTCCTTCTTCGTTAGAAGCAAAGCCAATAAAAACCTCCGTATCCTAGGTGGCATGATCATCTCGATTGTTGCTTTCTATGTTCTCTATCCTCAATGGGGTGCCGAGTATTATCTTTTAAGCTTCTTTATATTATTCACGATTGTGCTGGCTTTGTTTTTAGAGCATTTAAGCTGGAAAGCTCTAGCCCCATTATTAGTAGTGTATGCCGCCATAAACAGTATTACTATTTTCACCACAACACAATCTCCATACGGCCTAGTCGCTAGAAGAGACTTAGTCGATCAAGTCATGGTCAAGATAGAGGATAGGCCATTCAGCCTGGAGACAGAGGGGAAAGACCCGCGTAAGTATCACCCGTATGGTGGTTGGCACTACCTATTTCAAACCTACGGAAACCGTCCCACGCTTAGTTTCGCTGACGAATTTTTTGGCTGGACTTATCCTGACGAAATCTCTACAGAAAAACCCCTCTATCGTGTCATTATTGCTGAGCAAAAGAATATTCCTTGTACTGCTGACCAAAATTGTAAGCCGGTCCATTCCGGTGCTTTCACTGCCTACATATTTAATCTACAATAAAAGATACAATCGTCACTTCGTCGTACCCGAACCGAAGCAATCCTGAAAAAATCCCATGCACCGTCTTCTAAAAGCCATTACCACTCCAACTGCAAAAAGCACTATTATTTTTTATATTGCCAGCTTTGCTCAGAATATTTTTCGATATTTTTTTCACCTCCTTCTGCTCAGATTTCTTGTTCCAGCTGAATATGGTGAATTCCTGTCTTATCTATCGCTCACCTACCTGCTTAGTATCCCTATGGGCACAGTCGCCACAGTTGTTACCAAATATGTTTCAGCATATACCGGAAAAGGCGATAGCACCTCAACCAATCTCTTTTTTTACTACCTACTAAAGACTCTTAGTCCAGTCACCATTACCCTAGGATTGTTGCTTATTCTATTTGCCAATCCACTTTCAGAATTATTCAAAGCAAACTCTGTTGCTTTCATAATCCTCGGGATAAGTATGTTTGTTTCTCTATTTCAAGTCGTCGCCAACTCTTACAACACCGCTTTTCAGAAATTTATTTTTATTTCTCTAATCGGTTTCATTAATATTATTCTAACGATTGCTTTGTCCATCGCCTTTATTAAACTCGGTATGGGTGCTACCGGCGCTGTTCTTGGCCAGCTTGTGGCAGGCATCATTACTACTCTAATGATTTACTGGGATATAAAACCATCAATATATCCACGAATAAAAGTTAAAAAAACTCCGCACTTCTCACTTGGCGGTTTCACGGTTTACAGTTTTCTTTTTTCTCTTGGTACCCTATCACTAATTTCTACCGATATCTTAGTTATTAGGGCATTCTCTGATTCCTACTTTTCCGGTCTCTACTCCGCCTTGTCAATTTTGGGTAGAATGATTCTCTTTGGGCTCACTCCACTAATTGGCCTAACTCTTCCTATTGCGTCCCACAGGTACGCTGCCCACGGATCTGCCAAATCTATTCTTCTCAAGCTTGGATCCTTAATCTCAACCATCGGTCTTATCGGGGCATGTATTTTTGGTCTATTTCCTTCCTTCGTCATCCGGATTCTGTCGGGGACTCAGTATCTGGCTGTAACACCATATCTTGGTCTATTCGCCTTCTCCATGGTATTCTTTGCTCTTAGCCAGTTTATTCTCTCTTTTCTTATGGCGACAGGAAGGCCCAAAGCCACCCTCCTTCTGTTGGCTGCTACGGTACTACAGCCAGTACTAATTATTCTTTTCAGGCACTCATTTTCCGGTATCATCTGGTCTAACTTCAGCATCCAAGTACTCTTGTCCAGTTCTCTAATCTTCTATCTCTTCTACTTCAGAAATAAAAACTAGTATCTGCAATCACCCCGTCATATAATTCACTCATGCCCAAAGTGGCCAAAAATAAAATCCTAAAAGCCGACCCATCTCTTCTCTCTGTAATCGTTCCTGCGTATAACTGTAAAACTATCGACAAAGATCTTTTTACTATAAAACTATATCTTGATCTCTTAAACCGCCCATACGAAATCATTTGCATTGTAGATGGTAGAAAAACATCAAAAGACCACACCCGCGAAAAAGCCATCAAAGCAAAGTCTGCAGACATAAAAATATATTTTTATCCGGATAACCGGGGTAAGGGTTACGCTATCCGTTTTGGTATGGCTAGGGCAAGGGGAGGAGTTATCGCCTTTATTGATGCCGGTTCAGATCTCCACGCCAAAGGGCTTGGGTTGGCTTTGGAACATATGAAATGGTACGACGCAGACGTAATCATCGGAAGTAAACGCCATCACGCAAGTAAAGTAGAGTATCCTTGGCAGAGAAAAATTCTCTCTTTTTTTGTTCAGAGAGCTACCAGGTTTTTCTTTGGTTTAAATGTTTCGGATACTCAGACTGGGTTAAAGGTCTTTAAGAGAGAAGTTCTCGTTAAAGTCTTGCCGCGGCTTATTGTGAAACGTTGGGCTTTTGATCTGGAAATACTGACAGTGGCCAACCACTTGGGTTTTAAGAGAATATTTGAATCTCCGGTGGAAATTACCCACAATTTTTCAAGCAATGTCGACATGTCATCAGTCCAGAATTTTGCCATTGACTATTTAGCTATCCTTTATAGAACATACATTCTCCGGTATTACGATGATGGAGGCTCCGACCTGTGGCAGGACGATCCAAAACTCAAGTTAAAATACAAATAATAACAACTTGTGAAATCCGATAAATATTCTCCACTAGTTTCAATCATAGTTGTCGACTACAAAAGAAAAAATCCATATCTAATTGAATGTTTAAACGCTATTCAGAAGCAGACATACAAGAATTACGAGATCTTACTCATCTGCGATTACAAAGTTGAAAATCTCAAGTACCCCAAGTTAAGGCAAAAGTACTATGGTAGCTATGTGGGCCCAGCCGAAAAGAGGGACGAAGGGGGCAGGTTAGCCAAAGGTGATATTCTAGCTTTTTTAGACGACGATGCTTATCCTTCAGGTGCCTGGCTTGAACACTTAGTTCCACATTTCAAAAATGAAAGCATTGCCGGGGTCGGCGGACCTGGGGTTACACCCCCTTACATTTCCTGGGAGGAAGAGGCTTCCGGTTGGGCTTCGGCCTCTCCTGCAGGTGCCGGTCCGTATACCTACCGCTTCCTTCCTGGCAAAAGACAATTTGTTGACGATTATCCTTCTATGAATTTGGCAGTTAGGAAGACCGACTTCAAAAAAGTTAGCGGTTATGACTCCAATTACTGGCCGGGGGAAGATACCAAACTCTGCCTAGATCTCACCCATTACTTGGGTAAAAGGATTATTTACGAACCAAAAGCGATCGTCTACCACCACCGCCGTCCCATCCTGTTCGCTCACCTGAGACAAAATGGCAACTTCGGCCTTCACCGGGGATTTTTTGCCCGTATTCTACCCAAAACATCACTCAAACTTGTTTATTTCCTGCCTTCTTTAATCTTCCTGGGGTTTATCTACATGATCATAACGTCACCCCTGCCTCTATACGCCTCAACTAGTGTAGAGACCATCAATGTAACCGAGCCGTTTACAATTTACCAACCGATAATCATCGCAAAACCCGTTATTAATGCCCTCTTGGTCATCCGTAATCTCGGAATATACTGTTTTATCCTGTATTTCCTAACTCTATCTTTAAACGCCCTCTGGGTACTAAAAAAATCAAAAAAACCACTTCATGCCCTTTTGTCCATCCTCATTATCTTCATTACCCATCTCTGGTACGGACTCAGATTTATACAAGGATTTTTGTTTACTGGTAAACTGACAAGATAGTTCTTGTCATCCCCGACCTGATCGGGGATCTATATAAATGTTAAACTGATACAATAATGGTCCAAGTTAACACTACCGAATCAATCAGCGAAGCCACTCGCACCGACGGGTATAAGATTACCGTTGATCTCGACAAATGCATTGCTGCCGGTCCTTGTTCGATCGCCGCCCCCCTTACCTTCTTGCTAAGAGATTCAGACGGCAAGGCTGTTATTGCCGATCCCGACGGCGATACTTTTGAAAAAGTACTTGAAGCTGCCCGGTGTTGCCCAATCCTTGCTATTATTATTAAAGATAAAAACGGTAAGCAAATATTTCCCTAGTGCGCCGTCATTGCGATCCGCCTCTGGTGGAGAAGCAATCTCAACCATCAATAACAAAAACACATGTTAAAAAAATCAAAATTAAAAAAATCTCTCCGTTTAGTCATTGGCTACCCCCCCATACCTTCCGACAAGGGCGTCATGCTACTTTCTCAAAACCGCCAGTTCCAGTACTTCAACGCCAAGACATACATCTATCCTATGGTGCCTGCCTATGCGGCCTCAAATGCTCAGAAGCATGGATATAAGGTGAAATGGATGGATGGTATTGCGGAGGAGCAAACCTACAAAGAGTGGGTCCGCGAGTTAAAAAAATTCAAACCAGACGTCCTGATGGTGGAGACCAAATCCCCAATTGTTAAAAAACACTGGCAAATAATCAAAGATCTCAAAAAAGAACTCCCAAAATTACTTCTGGTTTGGGTAGGGGACCACGTCACTTTTGCTCCTGAAGAAATGATGGACAACAGCAAAGTAGACTATCTTATCACCGGAGGAGATTATGACTTTGTCATCGTCAACTTACTAGACCATCTCTCCTCGTCATCCCGAGCGCAGTCGAGGGATCTCACACCATTAGAGGGCGGGGTTTGGTGGAGAACAGACGACAAGAGAATCAAACAAAAACCAGCGGAAACAATCAAAAGAAAAGGAAAAGTTGTTTATGCTAATAGCGGCAAACCCAGTATTGCTCACGACCTGAACGAGTTGCCTTTTGTAGACCGTGACCTGACTAAATGGGAACTATATTCCGTCTATAACGGGAACTACAAATACACTCCGGCCACCTATATGTACTCAGGTCGTGACTGTTGGTGGAACCGGTGTACTTTCTGTGTTTGGGACCATACCATCAACCCAATTGGGTCATATCGAAGGTTTACTGCTCAAAGACTTTTTGACGAGGTCAGACATGTGGTAGACAAATATCATGTCAAAGAAATCTTCGACGATGCCGGTACCTTTATGATCGGCAAGCCTCTCATGGATTTTTGTAATATGATGATCGAGTCGGGATACGCCAAAAAAGTTGTCTTTGGCTGCAATATGCGTCTCAACGCCCTCAAGCAGGAACACTACGATCTTATGGGCAAAGCCAACTTCCGCTTTATTCTCTATGGTATGGAATCGGCCAATCAATACACTCTTGATCATCTTGATAAAGGACTTAAAGTAGAGCAAATTGAAGAAGGCGTTCGTATGGCCAAGAAGGGCGGTCTAGACCCACACCTCACCATCATGATGGGCTACCCCTGGGAGTCCTATCAAGATGCCAAGAACACTGTGGAATTGGCAAAAAAATGTTTCAAAAAGGGTTATGTGGATACCCTTCAAGCGACGGTCGTGATTCCTTATCCGGGCACACCGCTATGGAAAGAGTGTAAAAAGGAAGGTTGGCTCTTATCCGAGGACTATGAGGACTACGATATGAGGAAACCTGTCATGAAATCATCATTAACAGAAACCCAAGTTCTGGAACTCACTCAAGATCTTTACAAAGCAGCCTTATCACCGCAGTTTATATATAGGAAAATCATCGAAATTAGGAATTTTAATGACATCAAGTTCTTGTTCTTTTCTGCCTGGAAGTTCTTTGGCTTTCTGGCAAACTTTTCTCCCAAACAGCTCAATGTCGACGAGGCAAAGGCCTGCTGATAGAAAGAAGTTTTCAAAATAATTATAGACTTGTATTAATTGTTGATGTAAAGTACAGGTAGTCTTTTTATAGACATAATAATTATTTTATTGTACAAAAATGCTTTACCGAGAAATTACTGAATGTCGGATTTGCGGAAACAAAAACATTTATAAAGTTGTTGAACTTGGTGAGACTGCACTAAGTGGAGTATTCCCTAAGGCGGACGAGGAAGTAGAAAAAGGTCCTCTAACTGTCGTTAAATGTGATGACCGTGACGGAATTAGTTGTGGTCTACTTCAATTAGCTCACAATTACTTACCAGAAAAACTTTATGGTGACAATTACGGCTATCGCTCCGGTCTCAATCGGTCAATGGTGGCTCACCTTCAAGAATTAGCCAATCAAATAAAAAATAAAATCGAACTAAAAAAAGGAGATCTTATCCTGGACATCGGCAGCAACGACGGAACACTATTATCACAGTACGGAGTAGACGGTGTCGACTTAGTTGGTATTGATCCCACAATTAAGAAATTTGGAATGTATTACCAGCGTGGAATTACAAAAATTCCCGACTTCTTCTCATCTGAGGTGTTTAAGAAAGAATTCGGTGAGAGGAAAGCTAAAGTAGTTACATCAGTGGCTATGTTTTATGATTTAGAGCACCCGATAGACTTTATGGCACAAGTCTATGAGATCTTAGATGATGAAGGCGTTTGGGTACTAGAGCAAAGTTATATGCCAAGAATGATAGACAATGTTTCCTACGATACCATCTGCCATGAGCACCTGGAATACTACGCCATAAGACAAATAAGCTGGATGGTTTCCAGAATCGGTATGAAAATTGTTGACATCGAACTAAACGAAACAAATGGAGCAAGTTTCAAAGTCTTTTTGGCGAAGAAAAATTCTCGGATGCTGGGTAACGAAAAAATGGTTAGAGCAATAATCGAAGCAGAAGAAGCTAGAGATCTTCAAGACCCTCAAACGTACGAAGACTTCAACAAAGCTATTTTCGAACATAGAGAAGGTCTTGTTAATTTTATTAAGAAGGTTCATCAACAGGGTAAAACGATATATGGATATGGAGCCTCAACAAAAGGAAACGTAATTCTTCAGTTTGCTGGGTTAGACAAAAAAGATCTACCGGCAATCGCTGAGGTCAATGAGTATAAATATGGAAGGTTTGCTCCTGGAACCGATATCGAGATTAAATCAGAAACTGAAATTAAAGCCTTAAAGCCCGACTATCTTCTGGTGTTACCTTGGCACTTTAAGGACAATATAATAGGTAAGGAACAAGCTTACCTGGATTCTGGTGGGCACTTGGTATTTCCCCTCCCAAAGATAGAAGTGGTTTAATTATAGATATGAAAATTGCCTTCATCACAGGTATGTTGCCATCTGGGCATTACTCTCAGTACATCACAGGCGGGCTCGTCCAAACAAAAAAAGTTGAGCTGCTGGTATATACGGACAAAGACAAAAAGAACCTTGAGATTACTGGTCACGGTCGGATCATTCCTGTCTGGACAAAGTCACCGGCATTTATTTCGGAGATTGTAAATCAGCTAAAGACAGACAAACCAGACCTCGTTCATTTTCAACATGAAATTAATATGTATGGAGGTATTTTTACAGCAGCCCTTTTCCCTTTGCTCTTATTTATCACCAAACTTCTGGGTTTCAAAGTCGTAGTCACTGTTCACGCGGCGGTATATAAAAAACAGGTTGATACAGAATTTGTCCGAATTTTCAATCAAAATCCTAATATAGTCAGGCCGTTCATGTTGAAGCTATTCTTTTCTTATGTCTATAAGCTGATTTCCTTAATTTCAGACTCTATCGTTGTTCATACTCATTTAACCAAAAAAATAATCACGTCAGACTACGGTGTGGATGAGAAAAAGGTAAACGTCATTCCGGCAGCCATCCCTGAGAAACCATATAACAGCGGCAAAAAGGAACCGTATTTTTTCTATTTTGGCTATATGGCTAGGCGGAAGGGGCTTGGCTTCGCCCTGGACGGATTCAAAAAATACATCACCAAAAACCCCAAAACAAAATTCAAATTAATTCTGGCCGGAGGCGTCATTAAGGGACAAGAGGATTCGTTGACGGAAATAACCAAAATGATATCCAGTTCCGGTCTGCAGGATAAAATAGTTTACAAAGGGTTCATTGAAGAGAGTGAGCAGGATAGTCTCTATGAAAAGGCTTACTGCGTCATCATCCCCGCTGTTCTTTCCATGGGTTCTAGTGGACCGCTATATCACGCAAATAGCTACGGCAAGTGCATCATAGCGACCAAAATAGGCCATTATCTTGAGGACATAGATGATGGTAAAACGGGTATCCTGACCGATAATTCAAGGTGGGACGAAGCCTTTGAGCTGGTAGCCAACAATCCTCATCTGGTAAAGAAAATTGAAGACAACGTTTATGTCATGGCCAGATCTAGATCACCGCTTAAAACAGCGAACCAATACCTAAAAATCTACGCATCTCGGTTATAATTCCTCTATGAGATCACTTACATACAATGGCACCATGGAGTTTGATAGCCTCAACGATTCCCAAATTAGGGCCAACTACCAACACAAACATGTTGTAGATTATTATAAAGAATATTTCAAAGGAAAAAAGGTACTGGACGCTGGTTGCTGGACCGGCACCATGGAAAAGGAAGTTTCTCGAAGAAAATTCCCATGCAAAATGGTCGGGATTGATCTCAACCAAGATGCCCTGAACGTAGCCAAAAAAACATTTCCCAAATTTGATTTTTACCAAATTAATCTTGCCGACCCAGATCCCAAATTTATGAAAAAGTACGCCGGGTATTTTGATTCTGCCATTTTTCTTGATGTCATCGAACATGTCCCTGTCGGGACTGAAGGGATTGTTCTTCAAAATATCAATAAGCTTCTCAAAGAAGGCGGAGTCTTGATTACGAGCACCATGAATAGCCACCCCTTCAACTTTATCGATCCAGCCTGGTTCCTTGGGCACAGACACTACAAAGCATCCGATATTGAAATACTCTTAAAACTTTCAAACTTTAAATCATCAGAAATTTTGAAAATAGGAAACTTGTTTTGGGACATCGACATTCTGTTGTTATATATATACAAGCACCTCTTTCACAAAGTATATAAAACGACCAAATTTATGTTCCGCCAGATAATGAAAGGGTTAACTCCTCAAGGCATATTCGCCACTAGAATATACGCTTTAGCAAAAAAATAAAATGGTCATAAAAAGAGAAGATCTGATATCCAAGATCTATTTCCCTGGGGCTGTGCTTGCAGAAGGTTTTAAAAAAGGACAGAAAGTTCTGGACATCGGCTGTGCCACCGGCAATTTTTTAAAAAAATGTGACGCCTATGGTATGAAAACATACGGAGTTGACATCTCTAGTGCATGGCTAAAAAAAGCAAAAACGAACACCAAAGCCAGATTAAAAGTATTTGACCTAAACTCCAGTACTACTCCTTTCCCTACTGTGAAATTTGACCTAATTACCGCTTTCGATGTCATCGAACATCTTGATAGTCCTTCAAAATTTGTGGAAAAATGCTACTCCATGTTAAAAAAGGGAGGAAAACTCATAATCACCACCCCAAATCTAAACTCCTTTGGTAGGTATGTCGAAAAAAACAAATGGCACGGCTATAGTGACAAGACTCATAAGTACCTCTTCACCATTCCTAATCTCGAATTTATTTTGAGTACCAACAATTTTAAGATTACCAAGAGCTTTGCCCCCTTTCACCCCCTCCCACTATTCATTCAAAGCTTCATAAACAAACTCGGTCTGGGTGGTCAAATATGGATAGTCGGCCAAAGGTGAATAAAACAATTCTAATTAATTTGCGGTTGCTTCAGAATCCTTATACCGGCGTACAAAGCTACGTCTACAACCTAGTCAAAGCTCTGGTTCAAGCCTCTCCAAAAACAGAATTCAGAGTGGCCGTGTTTTCTTATGACGGAAAAAACGAATACATCGAGGACCTCTTGGCAAACAAAAATGTCAGTTTGGAAAATATACCTGGCCATCGAAACATATTCACCGAGATACTCTTTGACCACCTGTATGTTTTGAAAGCCATGGGTGGAGTAGGGGTATATTTTAGTCCCGTAAACATTTTACCTTTGTTTAGAAAAAAAGATGTCAAATACGTAGTCGGAGTGCTTGATCTCTGCACCTTTATCGTGCCAGAAACAACTACAAGGCAGTTGAAGTTATACTATGACCTCGTTCTGTCACCAAGCTTAAAAAGGGCTGACCAAATCATCACTATTTCAGATAATACAAAAAAAGATTTAAGGAGGCTATTTAAACTTGACAAAGCCAAGATAACCACTATTCCGCTGGGGGTAGACGAAGACACGGGAAAATCTTCACATATTACGGAATCTCAAATTTGGCGAATACTAAAAAAGATTCACCTAAACGAAGAAGATAAATATTTCCTCACGGCCGGCACTTCTATTCGAAAAAATGTGGATTCAGCTCTCAAGGCTTTTGACATATTCTGTGAAACAAAGAAGGACGCCAAGCTAGTAATTGTCGTCAAGGACCCTGAAATGATTGACTACATTGGTGCTCTTCTAAAAAAGACCAAACATGCAGGCAAGGTAATCCTGACAGGCAGATATATTACCAAAACCGAACTGATGGCCTTATACACGAAAGCAATCGCCTTTGTCTATTGTTCTTATTACGAGGGTTTTGGCCTTCCGGTACTAGAAGCCATGCAGAACAAGTGTCCCGTTATCGCTTCCAACACGTCGAGTTTACCAGAGGTCGTTGGTGCATCGGGTATTTTGGTAGATCCACTTGATACCAATCAGATTAGTGATGCTATGCATCAGATCGACAACGACCACACACTTCGCTCAGAGTTGATAAAAAAAGGTCTTGAGAAAGTTAAGGAGTTTAGTTGGGCAAAAACCGCTGGAAGACTACTACACATACTCGACAAAGTTATATGAGCAACGGCCAACCCCCAATAATTATTTTCATTATTCCAAACCTAGGCAATCAAGGTATTCAAATAATCTGGCTAATAAAAATAAAAGAGTATCAAAAGCTTGGCTATAAGACCTATATTCATGGAGGAAATTATATTAATGAGATTAAAACCATCGGTGATGTATACAGTTATGACAACAAGCACCATGGCGCTTTCTCTAAACCCAAAATAAATAAGTCAAAAATCTCTTACCTCCTATATGCCATTCGCCAAAATATTCTCTCGCTGGGAGAAAACAAGGAGATTTCTAAAATTTCACCCGACATAATATACTCATTTTCTTCTGTGCTAGATTTTATTATTGTGCCTTTTGTCTACAAATTGACAAATAAAAAAGTGGTTTGGTGTACCGTTTTTGACAATACAGTACCCATTTTTGGACGGGGAAATACACTGATACGTTTATTAGCTTGGCTATTTTTTCAGATAAGCATCCCGTTGTTATCACAGGCTGATTGTATATTTACTGTCACCACATATCTAAAAAGATATCTAATTAGAAGAGGGTTGTCCGAGAAACATATTGCCGTCACGGGAAACGGTGTTGAAAGCGAATTAATAAAGAAAATAAAAAAAGGTAATAAATACAGGTCAGACGGTTTGTTCATGGGGCGACTAAACGAGAGTAAAGGTATCTTTGACCTGTTGAAAGTTCTAGAGATCGTGAAAAGAGATCATCCAAAATTTACCCTGAGTATTATGGGAAGTGGCGACAAAAAAACCGAGGAGGCTTTTAAAGAGCAAATAATCCAAACGGGACTTGAAAATAATATCAAATTTCTTGGATATCAGTCTGGGGTTGAAAAATACAGCTATCTCGGAAACACAAAATCGTTTTGGTTTCTGAGTTATGACGAAAGTTTTGGTGTAGCATTATTAGAGGCGGTTGCTCTCGGTAGGCAGTGTTTCACCTATAGCCTACCGATCTTTAAGCAACTTTATACGGACAAACAGGTTTCAATGCACAAAACAGGTGATATTCAATCTGTGGCCAGCGCTGTCATCAAGTTATTCCGTGATAATAAGTTTACAAATACTGAAGGAAAGAAAATGGCAAAAAAACATGATTGGAATTTAATAGTCGAAAAAGAAAGCCGTTTGATATCTAACTTCACATAATTATGAAACAGGTAAGTTCAAGACTATACGACAAAGACTTTTTCAATAGAGTATATGGGCAAGACAACTCAGCCGATACTTTAGAAGAGAATCTTTCAAAAGAATATTACAAAGAAATGGTTTCCTTGGTTAAATTAACTCCCGAAAATACTGTAGTTGACTTTGGCTGTGGTAATGGGAACCTTTCATTTATGCTTTGGAAAAAATACCGCTGTAGGGTTGTAGGCATAGATTATTCCAAGGCGGCAGTCGACATATGCCGGGATAGGCAAAAGAAATATGAAAAGAAGTACGGAGCAATGAAGATTGAATTTCTCTGTGCTAATAATAACCATCTTCCAAAACTGAAAAATATTAGAGCAGTATATCTATGTGATGTGGTTGAGCACATGTATGATTCTGAAATAAGAAAAGTCCTCAAATCATTCCAGTCTTGGAGTAATAATCTCCAAGTCGTCATTCACACAGACAACAATATTTATCTAAAGTTTATCCGGCCAATTTTGAACCTAATAAACGTCATAATGAGGAATTCAACGCTGAGTGAAGTAATAAGGGCGGAAAATGAAGAAAAAAAAGTTCACGTTAATTTAACAAACCCAAACAGGTTAAAAAAAACAATGTACACGTATGGGCTTACCGAAGGAATACGAATGTACCCTCCGGTTACTCCTAACCGCATATCTGCGCAACTTGGTGCTTTGTCCAAGGTTCCGTACATGGTCAACCTGGTCCGAAACGTGGTAAAAAGCTTGCCGTTTCTATCGCCCAGCTTTTATGCAGTCTTCTTATATACTCAAAAAAACTCATAATTGGTAAAGTCGTACGCCTACTCCAAAGACACTGGCCGATAATAATTTCTATTGCAGGTATAGCCACTTTCCTGTTTTCCATTGCTGACAAAAATTACTATATCGGCGGGGATGTCATGTATCCCATGTACCGCATGAACATTTCTGACAAGATGTTCATGTGGAACTCATATGGAGAATCTTTAGAGTATTTGCACGTATTTTGGTACTGGTTTTATGGCTTTCTAAACCTTATAAAGATTCCTAGCTTCTTAACCTTAAAAATTCTTATTGTTCTCCTGTTTACGACTGGTTTCGTGTTTACATATTTACTGTTTCGGGAAATATTCCCGGAATACCACAAAAAGTGGGCTTATTTGAGTGCCATGTTTTTCATCCTTAATCCTATTTACTTTTTGCTCGTTACAGCTTATCTACCACTATACGGGTTCCCTGTCTGTCTTTATTTCCTTGTCAAATTTGTGAAGTCGAAAAACCTAACGTTTGCCATTCTTTTTGCGATATGTCTTAACCTTTTTTTCTTTATTGACCTTCCTCAACCCAAAATACTACTAATATTTCCGCTGTCTGCTCTGGCGGTCGTCTTGATCTCAAAACCGAAGGAGCTCTCTTATCTATCTCTCTTCTTAAGGTTGATCGCCTTAGCCGCAATATCTCTATTAATTAATGCTTTTACTATCATTCCTTACATATATAGCACCTTGTTTGGAGTGGTTCGAAATTTTTCCTCTAACGTCTCTTCTCATGGCGGAAAAGCAGACCTGGGAAGTGCCTCTCTTTTATATATTTCGCGCTTCTTCAACTATTCCATCGTCCTAATTTATCCACATATCAGTAAGTACCTCACGAGCACTATGTTCGTTATCTGGACACTTCTTCTGTGGTTAGTTCTATGCCTAGGGGTGTTTATCGACAAGGTAAAAAATCACAAAAAATTGATCCTATTATTATTTTCTCTTCTAATTATATTCATTGCAAAGGGTCCAAACCCGCCATTTGGCTATTTATATACCCAGGCAATGGTTTATATCCCTCTACTAAGAGTATTTCGAACTACATCATCGATTGCTTCTGGGGCTGTCATACTTTACTCGCTCCTACTAGCAATTTCTATAGCTGACATTGTAAAGCGCTACGGTTTGAAAAAAATATTTCCAGCTATAGTTCTTATTCACTTAGTTATTTTTTACCCCATTATTAAAGGAGATAAGTACTTCAATACCACTATCTCTGAGAACGACCGTAGGGGGTTCAAAATTCCAGATGAATACTTCACATTGCAGGTGAAGTTAGATGGCCTAAAGGAGGCGGCCAAAGTTCTTGAACTTCCCTTTCCCAATGGATATGTGACAAAAACTTGGGGTTACATGGGTGCCGACCCTCTTTATTGGATTTCAGCAAAAGAAACAATTTTTAGACCTGACCAATCCGGATTGAGTTTGGAAAACCTGGGATCCGGGGTAGAAACTAATCAGGATAGTTCTTCGCTATTTTTAAATAACGTCAGTCACGTATTGATTCAAAAAGATTCTTTTTTTTCGGTAATCTGTGAGTCTAAACTAATCGGAAAAACTGTGCACTCGGATGAAGTATTTGATCTCTTTGAAATAAATAAAAACAATTACTATCCCAGAATCTACCTACCGGAAGAGATAGTCGACGCAAGCAGCACCTCGACACCATACTTGGGTGGATTAAAGTTTATAGATCCATCACTAGCTAGTACTCTGTGTCCCTCTCTCGGAAAGGTAAACAACCCCAAAAACCTACTAATTGTTTCAAGTTCTGAGAAAGAAATTGATTACAAGGAGTGGCTTCCAGGCGCTAACTATTCAAATGTAAAACTTATTTTTAACAAAAACAATCCAACAACTTACACGTTAATAATCAAAAATGCCGGAGATAAATTTATATTAGTCTTCAATGAAAACTTCCACCCAAAGTGGAAGATATATGCTGGCAAAAGAGAATTTTTTAATAATACCACTGATGATGAACAGTCTCACAGAGGGACTATTCAAGAATACAAAAATCTAAGAAATAATTTTTGGGATACTTGGTTTCGAACGCCAGTAATTCAAGAAGATAGGCATTTTACAGCCAATGGTTATGCCAATGGATGGTTAATGGAGACTGAAAAAATCTGCAAAACTGATCCCTCCGTCTGCAGCACCAACGCGGACGGTACGGTCAATATTTCTCTCACCATCGATTATTGGCCGCAAAGACTCTTTTTTATGGGAATGATTGCCTCTGGGATAACCATTCTAGTCTGCTTACTGGGTGGTCTTCCCGGATTAATAAAAACTATCAGGAAAAAGTGAAATTCAATTTTATTTTTAAAAACATATTTGTAGTTTCTGCTCTCTTCTTTTTTACTGGCATTGTCTCAACAGTATATTTTCTAGAAAAAGAAGACAATGGATTTCTAAGTCTTTATTTGAAAGGAAAACCAGAGCAACTGGTAATTCCCCGGGATAGTGAGTTGTTGCAAGGAGATATTGTAAAAGGAAGTTTCTTGTCAAAATATAACTACTTGAACTCAATCCATGTACGGTTTTACAGACTTTATCCTAGTAGCGACAAACTTATCTTCCGACTTAAACAAGAGTCTTATGATGGATGGATATATCAGAAAACGTTCGACACTAAAGATTTTTCCTCTCATGAGCTAAACAGCTTTAACTTCCCAACACTGGCTTTTTCTAAAAACAAAAATTTTCAATTTGAACTGGAGTCCGTTTCCGGCAGTACCGGTAGCGGAATTATCGTCGATCAAGCCAAAACTACCTTTATCGTAAAGTCAGAGTTTTCGGGCTTATCGTTGCTTCAAAACAGAAAACATCTCCAATACTTCATTGCTTCAAAAATTGACAATTTACTAAGTGAGTCCGGCATGGGTCTCAAGATATTGTTTTTCTTCCTACCTCTAATTCTATTTATCTCATACCACCTACTTAGTGAATTTGACTACCGTTATTACGTTGGTTTGACCCTTGGTTTGTGTCTACTCGACATTTTTGTTATCCAAGAAAGCTACGACTTTTTTCTGCTAGCGATATTCCTTTTTTGGAGTATGACAGCTTACCGTTTCAGGTTTGAAAGCAGAATTAACGCTGCCATAGCATCTGTCTTCTTTATTCTGACCATAGGTCTAACTTTCTGGGATCTAACAATTCCAACAGAAAAATCAATTGTGTATGGTTTCATATTTCTGGTATCTGCGCTGACGACTCTGTTCAGAAGAAGCTATTCTGTAGGGGAAGAAATGCAAATAACGTCTTTCTTTCAAAACTTTGCAAAGGTGAAAAAGTTACCAACTCACAAACCAATTTCCACAGTCAGATACAAAAAATTTCTTAATCTGTTCATCAAATCGCTTCCTCAAATAAGCATTCTAGTTATCCTAATTCTTTCCATAACTAGAATTATTGACAAAATAGACGTTTTTAAAGCATTTTATCCATCAGATTATCTACGGATATTTGTCAATACTTTGCTCCTACCGGAAATACTTTTATTTATTCTTTTTGTCGCTGGTTACTTTTACCTCAACAAACTCTCACAAAGAAAGATTGCCATTTTATTTATTCTTGTTTCCTTGTTTTATCTTTTTTCGGGAAGTATCATGCGCAAATCTCTTGACTTTGAAAACAAGAGCCGCATTACCCACATTTCACCTAATGAAACCAACGAAGCGTGGGCCGATGTGAGTGTCTACGGAAAAAATTTCCGCGGCAAACCCTTTGTCGGTAAAATACTAATTGATGGAGTGGAGCAGGGAGTGTATGTAATTGATTGGTCGGACGAAAGAGTAATTTTCCGTACCAGTCCGGAAATTACGAAGTCTGGTTTGGTCCAAGTTGTTCCCATGGACCGTCCTCCATCTAACAAGGTGCTTTTCAAATACAACTTCAAATGGTAAGGCTTGGGGACATAACGCAAGATCACGTAGAGGATTTCCAACTAACAAATTTCAGTAACGACTATCGGCTCAAGACATTACTTAACCTCGTTCCGGTAAAACAGGGTGCCAAAATACTTGATGTAGGGTCAGGCAACGGTGAAATGGCAATTGCTCTAAGCAAGAAAGCCAATGTAGTCTACGCTACCGACAACTCGATGAAAGTAGTCAAGAAACTTAAGTCAAAGGCAAAAAACATCCACAATCTAAAAGTAATAAAAATGGATGCTACCAAGCCTAATCTTACCGTTAATGATTTTGATTTGGTAACTGCCTGTGATGTGGCTGAACATTTGAAAAATGACAGAGAGTTCTTTAATGGCTGTTACTTTCTCTTAAAGAGTAAGGGTACGTTATTTGTTAGCGTGCCCGCCTGTCCATTATTGTACGGTAAAAGAGATAAACATTACGGTCACTATCGGAGATATGAAAAAAAGGATCTCGAAGAAAAAATAACTGCAAGTGGCTTCACTATAAAAAGCTCCCGGTTTTGGAACCTTATTGGAGTTTTGCCATACCTTATTAGCGAAAAAATATTGAATAAAGAACTCACTGGGCCGGCAAGATCAGGCAAAAAGAGATTCATGACAAGGATAGTCAATAGTTTTCTCTATATTTGGCTCACTATAGAGGGTAGAATTAACATGTTGCCCATCGGTTTAAGCCTAATTGTCATCGCTCAGAAAAATGTTCGAAAAAATAATTCTAATTAACGAAAAGATTAGTCTATTTGACTTTGTCTTTAAGTATACCTTGAGAGACTTGTTTCTAGGCATCCTCAGAGGAGTTCCAAGTAGCATCGGCGTCGGTTTAAGGATGATATGCCTGCCGCCGTTTTTTAAGAAGGCAGGCCGTGGTCTAACCGTAAGGGAGGGAGCGATTTTCAAGTTTCCCGAAAGAATAAGCATCGGAAATCATGTCGGTATTAGTGAGTACTGTGTTCTGGATGGAGATGGTGGGATTGAGATTGGAGACTATGTCAGGATAGCCCCCCACACTTCAATCGTTTCTTTCACTCATAACTACTTAGACAAAAATATCCTCATTAAGAAGCAGGGAAAGGAAAGAAAAAAGATCATAATTGGAAGTGACGTTTGGATAGGAAACGGGACGACCATTCTCTCAGGAACAAAAATTGGTGATGGAGTAGTCATCGGTGCTAACTCGGTAATAAACAGAGATGTATTACCATATACTGTAGTTGCCGGATCTCCCGCAAAGTATATAAAGAAAAGGAAATGAATAAAAGAAAGCCTTTAACAATAATACTATTCACCTTACTTCTGATTGGGTATCTTCTGTTTATCTACAGAAATTTCAAATTCTCACTTGATCAAATCTCAGTTATGTTTGGTTACGCAGATACACAGCATCACTGGAGGCTACTCGACGACTTTGTAAATCTAAAGATGCCTTTTAGGGATTATTTTAATTTTGGAAGTTATGGTTGGGTCTACTTGTTGATTCAGTCACCAGTGTATTTGCTTTTTGGACGTAGCTTTATGGCTATGTTGATTATCGAATTCTTATACCTCCCTTTATTGGCAGTGACGCTCAGTTATTTTGTTGCCAAAAATGTCCTAAGGAAAAATAATTTAATCATCGTTTTTCTTTTTCTCTGTTTGCTGTTTGCGGTAAATAGTATATATACCTCGCCAAGACATCTAATTGCCGAGCTGTCATTGTCACTCATCATGCTCTATCTTCTGGAGCGCAAAAGATCAAACTTATTCTGGGCTGGTGTTGTTGCTGGCCTTTCTCTGCTATCGAGTTCCGAATACGGCCTATCACTAAACATTACCGTGGTATGTCTTGCGTTTATTAGCATTTTCTCTGACACCAGAATAATAAGACCAGTGATAACGACTTTTTTGCCTGGCCAATTGCTGGTGTTAACCCCCTTCTTTTTATGGATATCGCTCAAAGGTGTACTTAGAAACTATTGGGAGTACACCTTTATGGGCATCAACAACTTCTATCACTCTTCTCCTTGTGGTGAAGGCTTTCCCAGAATTGCCGATATCGAAAGCTTGTCAAAAAACTCCAAATTGCTCATCTTTAGTATTCCGGTCGAGTACTTACAGAAACTGAACTTCTATCTAGTATTTATTGCCTATCTTGCGTGTCTTATCTTAATATCTCTGGCTTTCTATAAAAATAAAAAACTTACGAAGAATTTGGTTATTCTCGGCTTAACAATTTATGGTCTATTGGCATTCGTTAGAACTCTTGATACTCCCTGCACAGGTTACTTCACTTATGGATTAGTACCCCTCTTTCTAATCCTTATTCTAATTTGGGAAGACATCCGGAACCTGATCCGTCACTCGAGTAATCGAATAATTAAAGCACTCCTATACCTATGTGTTGTAATTTTTATAATATGGACCATATTAACCGAAAACACCGGTACAATAATTAAAATTTTTGGCACAAAAATAGTTGAGCCAAGCAAGATTACTTTTGCCGAGGAGTACTATCCTCCCGCCGGGTGGTATCTCCGGAAAGATTTGGTGATAGGCTATAAAGAAATTTCAACCTATGTTGAAAAAAATACAGATAAGTCAGACTTTATTTATACCTACCCGTGGGGTCCTCACAATCAGATAACAGGTAGAACATCTCCCAACTCCATCCCTACAGCATTTCAATTTTTTGCCGGTGACAAGTTTGTGACGAAAACGGTCAGTGAACTTTCGGATAAAAAACCAAAGTTAGTTGTTATAAACCTGCTAAATAACTTAGGTTCTGTCCTCTACGGAAAAAATATGGAAAATTTTTACTCTTTCTGCTGCGAAGATGGGCCTCTATTCTCTGGGCTTGGAAATGAAGTTGAAAAATATATTCTAGAAAATTATGAACCTGCGCTAAAAAATAATGTCGCTGTCATTATGAAACCGCGATTGATTCCTGTAGTAGTAAAACATAACACCTTGGTAGCATCATGGAAACCTGGCGAAGAAGGTGAGATCATTGGTCGATATTTGGTAGATACCGGGCAGGGTAAGTATCGGATTATTCGGAATCAGGCCTCATGGGCATTAAAAATGAATCAGTCGGTGACTGCCTCGGAGATCTCAGTAAAATTAAATCTTAAGGGGAGTTTGTTAGCGAAACATCTAAGCAGATTCTATCTCACTCTTACGGTCATTAGTAAGGAAAAAGACGGCCAAACATACTTGACCACAACCACAAATATTTTGGCAAGACGACAGACCCAGGCAGTAAATATCGGCCTTGGCAGCCCCAAAGAAGTCGTGCTGATTAAACTGGATATCGGTCCAAACATTGGATTAGCATGGTGGCTTATCCCACATGAATTACAGGTCGAAGAAATCATTTTTAAAAACTAAAATTCAAGCCCAATAGAATGTTTCTACAAATAAAAAGGTACTTACCCTCCATTACCCTGGGAACACTGCTATTAGCCGGACTTGTTTTTAGACTAAAAGGTATCAGTACGAATCATTCCTTCTGGTCGGACGAAGCATATGTATCCGGCATTGCCAAAGATATTTTCCTTGGAAAGACGTCTTTATCGCAGGGGCTTTCAGCTCTACGTTATCAGTTTTTTCAAATAATTACCGTTCTCGGTTCGTTTAGCCTGTTTGGGATCTCGGAATGGGCGGCCAGGTTGCCAAGTGTCTTGTGGGGTACTGCCGGAATAGCCACTTCCTATCTTGTAGCCAAAAAGTTCTCCAATCATGGAGGGGGTCTATTGGCAGCTTTCTTGTATACGTTCTTACAACTAAATCTTGCAAATTCAACTCAGGCAAAGCCATACGCTGCCATCCAAACCCTCTACCTACTTACCATCTACGGAAGTCTTACGCTCTCGGAAACTGTAAAGATGAAGCAAAAATTATTGATCCACGCTGTCATCCTGGCAGGTGCTTCTATTGCCATCTTCTATCACCCTTTGGGGATTATTTGTTTAGTTTTTTATCTTACTTATACACTTCCCGGGTTTTACTCGTGGTTAAAAAAGTTACCCACGATATATATCTTTTCCCTGGTTCTAGGACTGACGTTCATCGCTTTCTACCTGTTCGATCTTGGTGTCATTATTTCGCTGTTTTTTAGACCCACAGTAAATAACTTTACCTACCTAAGAGAGTTTTTCTGGAGGCAATATGCCTTTTTGACACTTCCGGCGATATTCGGGCTCGCCTTGATAAAAGATAAAAAATCCATATTAAGTTTGGCGCTTTCAACACTTCCAGTTTTGATCATGTGGCTCTTTTTTCAGGAAAGCAAAAATCTTCGCTACCTATTACCCTTAATTGGTTTGCTCATTGTTAAGTTTGGAATATTTTGGACAAAGGTAAGCTTCTCGCTGTATAAAGGTTCCGCTGTAGTCTGTCTTTTTGTAGCTTTATTGATCTATGCCGGAGGTTATAAAGTAGTCCGCAAACCAGCAGTCTACTATACCCCAAACGCCGATTTTTTTGCCGATGTCCAAAATGCCGACTACAAAGTATTTTATAAAAAAATATACGAGCAATTTCCGGATTTTGATAATATTCCGTATTTCACCAATGGTTTTGATCATGGTTCCTGGTATACCTTCCACCTACCTTCGGCCATATTTATGAAAACTAACCTACCCCCATTCCAACACGACTATTATTCGGTCATGATTTATCCTAGTCAGGAATATTTTCTTCAAGAACAAGAAAAATATCCCCGTGGGCTAGTAATTATCGAAGACTGGCAAAGTCTAATGCCGGATGACGTCAAGGGCTATATCAAGAAAAACTTAAAATTGGAGTTCAGGGTCGAGTCTATGGCTGTCGCTCAGGAAGAAAAGTGGCCATTAGAACTCTATTCCTGGGGCTTCGATGAGAAAAAGTCAAAATGAAAATCTCAGTTGTTATTCCCACCTACAATCGACCAGGGCTAGCTTTGGGTCTAGCTAAACAAATCCGGAAGTTTGAACCTGGTGCTGAAATAATTATCGTTGACCAAAGTGATAAGAAAGAAGATCCAAAAGAGATAAAAAAATTGGATGTCGTTTATATTGAAAACTCCAAAGCAAATACTTCCATCGCTAAAAACATCGGACTCGCCAGAGTCACTGGTGAGATTGTCTTTTTCTTCGATGACGATGTCGAGATCACCCCAAAAACAATCAAAGCTCACCTGGCAGAATATGCAGACAAAAAAATTCTGGGAGTCGCCGGTAGGGTAATCAATGATGGGGAAAAAATGCCTCAAGATACCGATGCGGTCACTGGCAAAACAGATAAATATCTAGCCTCCTTCACGATGAATTTTTGGGGAACCAGAAGACAATTTGTTCAATTTCCCTATGGTTGCAACATGTCTTTTCGCAGAAGTATTTTGGAAAAACTGAGAGGATTCGATGAAAAGATCCCACCACCCGGGTTTGAGGAGACAGATCTCGGTTTGCGAGTCACCAAGCTCGGCAGAATGATTTTTTCCCCAGACGCACTAGTCTACCATCACCGGGCCTCTTCGGGGGGTACTAGAATGCCAAGGGATAAATGGTTCAAGAACTACTACTGGATCTATGGCCGAATGATAGCCCGCCACGTCTCTTTCCCTTTAAATTTGGTAAGCATGTTTCGGATAAAAATGAGAGTACTTAAAGAATACCCCCTAGCGCTACCAAACTTAATCTCGGGATATTTCTCCTAACATTTACTAATATCTTCCAACATCTTCTAATATATACTAATATTATCTAATGAAATACGAATGGCAGATAACTCCGGAGATAAACCAGCTACTCATCAAACTTGAAGCTCAGAAAATCTCCCTCGACAGCACGAGAAGCTTGCCTCATCTGGAGTTAGCACTCAGAAAAAGATCTTTACTCAGGAGTGCGGTCTACTCCGCTCGCATTGAAGGACTAATAGAAGAAGAATCAGCCCCCAAAAAAGCCAGTCAAAATCTGCTGTCTGCATACAATCGGGTTCATTCCGATAAAATTCACCATCTGGACATTGTGGAGATTAAAGAACTCCATAGATTGGTAATGAGAGACATCTCTGACAATGCGGGCAACTACAGATCAGAACCTTGGGCCATATTTGATAAGTCCGGTAATGCCGTTTATCTGGCACCTATGCATTTTGAATTACCGAAACTTATGAATGAATATGTGGATTATATTGCTGGTCTCAAAGAACATCCAGCGGTAACTTCCGCCATTGCTCAATTCATATTCGAAAAAATTCACCCCTTTGCGGATGGTAATGGAAGAGTCGGCAGGCTTATCTCGGCTTTAGTTCTAACACAAAAAGGATATGGTTTTAGAGGATTGATACCTTTTGAAAAATATATAGAAACTCACCGGTCGGACTATTACCGTACCCTTGAGAGTTCTTGTGACGTTACGGAATTCATCAGGTATTTTCTCGAAGCTTTGACTGGTGAGATCGGAGAAATAATCATTTCTATTTCCGGAAAAGAAGAAAAAAGGGAAGACCTATTAATGCCTAGACGGGGGGAAATATTAAACATTATTTCCGATCACCCACTCTGTACTTTTGACATGATCCGGCGCCGGTTTCCATCTGTAAACCAGAAAACTCTGCATTATGATCTCTCCCAGCTAGTCAAAAGAGGCTATGTAGACAAAATCGGCGCGACACGTGGCGTACTCTATCGCAAGACCACCTAGCTATGAAAAAAGAAAAACGACAGCTACTCCTCATCATCTTCGGCATCGGCTTTATTTTCCTGCCCTCGCTGTTCGGCTACTTCTCCGGTGACGACTGGGCTGTCATGCGGACCTCTCAAATCAGTTCCCTCCCTGAGTTCTTCAACTTTTTTCTCGCACACACACCTCAATCTCTTACATTCTTCAGACCACTGCCCCAACAGCTATTTTTCAATCTCTTTGGTGCGCTTTTCGGCCTTCATCCTTTTCCTTACTACTTTTTTGTATTATCTTGCTTCCTTTTGTCTCTCTATTTTCTATACCGGCTCGCCCGGAAGATCGGATTTGACCATCTTCAAGCTCTTCTCACTGTCACTGTTTATGGCACAGCTGCGGCGAACTTCGCCCGGATCTATTTCTTGTCCGCTTTTCAAGATGTTCTGCTACCTCTGCTAGTAATTCTTTCGCTGCTAACTTTTTTAGACAAAAGATATTGGCTTTTCCTGCTGTACTTTGCACTGGCACTGCTGTCCAAGGAAACAGCCGTGGTCACGCCGTTTCTTCTCATCGCTCTTACTCTTTATCTTCGCAAAAAAAATTACACCAATACAATTCCGTACTTACTTGTCGTAGGTTTATATCTCTTTTACAGGTTAAAGTATTTTGGCGGTGCGGTGGGGGATAGTTATCTCTGGGACTTTTCTCTGAAGAAAGCGGCCAACACCCTCCTATGGTACGTCCTTTGGGCCCTTGGTACTCCGGAGATCATGGTCGATTATGTCGGTTCCGGTTTAAGAATTATCCCTCGTTACTATACCGATTTTCCTCAGTGGGGGAAAGTCATCCTCGCCGAGCTGGGCTCTTTATTTACAATCTTTTTCGCCTTTCTGATTGTCAGTTATCGAGATCTATTCAAAAAACACCGTCTGGTTTTCTTCTGTCTTTTCATCTTTGTGGTTTCCCTCGCACCCGTCCTCTTTATGCCCTGGCACAAATTTACACATGCCTTATCACTTCCCATGATTGGATCTTCCTTGCTGCTTGGATTTTTTCTTTCCAAACCCAGCTTTCTTTCCAAGGCACTTATTGCGGTTTATCTAGTCACAAATATCAGTATGATGTTTTTCTTGTACCCCAGGTTTTACGCAGTAAATAGGGGTAAGATTTCCCGCCTCGTCTACACCTACTTCGCAGAAATATATCCCTCTCCACCCTTAAACACCTCTTTTCTCTTCGTAAACGACCCAAAAGGCTACAAAGGGGGAGAAAACCAATCTAAAGAAGTGGCGCTGGCAGTATCCCAGTCCGATTTTTTCAAGGTTTTCTATCACGATCGCAGTTATCAGGTATATTTTGTAGACCTCCCCATCAGTACTCCCTCCGGCACCGTCATCCACGTCGACTCCGGCCAATTTCTGAAACGATATTAGATAAACCAACTCTTGTATTCGGGTAATCTTTGGTATTTAATGGAGATAGTTAACAATTAGATTGAGATATGGGAGAAGCAAAAGAGATTGCGTTATTCGAAAAAAGACAGGTAAGGAGAGTGTGGCATAAAAAGGATTGGTGGTTTTCAATTACAGACGTCGTAGCGGCTCTAATTCAAAACGAGAGACCAAGAAAGTATTGGAACGATCTAAAGAAGAAGATAGAAAGAGAAGGCGATATTGAGTTGTCCGAAAAAATCGGACAACTGAAGATGATGTCGTCTGACGGAAAAAAATACACGACTGATTGTGCCAACACAGCTACGGTGCTCAGGATAATCCAGTCCATACCCTCTCCCAAAGCAGAACCCTTTAAGCAATGGCTTGCCCGTATCGGTAAAGAGAGAATTGACGAAATAAATGATCCTGAATTGGCCATGGAGAGGATGAGGTCTTTGTATGAAAAGAAAGGATATACAAAAGAGTGGATTGAAAAACGATCAAGGGGCATTGCAGTGCGACAGGAACTAACTACCGAGTGGAAAGACAGGGGCATCAAGCACACCCGTGAATTTGCCATACTGACCAACGAAATCATGCAGGGAACTTTTGACATGAAAGTCGGTGAATATAAAAATTTCAAGGGACTGGAAAAAGAAAATCTTCGAGACCACATGAACGATTTGGAATTAATCCTTACCATGCTGGCAGAAGCCACAACGACAAAATTACATAAAGACAGAGACTCCAAAGGGTTCAGCCCGATTCGAACAGATGCCAAAGAAGGTGGGAAGATCGCCGGTGACACTAGAAAACAAATTGAAAAAGCCAGTGGGTCAAAGATTAGTTCAAAAGAAAACCATTTTCCGCAAACTAAGCCTGTTAATAAACAAAAATCTTTACACTAAATATCATTTGTGAGTGTCACGCTGGCAGAATTTTTCCATAAATATCCTTAAAATCGCTGCAAACTGAGACTATTTAGGCACGAACTATTAACAGTTAACACTTAACTGTTAACAGTAAACTTTGTGATATAATACACATATGTCGAATCAAAATTATAAGGAACAAATAGTTCAGTTTATTCAGGCTCGAGGTCAAACTCGAGTGGATGATCTTTGGCGACAATTTAGAATCAGTAAGGTTCTTATACACAGATATCTCAAGAGCCTTCTTTCTGAGGGAAGAGTTGCTAGGGTTGGTAAGCCTCCACTTGTGTTTTATATTTACATGAACGGTGATTTGACCGTGGTGCCACAAGACTTGGAAATTCCCAAAAAAATCAAGGATGTCATTGAAAGCGAATATTTGTATGTCACGCCCTTGGGAGAAGTCCTTCAGGGAGTTGCTGGTTTCCTTAGGTGGGTTAAAGATATAAAAGAAGAAAAGAGGGCAGCTAATCTCGCAGTCGAGTACGTTCACAATCGGACTCAAGCCAATGTCTTTATTAATAGATTTGGATATATTAACGCCACAGAAAGAATTAAAGCAGTTTTCCCAGACACCCTTCTCGATAAACTTTATTACTTGGATTTTTACAGCCTACCAAAATTTGGAAAAACCAAGCTTGGTCAGCTGGTTCTATACGCCAAGCAAACCCAAAAAATTACTCTCATAGAAGAAATATTTCCACAATTTAAACACGTCATACAAGACATTATTAAGCGATATAAGATTGATGCTGTTGGTTTTATCCCCCCTACCATTCCCAGAAAGTATCAATTTCAGAAAGAAATGGAAAAACTTGCAAAGATTAAACTCCATAGAATTGAATTGGTTAAAGCCTATGTCGGAGATATACCGGTGGCTCAAAAGTCACTATCCAAACTTGAAGATCGTATCACAAACGCTCGAGGGTCAATCTTTTTGAAAGATGAAAACAAGAAATACGATAATGTGTTGCTGATTGATGATGCTGTTGGGTCCGGAGCTACGCTAAATGAAACTGCTCAGAAATTGAAACAGGCGGGGACGGCAAAAAAAGTAATTGGCCTAGCGGTAGTTGGAAGCTACAAGGGATTCGAGGTCATACGGGAAATATAGAGTTACACTCCAGGTATCATTTTTACTTTCTTACAGATAAAATCAAAAACAAGTCATGAACGAAAAACTGCTTCGACATTTCCATGAAATCGAAAAAATCCACTGGTGGTGGGAAGGCCGCAGGCAGATCCTCCGGCAATCACTCGAAAAAAAACCCGGTTTAAAAATACTGGACATCGGCTGCGGTACCGGTGAGACACTTACTTTCTTGGAGGGTTGCTTGGATAAGCCCAAACTCTACGGTATAGACAATATGCCGGTAGCCATCGACTTTGCTCGGAAAAGAGGCCACAAAAACATTCGCCTGGTCGATGCAAAAAAACTCCCTTTTAACGCCAACTCCTTTGACTACGTCCTTCTTTTGGATGTGATTGAACATATCGAAGATGACTCGGGGATACTCTTGGAAGCCAAACGTGTTCTAAAGAAAGGTGGCAAGATTATTATCACTACTCCGGCACTTCAATTTATCTGGTCAGAGCACGACAGCGAGCAGGGCCACTTCCGGAGATATACCAGGAGTAGGATGCGCTGGCTTGCTATAAAAACCCGGTTGGCTATCGATAGGATCAGTTACTTCAATTTCTTTCTGTCGCCAGCAATCATCCTCCTACGGCTTCTGGGACGTTTGAAACCCTTCAAAAAGGTCAACAGTTACGATTCCAAGCTCAACTATGATATAGCCAAGAAAAGTTTGATAAATGACCTTCTCAAAATTATCTTTGTCACCGAAATTAAGCTGATGAAATATATCAGCTATCCCATCGGCATCTCAATCTTTACTGTTCTAAAGAAGAAATAGGATTATTAAGATAAAATAGCTATTATGGAAAAACAAAAAACGGCAGTCATCGTAGGAGTCTCTTCCCAAGATGGTTCATATCTAGCAGAACTACTACTTGAGAAAGGGTACAAAGTAGTTGGCTCCATCCGCCGCTCCACCGCCATGGTTCACGAAAACATCGAGCACCTGAAAGGCAAAATTATTTTGGAAGCAGCCGACCTGATCGATCAGGAGTCACTCAATCGAGTCATGATCAAGTACCAGCCCGACGAGGTTTACAATATCGCGGCCCAGTCCGTCCCGGGAGACGCTTGGTCTCATCCCTTCTATACCGGCGAAGTTACTGCCCTAGGACCTGTCCGAGTTTTTGAAGCCGTCCGCCACTTTGCTCCTCATGCCAAAGTCTATCAAGCCACTTCGAGAGAAATTCTTGGCGGGGTAAAAGGTGTTGATAGAGCCAATGAGTCCACTCCACTTTTTGCTAACAATCCTTACGGAATTGCCAAAGCCTACGCTCACATGATGATCAATTGCTATCGTGAATCTTACGGCATGTTCGTTTGCGGTGGAATTCTTTTCAATCACGAGTCACCCCGCCGTTCATTGCACTTCGTCACCCGCAAAATTTCCATGGGTGTCGCCTGTATCAAGCTTGGCATCCAAAATCCTCCTGTCAACGAACTCGGAGAACCTATGGTGGACGCTCAGGGCAGAATCCACCTCGGCGACCTAAACGCCATGCGCGACTGGGGCTATTCCAAGGATTATGTGGAAGCGATGTGGCTCATGCTCCAGCAGGAGAAACCCAAAGACTACGTCATTGGCACCGATACCAACTATTCTATAAAAGATGCCTGTAAAGCTGCTTTCGATCATGTGGGTATGAACTGGGAAGACCATGTCATGTCCAATGAGCGGTTACTCCGCCCCACCGAAATTACCGATATGAGAGGGGATTACTCCTTGGCCAAAAAAGAACTTGGCTGGGAGCCAAAAGTCTTTATGAAAGAGCTAATGGAGATCATGGTCGATGCCGACATCGAATGGTTAAAATCTCATAATGTAAAATAGACCACATGAGCAGATCTGAATTCGCTGAAGGGAAAATTCTTATTCCTGGAGGGGATGGAATGATAGGTCGGGCAACCGATAGCGGTCTCACTCAACGTGGTTTTAAGGTTGAGATTACCAGTACCGAAATGGGACGGGCATCAATACGCGATGGCATTCATTATGTTGACTTTCGTCACCCGGAAACTGCCGATGAAGTTATTGCGAAAGGTGGTTTCGATGTGATTATTTGTCTGGCCGGTATATCTGATCCGAGAATAGCTAAAGAGAATCCCATACTCGCAGACCAAGTTAATCACCTTGGAGTAATACAAATGTTGGAATCAGTCAAAAAATTACCAAGGGAAAAAAGGCCAATAGTGATCCTACCATGCTCAGTTCTCCAATTCGACATCAAAGAGTCTGGCCTGATTAGTGTTCACCATCCACTGAAAGAAAATGGAGATACTTATGTCCTAAGCAAAAATAATATGTTCTATGACGCCTTGAAATATTTGCCTGACATTGATATCAGATTCTCGTTTATTGGAAACACGACAGGGGAGGGTCAACGTTTGGGCTTTATCGGGCCGGATATTATGGATCAGTTTGTTCGTGGTGAGGAAAAAATCGTTCACGGCGATCTCAAACAGAATAGGCCATTTCTGCACTCAAAGGATGCCGCTAGTATTTTTTTCTATGCCATGACCAGTAAGAGAGTAGATATCGGTGATCGTTTTTTGGTTACCAGTGGATATAGCCCCAGCCTTGAGGATTTCTTCCTTTCGATGGCTAGGGTAGTTGGACGGCCAGACAAACCCGGGGAGCCTGATCCAAGATTTGGTGGTCTCGCAAAAATAAAAGACATCCGTTTTGACATTGAGCTACTTGAGGAGCTGGGTTTCAGGCAGTTAAACGGTCTAGACCAAATTAGCTACACTCTAATGATGGACAGGCTGCGGGTCTTAAATGGTGGTAAACTTCCCGAAAGAGGGATCTATGGTTATTAATTTTTGTTTTTAGAAAATTAATGAAAAAAGCACTAATCACCGGTAGTGAAGGATTTGTGGGTAGACACCTGTGGAAAGAACTGGAAAGTAATGGTTACAAAGTTTTTGGAACATCATTGAACGAGCCGGAGATAAAATCGGATAAAGTATTCGTTTGTGATATCACTGATACTGAAAAAGTCGACAATTTAATGAAAAATCTTCGTCCGGATTATATTTTTCATCTCGCCGCCCAACCAAGCCCCCACCACTCTTGGACCTCACCCAAAAAAACTTTTGAAATAAATACCATTGGAACCGTAAATCTTCTAGAATCCATAAAAAATAACCCCGGCTACCACCCTAGAACTTTATTGGTCGGTTCCTCGGTAGAATATGGGGATGTTCCTGAAGATAAGCTTCCCATTACCGAAGAAACCGGTTTTGATCCGAGAAGCCCATATGCGATCAGTAAATTAGCTTGTTATTACACAGCAAAAGCCTATGTCCGGGTAAACAAAATTGATATAGTTTACTCAGCCTCATTCAGTCACACAGGACCCGGACAAGGAGTTGGTTTCCTCGCTTCGGATATCGCAACTCAAATTGTCGAAATCGAAAAAGGAAACAAAGCACCCCTCCTATTGACCGGATACTTGGAAAATTTGCGGGATTATACTGATGTACGTGATGTGGTTCGTGCATACCGCTTATTACTGGATAAAGGAAAAACTGGGGAGAGGTATAACGTATGTTCGGGGAAAGCGATCTCTACCGGAGATATCTATCAGGGTTTGATAAAAAACGCCTACGTAAAAATTGAACATTCAATCGACCCCACTAGAAACAATCCCTCCGACGTGCCTGTTATTATCGGTTCTCACGCCAAAATTACTACCGAAACCGGCTGGACCCCCGAAATCCCCATCGAACAAACCCTCAAAGACTTACTGGATTGGTACAGATCTAAATAAATTCCGCCTCTAACTCTTTCAGTTTGTTCCATGCCTGAGAGTCCGGCTTTAGTGACCCCTCTATGTAAGCAAGAGTAGCCAGTCTCCGGTATGTCGTGATATCCGAAGAGGAAAACATTTTATCTTCCATTTTTTTGATCCGGGAGTTTATCTCACTCGTAATGTTTGCTTCACGAATAATTTTTACAATATTCAAATCTTGTATTGTATCTCCAACACTACTGATGTTATATATACGTACTAGTTTATCTAGGAATTTAGGATCTTCAAATACGTGTGGCAAGTCTCCATAATAATATTTTACAGAAAGATCAAATTTTCCCAAGAAACACCCATTTTCCTTAGGGGTAAATTCTAAATAGGCTTCTGTAAAGTCAGTAAATTGGAATCGATCCATCATTTTTTTTCTAGCTTCCTCCCCTCGTTTCTGGCTTTCGTTTACCAGATCAATGTAGACAGAGTCATGAAGAGCGCCGATACCAAGCGTTTTTTGACGAACCGGATCTGGAGAAACCAAGACAATCGGGGTATCATCTGCTAGCAAATGAGGAGTAATTAAACATCTTACAAACACCACTCCATCGTTTATAAGGATGGCTCCTGTATCCAGAAGGTTCTTCGCACCTTCTTTAAACCATCTCGATAAGTTTGAAACGATTTTTTCATTTTCTTTATTAATTACCTCAAGGTACTTTAATGCTTTTTCCAAGGCTTCTTTGTTTGATGAAGAATGTTTTTTGATAATTAGTACTTCTTCCAGAGCCTCTTCATCTGAGTTTTTAATTTCCCAAGATACCATTCCATGGCTGTCCACGACTAAGGCCTCAAGAGAGCCTATCAACGCGCCACGATTAAATTTTTGTGATTTTTCAGGAGCGTTTCTAATAGGAAATATTGTTGCGTGGCCTTCCTCTTTTAGAATACTAGAAATCGAAGTAAAGACTTCGTTAAAGTCATCTAGATTCATATGGTGAAGAATTCTTATTGAAAGCGTATCTGGAATAAGTATCCTATCGAAGCTATTTTTCCCAAATGGAAGCTCTGGAAATAGAGAAGATACTAGGGAGGACGACTTTATGTCTTTTTTCCCCGCGTAACGTTGCAGTAGTTCTCTTTTATATATATGCTCTTTCTGATAAATCCTCATTTCGCTTAGTCCATTCTCCCTTAGCCCTTGTGAATATTCACGCAATTCTTCTCTGATCTTCTTGCTGATAGGAATCTCTTTTAAAGAGTCGGTTATGGACTGTGCAGCCAACATTGATCTGGATAAATATACTTTGATATCTTCGTCTGTTGTCGCATCTTTAATTTCTTCAATAAACGTACTTATCTCTCGTATGGTCCGCACAACAATATCAAGCTTATTGTCATACTCAGGGTCGCTCCCTTCTTTACGAGAATAAGAAAGAGTCAAAGCTGTTGAATCAATTTGTCTTTCTAGTTCGATCCATTTTTCATTTAAACTTGAAATATTTGGATCTTTTTTATTTGATAGTGATGAATGCAATACATATAAACCGTCCATGCCAAGAAATAAACCATCGTATACTTTCCTCACATCAAAAATGTTAGACGCTAGTTTTCCAGGTACAAAGTCAGTTTCGGTTACTACTATCCTATACCTCTCAGCCAACTCCGTTCTTTGGTCTATCCATCCAACTATTAACGTCTTTTGTTGATCTGTGCCAATCAATTCATTGCTTGAAAGACCAGTCGCAGCCATCATTTGGTCAATTGGTTTTACAGTCCTTTCAAAATCAGAATAAATTATATATTTCACTCCAAAGCGTTCTTTTTCTGGTAAGGATGATTCCATTAGATATATCGTACATCGGGATTGTAAGATATAGTAGTGAAGAAAATTATTGGTATTCTCAAGACGCAGACAATCAAGGACTCTTTTGTTGTGGCAATCGGCCTAGGTGTGTCGGCGGTCATCGGCTTTGTCTATACCATTCTGCTGGCCAGGAGTCTGGGGCCGGTTAACTTCGGCGTTTATTCTGCTTTGACGGCACTCGCGGCCATCGTCTTCAGTTTGGGGGACTTGGGTATTTCCAGTTCGCTAGTCAATTTTTTACCCAAAAAACACATTGATAAATATCAATATCTGGCGACCAGCTTTTGGCTGGAATTTGCTATCGGAGTACTTGTTCTTCTTTTGTTTGGCACTGTTTCGTTTGTCAGCAATCTGGTCGTACCTGGGTCATTGCAGACAGATTTCATTCTCACCGGAATTATCTCCTTTAATTATCTTTTGATTATTTACACCCAGGGGTTTTTTACCGCTGGCCGTAAATTCTGGTCTTATTCAGCCAGCCAAATAATTGATAGTGCGGTCAAGATTTTGATCGTCTTGGTCATCTTTAAGATGGGTAAGTTGACCATAGGAAATGCCTTAATAGCCAACATTATATCTACCTTCATTGCCCTACTAATCACCTTTGGTAAACAACTTTATACGATCGAGCTAGATTTTTTTAAAGATGCCTTTTGGAACATATTTCATTTTTCCAAGTGGATAGCTGTTTCCCGCATCTTTACCGTGATGACTTCCCGGATCGATATTGTTCTATTGAACCTCATGGCAGGGAATTACTCCGCCGGCATCTTCTCCGCTGCCAGCCGGGTGACGATATTTTTCGCCATGTTGGCCGCAGGGCTAAACTCGGTCATCAACCCGCGCTTCTCCTCATTTGATTCTCACTCAAAGACGGTTTCCTATATGAAAAAATTATTATTACTCGTTTCGGGCATCGCCGCCTTCATGGCGATCATCTCTCTTTTTGCAGGCCCCATCATTACTCTGGTTTACGGTGAAAAGTATACGGAGTCGATCTCCGTTTTCCGCAATCTGATCCTGGCCATGGTTCCTTTTTTGTATATCATTATTTTTAACTCTGTCCTCATCTACGCCTTTAATCAGTTATCTTTCTACACCAGAATGGTGGCTATCCAGACCACCATCTTGGTCGTTCTTGATCTTATTCTGATCCCCAAAGTGGGATATCACGCTCCCGCCATTTCCCTCTTAGCTTCCAATATTTTTGTACTTATAGCTTCATCGGCAAAAATAAACGCCCTTCTCCATGAAAAATCTTGAATGGTCAGAGCAAAGCCATTCCATACTAGAGCAGGCTACCAGTCTCGATCGGTATAACCACTGGTTAATGGGCAACTTCAAGCAGTATTTTGGCCGAACCATTTTGGAAATCGGAAGTGGACAGGGAGCCCTTTCGAAGCTGTTTCCCGGGAAAGCCATCATTATTCTCTCCGACATTTACTCTGACTATATAAACAAACTCAAACAGACCTTCACCGATCCGGTATTGAAACTCGATATCGAAAACGAAGCTCCTGAAATATTAATTGGCAAGATGGATACCATTTTTTCCTCCAACGTTTTTGAACATATCAAAGACGACAAGAAAGCTTTTTTAAACTGCTTTAAATTATTAGAGTCAGGTGGTCGTCTGCTACTGTTTGTTCCCGCCCGCCCTGAGATCTACGGAAAGCTGGACACGGACATGGGGCACTACCGCCGCTATACCCATAAAAGTCTGAAGGAAAAAGTTGAAAAAGCTGGTTTTAAAATTGAAAAAATTCACTATGTCAACTTACCTGGATATTTTCTTTGGTGGGGTAGGGGAGTCTTGATCGGAAAATTAAGCAGATCTAAGCCGGGGGCAAATAAGCAGGATAATTATTTTGGAAAACTGTTTGACAAATTTATAGTCCCACTTTTATATCTGGAAAAGTATTTGCGTCCGCCTATTGGTCAAAGTCTGGTACTGATCGCTCGAAAGTCAGGGAAATAGATTGTATCTTAGGATACACCATAGCGCCCAGACACCGTCCTTCCAGCCAATTTTCTTGCCTTGTTCGTAGTTTCGTCCATGATAGCTGATACCGACTTCGTATACCCGCACACCCATTTTGGCGACCTTTGCCGTAAACTCCGGCTCCAGTCCAAAGCGGTTTTCCCTGAGGTCTAATCTTTTTGCCACTTCTTTTGTAAACATTTTATACCCAGTTTCCATGTCGGTAAGGTTCAGATTAGTACACATGTTGGAAATTAGAGTAAGAATATTGTTCGCCACCATGTGCCAGAAAAATAACACCCTGTGTGGCCTGTCTCCCATAAACCGCGATCCGTAAACTACGTCTGCGTCCCCATCGGTGATCAGTTTCAACAATATCTGCAATTCGCGAGGATCATACTCCAAGTCTGCATCCTGAATAACTACTGCGTCTCCGGTAACTTCCTTTAGACCGCGTCTTATCGCCGCCCCCTTACCCTGATTCTTTTTAAGGGATATAACCTTTATCGACTTAAGTCTTTTGAGTTTTTCCTCGGTTCCGTCTGTGCTCCCATCATTTACCACTATTAGCTCTAGCTTTATTTTTCCAAAATTCACTCCAAGAACTTTTCTAACTGCCTTTACTACGAGCTTATCTTCGTTGTATACCGGCATGATGACAGACAACTTCTTTATCACTGGCCTAGTATATAACAAGTATAATTCTCCTTATGGCACTATCAGTTATTATTCCGACTCTCAACGAAGAGAAAGACTTACCCCGATGTCTAGACTCACTAAAAGGTTTGGCCGGCGAAATAATCATCATCGATTCCGGATCCAAAGATAAAACATTGGAATTAGCCAAGTCAGCCAAAGCAAGAATAATTAACCACCCATTCACTTCTTTTTCAGAAACCCGCAACTTTGGTGATAAACAAGCAAATGGTGAATGGATCTTATCAACCGAGGCAGATGTATCCATCTCGCCTGAACTGGCCAAAGAAATCAGTTCGGCCATCGATTCCAGCGAGTATGATGCTTATTACATCGGCAGAAGAAATTTCATCTGGGGCGAAGAAGTAAAGCACTCTGACTGGGGGCCCAAAGACGACCGTCACATTTGGCTTTATCGTAAAGGGGTAGGCTCTTGGCAAAGTTTGGTTCACGAAGAGTTTGTAACAGAGAAAAGGGTCGATGAGTTAAAAAATTATCTCATTCACAATAACTATGAAACTATATCCGAATTTGTGGATAAGATTAACAAGTACTCAGATCTGGCGATCAAACAGAAACAATATTTTCCTAACTGGTGGTTTATTCGAGACTTTTTTAAAAGGTTTTTTTATAAGCTCGGTTTTCTGGATGGTTATCGTGGTCTTTTTCTTTCTTATCTGCAGGCGGTATATTACCTGACCTTATCAGTAAAAAGATATACAAAAAACTAATATGTATATATGTATATAGGAATAATTACTCTATTGGGGTTAATCCTACGGCTAATTTATTCCAATCAAAGTTTTTGGCTAGATGAGGGGGCTTCGCTCATGTTCGCGAAGCTACCAATACCCCAGCTGGTTGAGAGTATCAAGACTGACTTTCACCCACCGATATTCTATTCCCTGCTTCATTATTGGCTGCCTCTGGCTGGAAGATCCGAGTGGTTGATCCGTTTACCCTTCATTATTTTGGCAACCGCCACCATCCCTGTCATATTTCTTCTCTGCCGGGAAATATTTGGCACCAAATCAACAATACCGGTGGTCTCTGCTCTATTTCTTGCTTTAAATCCTTTGCATATATATTACTCTCAAGAATTGAGAATGTATTCCCTTGTTTCTTTGCTCATAGTACTTTCTTGGCTCTTTCTGGTGCGGAAAAAAATTCAAATGGTAGCTATCATAAACGTCTTGTGCCTCTTCACTTTTTATGGAGCCATCTTCAACATCGTCGCCGAGGTAATTTATTTATTATTTAATAAATCGAAGAACTATTTTGGGCACGTTATCTTTATTAGTGTACCTGCACTTGTGGTGTTTGTGCTTTGGTGGCCAGTGTTCTCGGCCCAGCTCAGCAATGGTAATTATCTAAAAACCTTTCTACCAGGCTGGCAAGCACTATCCGGTTCGCTAACTCTAAAGTCGCTCATATTAATTCCCTTAAAATTTATCCTCGGACGGATTTCTTTTCAGCCCCAGACGCTCTATTATTTAGTCGGAGGTTCTTTAGTATTAATTTTTTTCAGCATAATCACCAACTCGTTTCGAAACAAAAAGACCAAACTCTTTTGGATAGCTCTAATTACACCTTTGCTTTTTGGATCAATCATTAGTCTAAAAACTCCAATGCTTGGGTACTGGCGTTTTCTTTATGTTTTACCTTTCTTCTTTGTTTTACTTGCTTCTGGCATAGAAGCCATGCCCAGAGTAATTAAATTCGGAACCATTATTTGGGTTTGCGGTACATTTATCTTTTTCAATATTTTCTTTTGGACCAATCCAAAATTCCACCGGGAGGATTGGAGAGGCCTAGCACGTTTCCTCTCCGGTAAGGAAAGTCAGTTGGTGATTGCGTTTCCATATAAATTTGCACCGCTATATTTCTACGAGACTTATACCCTGGTGGTTCCTTTGCTGGACGCCAACTACCACAGGATACCTGTCGATCAAAACTTCGAAACGTCAAAACCTGTGTACTATCTCGATTATCTGGCTGATATTACGGATCCAAACCGTACTATCCTCAAGTCCCTTAGTGGTTTGAAGTTAAAGCAGACGGGAGTATATAATTTTAACAATCTGGGGCAAGTTTATGAGTTCCAGCCATTATGAAGATAGCTATTGACATTAGTCAGGCCATATATGGCACCGGTGTATCTGTCTATACCAAGAATCTTGTCAGCAATCTGATAAAACTACATCCTGAAGATGAATTTATTCTTTTTGGTGGTTCACTTCGGCGGCGGCGCGAGCTTCTTGTGCTAGCCAAGAAGTTCAAAGGCACGCCTAAGATCTTTCCTTTCCCGCCGACAATGATGGACTTCATCTGGAACTCTCTCCACCTGGTCCCTGTGGAGACCTTCACCGGACCGGTTGATATCATTCATACCTCAGATTGGACAGAGCCACCCTCCAGATATCCCAAAGTCACCACTGTTCACGACCTGGTCCCCTTTAAGTATCCACATACCACCACCGACTCGATCAGGAACGCTCACAAAAAAAGATTGGCTTGGGTCATGAGAGAATCAAAAAAAATTATCGCCGTCAGCGAGTCCACCAGGAGTGATCTGATCTCTATTCTCAGAATTCCGGAGGAAAAAATTGTGGTTATTCCTGAGGGAGTGGAGGAGAGATATACACCTCAACCCCTTGAGATAGTTGAAACCGTTACTCGAAAATACAAAACCGGTGACGAGTACATATTTACTCTGTCTACCTTGGAGCCGCGCAAAAATCAGCCAGCCTTAATAAAAGCCTTTGATCTTGTCAGAGAAAAATATCCAAACTTAAAACTTTTGATCGGAGGCCGGGTTCGTCAGGACAGCGAGGTGCATTCGGCTGAGAATATCCTGACCCCCGGTTATATCCCGGATGCCGATCTCCCAGCCTTATATTCCGGATGTCTGGCATTTGTCTTACCTAGTCTTTATGAAGGTTTTGGCCTATCTCCGCTCCAGGCCATGGCTTGTGGGGCTCCAGTTGCTGTTTCGGATATTAGTAGTCTTCCAGAAGTGGTGGGGGACGCTGGGGTACTTTTCGACCCAAGCAGCCTTCAGTCTATCGCAGCTGGTATAATAGAGGCTATCCAGAACAGGTCTGAACTTAGAAAAAAGAGCCTCAAACAGGCAGCAAAGTTCACCTGGAAACATACAGCCGAGGAAACTTATAAGACATACAATGAAGTCCTTGGTCTGACTGCTGGGAAGAACAATTTATGATTATTGGATTTGATATCAATGAAGCCAATGTTCCCCAGCGTGTTGGGGTTAATCAGGTTGCCTACAATATTTTTATTCATTTAGTAAAAAATCTCCAAGACGGAGACAGAATAATAGCCTTTGCTAAAGAGCGCCCGCTACCAGACATGCCTCCTGCTGGAGATAAATTAACTTATGAAATTTTTGGGGCAAAAAGAGCTTGGGTTCTGACTAGTCTTACCAAAAGGCTCTGGTTCGGGGAGCCAAAGATAGATATTTTATTCTCGCCTAGCCACTATTCTCCATTTTTATCACCGGTAAAAAGCGCCATATATCTCATGGATATGTCGTTTGAGCTATTTGGCACAGAATACTTTACGAGCTACGATATTAACCAATTAAAACGATGGACTCCAGTTTCTGTTAAAAGAGCCAAAAAGGTTTTTACTATTTCAGAATTTAGTAAAAACGAAATCATTAGGCTCTATGGAACAAACCCTGAGAAGATTGAGGTGGTTTATCCGTCGTATGACAAAAAAGCTTTCCATGGCAAAATTCCCAAAACTAAACAAATGGCTGTTCGAAAAAAATACAACATTAACGGTAGCTTCTTACTCTACTGGGGTACGTTACAACCAAGAAAGAATATTACCCGCCTTATCGAAGCCTTTTCCAAATTAAAAGAATCCAGGTTGAAACTCGTTATTGCTGGCAAAAAGGGGTGGTTGTACGATCAAATTCTCGATCAAGCCAGGAGGTTGGGTGTAGAGAACAGAGTTATTTTTACAGGCTTCCTAGTACCAGATGACCTCCCGGCTCTAATAAAAGCGAGTCGCGCCTTCATTCTTCCCAGTCTTTACGAAGGGTTTGGCATGCCCGTCGTCGAAGCTCAAGCAGTCGGCACACCGGTTGTTGTTTCCAAAGTAAGTTCTTTACCTGAGGTGGCCGGAGACGCGGCTATCTATATCGACGATCCTTTGTCACCTGAGAGCATTAGACAGTCACTCGAAAAAGTGTTATCACTATCACTTTCCGAAAGAATTAAAATGATTAAAGACGGCAAGGATAATGCAAGACGGTTTGACTGGGATGTTTCAGCCCAGAAAGTAATAACGACATTAAAAAAACTATGACCATACTGAACTTAAATGTCTCCAAAAAAGGCCTTGTGTTCACTGATAAGGATGGCCACCGCCTTTCCTTTGGGATTGCTTTTAATAAAATAATCAAAAGATTACATAGTTATCTGATAGACATCGAGTTGTATTTATTGTGGATAATTGGATATATACCCAGCCACTTCGTCCGAAATTTACTTTACCGCTTGTCCGGTATAAAACTTGGTAAAGGAGCTAGTATTCATATGGGTGCCCGTTTTTTTCTTCCCAAGAATATCACAATAGGGGAAGGCGCCATCGTGGGAGACCATGCCTTTTTTGATGGACGAGCCAAAATAACGATCGGGAAACACACGGATATTGCGTCTCAGGTCATGGTCTACAATTCGGAACACGATTTATCTGACCCCACCTTCAGAGCCATCGAGGAGCCAGTCTCCGTTGGAGACTACTGCTTTATCGGCCCTCGAGTCATAATTATGCCAGGAGTGAGTATTGGAAAAGGTGCAGTTGTGGCAGGTGGTGCTGTCGTTACCAAAGATGTAGCCGCGGGTGCCATTGTCGGAGGAGTCCCTGCCAAGGTTATCGGAGAAAGATCTCTTAAAGAATATCATTACAAGTTAGGCCGCCCTAGGTTATTCCAATGAAAACAAAATACTTACCGTTGCTACTTGTATTTCTAATCGGAGCAGTTTACTTAAGTCTTCCTACTCCGACCCTTCCTGATCTTAGAGATTCGGCCAGATCGGATGAAGAAGGGGATACTTGGCAAAATCCTGATCAAAAAGGTTTCTACTCGGATCTTACTCGTAGTGAAGTTCTGAGCGATATTCAGTCAAAATCTCAAATTAAATTCCTTGGACTGACCCTACCCACATACAGACTAAATTATCCACCAGAAGACGCCTTTACTCTCGTAAGAGATCAGACCAAAAGCAACTATTTGGAAGAAATTGTTTACCCCATGAGGAACTCCACCTTCGTCAATGGCTGGGAACCAGAAAAAGCGCCTCAAAACGCTAATCTTACCCCAGACGAAATACCAGACATCTCTCTTCACGGTGTTGCTTACCAGGCAAAAATTACGCTGCGTCCTGTGAATTCTCCAGTTTGGGCAAGGCTAATCATCTGGACGCTTATTTTCCCATCTGCCTACTTAGTTTCTTTAGCCTTCAAAAATGCCTAAAATCGATCTTTCCATCATCACCATTTCTTACAACACCAAGCAGATCACACTGGACTGCCTTGACTCAATTTTGAAATACACCAAAGGTATAAGTTATGAAGTCATTGTGGTGGATAATGGCTCGAAAGATGGCTCAGTAGAAGCAGTTCGCCACTACTCCAAGAAATTTCCTCAGATAATTCTAATCGACGCACAAGAAAATCTAGGCTTTGGGCGTGGTAACAATCTAGGAGTCAAAAAAGCCAGGGGTAATTATCTCCTTTTCTTAAACTCCGACACTCTCTTGTTTGATAACGCCCTAAAAGAAGCCTACGAAACCGTCATTAAGCATCCTAAGGTTGGCGCATATTCCTGCCGTCTACTAAACGCAGACCGTTCTTTTCAGGCTTCTGGTGGTCACTTTCCTTCCTTTTGGAGTCTGATGGCCTGGCAGTTTTTTATTGACGATTTACCGATTATCGGTGATTTCATTCCTTCCTTTCATCCCAAGCAAAGTCAGTACGAAAAAAACAAACAAATGGACTGGGTCACCGGTGCCTTTATGATTGTTAGAAAAGATATTTTTGATAAGGCAGGCGGCTTTGACAAAAACATATTTATGTATACGGAAGAAATGGAGCTATGCTACCGCCTGTCCAAACTAGGATACCCTACTTATTACACCAATACTCCCGCCATCGTGCATCTTGGTGGGGCTTCAGGAGGGTCTTATCTTGCCCTCACCTTGGAAATAAAAAACATGATCTACTTTTGGCGTAAACATATGCCACACTGGCAAATTGTTTTTGTAAAAATCTCTTTCTGGATTGGTTCATTGCTTAGGTTGTTAATATTTGGGATAATTAAAGGAGATGCAAAAGCTCGCAAAGCCTACTTCCACGCTCTTGGATTCATTTTTTAAATATCTTTTTGCGGCGGTCTTGATATTTATACCGCTTTATCCGAAATTCCCGCTTTTTACGGTTCCCTTTACCTATGTCTCTATCAGGGTAGAGGATTTTCTCATTGCATTGGTCTGGTCGGTCTTTTTTGTCCTCCTTATAAATCAAAAAAAAATTATCTTCCCGAAAGTTACTTTACAATTTGCAGTTTTTGCTTTTGTCGCTCTAGTTTCTAGCTTGTCAGCCATACTCATCACCAAAAATGTTCAGCCCATACTCGTATTCCTCCATTTTTTCCGTCGCATAGAATATATGTCCGTCTTTTTCCTTATATACTTCGCCGCCCGGGAAAGCTCCACCAGGCGGTATTATCTTGAGCTTGCCATTCTGCCGGCGATAGGCGTCTTTCTTTATGGCATTGCCCAGATATATTTCAATGCCCCAGTGATCTCTACCATGGACTCCGAATCCAGTAAGGGCATCGCCATGTATCTAAGACCTGGTGTTACCCTCAACAGTACCTTCGGGGGTCATTATGATCTCGCCGTCTATCTGACCATGATTATGACCTTCCTGGTAGCTATTACCGGATCACTCAATACCTGGCTAAAAAGGCTACCTTTCTTAATCCTCTTTGTTGTTCTGCTTTGGTTGTTTATGCAAGCTGGCTCTCGAATTTCTTTGGTATCTTTAGTAGTGGCAGTCTGTCTCGTCTCCTATTTTTATCGCCGGTTTGTCCTCGGTTTGATATTTCTAGGGGTCATCTTTGCCTTTATCGCCACGTCTTCACAATATATCGACCGGTTCAAAAGTATTTTTCGAGTCTTCACGGTCAAGACCAGCCAAATAATTTTTCCGCCCACCTATGCCGCTACGCCAAAAATCCTAACTCCTACTCTGACTCCCAAGCCCACACCCACTCCTGAGCCGCTTCGTCCTATTCAGCAAGATAGGTCTACCAGTATCCGCTTTGATGTCGAGTGGCCGAGAGCCATGAGGGCGTTTTACAAAAATCCCATACTGGGTACTGGTTTTTCCTCTATTACCCTAGCAACTGACAATGACTACCTACGAACACTTGGAGAAATGGGTCTACTGGGACTATTGTCATTTTTAGCTCTTCTGTATGCCATGGGGAAGTTTCTGGTGTTAAGCGTCAACAAAGTCAGTGGTATAGATAAAATAATTATTATTTCGGCCATTGGCATATTCGCTTCATTTCTTACTAGCGCCATTTTTATTGATGTATTTGAATCCAGCAAAATCGCCATTTTATTTTGGGCCTATATGGGTTTAGCATTTAGTACTAAAAAGATATGATAAAAAAATTACTTGTTGTCGGAGTTATAGTTTTGGCTTTGTTCCTTAGGCTTTACAAGATAGATAATCCGGTGGCTGATTGGCACTCCTTCCGTCAGGCAGACACATCCTCAGTGACTAGAAATCTAGTGGAAAATAAGGGGACCTTGTTGGTCCCGACTTATCATGACAATTCCAATATTCAATCAGGAAAAGACAACCCCCACGGTTACCGCATGGTGGAATTTCCGTTCTACAATTACCTTCACTCACTGGTCTATAAAGTTTACCCTGGCGTCGGATTAGACATGGCAGGTCGCCTCACATCAGTACTTCTCTCCCTGGTATCCATTTATTTTGTTTTTCTTATTGGGGAAAAACTTTCCGGGTTTTTTGTCGGCTGGCTGGCCGCTTTGTTTACTGCCATACTTCCCTTTAGTATCTACTACTCCAGAGTCATACTGCCGGAACCTTTAATGATCTCCACTGTTTTGGCATCTTATTGGTATCTCATAAAAATGTCCGAATCTATCGGAATGAAGAAACGCCTTTTTCTTCTAATGAGTTCCGTTTTGATCGCTATTGCTATTTTGGTAAAACCATTTGCCCTGTTCTTTGTCCTTCCTCACGCCGCCATTCTTTTTCGTTCTTGGGCAAAAGGAGAGCTTACCACCCTGGACATGCTGGCCATCGCCATACTTAGCCTTACACCCTTTATTTGGTGGAGAAAACACATTTTAAATTACCCGGAGGGAATTCCCGCCAGCGACTGGCTGATAAATTCCACTGGTATCCGTTTCCGTCCAGCATGGTTCCGTTGGCTTTTTGGAGAGCGGATTGGCAAGCTTATATTGGGAGTCTACGGAACAGGCTTCTTGATGCTTGGTCTTATCGCCAAACCCAAAAAGGAAGGTGTTGCTTACTGGCTCTGGGCCATTGGCATCGTCCTGTATTTCTCGATAATTGCCGGCGGCAACGTTCAGCATGATTACTATCAAGCGATAATCATTCCATTTCTGGCTTTCCTCTTGGCCAAGGGAACTGTATTGGTTCTCAGTCTTTCCCGAACTACGTACTCACGTTTTTTGACTATCATTATGACCTTCACTATTTTTGTAACCATGATTGCTCTCTCGTGGTACGAAGTTAAAGGATTCTATCAAGTAAACAACTGGCCAATTGTTGAAGCCGGCCAGGCGGCCGATAGGCTTCTTCCTGCTGATGCAAAAGTAATTGCTCCCTACAACGGTGACACCGCCTTTTTGTATCAAACCCATCGCTCTGGGTGGCCGATTGGCTATGACATCGAAGATAAAATGGCCAAAGGAGCCACTCATTATGTTTCTGTGGTTTACGACGACGAAGCCCGCTCGTTGGAAAATAAATATACTCTGATTGAAAAGAACAATCGGTACATTATCATCAAACTGGTAGATTAACTTATGAAAATTCTGATGCTTACCCCTTATCTTCCTTATCCGGATAGTTCCGGAGGGCAGATCAGAACACAAAAT